>FTKM01002675.1_pt1 | contig 73113 bp, 59 predicted proteins | sample 1658051 | NCBI WGS metagenome assembly FTKM01 (sample SAMEA3914794, study PRJEB12502) | metagenome | biome: forest; material: soil | place: Canada | collected 2011-07-05 | depth 0.1 m | reverse complement strand
CGGCCTGCAAACCGGCGACGCCTTGACCGGCTTGACCCAGGCCTTTGCCTCGAAGAATGCCGGCACCGAAGCGACAAACGTCACCGGCTACACCCTGACCGACGGCAATGGCGGCAATAACTACACCGTCGATATCGTCGCCGGCTCCGGCACCATCGCCAAGGCGACGCTGACCCTGACGGCCGGTACCGACAGCCGCATCTATGACGGCGGCACGGACTCGTCCGGCACGGTCGGCTACAGCGGCCTGCAAACCGGCGACAACCTCTCCGGCCTGACGCAGGCCTTCGACAGCAAGAACGTCCTAGGCGCCGGCAACAGCACCCTGTCGGTCACAGGCTATAGCCTCAGCGACGGCAATAACGGCGGCAACTATACCGTCGTCACGCAGACCGCTTCCGGCACCATTACGCCCGCCACGCTTGTCGCCGGCTTGACCGGCGCCGTAACCAAGACCTACGACGCCACGACCTCCGCCACCTTGACCGCGGGAGACTATACGCTCGCGGGCGTGCTGGGTTCGGACACGGTCAATTTGAACGACCCGACCACAGGCGCCTATGCCGACAAGAATGCCGGCAGCGGCAAGGCCGTCTCCGTCAGCGGCCTGGCCCTGTCCGGCGCCGATGCCGGCAACTATGTCCTCAGCACCTCGACTGCTTCGGCCAATATCGGCACGATCACGCCGGCGGGACTCACCCTGGCGGCGGTGACCGACACCAAGACCTACGACGCCACCACGACCTCGGCCGGCACGGTCGCTATTTCCGGCCTGCAAGGCAGCGACACGGTCACCGGTGACACCCAGTCGTTCGGCAGCAAGAACGTCTTGGGCGCCGGGGGCAGCACGCTTTCGATCAATGAAGGCTATACCGTCAATGACGGCAATGGCGGCGCCAACTACGTCGTCTCGACCCAGACCGCTTCGGGCACCATTACCCCCGCGGCCCTGACCGCCACCCTGACCGGCGCGACCTCGAAGACCTATGACTCGAGCGTATCAGCGACGCTCACAGCCGGCAATTACGTCCTGACCGGCGTCCTGGGCTCGGACACGGTCGCGCTCAACGATCCCACCAGCGGCGCCTATGCCGACGCCAATGCCGGAACGCGCAAGGCGGTCACTGTCACGGGCCTCGCCCTGATCGGCAGCGACGCCGGCAACTACACCGTCAACGGCATGGCCACCGGAACGATCGACATCATCACGCCGGCGGCGCTGACGATCACCGCCAACAGCCTCGGCAAGAATGCCGGCGCGACCGACCCGCTGCTGACCTACGTCCTGACCTCGGGCGCGCTGTTCGGCAACGATACGCTGAGCGGCAATCTGAGCCGCGCGTCCGGCGAAAATCCGGGCGCGTACACGATCACCCAGGGCACGCTGGCGGCCTCTTCCAACTATGACGTGACCTTCACCCCGGGCGTCTTCACCATTACCCAGGTGGCCCTGCAAAACACCCCCATCGCCAATCCGGTCAGCAATTCGACCGGCACCGGCCAGCCCGTCATCCAGACGTCGCCTATTGGCCTGAGCTCCACCAGCCCGACGGCTTCGGACGCCTCAAGCTCTACATCGTCCAGCGCCGGCGGCGGCGCCAAGGACGCCGCCTCGAACGCCGGAAACGGTGACGAAAAGACCACAGGCCCGAACATCCAGGCCGTCATACCTAGCAATAACACTTGCGCTGACGGGTGTTCGAATACTCCCTATCCGGCGAATCAGTACATTTCGTCGTCCATCAGCTTCAGCCAGTAAGTCTCACCGATGTCCCCCAAAATGCGTACGCTTCGCCTGGCTCCGGCTGCCGCCCTTGTCCCCCTGATCCTCGCGGCCCAGGCCCATGGCCAGGTGGTCGAGCGCCACCTGCCCGAAACCCCGCAGAATGCGCCGACCCAGCTGGTCACGCCCAACGCCGTCCCCGCCGACCAGGACGCCACGCCGATCGGCCCCGCCCTGCACGCCGTCGTTTTGCTGGGCGCTGGGGAAGCCGTGCATGCCACCGCGGGTGACGGCGTGACGGTCGGCAACGTCGCCCGCCTACAGGGCGATGCCGACATGGCCCGCCTGCTGCAGCCCTATCTGGGCCAGCCGCTGTCGCGCAAGCTGATCGCCGAGATCGAAGCCGCGATCGCCAAGCACTATCGCGACCTCAACTATCCGTTCGTCTCGCTGTCGACGCCGGAACAGGAAATCACCGGCGGTGTGCTGCAGGTCCGCGTCATCGAGTTCACCGCCGGCAAGGTGGCGGTCCAAGGCGCCAAATCGCCGGCCGAGGCCGCCCGTCTCGAGCACGATGTCGACCTGGCCCCCGGCCAGACGATCGACGCCCGCGACCTGACCTACGATCTCGACTGGATCAACCGCTATCCGTTCCGCAACGTCCAGGCCGTGTTCGCGCCCGGCGCCATGTTGGGCGTCTCCGACCTGACACTGGAAGCCCACGAGGCCAAGCCGTGGCAAGCCTATGCCGGCTATAGCAATGACGGCTCGCCCTCGACGGGTTTCGAGCGCTATTTCGCCGGCGGCGCCATCGGCAACCTGCTGGGCGCCGACAGCGTGCTGTCGGCCCAGACCACCGTGTCGCGCGATGTCATCGAGGGCGATCGCGATCCGCACTACAAGTCGACCGCGCTCAACTACACCCTGCCCTTCGGTCACAACGGCCAGATCGAGGCCAGCGGCGACGTCGTCGATACCTTCAGCCCGGGCGATCCGTTCGGCGTCCGCCTGAAGGCCAGTGAAGGCGCGCTGGGCTACCGTTTCGCCGTCTCCGACCTCTATGGTGACACCGGCGAAACCGATTTGCGCTTCGGCATCGAGGCCAAGCACCAGACCGGCATCACCTATTTCGGCGGGATCGCCGTCTTCGACACCTCGGTCGAGGTCTACCAGGCCTATCTCGGCTACCACCACATGGGCAAGGATGCGCTCGGCACCTCGACCTTCGACTTCGCCCTGCACCTGAGCCCCGGCGGCCTCGACCACGGCAATAGCGACGCGCAGGCGCAGCTCTATTCGCAAGGCCGCCAGGCCGGCGAGACCTACGGCTATGCCGCCGCCACCTATGACCGCATCACCGTCCTGCCGGGCGGCCTGTTCCTGAAGACCGACGCCATCGGCCAGTTCTCGGCCGTCGCCCTGCCCCGCACCGAACAGGCAGGCCTGGGCGGCTCAAGCCTGGTGCGCGGCTATACGCTGGACGACGGCGCCTTCGACACGGCGCTGGTCTTGCGCGACGAACTGCACCTGCCGGGCTTCGGCGTGGGCAACACGGCGCAGGTCGGCCCCTTCGTGTTCGCCGATGTCGGCTACGGCCGCGACAACTATGCGCGCCAGAGCACCAACCTGGCCTCGGCCGGCGCCGGCGCCGAGACGCACCTGACGCGCTATGTCTCGTTGAACCTCACGGCCGCCTGCACCCTGGCGCCGGACCACGTCACCAAGGCCGGCAGCTGGCTGGCCCACACCAATCTCAGCGTCGCTTTTTAAGCGGCCGCTTTGCGGGCGCCGGCCAGGACGTCCTGGATCGTGCCGGAGCTATCGACGCCCAGGACGTGGTGCGAGTACCAGAGCGCGTAGAACAGCAGGTTCCAGCCGGCCTGGCCCTTCTTCTCATCCTCGAAGACCTCGTTGATGCGACCACTCAGCCCCATCTCGGCAATCGCCGGATGGCTGGTGAGCAGAGATTCGATCTCGCGGCGATATTGCGCCAGCCACTTGCCGGCGGGCACGACAAAGCCCTGCTTTTTGCCCCACGGCTCGGCCGCCGGCAGGTTCTTGGCCAGCCAGGCGCGCAGCAGCCACTTGCCGTAGCGGCCCTTGACCTTGAGGCTATTGGGCAAGGCATAGGCAAAGGGTGACAGGCGGTTGTCGAGATAGGGCGTGCGCCCCTCGACGCCATGCGCCATCAAGCAGCGGTCGAGTTTCAGCAACAGGTCATTGGGCAACCAGGCCTGGCGGTCGATGTCCTGCAGGCGCTGCATCGCCGTGCGTCCGGCGCCGGTCTCCCGCCGCTCGACCGCGGCGATGCCGTCGCGCCAGTGGGCAAAGGGGGCCTGGCTCGACGGCGAGCGTTCGATGATGCCGCGCGTCCGCGTCTTTTCCTTCCACAGGCCGCCCAGCCACAGGCTGCGGCGATAGCGCTTGTAACCGCCGAACAGTTCGTCGGCCCCCTCGCCGCTCAGCGCGACCTTAAGCCCGATCTTGCGTGCTTCGCGTGCCAGCATGAACAAAGGCAAGGCCGAGGCGTCGGTCGTCGGATCGTCGATCGCTGCCGCCAGGGCCGGCATGTCATTGAAAAAGTTCTCGGCACGCAGGTCGACGATATGGTGGTCGGCCTTGAGCGCGGTCGCGACCGTGCGCGCCTTGAGCGACTCGTCCTTGGACGGCGCATCGGGAAAAGCCGCGGTCAGGGCGACGATCGGTGTCGAGGTCACCCGCGTCATGGCGACCATCAACGCAGCGGAATCGATGCCGCCCGACAGGAACAGGCCGTACGGCACGTCCGAGCGCATATGGGCCGAGGTCGTTTCTTCCAATAGCGCGCCCAACTGGTCGAGCGCCTCGTTTTCGCTTGTCACAGCGGGCCGAGACGGAAGAGCGTCGGGCGCCAGGCGGCGAACCAGCCGGCCGTCCTCGACGACCAGGGTCTCGCCCGGCAGGATGCGGCGGATACCGGGGAAGATCGTCGTCTCGCCGGTCGTGAACTGCATCTGCAGGAGTTCGGCGCGATGGGTCGCATCGACCCCCGCCGGCACCAGGCCGGCCGCCACCAAGGCCTGGGGCTCGGACGCAAAGGCGAAGAAGGTCGCGGTTTCGGCGTAATAGATCTGCTTGATACCGAAGCGGTCGCGGCTGAGCAGCAGGCGGTTGGCCGTGGGATCGAAGATGGCGATGGCGTACATGCCGCGCAGCTTTCGCGCATAGTCCTCGCCGTGGCGCTCATAGAGATAGAGCGGCGGCTCGCAGTCCGAGCCGGTCTTGAAGGGCGTGCCCTCAAGCTCACGGCGCAGGTCGCGGTCATTATAGATTTCGCCATTGGCGATCAGGACGGTGCCGGCCGCCGAGACGAAGGGCTGGTGACCGTGCGCGACATCGATGATCGACAGCCGCGTATGGGCCAGGCCGATCCTGTCCTTGCGGAAATGCCCCTGCTCGTCGGGGCCGCGATGCGCCAGGGCCCGGGCCAATTTGCCGAGCACATCGAGGCTCGCTTCGCCCTCGCGCATGAAAACGCCGGCTATGCCGCACATGGATCGTCCTTAAGCTCAAAAAGTCTTGCGCACTATCGCCACACCGTAACGTCCGGATCAAGTGTGCAGTGCATGAACGGCGTCGCGCAGGCGATCGGCACCGGCCTCGAAGCCATAGGCGCGGACCGCCTCGGCTTGCGCGGTGTAAGCCACGGCCGACAGCGCAGCAGGCTCAGCCATCGCCTCGGTCAGGGCCCGCGCCAGGGCTTCGGGATCCTCGCTGGCCACCAGGCGCCCCAGGCGGCCCTGGTCCAGGACCTCCTGCGGGCCTTCCAGCGCCGAGGCCAGGATCGGCACGCCGGCGGCCATGGCTTCGATGACCACCAGGCCGAAAGGTTCGTAGCGCGACGGCACGACGAACAGGTCGAGATCGGCCAGGAAAGGCCCGGGCGGCGATATCCAGCCGGCCAGTTCGACCTGCGCACCGAGATCAAGGTCCTGGATCAGGCCTTCGAGCTTGCCCCGGTCCTCGCCCTCGCCGCCGATGCGCAGCTGAAACCCGACGCCCCTGTCGCGCAGGATGGCTACGGCGCGCACCAGGATGTCGAAGCCCTTCTGGTCGTGCAGGCGGCCCAGTGCGCCGATCACCGGGGGATCGCGCCAGGCCGAACGCGGTGGGAAAACCTCCAGGTCGGCGAAGTTCGGTACGACCGTCAGCGGCAGGCCCGGCAGGGCCTTTTCGCTGTCGGCAGCCACGCTTCGGCTGACGCAGAAGGCGGCGCGCGCCCGCATCAGATGGCGCTTGAAAAAAGCATTGTGCAGGACGGCGACGGTCCGGTCGGCCGAACGCATGCCGGGAAACAGCGCCAGCCCCGCGGCGCGATTGCCGTGGGTCAGCACCACATCCGGCCGGAATGCCCGCAAGTAGCCGTCAAGCTTCAGCAAGGCCAGTGGATCGTGATTGACGCGGGCATTCAGCGCGCGAAAGCTTTCCGCCGGCAGACCGGCCGCCAGCACCCCGTCGGGATGGCCGACGCTGAGCACCTGAAAGCCCCGGGCCTCGAGCGCGCGATGATAGAGCAGCGCCATCGTCTCGACGCCGCCCTTGACCTTCGCCAGCATGATATTGAGGACACGCACGCCCCTTGGCTATTTCGCTCCGTCGCCAAGGTCAAGAGTGGGGTGAAAAGATCGATGGCGCAGGCTTCCGATACCTCTTGCGCGGGTTTAAAGCTGAGCTAAGGTTGCGCCGAGGCTGGGAGGGGGAAATGATGGTCCGAAAAAGTGCAGGTTGGGTTTTGGCCGCCACGCTGGGCATGGCGGCGCCCGTGAACGCCACGACCTGGGTCAAGGCGGAATCGGCTCATTTCACGGTCTATAGCGATGTCAGCGCCAAGACCGCGGCGGCTTATCTGGTGAGGCTCGAACAATACCGCTACATCCTGAGCGGCTTCTACGGTATCAGCGCGGATGACGATGCGGCGACCGCCAAGCTGCCGGTTTATTTCGTCGATACGTTCGGCGATCTGCGCCAAACCTGGCCTACGGCAAGCCAGGACGTCGCCGGCTACTACAAGGGCTGCGCCGAGGGCGAACTGGCGGTCGGCCTGTACGAAGACGGCGCGATACGTCAAACGCAAACCGCCAAGGCCCAGGAGGAAAATCCCAGCCAGGCGGTCCTGTTCCACGAATACGCCCACGACTTCATGTTCCACCATAGCAGCAAGGCCTATCCACACTGGTTTGTCGAAGGGTTCGCCGAATTCTATTCGACGACCAAGATCCAGAGCGATCAGGCCATCGTCGGCATGGCCTTTTCCTGGCGCGTCAATACGCTGATAAACCAAAGGCAGTGGACCATGCCCTATGCCGACCTGCTGCGCGACAGCTGGCGGCCGAAACACGGACAGCCCAGCGACGAACAGGAAAGCGCCTTCTACGCTCAGTCGTGGCTGCTGACGCACTATCTGCTGTCCGATACCGCGCGCCGCAAGCAATTCGCCGACTATATCGAAGCCTATCGCAAGGGCCAGGATCCCGTCACCGCGTTCGAGGCGACCTTCGGGATCAAGGTCAAGGACCTGAACGGCATTCTGTTCGCCTATCTCGACACGATGCAGGCCAGCCTCTATCGCATCCACGACATGCCCGCCCCGAGCGTGACGACGACCACCCTGCCGCCCTCGGCCAGCCGGCTTCTGCTATGGGACGCCGCCGCGCGCCTGTGTCCGCCGCCCGAAGAGCGGCCGATGCTGCTGACCAAGATCCGCACCGAGGCCGCCAGATATCCCGATGACGACTTCGCCCAGACCGTGCTGGCGCGCGCCGAGATCGTCATCGGCGACGAGTGGAAAGCGCTCGACTATCTGAAGGCCCGCGTCGTCGCCCATCCCGACGATGCCGACGCCTATTTCATGCTGGGCCAGACCTGGTATCTGATGACGATCCACAAACATATCATCGATGGAGAAACGGTGGCGAGCCAGATGGCGGCGGCGCGCGCGGCGCTGGGCAAAAGCTATCAGCTCGACCCGCTCAATGCGCCGGACCTCTATTATTATTCCCTGGCGCTGGCCGAGCCCGGCCAACCGCCGTCCGACAATATGATCGCGGCCGCCATGCAGGCCCAGATCCTGGCGCCCTCCGTCGATATTTACGCCATTCGCGCCGCCCGGCTGCTAGCGCGGCGCGGCCGGTTGAGCGAGGCCAAGGACATGCTGATGCCACTGGCCAGCAATCCGCACCGGGTGGACGAAGCGACCTGGGCGGCCAATATCATCGCCGTCATCGACCGCCAGGGCAGCCAGGCCGAGGTCCTCGCAGCCCTTGTGGCGCCGATCGGCGCGCCTGCCGCCAATCCGACGCCGCAAAGCCCGCCGGCCAAACCATCGCCGGACGATAACGAGAACTAGTTCATCGCCGCCAAATCGCAGCCGAAGAAGCCGACGACCTGCGTCGTAGGCGTCGGCCAGAACTCGACCAGGACTGGCACGTTCGCCTGCCCGACGGGCACCGCGACCAGAAGGTGATGCGCCGAAAGCGTCACCGGCTGTTCGACCTGGGGCTTGTCACCGCCGCCGCTATAGATTTTGTAGGTGATCGGCCCGTCCGACAGGAACCGGCAGTCGACCAGCCGCGTCTTCGTATCCGCCGGCGTGAAGGCGACATTGATATGGCCATCGTTGTGCACGCCCCAGAAATTGACCCCGGCCTCGCCACCGTCTGACGTGCCCAGCACAAAGGACGGCTTCCAGAAGTTCAGCGCCGAACCGTCCGCCACATAGGGCTGGTCGGGTGTCAGTGAGACTGGTGCACTCAGACGCGGCAGGGCCGACAGATGTAACACGGCCTGGGCGGCCGTGGCACGTTCCGCCGGGCTATAGGGCGCGACGTAGGCGGCGTTGGGAATGCCGGTGCGCATGGCGGCAGTCACTTCAGCCATGGCGGGTGAGCCCAAGCTCATCAACGCTGCCCCGATCAGCAACCCTGCCCGTCTCATCCTAGTGCCCCGGCGCGGCGATAAAGCCTTGCGCCTCCAGCCAGTCGCGGAACATCTGCGGCCAGGCCTTGATCGCCGCGGAATTGCTGTCGCGCATGCCGAAACCGTGGCCGACGCCGGCCAGGATATGGATTTCGGCCGAGCCGCCGGCGCGGTGGATCTGCAGGTAGAGGTCGGGGACGCCTTCCGACACCTTGGGACTGTCCTTGTCGCCGGCCAGCAGGAAGGTCGGCGGCGTGGCGGCGGAAAAGGCGCCGTGCGACGGAATGCCCGGATAGATCAGGGCCTCGAAGTCCGGACGCACGCTTTGCGCATCGACCGGGTCGTTGCCGCCCGACACCACGGCGTCGCGCCAGCCGGCCAAAGCGGCCAGTTCGCCACCGGCCGAGAAGCCCATCACGCCGACCTTCTTCGGATCGATATGCCATTCATTGGAACGGCTGCGCACCAGGCGGATGGCGCGCTGGATGTCACCGAGCGAGTCGCTCTCCAGGCTATAGGGGCTGCCCGGCTGCTTCGACAGGCGGTATTTCAGCACGAAGGCGGCGATGCCGTGCGCGCTCAGCCACTGGCCGACGCGGTAGCCCTCGTGGTCCATCCACAGTTCCGTGTGGCCGCCGCCCGGCGCGACGACCACCGCCACGCCGGTCTCGGTGCCCGGCGCGGGCAGGTAGGGGATGATCGACGGCGCGGATATGTTGCTGATAATGTGTTCGCCGTCCGGCGACAGGCGGACCGTCTCGGGGCCTGACACGGCCTTGGGGCCCGGCGCGCCGTGCGGCCACAACAGGATCGGCGCGGATGCGTCGCTGGCGGCGACGGCGGAGGCGCCGAACAGCAGGACGGCGGCCGTCGTGGCAAGCATACCCTTGAGCAAGGCGGCACGGGACAGTTGGGGCATGGGGTTTTCTCCGGACGTTTCCTGGTGGCGCCGATTGTCAGGCGATCTGTTGTCGCCATTTATAGTACAAATTTTGAGGAAGGCCAGCCCTGCCTGACGGCTCGTCTATTGATCGCGCATCGTGGCGCGCATCCACAGCACCACGGCCCAGGCATAGCCCTCGTTCTTCAGGTTGACGAGGGTCTGTTCGGGCGTCAGCCACACGCGCTCGTGGTCGGGCTCGACCTTTTGCGCGGGCACGTCCTCAACTAGCTCGACCGTGAAGAAGTGGCTGTGATTGTTGAAGGGCTTGCCGTCATTGTCGATCCAGTAGTGCAGGATTTCGGTCACCTTGCCGGTGACGCGGACGCGCAGCCCGGTTTCCTCGACGAATTCGCGCTCGACGGCCATTTCCGGGGTTTCACCTGGATCGATGCCGCCGCCCGGCAGGTCGTAGGTGAAGGGTCCGTAGCCGACGCGGGCGCAGACGATGCGGCCGTCCTTGAACAGGATGCCATAGGCGCCCGAACGCGGCTTGTAGTCCAGCCCGTCACGCTGCCGGCCGAATTGCAGAAGATCCGCCATGAACATGCTCCCTCTTGGATGCGGTCTGATAACCGCGCCCAGCGATCGAAGCCAGCCCTAATCGAAAAACGCGTCGATCGCCGACTGCACCGCGTTTTCCGGCAGGGCCTGGTGCGCGCCGACCAGCATTTTCAAGGATTTCAGAAGATCCCGCATATAGAAGGGCTTGGCGAGAATAGCCTCGGCGCCGGCCGCCTGGGCGGCGGCCAGGACGTGGATGGCGGTGATCCGCGGGTTCACGTCCTGGGATATGGCGATGACCTTGACGTGCGGCCATTCGGTCTTGATATGCGCCGTGCCTTCGACGCCGCCAATCCCCGGCGTCAGGACCGCGGCGATGACCACGTCCATCATGCCGACGCTATGGTCGAAAAACGCGTCTTCCATATTTTCGGCCCACGACACCGTGCAGCCGACCTGGGTCAGCACATTGACCATATCCTCGCGCAGCATGATGTCGTCCTCGACGACCAGGACGCGACAATACTTGCTTTGCGAATGATTGAATTCGACGGCCTTTTTCAGCAGGTCGGTGAGCGCTTCCCCAGTCGTCGGCTTCTGCAGGGTGAAATCGGCGCCGGCCTCAAGGGCGGCCGCCACGGCCTTGCCGCCATGGGTGCCGCCCATGAAATGCGACGACATGACGGCGATGGGCGTCCCCTCGCCCGCCGTCTGCAGGCTTTCGATCGCCTCCAGGACATTGACGCCATTGACCACCGCTTCGACGATCAGGAGATCGAATTTCTCGTATTCCAGCGTACGCAGCGCGGTCTTGAGGTCGAAGTTGAGGATTGATCCCCAATTCTTCTTGCCGAGGACATCCGAAATGAATCTCGCGTGCTCCCGACTGTCATCGAGGATAAGCACGCGACCGATACTCATTACACCACTCCCGCCTTGACACCGGCTACTCGACTTCGCCGATGGTTATGAAGGAAGGGCTTAAAATATTTATAACGGTAGAATATTATCAGTCGTTGCCGTGAATGACGAAGTACGGATCCTTGACGTGGCCGGCGACGAAATCATCATAAGCCGTGCCCTCGACCGGTTGGCCGACGCCCATGGTCTTGGAGTCGCGCCAGGCATCGAGGATGACGTCGCGCAGGTCGGCGGCGCCCTGGGCGATCTGTTTTGTCATGAAGACCTTGCCGCGCGGATCGCCGTCCTTGAAGCCGCCGGCCTTTTCCAGCTGGAACAGCGGCAGGATATGGTCGTGCGATGCCTTGAGCCGCGCCGCAAAGCACAGAAGCGGCGCCTGGGTGCACGGCTCGTAGGCCGGCATGTCATGGCGCACATCTTCGACTGCGACATTGTTCAGGATATAGGCGCTTTCCAGGGGCCAATGGATATGGTCCTGGGTGTAACCGTCCGGATTGGGGAAATCCCCCCAGCCATTATAGTGGATCGAGACGTGCATCGGCTGGGTGGCGTCGCCGACAAAGTGGGCCAGGACGCCGATATCGCGGATCGCCAGCTCTTCACGGCGCAGGCGGTCGGCATGGTACCAGGCGCGCTGCGCCTTGTCGGTGGCGTGGATTTCCAGATAGCTCTCGATGCGCCAATAGGCGAAATCCTTGACGATCTGCTCGTAGCCGTCGAGTTCGGCATAGGGCAGAACCCCCGATTTTTCCCGGCTCGCGCCCTTGGCGGCCAGGGCCAGTTCGAACGCTTCTTCCGTCGGCGGCAATTGCTCAAGCGGCATGCCGGCCAGGGTCGTGCCGTCGTCGTTCAGCTTGATGAAATGCTGGGGATCGCGGATGTCGTCGTGCGGCTGTCCGGCATTGCGCCAGCGGTCAGGCTCGCGGGCGAATTCGGCGACATCGGTCGCCGCCTTGCTCGTGCGCAGGAAGGATGGCGCATAGGCCGGAAGCGCGCGGATCGCCTCTTCGCCGATGGTGCGGTGCCCCGTCGAGCCCCAGGCCAAAGCGGAACCGGCGATCGCCGCGCCGGCGGTCATCACCATCAAGAACGCTTTTAACCGCATGTCCGCCACCCGCCGATGTTAATATTAGTCAGTCCGTTTCCGGCGCCAGAGTCACTTCCAGGCCGTCGAGATCGTCACGCATCAGAATCTGGCACGACAGGCGCGAGGTGCGCTTGACCAGGAAGGCCTCGTCCAGCTTCTCGTCTTCCTCGTCCGACTTGGGAATCAACTTATCCCACCATTCGTTTGCAACATAGACGTGACAGGTGGCGCATTCCAGCGCCCCGCCACATTCCGCCTTGATGGGCAGGCCGTTGTCGCGGATGATCTCCATGACCCGCCACCCTTCCAGCGCCGGCAGGGTATGCGTCACCCCTTCGCGGTCGGTGCAGACGATATGGAGTTCGGTGTCGGACATGGGGAGCGCTCGCTTGGATCAGGCGAGCGTTTAAAGGCGAGACGCCGGGGAGGCAAGCGAGAACTCTACTTCTTAGATCCCATGTTAGCCAAGTAGACCAACAGGGCTGCGAGCCAGCCTTCCTTGCCCTCAAGAAACTTTAGTGCATCCGGAGATTTCTCGATCAAAGCTGCCAATTCAGATAACGACATACCATTGAGCGAAGCTGCAGTGCCGAGCCCAAATGCGATCGCAACTGCCCATAGCAATCTGTAGCCTAATCCACCAATGGCATCGCCGCTTTCTTTGTGCGCCTTATCAAATCCGGGCTTGGTCCAGTCTACGAGCTTCCCTAGAATCTCCTTGCCGGTATTGCGAGCCCCTTCACGTGCATCATAGGCAATCAGCGCTTTGTTGAACTCTAGTCCTTCATCTTCGAGCGCGCGAATGTCACTGACCTGCGCATGCATCGCCGTCGGGATGCGACTATCAACTATGCCTTGACGGTATTCATCCAGCGCTGTGGCAATCACTTCGACCTTGTCAGCAATTTCCTTAAGCGCATCCTTCGAAACCACATCCTGTTCTGCATTTTGCTTAAACCGACGCCAAGACGGAAACTGGCCCATAACACGGTCAAATTGCTTCATCGCCCCAAGCATACGGGCTGCAAGGAAGTCCGGCCACTCATAGACAATCGTCGTCTGCAAGTAGGTAGCCAAATTGGATTCAGCCAATCCCAATCTATGTATTTGGTATTGAGTCGGTTCAGATTGCGGCACTCGCTCGGCAAGCCGCCCCAAGAAAGTCCGCACACGCTGGTCTATATTGCCCTCAGCAGCGATGTCGCTCGCTAGCTCTTCGAGATCATCCTTGAGAGCTTTCAACGCATCTACGATTTCCGTTCCTTTGTCATAAGTCGCCGGGCGGTTGGGCAATACCAGAATGCCTTCTCGCCATTCTGGTTGGACCATCGCTGGACGCGTTTCGGGGATTTCTGGCGCTTCGTATACGAGTTCCCCGATTTCCTCATCATTCTCAATAGCACCCCGCTGAAGCATTCCAGCACGCTCAAGTCTCGCCTGGATATCTCCATTTACGAGCGGGACGATGCGAGCCTTGAGGGCATTATCTCCATTCAAGATTACGTCAGGCCGACTCCAGAAGGTCTCGCCTTCTTGCGCCAATTCAACAGAAAAGCGTTCATTCGCTTCGGGATATAGCCCTGTGAGATATACAAAATCACCGCGGAGACTGCTCTCATACCAATCAATCCAAAACTGCCAACGTTCCTCCGTTCGCGCCGACAATAGTGCCTTCATTTTCTGCCAAGAATCATCAATTTCCTTTGGCGGACGTATTCCTGTCCAAAGCGGGGAAAGAAGAATCCTGTCGGCGATCTCAGGCACGCCCCTTGCGGCTTCTAGCCTTGTTGCATCCTCCTGAGTTGCTATCCATATCACAGCGTATGCACCGGCAGTGTCTGCGGCAGCAGCGCGGGCGGCAAGAGCAGCCGACTCTGCGGCGCCAGCAGCGTAGGCATAGGTGTCAGGGGCTCGGGCGGCGGCAGTTCGGGCCGCATAGACGGCGGCAGTGGCAGCGGCATGCGCGGCAGCGGCGGTTGCGCGAGTAGCGGCGGCGCGGTCGGCAGCGGCAAAGGCTCCCCCCCTCATTTCAGCGCTAGGCCACAATGCTGCGGCCTGTGAAATGAACAAGGCACGTAATATCCATAGGGTGAGTTCAAATTGCCCACCTGGCGGATTGAACTGCGGAAAAACTCGCAACGCGGCGCGCAAGGCTATAACCTGAGCCCATTCACGGGGCTCCCGTACAAGCCATCGCTCCAACTCCTCGCGATTGGTGATGATTGCCAGATCGGCCTCCCCTATTGGTTGTACCACATTAGAGAAACGCTCGCCCTTGGCAAGACTCTACCTCGCGGCCCCTACCAAACCTGAACGCGGTCGTCGGGCTTGAGGTATAGCTTCTCGTCCGGCGCGACCTTATAGGCCGGATACCAGGCGTCGAGGTTGCGCACCGTGTCGCCGCGGTATTCGGCCGGCGCATGGCCGTCGGTCTTCAGTTGCTGGCGCAGTTGCGCTTCGCGCTGGATGCCGCGCCATGACTGGGTGAACGCCAGGAAGAAGCGCTGGTCGCCGGTCAGGCCTTGCTTGACCACGTCAGGCTTGCCGTGCAGCGACAGCTTGTAGGCGTCGTAGGCCGCCGACAGGCCGGCGACGTCGGCGATGTTTTCCGACAGCACCTGCTGGCCGTTGACGCATTGATCCGGGAACGGACAATAGGCGTCGTACTGCTTGACCAGCTTTTCCGCCGCCGCCTTGAAGTGCGCGGCGTCCGCCGGCGTCCACCAGTTGCGCAGGCGGCCGCGCGAGTCGAACTGCGAGCCCTCGTCGTCGAAGCTGTGGCTGATCTCGTGACCGATGGTCGCGCCTATCGAGCCGTAATTATAGGCATTGTCCGCCTGCGGATCGAAATAGGGCGGCTGCAGGATGCCGGCCGGGAAGTTCAGCGCATTGGCGAGCGGCAGGTTCACGGCATTGACGATCTGCGGCACCATGGCCCACTCGCCGCGGTCGACCGGGCCGTGCAACTTGGCCAGGTTGCGCTGGTAATTGGCCAGTTCGGCGCGGCGGATATTGCCGTAGGCGTCGCCGCGGACGATATCGAGATTGGAATAGTCGATCCACTTGTCGGGATAGCCGACGCCGACCTTCAGCGTCGAAAGCTTGGCCAGGGCTTCCTGCTTGGTCTCGGGCGCCATCCAGGTCAGGTTGGAAATGCGCGCATGATAGGCCGTCAGCAGGTTGTCGACGATGGCGTTGATCTTGGCCTTGGCCGCGGGCGGGAAATACTTGTCGGTATAGAGTTGGCCGACGACTTCACCTAACGCATTGTTGGTCGAAGCGATGGCGCGCTTCCAGCGTGGCGACTGTTGCGGCGTGCCCGACATGGCCGTGCCATAGAAGGCAAAGTGCGCGTCGCCGAAGGCCTTGGGCAGGACGCCGGCATAGTCGTCGATGGCGTGGAAGGTCAGGTACGCCTTCCAGGTATCGACCGACTCCGACGCGACCAGGCTCGACAGGCCCGTGACGGCGCCCGGTTGCCAGACGATGAAGTTGGGCTGGTCGGCCAGGCCGGCGGCCTTGAAATAGGCGTCCCAGTCGAGGCCCGGCGCCTTGGCGGCGAAATCGGCGCGTGCCCAGGGATTATTGGCCTTGTGCACGTCCTCGCTGTCGACGCGGCTGGTGTGCGCCTGGGCCATCCTGGTTTCCAGCGCCATGATCGCGGCGGCCTTGGCGTCGGGATCGGCGACGCCGGCCAGCTTCAGCACAGTGGCAATGTGCGCCTGGTACTTGGCGCGCAGGTCGGCCATCTTGGGCGACGGATCGAGATAGTAGTCGCGATCGGGCAGGCCCAGCCCGCCCTGCAGCAGGTAGGGCACATTGTGGTCGGGGTCTTCGAAGCCCTGGGTGATCCATACGCCGAAAATGTGGTCCGTATAGAAGTTGGTAGCGTTCAGCGCGTCGACATCGGCGCGCAGGGTCGTGCCGAGATAGGCCGACAGCGACGCCTTGTCCGTCACCGCAGCGATGGCGTCAAGATCGGGCTTGAGCGGGGCCAGGCCCTTGGCTTCGATCCCCGCCTCGTCCATGTAGCTGGCATAGTAGTCGCCGACTTTCTGCGCGTTGGAGCCATGCGCCGGCGTGCCCTTGGCGGCATCCTGGATCAGGTCGCGGACCTCGGCATTGTTCTTGTCGGTCAGGACGGCGCCGGGCCCGAACGACGAGCGGTCGGCCGGGATCTGTGCCGTCTTCATCCAGGCGCCATTGGCATATTGGTAGAAGTCATCGCCCGGCTTGACCGAATGGTCGATGCCGGCGAGATCGACATCGTGGGTGGCGGCCGGGGCGGCCGCCGTTTGGGCGCCCGCCGAACCGGCGACCAGGGTGAGCGCGGTCGCCGCGAGAATGACGGCACGAAATTTCGACATGGCTGAGCCCTCATGAGTCTTGATGAGGCACCATCGTTCCCCCCGTAACGAAGTCAAGTTACAAGGATTTCACTTTTCGGACGCTCGTTCCACAGAGCAGCTGACTCTTAATCAGCGGGTCTGCGCTCAATTCTCCTCCCCATTTGGGACAAATGGGGAGGTGGCGGCGCGCAGCCCGAAGGGCAAGTCGACGACGGAGGGGTTACTTGCCAGCGCCAGTGAAATCCACGTCGTCCCGTAAGTGACCCCTCCGTCACGGACTACGGGCTACGCCCTCCGCCGCGCCACCTCCCCATTTTAACAAAATGGGGAGGAGAAAAGAAAAGCTCAGCCCCTCAGGCTACGCAACTGCAGGCCATGCAGATAGGCCGCAACATCGTGAAGCGCGGCGTCAAGCGCCGTTTTCACCCGTTCCAGCCGGCCGGCGGCGCCCTCCTCGTCGCCATGCTCGGCTTCACCCGCCACATGCGACAGGGCATTGGCGCCGATGCCGGCGGCCGCCCCCTTCAGCGTATGCGCCGCGTCGCGCCAGCCTTCGTGCGCCGTGGTCAACAAAGGCGACCACAGTTCCGACTGCTGCTGGAACAGGCGCAGCACCTCCTCCATGATTTGCGGGTCCTGGGCGGTATAGTCTTCGAGATAGGCGAAATCGACGGCGCCGGTGAGATCGCGCATGGCCATGGGAGACTGCCTTTGACGGAGGGAGCGGGAATCGCGTTTCGGGGATTGTCTGACTAAAGCCCGCCCGCGCCGTCTCGGCAATCCCTAACCGAGCTTGCGGTCGAAAACGACGGTAGGCAGATGCTTGGGATCGCGGTCATGGTCGATCGGAAAGGACTTGTTGCGCAGGACCCAGAGCAGGTTCTCGCGCGCCTGGCGGCCGGCCTTGCCGGAATGGAACCAGCGGCCCGCCGGTCCCTGGCGCTTCTTGGCGACACCGGAGACGTAGAGACAGAGCCGGCCGTCTATATTGCGCGGGTATTGGTAGAAGTAGAACTCCGTCGCGCCCTGGCGATAGAAATAGCAGACGCGGTCGATATCCGACGCGTCCGCCGCCACGCCGGCGTGGAAATCACCGGCCGGCCCGGAAAACCGATTGTCGTCGACGATCAGGTCTTCGGAAATGAGCGGCTGTTTTCGTCGCCCCGTGACGCGACGCCAGACGGAAATCAAGCCCATGAACCGCCACCGTTCGCCCCGGCAGCCCAGCCTGCCTACCCCATACCCTTGTTTTCTCATGGCTTTCGCGGCGGGGCAATATCCGTAATGGCCACGGTGTACGCTTTTCCGGCGGGTGAAGCGGCCAGGCAACGCTGCGCCGGACAGGCGATGCCGGCATAACCCCTGAAATCTGGCAAGTTTTCATTGGCTTCATTTTGTTAGCAGCTTAAGCTGCTAATAAAATGTCCCGATGGAGTTTCGGCATGCGCCCTTCCCTTGCTCGCGTGATAATCCTTGTGATGACCAGCCTCGGCCTGACCGGCGGCCACGCCCTTGCCGCACCCATGGCTGACCGGGACGACCAGGCGCTCAAAGCCTTTCGCTTCGACCGGATCGATGCCGATGTGAAGACTCTGCCGCCCGGCCCGCAACGCGACTATTTCGCCGGCATGGCCGCCAATGCCGAGGGCCGGCTCGAAGACTCGGTCAAGCTGCTGACCGACGCCCTGCCGGCTTTACGGGCGTCGCGCCCGGACCGCGCGGCGCAGGCGTTAGATACGCTGGCGGACAACTATACCAAGCTGTTCCGCTACGCCGATGCCGAGGCCAGCTACCAGGATCTGCAGGCCCATTTCTCAAGCCAGCTGTCACCGACGGAACTGAAGGGTGCCAAGAACGACGGGCAATTGAGCCACGTCCTGAGCGGCGCGCCGGCCCAGACGATCACCTTCGACGGACCGGTCGATATCAAGACCGTTCGCAACCCATTAGGCTCGCTCAACGCGGACCTTACGGTCAACGCAGTCACGGGGCCCTGGCTGCTCGACACCGGCGCCAACATGTCGGTGATCACGGAGAGCTTCGCCAAAAAGCTGGGCCTGACGCCGCTTTCCGGCGTGGCGCAAACCCAGGCCGGCATGACCGGTATCGAAAACCCGATGCACGTCGCGATCATTCCGACGCTTCCGATCGGCGGCGCGACCGTGCACAACGTCGTCGCCCTTGTCCTGCCCGACGACAATCTCAAGGTCCAGTACGACAAGGCCGGCAACCGATACCAGATCAACGCCATCATCGGCTATCCGGTGTTCCAGGCCTTGGGGCGCGTCACCTTCCGTCGTGACGGCGAGGTCCTCGCCGGGGACGCGGCGTCGCCATCGGTCGGGGGCGCCCGCATGTATATGAAGGCCCTGGCGCCGATCATCTTTTGCAAGGTCGCAGGCCAGGATCTGCCGTTCTCGTTCGACACCGGCGCCTTCAGCACCGACCTGCTGCTCGCCTACTACGAGCGTTTCAAGGCCCAGGCACCGAAATGGAAGCGAGTCGACAGCCTGTCATCCGGCGCGGGCGGGGTGGTGAAGCAAAAGGTCTATGTGCAGGAGACGGTGACGTTCCAAGCCGGCGACCGCTCGGTCGTTTTGCACCATGTCACGATCCACAGCACCGGCACCGGATCGGACAATGACGACCTCTATGGTAATCTGGGCGAGGATTTCGTGGCCGGTTTCGACAGCTTCACGCTCGACTTCACCGCCATGCGGCTTAGCCTGGGACGCCCCCTGGCGCCCGAGCCAACAAAGCCGTAAACCGGCGCATGCCCACTTCGCCCTCCCTGCCCGACACCGTGCTCGTTCCGTTTGGTTTCACCGAACTGGAGTCACGGCTGTATTGCGAATTGCTGAAGCAACCGAACGCCACCGGCTACCGGCTGGCGCGCGCCATCGGCAAGGCGACCGCCAATACCTACCAGGGGCTGGCCAACCTGGTCCGCAAGGGCGCGATCCTCGAGGACGACACCGATCCGAAAAGCTTTCGCCCCGTATCGCCGGCCGATCTGTTCTCGACCCTGCGCCGCAGCTTCGACACCCAGGCCACCGACGCGGAAACCGCTCTCGAGCAGGTCTTCGCCCCGGCGACCGAAGACCGGCTCTATCAGCTCAAGCACGTCGAGCAGACCTTCACGCGCGCCAGGCATTTGATCGACGGCGCCGAACGGATTCTGTTGTTCGACCTGTTCCCGGGACCGTTCGATCGGCTGAGGGACGCGCTCGAGGCGGCCCACGCACGCGGGGTGCTGGTCGGCGGCCTGGTTTATGGCGCGCTCGAGGGGGCGGCTTTCACGCACGTCCTGTCGACCGGAGCCGATTTCGTGTCCGAACGCTGGCCGGGACAGCAGATGAGCCTCGTCGCCGATAGCCGCGAAAGCCTGATCGCCCTGCTGTCTCTGGATGGTAAAAATGTGGCGCACGGCTTCTGGAGCGACTCCGTCTATCTGTCCTGCATGAACCATAATGGACTGGCGGCCGAACTTCGACTGGCCGCCATGAAAACGCAGATGACCGATCCACTGGCGCGCTTCAGCCTGCTGGCGGCCCAACCGCCGGGCCTGGCGCAACTCATCGATGGGCATTGAACGCGCACCGACAAAAGCGACACAGATGGGTGTAATAGCCGGCTTAATAGGTTTAAGGCGCCGGCCTTGTCCGCCTATACTGTTTCGTCAGCCCCACCGAACTTGAGGACCCCTCATGAGCCGCATAGATATCACGACCCGAGACGGAATCTGCCCCAGCTATGTCTACCGCCCGGAAGGTGACGGTCCTTGGCCGGCCGTGCTGATGTACATGGACGGCCTGGCCATTCGCCCCGCCATGCTGGAAGTGGGTGAAAAGCTGGCGACCTATGGCTATTTCGTGCTGCTGCCCGACCTGTTTTATCGCTCGGGTCCCTATGCGCCGATGGACCCGCACACCGTCTTTTCCGATCCGGAAAAGCGCAAGATCCTGATGGAGAAATACTTTGCCCTGGCGACGCCCGCCGCCATCATGTCCGACACCGAAGCCTTCCTCGCCTATCTGGCTGCGCAACCGGACATCTTGCCCGGCCGTATCGGCACCACCGGCTATTGCATGGGCGGATTGATGTCGCTGACCTGCGCCGGCACCTATCCCGACCGGATTGCCGCCACGGCCTCCTATCACGGCGGCCGCCTGGCCAGCGATGCGCCGGACAGCCCGCACCTGCTGGCGCCGAAGATCCAGTCGCGCGTCTACATCGCCGGCGCCATCGAGGACGGCTCGTTCCCCGATGACATGAAGGCGCGCCTGGAAGCGGCCCTGACCGATGCGGGCGTCGACCACACCATCGAGACCTATCCGGCCAAGCACGGTTGGGTGTTCCGCGATACGCCGGTCTACGACGCCGCCGAGAGCGAGCACCACTACCGCTCCATGGTCGCCCTGTTCGACGCCACGCTGAAGCCCGTGCCGCCGCAATAAGAATGGCGACACCACGTCCGGGTTGAGTTTCATTTGACGGAGACCGCGCCGCTCGAAGGGCTCACCCCGGCCGGATCGTCAAGGCGCATGGCGAAACCCCAGCCGTAATGCTGGGCATTGTCCGGCAGGTTATCATCGACCGCCACGGCAATCTGGTTGCGCCCCTTGTGCAGCGGCAGCGAAAACGAACCGTTTCCGATGGAGAAACGCCCGTCGGGCGCCTTGCTCGCGCCTGGCACGCCATAGAGATTCCGATCCTGGTAAACGGGCTTGCCGTTGCTGTAGACCCAGATCTCCCGCACGAAGCCGATGTGCACCGTCTTCACCTGGTCGCGGTCCGAGACGAGTGTCGTGGTCAACCAGGCCAGCGAGATGGCGGCCCCGTCCTTTTGCGATCCGACTTCGCGTGAAAGATCGACGAGCCCTTGCGGCTCCGCCTGGATGCTTTTCCACCGGGCTGAAGCCGGTGGCATGCTCGCATAGGCCGGGGTCGTCCCGACGCTTGCCTTGAGGACAGCATCCATGGCGGTGGACTGACGTACGGGATCGGAGACCTGCCAGTTTCGAATAAAATCGGCGGCCGGCGGCGTCGCCACGTCTGAAGGCGCAGACGCGGCCGGGGTCACCTTGAAATTCCTGAAGTTGGCCGGTCCGTGAACGCCGATCGTGCCGATTGAGGCGGGCCCCTCCAGATCGTCGACGGCCAGACTGGGCGACGCCTGGCCGTTGACGAAGACCTTCATCCGCTTGCCGGCGATCACCATGCGGATGTGGTTCCATCCGTTGGAATTGATCGGTGCCGCCGCCTGGTACTGCGGAAACAGATCCCATTCGAATGCGCCATGCTCCAGCGGCATGTACTGGATGCAATCGTCGGACGTCGCACAATTGGGCTGTGGGCGGAAATAAAGCACATCCGCATTGTCCTTGTCGCGCGCCCGGAATTTAACGCCAAGGATGCCGTGCCCGACCAGGCCGATATCGAATTCGATCGTTCCGTTGCTGAACGATACATTTTTCAAATCGGCCGACCCGTGTTTCAGGTCAAGCTCTCCATCCGGCGCGTCCTGCGACTTGGCGAAGACGGCGTCGGCGCTCGCCGCGTCCCAGTAAGCTTTCGTCATCGGGATTGTGTCCGAATGCCTTGCGCATCCGGCCGTCACCGCCAGCAGGGCCGCCATGGCCAGCGCCCGGCCACAGAGGCGAGCCATGGTCTGTGTCGGAAGACCACGGGTTAGAACAAGGAAGTCGCTACGGCGAACGAACATGGGATACCCTCCAGCGTGAAGGCTAGGTCCCTGTGCGCACTCGGCAGCGACAGCAAGTAAGGAAACTCTAAACTTTTTCTAAAGCGATCTTGAAAGCACGGCAAAACAAAGGCTTAGCGCGCCTTTTCAAGCTTTGTGAATTCGTCGAGCTTTGTGGCCGTCAGGGCCGCGATGCGATCCGCCGGCGCGACCGCTACCCCACTCCAGCGCACCCTGCCCGTGCTTATGTCAGTCGCCGTCATGGCCAGGGTGGGAAGGCCGTTCCACAAGGTCAAGTTCGAGCTCAGCCGCATTTGATATTTGGCCGCGACGGTCGGTCCCTGGCTGTTGGCCGCTATTGCGGTGACGGCACCGCCGTGGACGACGCGATAGAGCACAAGCGTATCCAACGCGTTCGACAATGAGGCGTACCCCGCAGATCCGGTGTCGTTGCGAACCGGCTCGATCAAGAGTGTCGGCCGCGCCGGCGACGCCTCGATCGCGATTAAAACCGCAATAGCGGCGGTCACCGCCAAAGCCGCCGACAAAGCGATGCCAATGGCCAGCCCCGGGCGCGATCGCTTGGCAGACGGGATCGGATGTTGATGCGCGGGAACTTCGGTCTGCTGCAGATTGAGGCGGTAACCGCGTTTTGACACAGTGACAATGTGCGTCGGTGCGCGGGCGTCATCATCCAAGGCTTGGCGTAACTCGGCGATAACAATGGCGACGCTGTTTTCGCTGACAGACCGCCCTTGCCAGACTTCATCCAATATGGCTTGCCGCGTGACAATCTGTCCGCGATGGCGGCAAAGCAGCGCAAGTGTCCGGGCAACACGATCTTCGAGATGCCGCTCGCCGTTTGGCCCCGCGACGGCGGCGCCAGCAACATTGAAGCGGTAAACGCCAATTTGGTAATGGCCGGTGACGTCCATGTCCTGGGCTATTCCGTGTTCACACGCCCTAACGCGTGTCGAGCGGGCAGTGTACATCCAACCTTATGCCGGCTGTAACCCGCAACGCCATCCCATTTGTCATCCCGATGAGGGAAGCAACAAATCTTTTTGATTTTATTGAAGGAAAGCAGTGGTGGGTGGGCACGGACTCGACTAGAGAGCCTAAATCCTTATATAAATTACATATTTCCAATATGATTTTACGCGAAACCCCTTAGGAAACCCCACTCCGGATATTTTGCTCGCGGTTCGAATCCTTATACGGTAAGGTTTTGCCTATTTCTGCGCGGTATTACTATGCACCAACGTCCAGAATTATCCACAGAAACCGTAGCGTTCAAACCCCGCTCGGCGGAGCGAACAACCCAAATTTGCGAGAACCGCCCCTGGGGATTTGGACGGGTCAATAAGTGGATGACTGCTTCGCATTGCCCCCCCCCGTAGAATGGGCCAGAGGAGGACGATTTATGGGCCGAATGTTGACAAAGGTTGAACGCGAAAAAGCCCCGGAATTCCGGGGCTTTTTCATATTCCAGTGATATTGTGCAGCGGACCGACTAGCTACGCTTCGGCTACGGGAGGCTCTTTGTCAACCACCGCCGCTACGCCTAAACTATCAAAGTAAGAATCGAAGACTTCTTTCAATTTGAGTCCAACTAATTCGACGATGAATTCGTCGTCTGGCACGTTGTCCGTCTTGCATTTATATTCAGTGTTACAGTGAAAGTCGTTCTCGTCCTCTGATTCAGATTGAGTGATCGGCGATGGCTGAAGGGACAATGAATAAGCCTTCTTGTCGACAGCAAAGTCCTTTGCCGGCGCCGTTGCCCAGCCGCCATAGACGCCCTTACGAGCTTCGGCATGTTTCTTAAATTGCGGTGTCAGATGCTCCAAAACCTGTTGATTGATTTTGTTTTCACCGAGTCTATCTAACGACACTTCGCCAGGAGTACGCTTGTCCAAGAAATGGAACAGTTCATATGACGGGCGCTTTTGCGCGCCGGTCCCGCCCTTGAGCTGCTTGCGTTCGCTGAACAGGCGGCGGCCAATCAGCTCGTGATTGCCGACTTTCCCTTTGGGGGGCTGCCACATTGTCGTTCCCCCGAAGTCCTAGCTCATGTAGTCTTCAAGGTCAGCGACCAAGGCAGTCAAATTGTCGTAGTTCCCCTTCAAGACTTCGTCACGATCAGGATTTGAAAACAAGAAATATCCCTCGTGAACAACGATCGTGCGACTTTTTTCGGTTTGCTGGAACTCCGCGACAAGGTTCCCTGTCGCAGTGGTATAAAGATAAGGTTCCCCCGGCAGCACATGTGACGCGGCTTCAAAAATCGCCACGGCCCTATCAGCAATTTTCGATGAAATATAGCTGCCGTCATTTTCTTCGGCCTCTACACCGTCATCGACGGACGCGCGAATACTCGACAAAGTTGTCGCCAACCAAGCGGCTGGGCCGCGGGCATCGATATCAACCTGCCCCCCCCTGTGCACGCTAACCGCCCCCGGCAGAGATCCGCCGTAATAAAAATGCGGGGCGTATGTTGGATAAGCACGGACAGCGTTCTGGAACGCGGAGTGGGCCAATCGTTGGTATAAGTCCTGCATCCCTACCGCCGCGTGACCTGATGGATCAATTGCCAGGTAGCCCGCATTCAGGAAAACGGGAACATGGTGATGCGTCCGGTTCCAGGATTTCAACCCACGAGATGTTGCAATCAGAATCTCCGGCAGGCTTTCGGACGAAAGAAAGACATCGGGTCGCGGAAAATCCATCATCCGAACCACCGGCGAAGCCCCCAAGGCGTCCTTAATAGCCTGCGTCATCACAACGTCCAAAGCCGTGGACATGGTGTATTCCGGCTCCGAGGTCGTCCAGCAGGGTGGCGCGTCATCCATCAATTGTGCTTGGGAGCTATTGAGCATCTAATTTGATCTTCGATTTTGATTCAGAGGTTAGACTCGAACGGAGTGCCGACTTATTCGCCTGATGAACAAAGTCAAAGTATGTATCGGCCATTCCGTATTCGAAAAACTTATCGACTTCGATTGGACGGATGAAATCGAGCGAATGATTAACATCCATTCGGACGCTCCACCGGCTGTTAACTTGCTTCAATGAGTCGATATTAATCCGTTCGAGCATTTTTTCGCAATTATCGGGCAATCCGGCATAAAAATACCATCCCTGATGAAGGTGCCAGAGCGGCCCCTTGTCAAAGATCGCCGTTGACGTCAAAGCGCCGTTCCTATCGAACAAGAGGTCTGCCGAATACTTACTTTCGTCACCTACCCACTCAAACAAGTCCAGAGTTTGCAATTGCACAGACACAATAAAATTGCTCGGATCACTCAATCCATTATTCATTGCATCTTTCATCAGCTTTAGGGCTTGCTGCCAGACTGGGGTCCATCGGCTGTACTCTGCGCAATTTATGGATAGTGAATTATTGTCCGCCCTTAGGCGCCAAGAGATCTTGCCGTCAGGCTGGAACCGATCGAAAAAAAGTCCCGCTGGCGTTGGCAAGGGCGGCGCGACTGACGCGGCGTCGGAATTCCCAAGCATGAATTGCATATATTGCAAGCGCTGAGCCCTTGGCAGGGTATCCTGAAACACCGCATGCTGGTCGAACAACGCGCCAATTTCAGCATCGGTAAATGCACGTGCAAAGCTGACGGTCAAGACAGCTTCAATAATCGCGTGATCACCGCTTTTTGGCTCAAACGCCATTCGTGAAACTCCTACCCCGCTCGACATAGTTTGCGTCATCGCTTAAAAAATGACTCACAAGCTTCACTTGTGAATTAATTGGTTATCGTGACGCCCCCGTCAAGGGCACACGTAGCGACGTTTGTCGATCGCCACGGAGACGGACCGCCCCAATAGCATCCTCAGCATTGCCGACTAACGCATTCACGACCCCAGCGAGTTCACGATCGAGCCAAGTCAGACTCGGCCTAATCGCGCCACGGGAATTCCATCTGACCTTGCTGTGCCGTGCTCCTACGAGACACGTTTCGCCTAATGTCAGCCGGTTGTTCCGCCACGGTCAGCGTCTTCGAGACCGAAGCTCGCGAGCCCCGCAAGAAGGCCACAAGATCGTCATGGAGGATCAGCCTGCGGCCGCCAATCCGGATAGATGGGAGATCGCCGCTGGCCATGTGTTCGTAAAGGAAGGAACGGCCCAGGCCGGACGCCTTCACCGCTTCATCGACGCGGTAGGCCAGTTTGCCCTGGCTGAAAACGGTCTCAGACATGAGAGCCTCCTCCATTTAACAGAGGCGGATGCGGTGCGTTAGCGCTACCGGTGCTTTGCGTTCGTTGCGGGCCAGAGGCGGACGGATCGTCGCCACTGGTGCGGCGCTTGGCGATCAACGTGGCAACACTTTCGATGAACTTGTCGTAGCGCTGCGCAGCGATGCGGCGGCCGGTTTCATCCGGGCTTGGTACATTGGCCGTCAGCAGCAGATTCACCCACACATGCTGGCTCTGGCTATTGAGCACAAGTTCCATGTCGGAAGACAGTTTGGTGACCTGACGTGACAATCGGTCGAAACGCTGGCGAATGGCATCATCCCGCTCATCGGCGCCGCCGCTGCGAATGTATTGTCGCAAGGCGGCGGTGACGATGGCTGATTTCGACGCGCCGGGCTTGGACGCCAAGTGTTCGAGTTCGGCTGTCAGTTCGTCGTCGAGATAGAGGTGGTGGCGAGGTTTCATGGCGTGATCCGGTCGAAGGAGCGTCCACCAGTGTGCGCCCGAACCCGCGATCGGCAAACCATCCGATTCTACGCTATTGTTTCTTTTCCTACGATGCTGAGGCGGCCAAATCCGACTTCTTGGTTCTACATGCCGATACCGAGGTCTCGGCTTCGCCCGAAGCTCCAGTCTATGTCCCGGCCGCGCATCACACCGGATATCTCCTTGCCGACCTGTTTGCTAAGGGCATCGCGCCAAGGAACCAGTACAAATTCATGGCCACAATCGACAACGGCGAAGCTGCCACTTGTCAGCTCGGTTTTGCCCTTCAAGGTGCCCTCGAACGGCACATGCTCGCGCACCTGTCCGAACGGCATCCCATATCGCGAGGACAGTCTGCCGCCCTCGGCCTCTAACTCGCGCGCAGACAGGATGGATTTCATATTGGGGTCGTGTGTGAAAGCGTCGTTTCCATGCTCCTGTACCAATCCCTCCGACTTCAGAAAGCGGTATCGGCTACGCAATGCATCCTGGACCTCGTCGCCGAAACCTCGCTGGGAGAGCTCGATGCGCTGGTCTTCTATCAGTTGCTGGTCCAGCCATGTGTAGGCCTGTCGCCGTATCAGATCCTTGACCGGCTGCGGCGACAGCACTTCGACCGAGGCGGGCGCCTCCAGGGTGCGTTGCTGCTCATATCGTGACGCCTTATCGAGGTAATTGTCACCGACAACAAATATGCCGCCGTCCAGCCGTTCGATCCCACCCATGGTTCGGCGCACGGCCTCCAACCTTCGCACATGTGCAGCAATGTACCGGTCACTGGCGTCCGGCTGCGCACGGCGATGGATGTCCTCGGAATAATAACCCTGACTACGTCCGGCAATGTCCGCAATCGTCCGGTCCGCGGGCCGGACATCCCCGATATTGGCATCAATTCGGACGATACCGTTCTCCGGCAGGCTTGGCGTCTTCTCGCCGGGTCCGATATCGACCACGTGCACCTTGCCATCGGTCCCGTCGACGACCAGGTAATGCCGATCCTCGACCTCGTCATACAGGCCACGACGGACCAAGCGGCCGACGACGGGCGTCGGTGACGACTGCCGACGACCGGCAAGGTCGACCTCCGAATCATGGATGACGGCGCCTTCCAGCAATTGCGCCTGGCCGTCGGGCGCCATATCGTAGCGTAAGCTGTTGATGATATCGCCGCGCCGGCCCAGTTGGCGCAGCGCCAGCTCCAAGCTCTCAGCCACGCGCCATTCTCCGGAACGGTCCGGCGACGCCAGGTCGAGCCTCTTCAGGTGTTTTAGCCTACCCGAGATCAGCGATTGGCGCTGCGGGGCACTATCGACCGTTCTCACCCGTCCGTCCTCATCCCTACGATCCATGATCCAGCGGTCGATCGTCGTGAACCGATCCGCCGTCATTTCCTTCCCAAGGGACTGCGCGATCTCATGTTCGCTGCGCGGCCCCAGGTCGAAGCTGACGATGTCGGATGCGCGTTCGCGAATGCCGTCGGTAATATAGCTTCTGGCAATCACCAGGTCCTTGTCGCTGTCGTCCTTGCCTCTGACCAGGATGTGGGTGTGCGGATGCCCGGTATTGAAGTGATCGACCGCAACCCAGTCGAGCCCCGTACCCAAGTCAGTTTCCATTTGCGACATCAGGCGGCGCGTGACGGATTTCAGGTCTTCGTACTGCGCGCCGTCTTCAGGTGACACGATAAAGCGGAACTGGTGGCGGTCACTGTCGGCGCGGTCGAGAAAGGCACGACCATCGGCGGCATCGCCTCGCGCGTCGTAAAGTTCGCCTGGGTCACCCGATCGGGTGACACCGTCACGCTGGATATAGCGAAGGTGCACAGCGGCGCCTCCGCGCCCGCTGCCCGCCAATTTGACGATTCTCGCTTTGACCATGACGCGCCGGCGCATCCCGCCGCCCGGCGAACGGGATGCCAAGACCACTCCCGCGCCATTGCCTCTGCCAAGGCGGCGGCCGGTAAACTTCGGGTTAGCGCGACCGGACCTCGCGGCTGCCCCACAAGCCTGGGCGAGGTTGGTCGCGCGGATCACGCTCGCGCGGAACCCACGGCGGCCTGAACTGCCGGGGCGCAACATGAAGTCGTTTTCCTGATCCATCGGCATGCCTTCGGCAAATGGTTGCCCCTCCAGCATCCCTTTTCCGGCCAAGGATTCAAGAGCGCCAGAATGGCGCCATGCCTCAAGCAGATGGCGCCATACCCTCTTCAGGAAAAAAGACGTGCAGACAAAGCCTTAGCCCAGCTGCAGGCGGGCAAAGGCGCCATTTCTTTAATCTTGCTCTCAATCCCTTACCGACCGAAAAGCCAACCTTCCGCACCTAAATCCACTGAAAATGCGGGAAATTTGCCCCCGTCACCCGATCGGGTGATGGCGCCCGCTTAGGATGTAAGATAGACTCCGCGTCGGAGCCGCCACATGCGACTCTGGGGTCGTAGAAAACCCCTCTGTTACTGGTTTGACGCTGGCCATTTCCAGCGCGAAATCCTTTGACCTCTGTATGGTCGGGGAGCCTATGGCGTATGCAATAGGCCCCGGCTAAAGGCCATAGGGACCGGGTAACAGCGGTTTTCTAACTCCCCGATCACCACAGGCTCGAAGCTGTCCAGGCGGTAACACCGCTTGGCCACTTCGCTTAGCAAAGGAGTTAGATATGGTTTCCCAGGCTGGCTCGCGTATCGATGACACGTCCTCCCCGGCGGAAGACGACGAACACCTTCAGACGGTTCCGGACGACAGCGGATACCATTGGCTTGCCGAAGAGCTGCTAGACTGCGGCGTTCCGGAATTCGGGCTCGATCAATGGCTTTTGCATTTCCTGAGAGAAGCCGTGGCGTCTGCGTCCGACATGCCGGACGGCAAATTGCTCAATTTCTTCTGCCTAATGCGGGACCGCGCATTGAATGAAGAACCGGCATTCGTCCAACTGATGGAACAGGTCGAAAACCTGATTTATACCCGGATGCCTGACGGCGGCACATGGGATGGCGACGAAGACGGACTGCTGGGTTACGAACCGGACCAATGCACTGACGCGCTTAAGGACGTATGCGCCGGCACCTTACCCGATCGCCACCTTGTCGAACTGTTCGATCTGGCCGCCACACTCAGGGCTGAGCCTAAGGCTGGTCACATGTGGGCGGCGGTGATGTATCTGTCGCGGGCGCAAATTCTGCTGCGAATGAAGCGCGCACGCCTGCGGAATACGGCGGATCGCAGTGAACCCCGGGAGGATGACCTAGGCGTTGAAGACCTGCCGTCGCCTCCCAACGCGGCGCGCCCGGTGAAAGACGCGGAAACATTTTCCACGCCGTCGCATTCGGATCGCCCATTTATTGCCCTGCCGCTCATTCCCTGGATGACACATGCCTACGAAGTCGCGGAATTGGCGTTTCACGATGACATGCCCGACAATCAACTGCTCGATCTGCTCCAGTTGGCCGACTGGATGCGGAATTACGAACACAACGGCATGAATTCCGCCGAATGGAACATGATGAGACGCGAGGCTGCCAATGTCGTTATGCAGCGAATTGTCGGAAGGGACTGCCCGCCCTTAAGTGACAAATGGCCACACAACACCCGATCCTGGCGGCTGAACGAATTCAGGGACGCGGAGCACCGAATTCCAAAACTCGACGCAGAGACCCTGGTCCATTTGTATATCCAGACAGGCGAAAATGCGTATCTCTGCGCCCGCGAGCCATTGCAAGGCCACTGGGAAGTGGTCGGCGCTCGATGCCGGTCCGAAATTCTCAGCCGTATTGGCCGTGCGAACGCAATTCGTCGACCGGCGGCGGCCAATACGTCCACGACAGATCAAATTGACGGGCCGAGTATCGACGCCGACACCGACGCCGAGGATAACCGTGCCGACGAAGAAGAGGGCGAACAAGGCATCGAATCCGTCTCCATCCGCGAAGCCCTCCGCCTGGCCGAGGAAGCATTCCGGCCTGATATCCCCGACGCCCAGTTGTTGGACCTCTATGTCCTGATTGAAGAATATAGCAACCCAGATGAGGAGGTCTTCGACGAGATCGCCGACGCGGTTGACGAGCTATTGATGACGCGAATCAGGCGCGGTACGCCCGATCCAGATTTCGACGGTTCAGTGCCAAGCTTCGACTATCCGGACGACGGCATAAAGGCCCTTCGATCCGTTCTTAGGGGCAATTTGCCGCATAAGAACTTGCTGATGTATTATCGCCTGGCTTGGGACCACGCGGGCTGCGGGCCAGTTTGGCAGGCCGTTTCCGACCTTTGCAAAATGCAAATCCTGAGACGCATTAGGCCGAACCGCCAAACAATGGATTTGCATCGAAGCGACAGGAAGATAGCAGTCTTGGCGCATCGCGTAGCCGCCCATTACTAGGCCACCGCGTCGGTCGCACGATGCCGACTGGAAACGGGGTGGCCCAAATCGGCTAAGCTACAACGGGCCGGAGCCGCCCCCCTAAACCTACAATAGGTTGAAAAAAAATATCACCTCCGACTTGCGGCCCGCGCAATCCTTCCCATTTAGCAGAAACGATGAAAAGGGGGGCATCAATGCTCGAACGGTTTGAAGGCGACCAAGGTAAACCTGTCTTAGTGGACGCTCTGCTTTCGCAAAAGATCGTGCTTGGCAACGCCGATCTGGCCGCCGACTTATCTCAGGTCGTAAAGTGCCGCGAGCTCCAAGACGGTGAAACTCTTATCGAGCAGAATGGTGAGGATAGGGATGTCTTCCTCATTTTGGCGGGTGCATTCAAGGTGGAGATTAACGGACGCCAGGTCGCTGTTCGCGGCGTCGGCGCCCATGTCGGCGAAATGACCGCGGTTCAGCCGGCCCAACGCCGCTCAGCGTCCGTGATTGCCACCGAAAAGTCCGTCGTCGCCCAGGTGCCGGCGGACGAGTTTGCCAAATTGGCTGCAAAATACCCAAACATTTATCGCTATATTGCCCAGGAGTTGGCCCAGCGCTTGCTGGAGCGAAACAAAACGGTTGGTGCCTACCGCGACAAAATCCGCGTCTTCATAATTTCTTCCAAAGAATCAATTGATATCGCCCGTGCGGTCCAGAATGCCCTCGCCTACGACCCGATCACAGTCTATCTCTGGACGGACGACGTCTTCCGAGTTTCCGGATACACTCTCGCCAGCTTAGAGAAGCAAATAGACGATTCAGACTTTGCCGTGGCGATCGCGCACGCCGACGATATGACTCAAAGCCGCGGACAGGATTGGCCCGCCCCACGCGACAATGTGGTCTTTGAACTTGGCTTATTCATGGGGCGGCTTGGGCGGGAGCGCGCCATCCTCATGGAACCAAGGGACGACCAAGTTAAGCTCCCAAGCGATCTTGCCGGGATAACGACGATTCTCTACCGCTATCAAAAAGGCACTGACGCCGCCGCGTCGATGGCGCCAGCCTGCAATAAGCTGCGAGATCACATCAATCTCAAGGGAGCGTACAACGGATAGAACCGCATGCCTCTGGCCGACGAAATTCAACGAGAAGTCCAAAAGATTTTTTCAGACCAATGGACAACGCGATCCGGACAGATCGTGCCGGAACCCGAAAACATCAAACTCGGGAATGAAGCCGTTGAGTTTGAAACACCCGCCATTTTGTACGCCGATCTGACCGGTTCGACCGCTTTGGTCGACGGTCGCGACTGGCGGTTCGCGGCGGAAATTTACAAATCCTATCTCTATGCTGCGGCCCGGATAGTGCGGCACATGGGCGGAAAAATCACGTCCTATGACGGTGATCGCATCATGGCCATGTTCATCGGCGACTCTCCCTGCACCTCCGCCACCAAAGCCGGGCTGAAAATCAACCACGCCGTCCTAGACATAATCAATCCAGCTCTGAAAGCTCAGTATCCAAACTCAGGCTATTCGATCCGGCAAGTCGTTGGCATCGACACCAGCCCGATCAGAGCGGCTCGAACGGGTGTACGCGGAGGAAATGACATCGTTTGGATCGGACGATGTGCAAACTATGCGGCGAAGCTCACCGAACTCAAACTCGCCGAGCGGACCTGGATTACCCAAGCGGTATTCGATCGATTGCACCACTCCGCTAAATTCGCGGACGCCAACCAGACGCCAATGTGGAAAGGATACAAATGGAGCGAGAACGGCGACAAGCAAATCTACGGCTCGACCTGGAAAATGTCACCATAGCCGCGCTGGAGGGCGCTTAGCGCCTGGGGAGAGCCAAACCACTTCCTATGCCCATTGCCCCACGCAAAAACACAACATCTTGCGCCCAGACCCGACTCATGCGAAAGAAACTTTTTGTTAATGAAGCTCTATTTCCGCGACACGAATCTCCTTATGGAGGATGCCGTGTGGCGATGTTAGGGCGTTCTCTTCCCCTCATTGATAACATGGCGGCGGGCACCTGCGCGCGCCGCGAGTAGAGTATTTGCGTACCGCTTACCGATGAATTTGAACCTCGGGAGGGACGACCGCTCAACTTGCCGGTCTCGACAGTCGCCCTCTCCCGTCACCGACTCGTTGATCGGCTTTGGCATCTTTAGCCGCAGACGGTGGCGTTAACAACTGCCTCCGTTGCGGTGGATCCTTTTGCGGGCTCAACGGGTCTCCTTTTACTGGAGCCTAAGATGGCCAAAACTTGGAATGAAGGTCGCGCCCGCGATCACATTGAAAGCAAGCTAAAAGACGTCGAGACCGTTACGGTCTCCGACTACACCAGAGACATGTCCCTGGAAAATATCCCACGGAACAAGGCCTATAAGGTCAACGGCGTCCACCTCTATGCCGACATTCTCAATCTGGACGACATGTTGAATGTCACCCAGGTCGAGGGCGAAATTTGCCATAAGCGCACTCTGCGCTTCCTCAACCTTCATTTCCGTGCGGCTCACCGCGCCATCCGCGACTGCGACGCCAAGCGCGTCGACTTCCACAACCAGCGTCTTCATGCGCTTATCACCAAGCCCTATGGCGACGCGAGCGAAGCCGATCGCGTCCATCGCGGTGTGGCCCTTGGCCAGCTGCTGATCGACGTCCTTGAACAAACCGGCGACGATGACGAACAAATCCCCAATGCGAAACTCAGGGTCGGCATCGACAGCGGCCTGGCGCTCGCTGTCAACAATGGGCGCAACGGCGGGCGCGAGCCTCTATTCCTCGGAGATCCTGCCAACCACGCAGCCAAGATGTCGGCAGCCGGCACGGCCACAGGCATTTTCCTGACCAATCCGGCTCGAAAGGTCATTGGCCTTAAAGAGGTCGACGCCCCAGGCAAGACAGCCCTCACCAAGGACGAGGTCAAAGTCAGTCGGGACAAGGCCAAGCTCGAGACAACCGCCGAGGCGATTGTCAAAGAATGGCGGAAGGACCTCAAAGCGAATCCGATCGGCTCCTTCGATTTCAGCCGGCCGACGCCCCCGCTCAAGGACCTGGACATTACGGCCTTGACGCCTGGCAATTCCCGTCGTTTTGAGGGAATTTCCATCTATGCCGATTTGGACAATTTCACGCGGTATGTCAGCGATCACATCGACGACGAGCCGGAAAATGTCGTCAAGGTTCTCCACGTCCTGCGCGCCGAACTCGATCGGGTGTTGACGACGGAATTTGAAGGGCGCCGCATTCGCTTCATCGGTGACTGCGTTCACGGCATGATGTTCGATGGCACCTCGAAACAGACAGACGACGAAGAAAGTATTACCAACGCCGTCCTCTGTGCCGGCGGGATGCGCAGCAGTTTCGACCTCGCTGTCGATATCCTCGGCGAAAACGACATCGACGCCTCAAGCCTCGGCCTCCAGATCGGCTTTGAATTCGGCCCGATGACTATCACCCGTCTAGGTATGCAAGGTGATCGGGTCCGCTGCGCCGTAAGCCGTGGTGTCAGGCGGTCGGAAAATGAACAGGGCCGGTGTTCGGAACGTGAAACCGCGATCGGCCAGGTGGCCTATGATGGCGGAACAAAAGCCGTCCGGGATCTCTTCGGGAAAACTCGAAAGGTCAAGGACCTCGACTATAATGAAGCCGTCGAGGCGCTTTCGGACAGCGACGACAAGGCCGCCAAGGCAGCCCGGGCGGAGGGCTTTGCCGGCGCCGCCCCCGCTGTCATCCGCTCCACCGCTGTCGAAGTCAAGCCCTATGTCTACGGAGTCTGACCAACAGCCAGAAGCTCCCTTGGTCTTGATCGCGAATCTGGCCGAGGCCTTTGAGGCCTCGGTCATCACCTCATCGAGCGCTAGCCTTACCGTCGCAGTACGTGTCCTCAGGGCCGACGGGGCGATCGCGCCCTACACGCTTTTGATCGAGGCGACCGGCAGGACGGTCAAGGCGCGCGAATCGGCCCCTGATCGCCTGCCCGGCGCCTGTCCAAACCGCCATATCAATCTGAATGGAACGTTCTGCACTCACTGGGACACCGTCCATCCGCTGGAGATTGTCGATGTCGAAAGTGCAGACCGCTGGTGGAAACAACTTCTCGCCTATTTGCGCCTTCAAGAACGCGCCGCGTACCTTCGACGCTGGCCAGGAAGGGCGGAATGGGCTCATGGGGATGCTGCCAAGCATCAGTGGCGAGTGGAAGTCTGCGCGTCCGCGCTGAACGACGATTTCTACGAAGCAGCAAAAGCGGGCCGCCTGAAGATCAAGCAATCCAAAAATGCTCCAAATTTCCTTGCGGTCATGGACGGCAAACGCCGGCTTTATTCCGTCTGGAAAAAAGAACGCCGCGTCGCCACCCTACGCCAAAGATGTTTTTGCGGAAGCGCGTTGGCTTTAAAAAGTTGTGCCAATCACGCCGACCTAGGGGCCGAACTCGCCTTCGAGCTCCTAAAGTGGGACAAGGAAGAACAGCGCTTCTGGGATAGCCTTCGGGGGCAAAAATGTTGTGGAAGCCTAGATAATTGTCCGCTCGCGGACATTCGAGCTTCGTCCGTCACCGCACTGCAACGTTAAGCGATACGACCTGGGCTCCGTCACGTAGCTGGTCGAGATAGTCGGACTGGAGTCCGCCACTTAAATGCCGGCTAAGGTAGAAGTCGTAGCTGCGTGCGCTCTACGCTTGCCCATACCGCCCAGCCGGATGGTCTTCGTGTAAATTGCGGCGCCGATCAGCCGGCGGCGGACGACGCCCAGTCGGGCAACCAAGTCGATGCTAGGTCAATGATACGTGAGGCCGCTCCAATCCGGGGGCGGCCTTTTCCATTGCTAAAACGTGGCAAAAATCGCGCCGAACTTTAGATTGGCGGCCTCAACTCAATAGCCGGTTGCCGGGTTTATGAATACACGCATCCGCCGGCAGACCAGCGGCGGCGCATAGATGGGCAAATGAGGCGTAGCGCTTCAAAATCCGGTATATGCTTGGCATACCCGGCGTGGCGTTGACCAGGTCCCGGTTTATATATCCGTTCTCTTCGTATAGCCGGCGGACGATCCCCAGCAGTTGCTCATCCGGCAGTTGCTCAACGCGCTCCTTAACCGGCGGTTGTCCACCCTCAGGCCCCTCCAAAAATTGGCGGCGAGCGCGCCAGGTCTTAGGATACCGGCGCCGATGATCGATACCCGCTTTCGCGCAGGCCTTTGCAAAATTACCGAAATGCTTGCAAAACCACATTTTGGACGGCATCGACTTGTCTTTCGAGACCATCTTGCCATCTATATAGCCGCGCTCGTCAAAGAGCTGCTTCAGTCTCCGCAAAGCATTGTCTTCGTCATAAAAGCCGCCCTTAAGTGGGGCGCGCCGGCTGCCTTCGTAGCCTATGGCGCGATAAGCTGCAGCCAAGGTCCCGAACGCATGGACGTAGGCGGTAGCGCTGGCCGTGTAAGGGCTTTGGTCTATAACCTCCTTCGTCAGATATTTGTACTCATGGAGCGCGCGACGCAATTGAGCGATTAGCTCTTCCTTTGTTTGCCGAGGGTGCTCGCGCGATCGCGGGGTTTCTCGGGGCTGCGGAACAACGGGGCTGTATCCGATGAGCTCGTAGATTTGCTTCAAACCGCCGAACCGTCTGAAATAAGTGGCTGAATCCGGCAGGAAAGGGCAGGCGTTTATGATCGCAGCGGAAAGACGGCCCTTCTCTGCTAAGAGCCTCTTGAGCCCGGATAGCATCTTCTCATTGGAATATCTGGCATTCTTGCCCCGACGCTGCGTCGCCATAATGGCCTGTGCTTGCTGAAAGGTCTCCTGACTGACCATCCCCTCGCAAACTGATACGCGGACCCAAAGGGCCGGCGGGTTCTTAACCCAGGGCGTCTTCAATTTGGCCGAGCTGCGATTGAATACATAAACACCGGTGTAAATTTCGCCGGTCAGGATGGTTTTTACCTTTTGAAAGGTCCAGGGAGCCCCATGGGACCGGGGTGCATTTACGTAGTTGAGGTGCCGCACTATGCCGCCGATCGCCGCGCCCTTCAAAAACAGGTCGAAGATATGCCGAACCACCTCGCGCTCTTCCGGTGGCCCCGGCACCAGGATCACGTGATCCGAGGCTATGGCCTTTCTTTCACCATCGGCCAGCTCATGTCTGGGTTGTCCATTTTGATCGACCAGAACTCGGTGCATGCCAAAGCTGGCCTGTGCCCCCTGCTTGTGGCCCCTGATGGCGCTCTGAATCTGAGCAAAGGCGACCTTCGCCGACAACTCCCGGCTATATTCAGCGGCCATGACCCGCTTCATGTGCTTCATCATCGAAGCTGCGAATGAGCCATCGTTAGCAAACTCTTCCGAGACGTACTCTACGCGCGCGCCCAGATCCCGGCAAAGAAATTCATAGGCGGCGTGCTGGTCTGGGTCTTGGAACCTGCCCCACCGGCTTACATCGAGCACCAGTATGACATTGAACCGCTTGGCAGGGTCAGTGACGTCTCTCAGCAGCCGATTGAGCTCCTGCCGCTCTTTAAGCGTCAATCCGCTTCGGCCGGCGTCCGCGTAGGTGTCGATGATTTCGTACCCATGCGCGGTCGCATAATCCGCGATCCGTAGCTGCTGGTTTTCAAGCGAGTACCGTTGATGTTCAGTGGACATCCTTAAGTACTGAACGGCGCAAGCGCGCCCGGCAGCGATCGGGTCTGGCATGGACAATCCCTACTTATGGCCGCCACCAAATCACCATCGCGATTCTAGCGCCTTGACTCGCGCAATGCGATGAGAACAAAATGGGAACATTGACAATGCATGCCGCAGGTCGAGACAGCGACGGCAAACGAGGCGAGCGAATGGCGATCGATTGGCCAACAGTTGCCACCACTGTATTGGGATCTGGCGTCACCGCCGCAGTGGTGACCCAAGGCATCGCCGCGTTTCGGGACCATACTCAGCGCCGAGCCAGAGGCCGTATGGTCGCTCTATCTGCTGCTGTGGCACTTGAGCGCTTCGGCTGCACCTGCGCCGACCTGGTCGCCGACGCCGCGAATCACCACTACAGCGAGGGCACCATGGGCGCTGCTCACCGGGAACTCCCGGTCCTGCAGTTATCCGGGGCCGGCGCCGATCTGAACCTGCTGCCAATCCATGTCGCGTCATTGATCCTGGAGTTTGAAGCTGCGATCGGCCGGGCCGATGTCGATCTCCAGGATACGGCGCCCCATAGCCATTTCGAACAGGCTACGCCGATATTCTTACGCCTGGGCGAAGAGGGTTTCGAGATCGCCATGATGGTCCGCGAGAAGATGTGCCTACCTTGTTCCAGGTCGCGGGATCTGGACATGCGCGTGGAATATCTGTCAGAGCAAAGGGAGGCTTTTGAACGGGAGAAGGTCAAAGTTATCGACGATCTCCAGATAGGCGCCGGTGCTAACGGGTAACACCGGCGCCCGACCGGGGTGGGCGCGAGGGGGTCTAATCGACGCGCCCGGCTCAAGAAAAAGGGGGAAACCTGCGCAAACACGAGTCCAAATTTCTCCAATTTAAGGAATTTTAGACAATGATCCATTTGCGCCACGTGCAAATAATGCCGCAGGCCCGTTATCTGAGATTGGTCTTGGTGACCGATCCACAAATGATGCAACGCCGCGTCGAGCGCGTTCCAATAATCACGGTGGGGTCAAGGATATCGTGGATTTCTTCCGAAGACACGACCCTCCAGATATGGGGGCATGTCCTCTGAAACCAATTTCGGTCGGAAGAGGTAGACATGTGTGCAGCCCTGAATATTGCGCCGCAGCAATATCGCCGCATTGCGGCAGGACAGTGACCATCGGCTAAGAGCTACTGATATCTCCGACGCGCTTATTGAGAACGGCGTCAAGTCGGCATTCTGATCAATGACACTTGGTGAACTTGCCCGTCTTTGGGTCGCGGCACGGCCCCTTCGGCGCAACAGGCGGCTGGCATTTCACGAACCGGCCTGTTTTGGGATCGCGGCACTGGACCGGCTTCACCACCGTCGGCGCGCATTTGATAAACTTGCCATGGTTGTCGCGGCATTGCGCGGCGTGCGACGTGGCTGGCGCGGCTACCAGCAGGACGCCGGACAGGAGGGCGGCAACTATCTTCATCATGGGCGAATCTCCTCGTTTGGAGAGAGCGTGCGCCGGCGGGTCCGATGGTGTCAATTGCCGGCAGGCTCCAGGGCCGTCGGCCTGAGCTATTCGACGCGCCGGACCCTGGCGTTATCGCCGTAGTCCGGACATCGGGGATAGTCAAAATCACCATCCGCATCCCTCATTCCAGGATGCCTTCCCTCGCCCCCTTTCCGATCAAAGCCCCCATTAGTGGATTTCGGTATGCATCCAGTCGCTCTCGCGCACTATTTCTTTACCAGCTTGGCCGCAGCCGTCGGAGATCAAAGCGTGGTCTGTTGTTTACCAGGCCATCTTCCTGCCCCGTCTTGCTCAATACCATCGCGCCACGCCACCGTGATGGCTGCAGGTCCCGCGGCGGTGTTCGCTGTAGCTATAGCTGCCATCCCGGCATTTCGCTGCCGCACCCGCCGGCGCGCTGGACGGTGAATGGACCAGGTGACCGGACGAGTTCCGGTAGTAGGTGTGATGGCCGTGCGGCCGCGCATCGGCGCTAAAGGCCGCCAGCGACAAAGCTGCGGCCGAAATCGCGATGATGGTCCTGATCATTATCCCCCCGGTAGATATTCGCGCCTAAGACGTGCGATCAGAAATCATATTTCCGGAATAGTTGCAAGACAGCCCGCAGTGCATCTGAACTCATGTCGATAAAACGAGATAATTTCGACACGTATCGGCGACGTGTCGACGTGGTCGACTTATGCGGCGAATGTTATAGGGCTTAGGCCTTCGATATCGGTGACCGTGAACGGTCACGATGGCCCTTGATCCAACGTGGCCGCCAGTGGTGGAAGATGTACCAGGGGCGTCTTGATCCGGCCTGGTCTTTATTGAAGAGACCTGGGCCTAGACTAACATGGGGCCCTTCCTGAGGGTCAATACCGGCTGACATTGAGCGGTACGATCTGAGCACCGTCGCGCAAATGGTCGAGGTAGTCTGACCACCACTGGGCCATTTTGACCCTTTCGTCCCAATGGGCACCACGGTGGTAAATCGCTCTGACTCGATCACTTCCCTTGTGCGCTAATGCTCTTTCGATCGCATCTGACGACCACTTCCCAGATTCATTCAAGAGCGTGCTGGCGGTGCTTCGAAAGCCGTGGGCGGTCATTTCGTCGCCGCTATAGCCCAGCCTGCGCAAGGCGACGTTGACCGTATTCTCGCTCATCGGCCGGGCGCCCGTTCGAATGGACGGAAACACGAACTTGCTGCCGTGCGCGAGCGCCCTCGCCTCTTGCAAAATGCCGATTGACTGGCGCGAGAGTGGGACGACGTGTTCATTCCGCATTTTCATTTTCTCGGCTGGAATGCGCCAGACCTTTCCTTCGAAATCGATTTCGGCCCACTCCATGTGGCGCAGCTCGCCGGGCCTGACAAAAAGATGCGGCGTCAACCTCAGCGCCAGCGTCGTGGTCATGTATTTGTCAAAGGTCTCAATCGACCGCAGCAGGTCGCCAAGGGCCTTGGGATCGATTATGGCAGCCAAGTGCTTCTTCTTGGGTGTCACCAGGGCCTCGCTCAAGTCTGCCGCCGGGTTGAGCCGGGCGCGGCCGGTGACGATGGCATACCTGAACACGCGGGCAGCAAACGCTCGCAGCCGCTTGGCGGTTTCGTAAATACCCCTGCGTTCAAATTTCTTGAGCACCGCCAAGACTTCGTAGGGCTCGATTTCTGAGACCGGGCGCCGCCCCAGGTCAGGCGCCAATTGCTTGAGGCACCGATCGTTTCTGATTTTTGTTGCCCTGGCGATACCTTCCTTCTCCAGCTTTTCGAGAAACTCCTCAGCGATGGCACCAAATGTATTTACCGCGCTGATCGCTGCGGCCACCGCCTTTCGCTTCTTTTCTACGCCAGGGTCGATGCCATCGGAAAGTAGACGTTTGGCGTCATCGCGCTTGAGCCTGGCATCCTTGAGACCGACAATCGGATAGGTCCCGATCGTTAATTGCTGCTCCTTTCCGCCGAATTGATATTTGAAGCGCCAAAGCTTCTGGCCGGACGGCCTGACGATGACAAACAGGCCGCCGCTGTCGTAGACTTTGTATTGCTTTTCCTGAGGCTTAGCGGCGCGCAAGGCCGAGTCTGTAAGAGCCATTGGGGTCACACTTTCTGCCAGTTTGACAGTGACCCCACCAATGACCCCAATACGTCCCGGATATCGGTGGACAAGGGCATACACTCGTGGACGTCACGAGCACTAACCTACCAGATTTTATGGATTTTTTCAACGTCAGCGGACGCTGGCGGAGAAAGTAGTGGTGGGTGGGCACGGACTCGAACCGTGGACCCGCTGATTAAGAGTCAGCTGCTCTACCAACTGAGCTACACACCCGTACCACTTACATCATCCCGGCGCTTGGTACCGCCGGGGTCAAGGCGGCGGAACATAGCCATTTTCACCCGGCAATCAAGCGCAAAATCACAGTCGACGTGATTTTATCTCATCGCTCGCGAAAACAACACCTCCCGCACGGCGAGAGGTGTTGTTTTTCAAAGGGTAAGGCCGCGCTTATTGACCGTTCGTGGTTGTTTGCGGCGTGGTCGTTGTCGTCGTGGTCGAAGGATTCGAATTAACGTCAGGCGTGGTCGCCGGCGCTTGAGTCACGGTGTTGCCGTTGGAATCGACCGTATTGCCATTGGCGTCCGTCGAGGTGGCGTTGTTCGCAGGCGCCGGGACCGTGGCGTTGGTGGTCGGGGCCGGCGTTTCAATGGTGCGGGTCGTGTCGGTCGTCGTCGCCGTGGTCGTGGAGACCGTGCCGTGCTCCATGTAGTAGAAGGTGGCCAGGCCGAGAACGGCGACTATGAGCACGACGAAAATCACCAGCACCGTATTTGCGCTGCCGCTCGTCGTGCGCGTGGTGACAATGCGCTCGACCGGAATCTCGTCCTGGGCGCGTTGTTCGGGGGTACGGGTGTCGATAACGGCCATCTTCAAGTCTCCTGCGAAGGCGCGAGTAATCGCCGCGAAGACTATGAAAACGGCCGCAAGATCGAACTACCGGATTGTCCCCGGATTATAAGGTTGGGGTCAAAGCCCCCTACTCCTTCTTGGCCAATTCTGTTTTAAACGCCTCCAGGCTCAACGGCCGGCCGAGGAAGTTTTCAACCAGTTCGTTGGCGTCTTCCGAGGCGCCCGGTTCCAGGACCAGCTTGCGATAGCGCAGGGCGACCTGCGGATTGCGCATGCCGTCCGCCTTGAACTTGGTGAACAGGTCAAGCGCGATCGCCTTCGACCAGACATAGGTGTAGTAGATCGCCGAATAGCCGTTGAGATGGCCGAAGCTGTCATAGCTATGCGTGCCCGGCATCGGCGGGAACATCGAATAGCGCGCGATCTGCTCGTCGTACATGGTGGGCAGGTCGAAGTCCGGCTTGCGGTTATGGAAGTTCAGCGACACCGCCGAATAGGCTAGTTGCCCCTTCCATTGCGTCGGCTCGCCGAAGCGGCGGCCGGCATTCATCTTCTTGACCAGGCTTTCCGGAATGACCTCGCCCTTGTCGTTGGACGCAAAGCCCTTCAGCGTATCGTAGTCCCAGGTCCATTCCTCGAGCAGTTGCGACGGCGCCTCGATGAAGTCCCATTGCAGATTACCCATCGACTGGACGCTGTATTCGGTGTGGCCGGAATACATGTCGTGCATCAGGTGGCCGAACTCATGCAGGAAGGTCGTCACGTCGCCGTGGTCCATCGGCCCCGTCGCCGGGAAATTGCAGATCAGGGCGCCGACCGGCAATTGCCGGCCTTCGACGCCGGTGCGGATCGGGAACTGGGCCTCGTGATTATACTTGCCGGCGCGCGGGCTGAGGTCGAGATAGAAGTGCCCGACCAGGCGCTGGCCGTCATATAGCGACCAAGCCGTCACCGACTTGTCCCACACCGGCGTATCCCACGGGCGGATGTCGGCGCCGAACAGGTCGTGGACCAGCTTGAAGATACCGGCTTGGGCCTTGTCGCGCGTGAAGTACTGGCGCACCTCGGCATCGTCGACATCGTACTTGGCCTTGCGCAGCTTGTTGCCCATATAGGAATTGTCGTAGCGCTCCAACCGGTCGATCGAAGGGTCGATCGTCTTGGCGAAGGTCAGGAGCTCGGCGGTTTCGGCTTCGGCGCCAGGCTTGGCGGCGGCGTTCATATCGTCGAGAAACGCAGCCGCGTGCTGCGACGAGCCGATCATCTTGTCCGAGGTGATCAAGGCCGCATAGTCGCTGTAGCCCAGCGTCTGCGCCAGTTCATAACGCTCTTCCAGCAAGGTCTTGAGCACCGCGTCATTGGCCGGATAGCCGCGGTTGGAATAGCCTTCCATCATCTTCTTCCGCGTGGCGCGGATGTCGGCATAGTCGAAGATCGGGATCGAGTCGGGATAGTCGTAGGTGACGTGGACCAGACCGTCGGCGCCCGGCTTATGGGCGTCGATATAGTCCTGCGGCAGCCCCTTCAGCTCGTCCGGCTTGAAGGTAACGTCACCTTTGTCGTCGCGGATATTGCCATCGAACTTCAACCCCGCCGCGGTGATTTTCGCGTTCAGGTCCTGGATCTTGTTGCGTGTCGCCTGGTCCTTGTCGACGCCCGACAGCTTGTATTCCAGCAGTTGGTGCGACAGCGTATAGGCGGTCTTCTTGTCCAGGCCCTTGGTCGGTATGGCCGACAAGCGGTCGTAGATCGGCCGTGACAGCGACACCGCGCTATTAAGATCCGCCAGCTTGGGCGCGCAGGCCTCTGCCGCATCGCGCACGGCCTTGATCGGGCTGACCTGGAGTATGAGGCCCATCTCGCTGCCGGCGTCGTTCATCACCAATTGCAGCGTATCATAGGCCTGGAAGTCCTTTTTCAGCGTGGCCGGCCCGGTATGCGCCTCCAGCGCGGTCTTTTCGCGCGTAACCAGATCGACCGCCGCGTCACAACGCGCCATGATGGCGTCGGGCGACGTCTCGGTCATCATCGATTTGGCGAGAAAGGCCGTCGCTTCGGCTTCGGTCGGCGCAGTCGTGTTGGCAGCATAGGCCGGTAGAGCTGTCCCGGCCAGCAAGGCGGCGGCCAGGGAAAGACGGATGAACATCGAGGACCCTCCAGATTCCAGAACCCAAAGAGGTAGCCCTGATGGACGCCGCGCGCAAATTAACCTTCTGTCAGGCGCCAATCCGCGTCAACCGACACGCAGTGATTGCAATATGCAGAGAAAATCAATCCAATGGATTTGTTGCATAATATATTACCGGCCGGGCAAAACTAAGTGCATGAATACACATATCGGCGTTCCGCCTAATACTGCGACCTATATCCACCTTGCGAAAATATAGACGCGATTTTGCAAAATGTTGCATCAGATACTACGCAAGCGCTTGTAATTTCCGGCAAACACCTGGACACGTAAATCTGTCATAAACTATTAGACCAATATGATTTCCCGAATAGAGCCGCTGTATGGCTGCCAAGGGTTCCGCGTACCCAACGATAAAATATCGCCTCAGGGGGCTTTCACGACATGAGCGAACGCGAGCCCCGGGCCGAGCGGGACGACTTCATTGCGTTCTCGCTGGCGGCCGCCGACCTGCTCCTGTCCGTCGCCGATGACGGCCGCATCCGTCACGCCATGGGCGCGACCAAGTCCCTGCTCAAACAATCGGCCGCCGACCTGGTTGCCCACCCCATCCTGTCCCTGTTCGACGACGCCGAAGCCAGCTTTATCGACTACCTGATCCAGGCCGCGCGCCAGCACGGCCGGATCGAGCCCACCGTCGTCATGCTGGGCCAGGCCGGCGAAGACAAGGTCCCGGCCAATATCGGCATGGCCTATCTGCCGACGCGCGCTTGCCTCTACGTCTCGGTGACCGTCCTGCCGCAACTGATCGTACAGAACCTGCCGCGGCGCGACGCCCAGAGCGGGCTTCTCGACGCCGAAGCCTTTGGCCGCATCGCCGCCAAGGCGTCCCAGGCCACGGACATGACCGCCGGCGCCGACGGCCTGCGCGAGTTGCGGCTGATTCGCTTGCAAGGCCTGCCGACGGCGCTGGAGCGGTTGCCGACGGGGCGGGCGCGCCGCGTGATGTCGGAGGTCGGCGCCTTCCTGCGTGCCCAGGCGTGCAGCGGCGGCCTGGCCGGCCAGCTCGACGACGAGCGCTTCGGCTTCATGGCGCGCGGCGGCGCGGAAGATACCACCCTGGCCCTGTCCGATCAGATTACCGCCGTCCTGGGCAAATGCGGGGTCGACACCTCCGTCGTCCAGCCCAGCGCCGAACGGGTCTCGCTCGATCTCAAGGACGTCAGCGCGACCGACGCCGCCAAGGCCATGGCGTTCGCCATCGGAGAGTTCGGCAAGGCCGGCGGCCTCAGCGTCACCTCGATGTCGGGATACCTGGAGACGATGGTGCAGTCGACCGTTGGCAAGGTTGGCCAGATCCGCTCGGCCATCCAGGACAGGCGTTTCACCCTGGCCTACCAGCCGATCGTCGACGTCCTGTCGCGCGACCTGCATCATTACGAGGCCCTGCTGCGCCTTGACGACGGCTCGAGCGCTTTCGAGGTCGTCACCTTCGCCGAGCGCGTCGGCTTGACCTGCGAACTGGACGCCGCCGTCGTCGACATGGCGCTGAAGAACCTGCGCCTGCGTCCGGACGACCAGGTCGCTGTCAATATTTCCGGCGCCTCGATCCAGAACGAGACGTTCAGGGTGCGCCTCCTGCGCCAACTGAGCGCCGCCCAGCCCTTGGCCGCCAACCTGATGTTCGAACTGACCGAATCCGCGCTGGTCGAGGACATGGAAAACGTCGCCAGCTACATCCAGACCCTGCGCGCGCGTGGCCATAAGGTGAGCCTGGACGATTTCGGCGCCGGCGCCAACGCCTACAACTATTTGCGCAGCTTCGACGCCGACTTCGTCAAGATCGACGGCCCCTTCCTGAAGGCCGCCCTGCGCGAGGACCGCCAGCGCGCCCTGGTCAAGTCGATCGTGCTGCTGTGCCACGATCTCGGCATCGAGATGATCGGCGAGATGATCGAGACGGAGCAAATGGCCCAGGCCGCCGCCAGCCTCGGCATCGAATACGGCCAGGGCTATTTGTTCGGCAAGCCCCTGCCCCTGGACGCCAGGCAGACGCCCGTCGCCTTAGGCAGCAGCTAGGCGCCGCCCATCAGCCCTTGCAACACGTCGAGGTGATCGGCTTCAGCCGCCGGTTTGTCCCAGCGAATGCGGCTGATGCGCGGAAAGCGCAGGGCATAGCCTGACTTGTGGCGGCTGGACGTAAAGACCGCGTCGAAGGCGACCTCGAAGACCAGCTCCTTCTTGACCTCGCGCACCGGCCCGAACGACTGGATCGTGTGGTGGCGCACCCACTTGTCGAGTTCGATCAGCTCGGCGTCGGTAAAGCCGAAATAGGCCTTGCCGATCGGCAGCAATTGATCGCCACTCCATAGGCCGAAGGTGAAGTCGGAATAGAAGCTTGAGCGCTTGCCGCTGCCGCGCTGGGCATACATCAAAACGGCATCGACGGTCTTGGGATCGATCTTCCACTTGTACCACGGCCCGGTCGGGCGGCCGGCGACATAGGCGCTGTCGCGGCGCTTCAGCATCAGGCCTTCGAGGGTCGGCGACGCAAGCACACTTTCGCGCAGCCGTTCCAGGTCGGCAAACGACGCCCAGGCCAGTTCGGGCGACAGCGACATATGCTGCGGCTTGTATTTGTCGAGCGCCGCCGACAACAGGTCACGCCGCGCGGCATAGGGCTGCGCGCGCACATCCTCGCCTTCCAACGACAGCACATCGTAGACGACGACGCCGGCCGGATGGCTTTCCAGCAGCGCCTTGCTGGGGCTCTTGCGGCCCAGCCTCTGTTGCAGGTCGTTGAAAGTGCCATGATCCTCGCCGCGCCGCACGATCAGCTCGCCGTCGAGCACGGCGGGAAAATTGAGGTGTTCCAGCGCATCGGGAAAGCCGGCGCTGATCTCGTCGCCGGTGCGCGTGAAGATCGCGCGTCCGGCCGGACCGTTGACCAGCTGGATGCGGATGCCGTCGTACTTCCATTCGGCGGCATAGGCCTCGGGCCGGATCAGGCCGTAGTCCTTTTCCTCCAGCGCATGGGCCAGCATGACCGGCGTAAAGGTCAGGTTCTCGTGAACCGCCGGAGTGGGCGCCCTGCCCTCCAGCCAAGCGAACAGGTCTTCGTAGGGAACGGAAAGACCGTGCCAGACGGTCTCCACCGCCTCGACCGGCTGGTTGCCGTACTTGGCCAGGACCTGCTTCAACAACCGCGCCGAGACGCCGATACGCAAGCTGCCCATGCCGACCTTGAGCAACGCCCAACGCTCGGGCGAGCTCATGCGATCGAGCAGGCCCGCGACATAGGCCGGAAGCTTGGTCTTCGGGGTATGGCGGAGCCCGTCGATCACCTCGTGCAAGGGCGGCAGGTCTGGATCATTGGGGAGCTGAGCCGGCGTCGGCCATAGATGCGCCACCGTCTCCGACAGTTCGCCGACATAGTCGTAGCTCATGGCGAACAGAGTGGAATCGGTGCGTTCGCGGATCAGCTCAAGCACCATGGATCGCTTGAAATTGGGCAATGACAGCGTATCGGCGATGATCGCCACGGCATAGCCGCGATCAGGATCCGGCGTTGCCGCGAAATAGTCGAGCAGCAGGCGCTCCTTGCCCAGCGTCGCCGGCTCGAAATAAAGCCGCTCCAGAAGACGGGCAAACGCTCTCATTCCGAATCGTCCTCGTAGCCCAAGAGATGCAGGGCCTGGGCCTTGAAGCCATGCTGGGTGGCGTAATAGACCAGCGCATCGTCGCGGCCGTGCGTCACCCAGACCTCAGGGGCGCCGACATCGTCCAGCGTCTGGACCAGCTCGTTCCAGTCGGCGTGGTCGGACACCACCAGCGGCAGTTCGACGCCCTTCTGCTTGGCGCGCGCCCGGATGCGCATCCAGCCCGAAGCCGCTACGGTCAGCACATCCGGCAGGCGCCGCGACCAGCGATCCTGCAGTGCCGAGGGCGGGCACAGCACGATCTTGCCGGCCAGGCTCTTGGCGTTTTCGGGTGTGACCAGCTCCCACGCGCCGATATCGATGCCGAAGCCCTGATAGAGTTCACAGAGCTTGACCATGGCGCCATGCAGGTAGATCGCCTCGCCATAACCTGCGGCGCGCAAGGCCATCATCAATCGTTGACATTTGCCCAAGGCGTAGACGCCGATCAGATGGCAACGCTCGGGAAATTGCGCGAGCGAACGCAATAGCTTGGCGATCTCGTCTTCCAGCGGCGGATGGACAAAGACCGGTAGCGCAAAGGTCGCCTCGGTGACGAATACGTCGCAGGCGACCGGCTCGAACGGCACGCAGGTCGGATCGGCCCGGCGTTTGTAATCGCCGGAGAAGACGATGCTCGAGCCCTCATATTCAAGCCTTGCCTGGGCGGAGCCAAGGATATGGCCGGCCGGATGCAGGCTGATCTTGACGCCGTTCAGAAACAGGTCTTCGCCATAAGCCAGGGGACGCTCGGCCAAGGCATGGTCGTCGCCATAGCGCGCCCGCATGATCGCCAACGTTGCCTCGGTCGCATAGACATGGCCGTGACCGGCGCGGGCGTGATCGGCGTGGCCGTGCGTGACGACGGCGTGGGCCACCGGCTGCATCGGATCGATGAAGACGCCGGCCGGCTTGCAAAAGACGCCTTCCGGTCTCACCTCTATCCAGTCGCGTGGATGCATTCCGCCTTTTCCGTTTATTTGCCGCTGGCTAACTTGCCCATATGGTGCTTCCCGAACGCTTTTCCTCGTGGTTCGACCGGCAAGGCTGGACCGTCTTGCCGCATCAGCTGGAAATGGCCACCCGTTACCAGGCGGGCCAGTCGACCCTGCTGACCGCGCCGACCGGCACCGGCAAGACCCTGGCGGGGTTTCTGGGCTCGCTGATCGACATTACTGACCACAAACCCACGGGCTTGCACACCCTCTACATCTCGCCGCTGAAGGCATTAAATTACGATATCGAACGCAACGTCACGGCCATGGTCGAGGCGCTGGACCTGCCGGTACGCATCGAAAGCCGCACCGGCGACACCTCGCAATATCGCCGCCAGCGCCAGCGGCGAAAGCCGCCGCATATCCTGCTGACGACGCCGGAAAGCCTGTTCCTGCTGCTGTCCTATCCAGAGGCGCGGCAGATGTTCGGCTCGCTCAAGGCCGTAATCATCGATGAAATTCACCAGGTGGCGGCGTCAAAGCGCGGTGACCTGATCGCCTTGGCCCTGGCGCAATTGGAAACCTTTGCCCCGGGCTTTCGCCGCATTGGCCTATCGGCGACGGTGGCCGAGCCGCAGATCTTTTGCGAGTGGCTGGGCCCGGCCGGTCAGCCGGTGGCCCATTTCGATAGCCCGTCGTCCGGCCAACCGCCGCAGGTGACGATCCTCGAAACCAAGGAGCCCGTGCCCTATACCGGCTTCATGGCGCAATACGCCGTGCCGGAGATCATGGCGCAGATCGGCAAGGCCAACACCACTATCGTCTTCGTCAATACCCGCGCCCAGGCGGAGCTCCTCTTCCAATTCCTGTGGGACGCCAATGACGACGCCCTGCCGATCGCCATCTATCACGCCTCGCTGACGCGAGAGATGCGGCTGAAGACCATTGCGATGATGGCGGCGGGCAAGCTGCAGGCGCTCGTCGCCACCTCGGCGATCGAGCTCGGTATCGACTGGGGCGATGTCGACGTCGTCATCCAGGTCGGCGCGCCCAAGGGCGTGTCACGCCTGCTGCAGCGCATCGGCCGCTCGAACCACAAGGTCGACGTGCCGTCGACCGCCTTCCTGGTGCCGGCCAATCGCTTCGAAGTGCTGGAATGCCGCGCCGCCATGGCGGCGATCGCGGCCAAGCATCTCGATGGCGACATCCCCCTGCCCGGCTCGCAGGACGTCGCCATCCAATGGATCATGAATTGCGCCTGTTCGGCGCCGGTCACGCCGCAAGCCCTCTACGACATCGTCCGCCACGCCTGGTCCTATCGCTATCTGACGTTCGAGCAATTCGAATCGCTGTTCCGCTTCGTCATCGACGGCGGCTATGTGCTGCGCGCCTATGACCGCTGGCACCGCCTGGTCGAGACCGACGACGGCCGCTGGACGCCGGCCACGCCGGCCATGGTGCAGCGGCATCGCCAGAACATCGGCGTCATCGTCGAGGCCGGCAAGCTCAAGGTGCGCAAGCGCCACGGCCGCGGCGGCCGCATCCTGGGCGAGATCGAGGAGCAGTTCGGCCAAAGCTTGCGCCCCGGCGACACCTTCTATTTCGGTGGCGAGGTCCTGGCCTTCGAGCAAATCCGCGACATGATCCTCGATGCGCACGCAAGTCCGGCCAACGAGCCGATGATCCCGTCCTATTCCGGCGGCCAGATGCCGTTGTCGACCTTCCTGGCCGACGGCGTGCGCCATCTGCTTCACGATCCGGACCAGATGGCGACCTTGCCGGAGCAGGTGCTTTACTGGCTGCAATTGCAGGCGCGGTTCTCGGTCCTGCCCGAACCCAAGAGCCTGCTGGTCGAGAGTTTTCCGCGCGGCAATCTCAACGCCTTCATCGCCTATACCTTCGAGGGGCGCCGGGCCAACCAGACGCTCGGCATGCTGGTGTCGCGCCGTATGGACCGGAGAGGTCTTGCGCCACTCAGCTTTACCGTCACCGACTATGGCTTGGCCATCACCTCGGTAGAGGCGGTCACCGTCGAGGACGTCTATGACCTGTTGTCGCCAGACATCCTGGCCGACGAGCTGGAGGAATGGCTGGCCGAAAGTCCGATGCTCAAGCGCTCGTTCCGCCGCGTCGCGACCATTGCCGGCCTGGTCGAGCAGAACAACAACGCGCAACGCAAGACGCTGAAGCAGGTGACCTTTTCGACCGACCTGATCTACGACGTGCTGCGCAAGTACGAGCCCGACCACGTCCTGCTTTCCCTGACGCGGGCCGACGCCGAACGCGAACTGCTCGACCTCGACCGGCTGACCGACATGATCCTGGCCTTTCAAAGCCATATCGACTTCCGCCAGCTGCCGCGGCCGTCGCCGATGTCCTTGCCGATCATCCTCGACGTGCGCACCGAGCGCTTACCGGGCGGCGGGGCCGAAGCCCTGCTGGTGCAGCGCGGCCTGGAACTCGATGCCGAAGCGCTCATGACGGAGGTCGAAGATGGCCTCGTGGCTTGACCTCGCCTTCAACGGCCACGACCTCGTCCTCGATGCCGGCTTGGCGCTTTATTGGCCGGCGCGCGACGCCTTGGTCGTCTCCGACCTGCACCTGGAAAAGTCGACCTTCCTCGCCCAGTTCGGCAATGCCATCGCGCCGTTCGACAGCCATGATACGCTGCAACGCCTGTCGGCCCTTGTCGCCAAGTACCGGCCGAAATCGCTGGTCCTGCTGGGCGACAGCTTCCACGATCGCGGCGCCTGGGAGCGGCTCGATGACCGGTCGAAAGGCCAATTGCTCGACATCTGCGCGTCCGTCGACAACTGCTGTTTCGTCGAGGGCAATCACGACCGCGACATGGCATTGCCCGAGTGCCTGTGTTTCGAGGATGAGCGCATCATCGACACCATCGTCTTTCGCCACGAACCGGAACCCTCAGACCTGCCCCAGGTGATCGGCCACTTCCATCCGGCGCTCAGTCTCAGCCTGCGCGGCCATCGCCTGCGCGGGAAGTGCTTTGCCGTGAGCCATCGCATGCTGATCATGCCGGCGTTCGGCAGCTTTACCGGCGGGCTCGACCTGCGCGATCCGGTCTATGCGGCGCTTGGCGCCGGCGCCTTCAAGCCCTACCTTGTCTACAAAAGCACCGTCGCCGCCGTGACGTTTTCATCGACCTGAGCCCCATGCCTTCTCTCGACATGCCCACACTCGACAAATTCGGCTCCCTGCCCGACACGCACTTGGTCCCCGATATCCTGGCGCCCGGCCTCAAAATTGTCTTCTGCGGCACGGCGCTTGGACGCAAGTCGGCCGAGCAGAAGGCCTATTACGCCAATCCCGGCAACTTTTTCTGGCGTACGCTCCACACCACCGGCCTGACGCCGGAACGGATCGCGCCCCGCGACTATCTGCGCTTGCTGGATCACAGCCTGGGCGCCACCGATCTCAGCAAACACCACTACGGCAACGATGCCGAGCTGCCCGTCGATGCTTTCGATATCGGGGCCTTGCGGCAAAAGATCGAAACCTTCCGCCCTCGCGTGCTGGCCTTTACCTCGAAAACCGGCGCAGCGGCCTTTCTCGGCCGGCCGACCGGAACGATCCCGCTGGGCTTTCAAGTGGAAACGGTCGGCGAGACGCGCCTCTGCGTCCTGCCCTCGCCGTCCGGCCAAGCGCGCATTTTCTGGGATGAGGGCGTGTGGCAGACCTTGGCCGACGCGGTAAAGGCGGTCGATTAGCATTAGGCGGACTTACGTTAACCCGCAGCATTTATGATATGACACTTACACTCGGCCCGGCTATACGAAAGGCTCAGCCGCCAGGTGTCGCCCCGAGCGACCGGCGGGTCAGGCGTTTCAGCCAAGGTCGCGAGGGTACAAACCCAGAGACTTGCCTACGGATTTAACCTCCGTTCCCGTTTCCGTTTTTTGCCTTTTTGGATGGCCCGCCTCTCATGACGTCCCATACTCAAAGCACAGTGGCCAAAACTGTAGTTTCGACGCCGGAAGGCTTTCGCCCGCCCAAGGCCGCCCTGCACACCGCGCGCGTCCTGCCGGGCTTCAAGTCGTCCCTGACCCTGACCCTGACCTATTTGTCGCTGATAGTGCTGATCCCGCTGGCGGCCTTGGTCGCGCGGCCATGGGAGCACGGCTGGAGCGGCTTTTGGGCCATCGCCACCGATCCGCGCGTCCTCGCCTCGCTCAAGCTGACCTTCGGCGTCGCGGCGCTCGCCGCCGTGCTCAACCTGTTCGTCGGCCTGCTGGTCGCCTGGGTGCTGACGCGCTACAGCTTTCCGGGCAAGCGCCTGCTCGACGCCATTGTCGACCTGCCCTTTGCCCTGCCGACCGCCGTCGCCGGCGTCGCGCTCTGCACCCTTTACGCGCCCAATGGCTGGATCGGCCACCTGTTCGGCCTGGTCGGCGTCAAGATCGCCTACACCCCGCTCGGCATCTTCATCGCCCTGGTCTTTGTCGGCCTGCCCTTCGTCGTGCGCAGTGTCCAGCCCGTCCTGGCCGAGTTCGACGCCGAGGTCGAGGAAGCCGCCCGCACCCTGGGCGCCCGCGACTGGCAGACCTTTTCGCGCGTCATCCTGCCCGGCCTGGCGCCGGCCCTGCTGTCGGGCTTTTCGCTGGCCCTGGCCCGCGCCGTCGGTGAGTACGGCAGCGTCATCTTCATCGCCGGCAACATGCCCTATGTCTCGGAAATCACGCCGCTCCTGATCGTCATCAAGCTTCAGGAATATGACTATGCCGGCGCCGCCTCGGTGGCCCTGATCATGCTGGCCCTGTCCTTCCTGGTGCTGATCCTGATCAACGCCCTGCAACTGTGGCTTGGCCGCCGCGGCCAGGGAGCCGCGTCATGACCGCCCGCGTCGCCCAACCGATCCGCACCGCCGGCGCCGCCGGCCTGACGGGCGCCGCCACCCTGTGGCTCGGCCTGATCATCGTCCTGCCCCTGGTCATCGTCCTGACCGAAGCCTTCAAGGGCGGACTTCAACCCTATCTCGCCGCGCTGGCCGATCCCGACACGATCAGCGCCATCCAGCTGACCTTGCTGGTCGCCGCCATCGCCGTGCCGCTCAACGCCGTCTTCGGTGTCGCCGCGGCCTGGTGCATCACGCGGTTCGAGTTCAAGGGCAAGGGCCTGCTGCTGACCATTCTCGACCTGCCCTTCACCATCTCGCCGGTGATTTCCGGCCTGGTGTGGATCCTGTTGTTCGGCAGCCAGGGCTGGTTCGGCAGCTATTTGCGCGACCACGATATCAAGATCGTCTTCGCCCTGCCCGGCATGGTGCTGGCCACCGTGCTCGTCACCCTGCCCTTCGTGGCGCGCGAACTGATCCCGCTGTTGAACGACCAGGGCACCGACGAAGAGGTCGCCGCCGTGACCTTGGGCGCCCGCGGCTGGGATGTCTTCTTCCGCGTCACCCTGCCCAATATCAAATGGGGCCTGCTGTACGGCGTGCTGTTGTGCACGGCCCGCGCCATGGGCGAGTTCGGCGCCGTCTCGGTCGTCTCCGGCCACATCCGCGGCCTGACCAACACACTGCCGCTGCAGATCGAAATCCTCTATAACCAGTACGACACGATCGCCGCCTTTGCCTGCGCCTCGATCCTGGCCGGCCTGGCCATCATCACCCTTGTCCTTAAAACCCTGCTGGAATGGCGCTTCTCCGACGAGTTGGCCGCGCACAGAAGACACTGAACACACAGAGCCTCATGTCCCTGACCGTTACCAACATCACCAAAAGCTTCAGCAATTTCGCCGCCCTGCACGGCGTCACTTTCGAAGCGCGCCCGGGCGAATTCCTTGCCCTGCTCGGCCCCTCCGGTTCCGGCAAGACCACCTTGCTGCGCCTGCTGGCCGGGTTGGACCAGCCCGATTCCGGCTCGATCTCGTTCGAGGGCGAAGACTTCCTGCGCCTGAACGCCCGCGACCGCCGCATCGGCATGGTCTTCCAGTCCTACGCCCTGTTCCGCCATATGACCGTGGCGCAGAACATCGCCTTCGGTCTCAATGTCCGCCCAGCCAAGGAACGGCCGTCGAAGAGCGAGATCAAGGCCAAGGTCGAAAGCCTGCTGCAACTCATCCAGATGGAGCAGTTCGGCAAGCGCTTCCCGGCGCAACTGTCCGGCGGCCAGCGGCAACGCGTGGCGCTTGCACGGGCCTTGGCTATTTCGCCGCGCCTGCTGTTGCTCGACGAACCGTTCGGTGCGCTTGACGCCTTGGTGCGCAAGGACCTGCGTCGCTGGCTGCGCCGCATCCACGACGAGACCGGCGTCACCACCGTTTTCGTCACCCACGACCAGGAAGAGGCGCTCGATCTCGCCGATCGCGTCGTCGTCCTCAAGCAAGGCGGCATCGAGCAGATCGGCGAACCGCTGGAACTGTACCGCGAGCCCAAGTCGGCCTTCGTCTTCGACTTCCTCAGCCACGCCAATACGGCGCCCGGCACTCTGCGTGGCAATGAAGTCCAGTTTGACGGCTTCTGCGTCCCGGCCCTGGTTTCGGGCGTGGCCGACGGATCTGCGGTGACGGCGCGGTTCCGGCCATTCGACAGCCACCTTGAAACCAGCGGCCCCGGCCTACCCGGCAAGGTCCTGTCGGTCCTGCCCGCCGGCGCCAATCTGCGCCTGGAAGTCCGCGCCGCCGACGGCACCGTCTACGAAACCCAGCACGCCCACGACAGCGAGGCCAGCCGCCTGCGCGTCGGCGACGACGTCTTCGTCCGCCCGGCCAAGGTCTACGTGTTCGAATAGAACGATAAGCCAGCCAAGCTTTAAAAGGCCGGTCGCGGAAATGCGGCCGGCCTTTTTTCAAACCTGGTCTCAATAGCAACCCTATAGCCTTGCTAAACTGTCGGCTTAAAATATACCTATCTGGTGTAGATTAAAGGCGATTGACGGGCTTGCCTTAAAACAGTACCAATTCAGTCAAGATTTGAACAGGCAAGCCGGAGAAGCAACAATGCTATCCATGAAAGCCAAATACGCGTTGAAGGCGCTTATTTTCATGGCCCAGAAGGAGCAGACCGCGCTGCCTTCGAAGCAGATCGCGGAAGCGGAGAATATCCCGCAGAAATTCCTCGACAATATTCTTCAAGAGCTGCGCCAAAACGGCGTCATCGAATCCAAGCGCGGCATTTTCGGCGGCTACGTCCTGTCCAAGCATCCGCGCGATATCTTCCTGGGCGACGTCATCCGCATTATCGACGGCCCGCTGGCCCCCATTCGCTGCGCTTCGCTTACGGCCTATCAAAAGTGCGACGACTGCCGCGATGAGGCGACGTGTCATCTGCGTCGCCTGATGCTGGACGTGCGTAACGCCATGTCGGAAATTCTCGACGGGCGATGTCTTGAGGATCTGATCGCCGATCCTGCCCTGATCTGATTTCCGGCGACCAGGTCCCTTCCCGCGTAAAGCGTTTTTTGTTCCCATTCCCTTTTTATGGAGGCTCACATGAGTGTGTCGTCCCACGCCCCCCTGCGCCCTGAACCTGCGCGTCCTGAAACTGCCCGCACCGACACCCCGGCTCATCGCGACCTACCCCAGCAACTGAGCGAGGTCGAGCGTCATATCCTGCAAAGCTTGCACCAGCTCCGCTTCGGCACCCTGGAGATCGTCGTCCATGACGGCCGTGTCGTCCAGGTCGAGAAAAGCGAAAAGCTGCGCTTCGACACCAAGGGCCGGCCGATCGCCGAATCCCTCTCCTGATCCTGAGCAGCCCGGATCCCATGGACGGTGACGGGGAACGGTGCGTTCGCCTGTCATCAACCTGCGGTATCAAGAGCACTTATCGCAATTTTATTTTTGCCGGGCCATCGTGCGCACATCGCGTCCCCCGGTTCCCAGACTAGAAAGGACATTCCTTATGATTCGCAGAACTCTCGTCGCCGGCCTGGCCGCGGGCCTCGCCCTGCTTGCCGCCGCGCCCTCATTCGCCGAGCCCAAGCTGGTCGAGCTGCTGAACGTGTCGTATGACCCGACGCGCGAACTCTACATCCAGTACAATGCCGCCTTCGCCAAGTACTGGAAGGCCAAGACCGGCCAGGACGTCACCGTCCGCCAAAGCCATGGCGGCTCCGGCGCCCAGGCGCGTTCGGTGATCGACGGCGTCGACGCCGATGTCGTCACCCTGGCCCTGGCCGCCGACATCGACACCATTTCGCAAAAGACCGGGCTACTGCCCGCCGACTGGGCGACCAAGTTCCCCAACTATTCGACGCCTTACACCTCGACCATCGTCTTCCTGGTCCGCAAGGGCAATCCCAAGCATATCAAGGATTGGGACGACCTGATCAAGCCGGGCGTGCAGGTGATCACCGCCAATCCGAAGACCTCGGGCGGGGCGCGCTGGAACTACCTGGCCGCCTATGCCTACGCCAAGAAGAAGTGGGGCAGCGACGAAAAGGCGCGTGAATACGAAAAGAACCTCTACGCCCACGTGCCCGTGCTCGACACCGGTTCGCGCGGCGCCACGGTGACCTTCGTCGAACGCGGCGTCGGCGACGTGCTGCTGGCCTGGGAAAACGAAGCCCTGCTGGCCACCAACAAGCTGGGCCAGGGCCAGTTCGACATCGTCGTGCCGTCGGTGTCGATCCTGGCTGAACCGCCGGTCGCCGTCGTCGACAAGGTCGCGGAAAAGAAGGGCGACCTCGACGTCGCCCGCGCCTATCTGCAGTACCTCTACAGCCCCGAGGGCCAGGACATCGCGGCGCAGAACTATTACCGCCCGATCGACAAGGCGGTCGCCGCCAAGTACGCCTCGAAATTCCCGACCATCCCGACCCTCGTCACCATTCGTGACTTCGGCAGCTGGGACAAGGTGCAGAAGGAACACTTCGACGACGGCGGCGTCTTCGACCAGATCGAAAAGAAGTAGGCCAATCGGCGCCGGCGCGCTTTTACAGAACGCCGGCGCCACCATCTAAAAGGCTGGGTGTTAGGGGCATGGCTATGAAGAGACGCGATTTTTTGACCGTGGCGCTGGGGAGCGTGGCCGCGGTGACCGCCGGAGCGGCTCCGGCCGCGGCGGCACCGGTCGAGCTGCTGAACGTCAGCTATGATCCGACGCGGGAACTCTATCTCGACTACAATTCTGCCTTCGCCCGCTATTGGAAGGCCAAGACGGGCCAGGACGTCACCGTCCGCCAAAGCCATGGCGGCTCCGGCGCCCAGGCGCGCTCGGTGGTCGATGGGGTCGATGCCGATATCGTCACGCTGGCCCTGTCGCAGGATATCGACGCCATCGCCAAGGCCGGCCTTTTGGCCGCCGATTGGCAGGGACGCTTCCCGCACAATTCCGCCCCCTATACTTCGACTATCGTCTTCCTGGTGCGCAAGGGCAATCCCAAGCATATCCGCGACTGGGGCGACCTGGCCAAGCCCGGCGTCGGCGTCATCACGCCCAATCCGAAGACCGGCGGCGGTTCGCGCTGGAACTATATGGCGGCCTATGGCTGGGCGCTGAAGACCAACGGCGGCAATGATGCCGCCGCCATCGACTTCGTACGCAAGGTCTACGCCAATGTGCTGGTGCTCGATTCGGGCTCGCGCGGTTCGACGACGACCTTTGTCGAACGGGGCGTCGGCGATGTGCTCATCGCCTGGGAAAACGAAGCCCTGCTGGCGATCGACAAGCTTGGCCCCGGTCAGTTCGAAATCGTCGTTCCGTCGATCTCCATCCTGGCCGAACCGCCCGTCGCCGTCGTCGACAAGGTCGCCCAGCGCCACAACACGGTGGCGGTTGCCCACGAATACCTGGCCTATCTCTACAGCAAGGAAGGCCAGGACATCATCGGCCGTCACTATTACCGCCCCATCGATGCCGCGGCCGCTGCCAAATATGCCGCGCAGTTTCCCAAGGTCGACTTGGTGACGATCCGCGACTTCGGCGGCTGGGACAAGGTCCAGGCCAAGCACTTCGCCGACGGCGGCGCCTTCGACCGGTTTTCTCATAGATAGCGCTCAGGCGCCGCGAGGCTCCTCGCATAAGCTCGGGCGGGCACTTGCCCTTGCCGGGCCAGGAGGCCCGGAATTTAGGCCTCGCATGCGCGCCACAGTATTCAAGTTTTAGTAGCGTACCCTTCTACCCAGAGCCAAACTGGCAGGTCCGATATCCCCGGGCCTGCCATTTTTTTTCGCCTTGATGCCGCCAAAGTCGCAACGGCACACTGCACGCGATACAGGGGGAACATATGCTCAATCGCCGTTATTTGCTGACCGGTCTCACCGCCACCGGCATCATGCTCGCCACCCGCACCCAGGCGCAAAGTCCGGCCCTGCCCGCCGCGCGGCCGGCCCTATCCAATCGCCGCTTCACCAGTCCCGCCGTCGAAGCCTGCATTAGCCGTGTGAAGGCGCAAATCAAGGATCCCGATCTCGCTACCCTGTTCGAGAACTGCTTCCCCAATACGCTGGACACCACTGTCACGACCTCGACGATCGACGGCAAGCCCGACAGCTTCGTCATCACCGGCGATATCGACGCCATGTGGCTGCGCGACTCGTCCGCCCAGGTCTGGCCCTACCTGCCCCTGGCCAAGGGGGATGCGGCACTGCAAACCCTCTATCGCGGCCTCATCGCGCGCCAGGCGCGCTGCATCCTGATCGATCCCTACGCCAACGCCTTCATGCGCGATCCAAGCGCCATGACCAATCTCTCCTGGTCGCCGCACGACCTTACCGACATGAAGCCTGGCGTCGCCGAGCGCAAATGGGAGATCGACAGCCTGTGCTGGCCGGTGCGCCTGGCCCACGGCTATTGGCGTTCGACCGGTGATCTCGTCCCCTTCGACGACACCTGGCGCCAGGCCATGCATACCGTCGTCGACACCTTCCGCACCCAGCAGCGCAAGACCGGCGACGGCCCCTATCATTTCCAGCGGCCGGCCGCCAACCCGGTCGATACCCTGCCCGCCAACGGCTACGGCGCGCCGACGCGCAAGATCGGCCTGATCCATTCAGGTTTCCGGCCGTCGGACGATGCCTGCACCTATCCGTTCCTCGTTCCGTCGAACCACTTCGCGGTCGTCAGCCTGCGCCAATTGGCCGAGATGGCACCGGCCACCGGCCTGGGCGCCGACTTTGCCGAGAGCGCGCTGTCCCTGGCCAACGAAGTGACCGCGGCGCTGATGCTCTATGGCCGCACCCATTTGCGCGATGTCACGCCCAAGGGACCGACCGAAGTCTGGGCCTACGAGGTCGACGGCTACGGCAATACGCTGTTCATGGATGACGCCAATACGCCGGGCCTTTTGGGCCTGGCCTACCTCGGCGCGGCGGCCAAGACCGATCCGCTCTACCAGGCGACGCGCAAGGCGATATGGTCCGACGCCAATCCCTACTTCTTCAAGGGGACGGCAGCGGAAGGCCTGGGTGGTCCGCATATCGGCGCCGACATGATCTGGCCGATGTCCCTGACCATGTACGCCCTGACCAGCCGCGACGACGGCGAGATCGCCATGGCCTTGCGCATGCTGAAAACCACGACCGCCGGCACCGGCTTCATGCACGAGGCCTTCAACAAGGACAATCCCGCCAAGTTCACCCGGCCGTGGTTCGCCTGGGCCAATACCCTGTTCGGCGAACTGATCCTCGATCTTGCTACGCGCCGGCCGCAACTTCTGGCTTAAACACCCTGAAAGCCTTGAGAAAACATACGGCTGGGCTATAGCTAGAGCTCATGACCACGTCCCTTCATCCCCTCGTCCAAAAGGGCCGCCAGGCATTCCAGGCCGGCGATGTCACCGGCGCCCTGTCGCTCAGCGAAATGCGGCTGAAGGAGGCGCCCGACGATGTCATGGCGCTGGAGCTGAGGGCGGTGATCCTGCAGCGCCGCGGCGACCTCGCCGGCGCCGAAGCCGCCTATCGCCGCGCGCTTTCGGTCGATCCAACGTCGGACCTGTGGAATGACCTGACCCAGATGCTGCATGCGGCAGGCCAGGCCAAGGCGGCGGAAACGGCGGCGCGCGAGGCGCTTCTGGTGCGCCCCGACGACGCCCAGGCCCACCTGCAACTGGCCGTGATCCTGGGCGAAAAGGACGACCTGCCCGCCGCGGAATTCCACAATCGCCGCGCCGTGGCCCTGGCCGGGCCACATCCGCAAATCCTGACCAACCTGGCGCTTTGCCTCTACAAACAGGGCCGGCTCGATGAGGCCGAGCCCCTGCTGCTGCAAGCGCACCAGGCCGCCCCCGAGGTGGCGATGATCATGGCCCACCTGTCGCGGGTCTTCGAGGCCAAGCGCGACATGGTCCCTGCCTGGCAATGGCTGGAGCGCGCCGAAATGGCCGGCCGCAAGACCGGCGAGGATTTCAGCCTGCTGCGCGCCCTCTATCTCGGCAATAGCGGCCAGGCGCAGCAGGCGCTCGACCTGATCGAACGCGCCGGGCCGGCCATGGCGGCGCCCGCCCGCCTCGACCGGGCGCGCCTGCTCGACAAGCTTGGCCGCTACGACGAAGCTTGGCCGGCCTTGATCGATGCCAATGCGCGTCTGGCCAAGGATATGGGGCAGCGCTACGAGGCGGCTAAAGTCGCCGATGAATTTGCCGCGCTAAAGGCCTTTTTCACGCGCGACACCGTGGCGCGCCTGCCCAAGGCATCCGTACGCAAGGACGGCCCCAAGCCCGTCTTCATTACCGGCTTTCCACGCTCCGGCACGACGATGATCGAGCAGATGCTCAACTCGCATCCGGCGATTGCCGCCGGCGGCGAACTGCCCTTCGTCAGCGAATGGCCGGCCCTGGTCGATGACCTCCTGCCCTCGTCACGGCCGTTTCCGCAGAAGCTGGCCCAGGCCCAGACCTTCGATTTTCATCATATTCCCGGCGTGCTGCGCGACTACTACCTCGGCCGCGCCGAGGTCTACAATGTGACCGGTCAACAACCGTTCTTCACCGACAAGATGCCGCTAAACGATGTCTATTTGCCGCTGATCCGGCTGGCCTTCCCGACGGCGGCGGTGATCCGCATGGTTCGCCATCCGCTCGACGTGGCCATCTCGATGCTGTCGCACAACCTGACGCACGGCTATAGCGCGGGCTTTGCGATCGACACCATCATCAGCCATATGCGCGCCATGCAGGACCTGAACGCGCACTATGACGCCGTCTTCGACCAGCCGCCGCTCCTCCTGCGCTACGAGGATTTCATCGCCGACCAGGAAGGCCATACCCGCCGCGTGCTCGGCTATATCGGCGTCGAGTTCGATCCGGCCTGCCTGCGCTTTCACGAAAACCGCCGCCACGCGCCTACCCCCTCCTACGCCCAGGTATCGCAGCCGCTCAACGACCGCTCGGTCGGCCGCTGGAAGCATTACGCGAAACACCTGGCGCCCTACATGGACGCCATCCGACCGGTCGTCGAAGCGTTGGGATATACGGTTTAGCCCCTATCGCGCGCTTAACCGCACATCATCCAGCGCCCACTCCGGCTTGGGCGACTTTTGCGTGAAGGTAAAGCACAGGTCGTGCATGCCCGGCGTCGCCGGCACCGCGCCCATCAGCAGCGAGATGCCCGGGTTCTGCGCCGCCTTGCCGATGGGCAGGCTCAACGTGACCGGACCGGTGCAGCCGTCGAGGCGGACCTCGAGCTCGCCCTCGGGCGTCTTCGGCGCGTCGAACTTGACCTTGGACATGGCATCGGCCAGCTGGAAGTTGAACGGATAGTTGGCGATATGCGCCGACAGCTTCAGGCCCTTCGATGTATCGACGCCCTTCCATTCCCAGCACGGATGCATGGCGTCCTGCAGGATGACCGGCCGCTTGCCCTCGACCGGATAGTCGTCCTCAAGCGCCAGCACGATGCCGTTGCTGCATTGCGTCAGCTGGTATGAGTTACGCGTCTCGGCGGCGACGTCGGTCAAGGCATAGGTCTTTTCACCGCCGATGGCCTCGCCATTCAGGAAGGCCTCGGTCTTCAGCTCGGTATTCTGCGGCAGGGTGAGTGCGGCGCTATAGACCGGCGACGCGGCCGTGACCGGCTTGCCGTTGGTCGTGTAGCGAATATCGCCGAGGCTCATCTCGGTCGCCAGTTCCGCCTTGATCTTGTTTTGGCCGGCCAGGCTCAGCGTCGCCTGGGGTTCGAACGGCACGCGGTCATAGTCGATACCGAGCAGCTTCAACCGTGCCAGGTCCGCCGGCAGGCGATCGACAAAGCCCGACCAGTCGTGGCTGGCGGCGGGGCTCCAGCCGATTTCGGCCACGGCGGCGGCGCGCGGAAAGGCCATCAGCTCGAAGCGGTCGTCGGTACGAATATGCTCGGTCCACACATTGGCCTGCAGGCCGAGGATATGCGAGCGATCGCCTTCGGAGATGGCGTCGGGCGTCGGGTTGAAGGCGTAGACGCTCTTCAGGTTGAGGATATAGCCGCGGCCCGGCGGCTCGTCGGCCGACGCGCTCTGGCGGTTGTCGAGATAGAGGTCGGGCGCCGGCGACAGCACCGTGTCGTGGCCTTGCTTGGCCGCGTCGACGGCGCCGTCGATGCCGCGCCAGCTCATGACCGTGGCGTCCGGCGCCACCCCGCCCTGCAGGATTTCATCCCAGCCGATCAAGCGCCGGCCGCGCGATTCGATATGCTGCGACACCTTGGTGATGAACCAGGATTGCAGCTCGTCTTCGTTCTTCAGGCCCAGCGCCTTGATCCTGGCCTGGATGGCCGGCGAGGCCTTCCACTGCGGCTTGATGGCTTCATCGCCGCCGATATGGATGTAGGGGCTCTTGAACAGGTCCATGACCTCGTCGAGCACATGGTCGATGAAGACGAAGGTGCTATCGTCGACATTGTAGATGTTCGGATAGATACCCCAATCGCCCAGGCCCTCGGCCGGCTTGACGCCGGTCGTGCCCAGGTTGGGATATGCCGTGATCGCCGCCGTGGCATGGCCCGGCATGTCGATTTCCGGCACCACCATGATGTTGCGCGCGGCGGCATAGTCGACGATCTCATGCACATCAGCGGCGGTATAGTAGCCGCCATACATGATCGGCTTGCCGGTCTTGGGATCCGTGCCGGCCGCACCGGCTTCCTGGCGATAGGCGGTCATCTGGGTCAGCTTCGGATAGGCCGGCACCTCCAGGCGCCAGGCCTGGTCGTCAGCCAGGTTCCACTGCATGACGTTGAGCTTCTGCGACGCCATGGCGTCGATGATCTTCTTGAGCTCGGCGACGTCCTGGAAGTGACGGCAGCTGTCGACCATCAGGCCGCGCCATTTGAAGCGGGGAGCGTCATCGATGGTGACGGCGGGGATATCCCCGCCCGGCGTCGCCAACTGCCAAAGCGTCACTGCGCCATAGAACAGGCCGGCCTTCGACGCCGAGGCGATGGTCACACCATCGGCCTTGGTTTCCAGGCGATAGGCTTCCGGCGGGGTGGCGTCGAAGGTTTCGATGCGGTTGAAAGAGATGCCGTCGTGACCTTCGCCGGTAATGATTTCCAGGCGAAGGCCGCGCGCCTTGGCGATGGCGTCGCGCAGCCACACGGCTGCGCTCATGGCGTTGTCGTCGTGCGCCGGCACGTAGATGCGCGTATGCGCCGTCAGGGCAAACGCGCCTTGGCCCGCCGTCATATGGGCCGGAACAGGCGTCAGCGCCGGAAGAGCCGAGGCGCCGGAAGCGGCGGCAAGGGCGGCCAGGCTGGTGGCAACGGCCAGGACAGCGGGAAAACGCGGCATCGGATCACTCCCTGTAGGAATCGTATCTTGTTTAGCGCGGATTGTATCCGGCGCGCAGCGGATAAAAAAGCGGGCAGAACGCGGAACCGCATTCTGCCCGAAGAACCTGCCAGGCCCTCTGGGCGACAGCGGCAGGAGGGCCGACGACGCACCGGGAAAACAGAGGATCCGGAAGGGGTACGGGGCAGAGGCTGCCCCGTATGCAACACACGAGGAGGACGCGTCGGACGGCGGCCTGGGATAAACCCACCGTCCGGCGCGGAGCATCGGAGCCGGTACGCGCTCCGAAACAGAGGACGCCAGCCGGGTTGCGACGGATGAGGATCGCCGCAACCCGCTCAAGCGTTTAGTATTTGAAGCGAACACCGACGTACAAGGTCTGGCCGTTGTCGTAGACCGCGCGCGGCAGCCACTTGACCATGTCGTAGTAGTATTCCTTTTCGTGCAGGATGTTCTGCGCGTCGATGTTCAGCGACAGGTTCGGCGTCAGCTGATAGGCGAAGGAGCCGTCCAGCTGGCCGTAATTGTCCTGATAGTCCGGCGAGCTGTTGGCGTAGCCGAGATAGAAGTGCGACCGGTAGTTCCACGACAGGCGCGTCGTGATCGGGCCCTGCTCATAATAGCCCGTCAGGTTATAGGTGTACTTCGACGTATAGATCAGCGGACCGCCGCCGGCAGCGCGGCCGTCGGCATAGGTCAGGTTGCTTTCGAAGCCGAAGCCGGCGCCAATCGGCTGCTGCCAGGTCAGTTCCACACCCTTGTCGGTAGCGGCACCACCGTTGGCCGGACCGGTCAGGGTGAAGTTATGCCCCTGCGGGTTGGCCTGGTCGGTATAGAAGCCGGTCTGGACACCCGTCGAGATGTAGTTGCTGATATCGAGGTCGTACAGGGTGACGGCCAGCAGGGATTCCGGCGTGTAGTACCATTCGGCGCTCAGGTTCAGTTGGCTCGCCTTATAGGGCTTCAGGTCGGGGTTGCCGCCCGAACCGCCGGAGTAGTTGGCGTCGACGAGGTAGAAGTAACCGGCCATCTGGGCGTAGCTCGGACGGGTCATGACCTCCGAAGCGTCGGCGCGGATCAGGAAGTCGTCGGTTGCCTTGTAGGTAATCTCGGCGCTGGGCAGGACGTCCCAATAGTTGTTCGTGGTGACATGGGGCACCCAGGTGCCGAAGAGGCTGCTAATCGCGCCCAAAGCCGTCGCCGGAGCCGCTTGGTACTGGGTCGAGACGTCGTCCGTATGCACGGCGCGAACACCGATATCGCCGAACCAACGGTCACCGCCTACCTTGGTCATCAGGTAGTAGGCCTGGGTCCGTTCATGCACGGCGAAGCTGTCATTGCCGTAGAAACCGAATGTACGGCCGCCGTTATGGCTGTTGAGGTAGTTATAGATCGCGCTCGTATTGGAGAACGAGTAGCCCGGGATATTACCGACGCCGTTGGCATAGTCGGACGGCGTGGTGTTGCCGGTGAAGGTGGTGGCCAGGTTGGCGAGTTGCGTGCCGCTGTCGGCGCCGTTACCGGCCCAGCCATAGGCGTCGTCGATCAGCTTGCGGGTATGGTCGGTCGCGCGGGCGCCGAACAGGACGTCCTTGAAGATGCCGCCATTGTCGAGCGCGTAATCGAAGTCCAGCTTGACATAGGCTTCGCGGTCCGGCGAGCTTTCCTTGCCGCCCCACGACCAGCTGAAATAGTTGTTCAGATAGGCCGCGGACGTATTGCTGGCGGGCAGGCCTGTTGACACCTGGGTCGGCTTGCCGAGCGTGTAGCCGACATTGGTGTTCTTCCAGTAGGTTTCCCAGGCGACCGTGTCGTCGGTATAGCCGCCGCCGCTGGTATAGCCGACCTGGCCCTTGGCGGTCAGGTCAGGCAGGATATGCCAGGTCGCGTCGACATTGAGGGTCGCCGAGTCGGAGTGCGAGGTGCGCGGGATATCGTCCTGGACGATCGAGCCGCTCGAGGTATTGGCCGCCGAATAGGTCGCCGAGGTCAGGTAGGTATTGCCGTCCGGCGCAACGGCCGTAGTATAGCCCGGGTTCGGCGTATCGCTGGCCAGGTGGGCGCCCCACACCATGAAGTTGTGGTTTTCGTTGTTGGCGCGCAGGTAGGTGTAGATGCCCGAGACGTCGAGTTCGAAATTGTCCGACGGCTTCCACTGCGAATTGAAGTTAAGGCCCGAACGGGTGCGCTGCTGCGTGAAGTAGGCCGAACCGATCAGCGACGGCATATAGAGGGTCTTGCCGTCGACGACCGTCGATTGGTAACCGAGCGTTTCCTGGCCGTCGCGGCGGAATTCGCGCTGTTCATAGTAGGCGCTGACCAGGATGCCGAAGGTATGGCCGTCGTTCTTCCAGTTGTACATGATCGAGCCGAACGGGCTGATCTTGTCCGGCAGGCTGGAATACAGGGCCTGGACTTCGCCGCTGACCATGCCCGACGGCAGGTCCAGCGGGTTGCGCATATGCACGTCGACGGTACCGGCGACGCCGCCTTCGGGATCCGACGCCTTGGCCGCCTTAAGCACTTCCGCCGTGCCGATCATGTCCGAGGGCAGCATGGTGTAGTTGAACGAACGGCCGCCATTGGCCTGGTCTTCGACGAACCAGTCGCCGGTCGAGACCGAGTGACCGTCCAGCAGGGTCAGGGTCAGTTCCGGGTCGGTGCCGCGGATGGCGACGCGCTCGTTTTCACCGAAGCCGCCGGCGGTCGGCGTGCCGGTGGTGACGTTGACGCCGGAAACGCGCGACAGGGCGTCGGCGACGTTCTTGTCCGGGAACTTGCCGACGTCTTCCGCCGTGATGATTTCTTCGACGCCCTCGGAATTCTTCTTCTGGCGCAGCGACGATTGCAGCGACTTGCGGATACCGGTGACGACGACCGTGGTCGAATCGGATGACGGCGCGGCAGCCGGCGTGGCGGGCGCGGCCTGGGCGAAGGCCTGGGTGCCCAAGGCACTCATGGCCAGCGCGGCAGCGGCGCTCGTCATCAATATATGGCTTTTAAACTTCATGTGATGTCTTTCCCTTTATCCTGCCGCCTGCGGCGAAGGCCGGCCTTTGAACCCGATACTGCCGCTGTCTGAGCCGTGGACAAGTCCAACCTGACGTACGGGCAATACCACGTAATACCAAGCTAGTACCTGCAACCGGACCAACGCTAATGCCGCGTTGAAATTCCTGTCAACAAATTTTTACAATTCGCCATAAACCAAGCGCGAAACCGGCAATTTGTGGCAGAAATATCGCGGTAATTCGGGCTCGAAAGGGCCGAAATGTCCTTTAAATCTATCGATTTTTTTAATTTCCGTTGACTTTTGGGGCGGAACATCGATTCTTAACAACAACGATTGCAATTTGGAATTAGATCGGCCATACCACTTCAGTGAATTGGTATTATCCGGCCCCAGGGAAGGAACTCACGGATGCCCGGCATCGCCTCATCGACGACGACCACGCACGCGCCGACCAAGACCCCATGGGGCGCCGTACTCTTGTTTTGTATGCTGTTTTTCATCTTCGGCTTCGTGACGTGGCTGAACGGTCCGCTGATCACCTTCGTCAAGCTGGCCTTCAACCTGACGGACGTCGAAGCCTTCCTGGTGCCGTCGGTCTTTTATCTGTCCTACTTTTTCCTCGCCCTGCCCTCGGCCTTTATCCTCAGGGCCACCGGCATGAAACAGGGCATGGCGCTGGGCCTCCTGATCATGGCGCTGGGCGCCGCCGGCTTCGGCCAGTTCGCGACCATGCGCATCTTCCCGGGGGCGCTGGTCAGCCTGTTCACCATCGGCATGGGCGTGTCCCTGCTGCAGACGGCGTCCAACCCTTACATCTCGGTGCTCGGCCCGATCGAATCGGGCGCCCAACGCATCGCCGTCATGGGCATCTTCAACAAGGGCGCCGGCTTTTTGGCGCCGATCGTCGTCGGCACGCTGATCCTGCACGGCATGGGGGAACTGGACGCCAGCGTGAAGGCCGCCGCAACGCCGCAGGCCCGCGACGCCATTCTCGACGCCTTCGCCGCCCGCATCCATACGCCCTACATGGTCATGGCCGCGCTGATGGCGATCCTGGCCGTCGGCACCTGGTTCTCCCCCCTGCCCAAGATCAGCGACGACGCCAATCCGGGCTCGGGCAAGGGGCTGGCCGCCGCGGCGCCGCAGATGTTCTTCGGCTTCCTCGCCATCTTCTTCTATGTCGGCGTCGAAGTCCTGGTCGGCGACGGCATCACCACCTACGGCAACGGCTTCCACCTGCCGCTCGACCAGACCAAGTATTTCACCTCCCTGCCGAACATCGCCATGCTGGTCGGCTACATCGTCGGCATGATCGTCACGCCGCGCTTCGTCAGCCAGGAAAAGTACCTGACCTTCTCGGCCCTGCTCGGCATGGTCATTGCCGCCGGCGCCCTGCTGACCCACGGCTTTACCTCGGTGCTGTTCGTCGCCGCGCTCGGCTTCGCCAACGCGATGATGTGGCCCGCCATCTTCCCGCTGGGCATCCGCGGCCTCGGCAAGCTGACCGAATTCGGTGGCGCGCTGCTGGTCATGGGCATAGCCGGCGGGTCGATCATCCCGCAGATCTTCGCGCACCTGAAGGACACCTACGGCTTCCAGCTGGTTTATGTCGTCCTGATCGTCGCCTGCTACGCCTACGTCCTGTTCTTCAGCCTGTTCGCCGGACGCCAGGGCAAGGCGCAGGCCGCGGCAGCCACCGCGCCCGCCGATATCTAGGCCTTTCGCCCCCCATCGTGACGCAGAACGGCCCCTATTACCCATTAAGATGTTGCTTTTAAGATGTTGGACATTATGACCCACCCCGATCCCGCTCCGCAGCTCTTCGCCGGTGTCGACGGCGGCGGCACCAAGTGCCGGGTGCGCCTGCGGGATGCGCGCGGGGTTCTGCTGGCCGAGGGTGAAGGCGGCCCGGCCAATATCCGCCTCGGCCTCAACCTGGCCTGGGCCAATATCCTGGGCGCGCTCGACCAGGCCCTCAGCCGCGCCGGCCAGCCGGCGGTATGGGAACGCATCAGCCTGGGCCTGGGCCTGGCCGGCATCGCCGATCTGTCGGACGTCGAAAAGACGATCAAGTCCGGACCGCGCTTCGGTCGCGTCGACGCCGCCACCGACGCCCATGTTGCCTGCCTGGGCGCCTTCACCGGGCGCGACGGCGGCATCCTGATCGCCGGCACCGGCTCGGCCGGCTATGCCTGGGTTGGCCAGACGGCGCATACCGTCGGCGGCTGGGGCTTCGAGGTCTGCGACGACGGCTCGGCCGCCGCGCTGGGACGCGAGGCCATCCGCTCGTCGCTTCAGGGCTATGACGGCCTGGCACCGGCCACCGACTTCACCCGCGCGGTCATTGCCCATTTCGGGCAGCCCGCGGACATCGTCCACTGGGTGACGACGGCGAAGCCGCGCGACTTCGGCGTCCTGGCGCCGATGACCATGCAATATGCCGAGGCCGGCGATCCGGTCGCCGTCGAGCTGGTCCAACAGTCGACCCACGACCTGGGACGCTACATCATGCGCCTGCACGAGATCGGTTGCGAAAAGGTCTGCCTGGTCGGCGGCATGGCCCAGCCATTTTCGCCGTGGCTCAGCCCCTGGACCAAATCGGTCCTGGCCGAGCCCGAACACGACGCGCTGGAAGGCGCCATCCTGCTGGCCCAGGGCACGAAAAACGGCTTCAGCGGCAGCGTCCCCGCCCAACCGGTGAGGGTGTGATGCACAAGGCCACGCTTTCCCCTACCCCGTCCCTGCACCTTGAGGTTGTCACCGACACGGTGGCCGGGATTGCCGCGGCCGTGGCCGGCGGCGCTGACCGCATCGAGCTGGTCAGCGCGCTCGGCACCGGTGGCGTCACGCCCAGCCTCGGCCTGATGCAGGCCGCCGCCGGCTGCGGCGTTCCGGTCCGGGCCATGATCCGCCCGCGGGCCGGCGACTTTACCTATAGCGCCAATGAGATCGATCTCATGCGCCGCGATATCGACGCCGCGCGCGATACCGGCCTGGCCGGCATCGTCATCGGCGCCAATCACAACTCCGGCCCGCTCGACGCCTCCGTTCTGCAGTCGCTCATCCGTTATGCCGACGGCCTGGAGGTCGCCATTCATCGCAGCTTCGACCTGGCGCCCGATCCGGACGAGGCGATCGAGACCTGCGTCTCGCTGGGTCTCGCCACCATCCTGACCTCCGGCGGATCGCGCCACGCCGTCGACGGCATCGCCGGCCTCAAGCAATACGTCGCCTGGGCGCGCGGCCGCATCGACATCATGGCCGGCAGCGGCCTGAGCGCCGGCAACGCCGAAGCCATCGTTGCCGGTTCCGGCGTCACCTGGGTGCACGCCTCCTGCTCGGCACCGGTCGCCGCGGATGTGCAGCCGCCCGCCGACCGCGTCTCAGCCCTTGGCGGCTTGACCACCAGCCGGACGGATACACGCGAGGACATCGTGCGCGGCCTGCGCCGGGTGCTTGACGGCCTTGACACGCGCGCCGCGGCGGCGCCTTCGCACATGAGCTTGACATGACCTTCGCCCAGACCATAGGCCGTCTGGCCAAGGATGATCCCGCCCCCCTGTACCTTCAGCTGCAGCGGGTGCTGCGCGACGCCATCAACAACCGCCTCCTGCACCAGGACGACGCCATCCCGCCGGAACGCGACCTGGCCGAGGATTTCGACATTTCGCGCATCACCGTGCGCAAGGCGATCGACGGCCTGGTCTCAGAAGGCCTGCTGATGCGCCGCCGCGGCGCCGGCACCTTCGTCGCCAGCCGGGTCGAAAAGAGCTTCTCCAAGCTCTCCTCCTTCTCCGAAGACATGATCTCGCGCGGCCGCAAGCCGCACTCGGAATGGGTGGCCAAGACGTCGGGCGCCGTGACCCCGGAAGAGTCGCTGTCGCTGGGCCTGTCGCCTGGCGCCCTCGTCTATCGCTTCCTGCGCATCCGTTATGCCGACGGCCAGACCATGGCGCTCGAACAATCGACCATTCCCGGCTACTGCCTGCCGTCGGAAGAAGCGGTCGGCGCCTCGCTCTACGAGGCGCTGGAAAAGACCGGCCATCGCCCGGTGCGCGCCCTGCAACGCCTGCGCGCCGTCAACTTCACCACCGAGCAGGCCGAACGCCTGGGCATCAAGCCCGGCGAGGCGGGCCTGTTCATCGAACGCCGTGGCTTCCTGCAGGACGGCCGCGCCGCCGAATTCACCCAATCCTACTACCGCGGAGATGCCTACGACGTCGTCGCCGAACTGAACGACATCAGCTGATCCCCCACTCAGGACGTAATATGCCCTCTTCCACTTTGGCGCCCGAAAAGGCCGCCGTCATCGATCCGAGCACGACGCTGATGTACGCCGAGGCCGCCGAAGGCGCCTCGGCCGTGCGCCGCTTCCTCGACCAGAACAAAGCGCCCCTGGCCAGCCTGGCTGGCTACCTGCGCGCCAATCCGCCGCGCTCGGTGACCACCTGCGCGCGCGGCTCGTCCGACCATGCCGCCACCTTCGGCAAGTACCTGATCGAGACCCTGCTGGGCGTGCCGACCTCGTCGGCGGCCCTGTCGGTGTCGTCGATCTACGCCGCTCCGGTCGTCGCCGAAGACAGCCTCTGCATCGCCATCTCGCAGTCGGGCCGCTCGCCCGACCTGCTGACCGCGGTGGAAGCCCACAAGAAGGCCGGCGCCCATATCGTCGCCCTGGTCAATGACGAAACCAGCCCGCTCGCCGAGTTGGCCGATACCCTCCTGCCGCTGCGCGCCGGTCCGGAAAAGTCCGTCGCCGCCACCAAGTCCTATATCGCCTCCATGGCGGGTCTTGCCGCCATCGCCGCCGCCTGGGCCGGTGACGAGGCCTTGACCGCTGCCCTCGACGCCCTGCCCGAACAGCTGGAAAAGGCCTTCGCGCTCGACTGGACCCCGGCGCTGCCGGTGTTGACCGAGGCACGCAACCTGTTCGTCATCGGCCGCGGCTATGGCCTGGCCGTCGCCCAGGAAGCCGCACTGAAGCTCAAGGAAACCTGCGCCCTGCACGCCGAGGCCTTTTCCTCCGCCGAGGTCCGCCACGGCCCCATGGCCATCGTCGGCGACGGCTTCCCCGTCCTGGCCTTGGCCACCGTCGACACCGCCGGTGAAGGCGTGCGCGAAGTCGCCGCCGAGTTCACCGAACGCGGCGCCGCGGTCCTGCTGGCCGATGCGGCCGGCCCCTTGGAAGGCGCCGTCCACCTGCCCAGCCTGACTACCGCCCCGGCGCTGGAGCCGATCCTGCTGATCCAGAGCTTCTACCGCCTGGCCAATGCCCTGTCCCTGGCGCGTGGCCTCAACCCCGACACCCCGCCGCACCTCAACAAGGTGACCAGGACCGTTTGATATGACTGTAACCTTCGTCAACGCCCAGATCGTCACGCCGGACGGC
>FTKM01000001.1_pt2 | contig 77576 bp, 77 predicted proteins | sample 1658051 | NCBI WGS metagenome assembly FTKM01 (sample SAMEA3914794, study PRJEB12502) | metagenome | biome: forest; material: soil | place: Canada | collected 2011-07-05 | depth 0.1 m | reverse complement strand
CCCGCCGCTACGAAGAAGGGTCTCGTCTTCCTGAGCCTGTCCCGCCGAACGCGGAATGTGGGTGCGGGCGCAAACAGCGCCGACCGAATGTGAGGTTGATGCGGACGGCCAAAGCCCAAGCGTCTCAATAAGGCTCAAACCATGGATCCCAACAAGACAGGGAACTCAATCGTGACACACTGACAAACCCACTTGACCGGAAAATCCCCATGTGAGGACGCACCGGCCCTGCAACAGCCTTCCTCAACGGCAGGCGGTCACGATCTTCCGAAAACGAGACGGACACAGCGTTTGCCGCGCCTTCGCCCTTTGCGAAATGAACGCCGATCACTAATATGGATGGCTGAACAGGGCGTCTGGAAAAAGCTGGGCGCGGCGGAACAACGCCTTAGGAGGACGACATGCGCGACTACATGAAATTCTACATCGACGGCAAATGGGTCGATCCCGTTACGCCGAAAAGCATGGACGTCATCAATCCGGCCACCGAGGCGGTGTGCGGTCACATCTCCGCCGGCAGCGCCGCCGACGTCGATGCGGCGGTCAAGGCCGCCCGCAAGGCGTTCGAGACCTTCTCCAAGACCAGCCGCGAAGATCGTATCGCCCTGCTGCAGGCGGTGCTGGCCGAGTACCAGAAGCGTTTCGGCGACATCGCCAGCGCCATCACCGAGGAAATGGGCGCTCCCGCCAACCTCGCCCAGCGCGCCCAGGCCCCGATCGGCATGGCCCACCTGTCCACTGCCATCGAAGTGCTGAAGAGCTACAAGTTCGAGGAAGATCGCGGCCCGACCCGCATCGTTAAGGAGCCGATCGGCGTCTGCGGCCTGATCACCCCCTGGAACTGGCCGATCAACCAGATCGCCTGCAAGGTCGCTCCGGCCCTGGCCACCGGCTGCACCATGGTGCTGAAGCCTTCCGAAGAGTCGCCTTTCTCGGCCTATCTGTGGGCCGAAGTCATGGACGCCGCCGGCGTTCCTCCCGGCGTGTTCAATCTGGTCAACGGCACCGGCGCCGAAGTGGGCGCGGCCATCTCCAGCCACCCCGGCATCGACATGGTCTCCTTCACCGGTTCGACCCGCGCCGGCATCGAGGTGGCCAAGGCCGCCGCGACCACCGTCAAGCGCGTGGCGCAAGAACTGGGCGGCAAGAGCCCGAACATCATCCTCGAAGACGCGGACATGCAGTCGGCCGTCACCGGCGGCGTCCGCTCGGTGATGAACAACTCCGGCCAGTCCTGCAATGCGCCGACCCGCATGCTGGTCCCGTCGAAGAAGATGGGTGAAGCCATCGCCATCGCCAAGGAAGCGGCGGAAGCCACCACGGTCGGCGATCCCAACGGCAACGCCATGCTCGGCCCGGTGGTCAACAAGACCCAGTTCGACAAGATCCAGAAGCTGATCCAGGCCGGCATCGACGAAGGCGCCACCCTGGTCGCCGGCGGCGTTGGTCGTCCCGATGGCCTCGACAAGGGCTATTTCGTCAAGCCCACCGTCTTCGCCAACGTCACCAACGAAATGACCATCGCCAAGGAAGAGATCTTTGGCCCGGTGGTCTCCATCCTGGGCTACGAAACCGTCGATGAGGCGATCAAGGTCGGCAACGACACCGAATACGGTCTGGCCGCCTACATCTCCGGCACGGACATGGCCAAGGTGCGGGAAGTGGCTTCGCAACTGCGCGCCGGCCAAGTCTCGCTCAACGGCGGCGGCGGCGACATGACCGCGCCGTTCGGCGGCTACAAGATGAGCGGCAACGGCCGCGAGTGGGGCGACCACGGCTTCACCGAGTACCTCGAAATCAAGGCGGTGCTCGGCTACACGCCCAAGCAGGCGGCTGAATAAGCCAACCGCTTTATCGAGACGAAGAAGGGGTCGCTCCGGCGGCCCCTTTTTTGTTTGGGGTTTCCACATTGAGTTTCGGCAAAATGGCTAACCCCAAAAGTCGGCGTGACGCCTGCTACTGCGATGTGGAAAACTCAGCATTCCAAGTCTGGCAGGGCGGATAGATGCCGATAAGATTCAACCATCTTCTAACGCAGGCAGGGATCGACCCGAGCGAGGTTCGTCTAGTCCGTCATCAGGACAGCCGCACAGACCGCGATCGCACGCCTTACCGCCTCTGGTCGCAGTATCCCGATGATTTTATCGAGTATCAGTCTCGGCAAAGCCTACGAAGCGAAGGCGGGCTAGGCCGTGCAAGGTATTGGGCGGTATTCGTCGCTGCTCCGCCCCGCAACGAAACGCTGTTCGTTGGCCTATACGCCGTTCTTTCGCAAAGATCGGTCGAAGGTGGCGTCGTCGATTCAGTGAGTATCCGAGGCGAGAAAGAAGATGAGCATATCTTCTACGATTTGAAACCCAGCGATGAACTTATTGAATTCAATGGCAAGCTCGTCATCGAATGGGGCAAAGGGTCGCGGTCGTGGGCGCAGCGAGCCGACAATCAAGACAAGATAGTTTTGGAGGTCAGGCGTAACATGTCCGAGGAAAGGTTCGTCGGATATTTGGCGTTCATGTCGCGTCTATCGGAGGTCGATGACCTTCCGAACGGATGGATTGATCGCTTGCGGGAGGCAAAGGGCGTTTATCTGCTTACCTGCCCAAGGACTTGCGAGAACTATGTGGGGTCCGCGACCGGAGAGGGTGGGTTCCATGGGCGCTGGCAACAACATGCCGCAATGGGCGGGGACGCAGTTCGGTTCCGGACCCGAGACCCGAGCGATCTCCAAGTTTGTATCTTGGAGGTGGCAGGTAGCGGAATGCTTCATGACGACATCCTTGCGGCGGAATATCGTTGGATCGAAAAGCTCAAACCCGCTCTCAATGGGCATACAACACTGATCGGTATCGACCAGCAGGCTGAACGCGCAACGCGTTAAGTCATAAGCAGCGCCGACCCCGCCAGACCTGCCGCCACAAGCGCCAGGCCGATCGCTATCGGCGCGGTCGGCGGGCGCCAGACCCGGCGCTCGAACAGGGCGATGGCGAAGGCGCCGGCCATGGCGAGGATGGGCGCTGGCGCCGCCATCGCCGCCAGCATCAGTGGTCCGCAGCTGATCATGCAGGCGCCGGCAATCCGCACGCCGAAGCCGGCGCAGGCCAGGTCGGCCCGGACGCCGGTTGGATAGAGCGGCTGGGTGTGATGACAGGCGCTGAGCGCCCATTGCTTGACGGGCGTCATTTGCCAGATTGCGGCGATGATGAAGGCGCCGGCTGCTGGCCAGACGCCGCCACGCGCCGCGGCCTGGGCCATCGAAGCCGCCAGCGACAACAGGAGCATCGCCACGACCCACAGTCCGACATAGCCGGCGAGCCACCAGCGGACGCTTCTGCGCCTGCGCCAGGGAAAGCTGCGCAGGACGACAAAGCGGAGACTGCCGGAGGTGAGGGGAAGCATCATGGCCAGGGTCATGAGCATCGCCATGATCGCCCGCCAGCCGAATTCGCCGATGAAGGGGGCGCCGCGCCAAGGGCCGCCACAAATCCCGGCGCCGCCATTGGTGCTGCTACAGACGATGAGAGCGATCCAGCTGGCCGTGCTGATCGCGACCAGGGCCTTTTCCTCAGCGCCGGCCCGCCGCCACAGGCCGCCCGGGTTCAGCCTGGCGAGGTAGCGGACGGTCTCGTCGCCGAGGTGGAAGGCGCCGTCGCTCAACGGTAGTAGAGGCCGATCTGGCCTATGCTCAGCTCCGAGCCTGGGACCGGCGCCCGCTTGGTGACGAAGGTGATGCGCAGGGTCTTGCCGTCCCAGCGCCCGGCCTTCTGCAAGGCCGCGACCGCCGTGGTGATGTTCAGCACCGTGGTTTTGCCGACCCCGCCATGGGCGCCGCCGGGCTGGGTCGCCTCGCGGATGCCGAAGCCGGGCAGGGAGCCGGCGTAGACGTCCTGCTGCGCCAACGGGGCCACGCCATCCACGAGGTTCAGATAGATGTAGCGGGTCTCCAGCCGCCCGGCGCCGCGCACGTTGTGGATGTGCAGGAAGACCTGGTGCGGCCCGGTCTCGGCCCCCAGCGTCAAGGCCGGCGCCTGCGGCGCGATGGGCAGATCGACGGTGACCTCGGCCGGAGACAGGTCGGTCTTTTGGGTGGTGGCGCCGGCCATGGTGGGCGCGCTGTATTTGGCGGGCGTCCTCATGACTGGGTCACCTGGGGTTGGGCGGCGGCCGGGGCCGTGGGCTGGGAGATGTCCTGGTATTTGTAGGTGAAGACCGACGTCGTGCTGTCGGCGACGGCCGTCGGATTGAGCACCTGGGAGGCGCCGTTCTCGTCGCGGAAGCGGAAGGGAAAGTTCACCCCCGCCGGCTGCAGCCAGGCCGCATCGGTCGGGTTGGTATGCCCCTGGCCGGCGCTCCACACCGACCACAGCCGGTCGATATTGCAATGGTGGATCCAGAAGATCGGATCCAGCGCCGCGGTCTCGAAGGAATCCATCCAGCCGCCGATGTCGCTGTGGATATTGTCGTGCGGGGTGGTCTCCACGGCGCCTTCGACGCCGATCCCGTCCTCGCCATGGTTGAAGCCGGTGACCGCGCCGCCGAAGCTCAGCGACGCCGTGTGATCGTCGAAATAGGGGGTGGTCAGGCACTGCATCGACACGTCGTTGGGGGTGATCTGGAAGTCGCCCGCCGAGCCGAACGGCGTATCGACCATGTTGGGATCGCCGCGCACGATGCCGTTGAACAGCGGGTTGGGCGAGCCATCGGCGACCGTGGGCGTGCCGTTCGGCAGATTGGGCTCGAGGAACTCCGGCCGCATCAGCATCGCATTGGGGGCGCTGCTGGCGTAGTTCCAATAGGGCAGAGCCCATGTGGCGGGCCCGCCCAGCCCGATGATGGTCTTGCGCACCATCCGCTCGAAATAACCGAGATAGCCGCGATGCCAGGGCAGGAAGTACCAGCCGTGATGCTGGCACTGGGCCCAATAGATGGTCTGGTCGGCCGGCAGGGTTTCGTCGGGCTGCTTCAGCGCCGCCAGGTCCGGCAGGGTGTCGTCATAGCCGTGGATCGCGGCCTGAAAGCGCCAACTGGTCGGATCGTCGATCGGCTTCTGAAACATCGCCCCCATGGCCAGGGCGTACCATTGCAGCGTCGGGTCCCAGCGCGGCAGGCTCCACAGGTCCTCGCGGACGTACAAGCCGTTGTCGAGCGGCTTGACCATGCTGTTTCCCCCTAACGATCTAAGCGGGCGAAACTTCCATAGATGCGCGAGCTAGTCGAGTGGGTTCGGCGGCTGTTGGAACAGCGGCAAGGCCTTCGCCGCTACGGTGCGCGCTCGGGGTCCGTGCGCCAGACGCGCCAGCCTTCCATGATCGCGAGGGCGGCGCCGCCGAGGGCGACGATCGACAGCCAGGCGATGACGAAAACGGCGTCGCGGTCCAGATTGACGAAGGGCGTGGCCAGGACGCCGACGAGGCCGCCGAAGAAGAGAATACGTCCCATCAACCGGTTGGCCTTGTCCCAGGCCAGGCGGCTGCGAAGCGTCCAATAGATCCGCACGCCGACGAAGGGGTTGGGCGCGGTCTTGCCCATGAAGGCGCCCATGATCACGAAGATCAGAAAGGCGATGATCAGCGGCAGTCGTTGCGCGTCCAGCCCGTTCGCCGGCGCGAACGCCAGCGAGGCGAGCAGGGCCGTAACCAGGGCCGAGGCGGCCAGTATCAGACCGCGCGCTATCCCGTTGCTCCGCCTGTCGTCTCCCACGCCGCCGCTAAGCAGAGGCAGCCGGAGCATCAGATTGATCAGCAGGGTGACGGCGCCCGCCACGGCGACCCCCATCGCCAGCGCGTGGTGATCGCCCCAGCCATTCGGGCGGCCGCGCAGATCGAAATGCACGGCGATAGGCCCGATCGGTCCGAACCGATCGATGCAGAAGGCGGTCGCCCCCTGAACGATCAGCAGCAGCACGGCCGCTCCGTCGATCAGATCGAAAGCAACGTTTTTCCGGTCTTCGTTCATGGAGACGTCTTCCCGTCTTTCAGCGGCGCTTCGGCGGTCTCGCCGGCGCCCATCAGGTTCATCAAGAAAGCCGCCGCCTCTTCCGCCGCCGATATCACCAGCCGATAGCGGATCGAGGTGCCGGCGCGCTCGGCGTCCACCAGGCCGGCCTCTTTCAGCGCCGCGAGATGGGCGGTGATGGTCGGCCAGGCCATGTCGAAGGCGGCGGCGATGTCGCCCGATGACAGTGGCCCGTCCCGCAGCATGACCAGGATCTTGCGGCGCACGGGGTGGGACAGGGCTTTGAACAGGGCGTTCATGAGCGCGAAGGCTAATTAGTGTGATGACTAATTGCAAGGCCTATATGTCGCCGCCGCCGCGTGACCCTTGATCCCGACGCCAAGGCCGCCGAAGACGGGGGCTCTTGGGAGCGCGCGGATGCCGATCAAGGTTCTGATGGTGGATGTGGATGGAGTGGTGGTGGTGCAGCCTGAGCCGGAAGGCTGGGCGGCCAACCTTGAGCGCGACCTGGGTGTCTCCAAGGCCAAGGTGCAGGAAGCCTTCTTCGCCCCGCACTTCGACGAGATCGTCACCGGCCGGGCGGCCTTGCGGGACCGGCTGGCGCCGGTGCTGGCGCAGATCGCGCCGGGGGTGACCTGCGACGATTTCATCGCCTACTGGTTCGGCAATGACGCCCATCTCGATCTCGGTTTGCTGGACCAGATCGATGCTTTGCGAGCCAAGGGGCTAAGGGCGGAGCTGGCGACGGTGCAGGAGCATGAGCGGGCGGCCTATCTCTGGACCACGATCGGCTTGAAAGACCATTTCGACGCCATCCACTATGCGGCCGAGCTGGGCGCGTCCAAACCGTCGCCGGCCTTCTTCCATGCGATTGAGGCTCGGAGCGGCTATGGGGGACGGGACATTTTCTTCATCGACGACAAGGTCGCCAACATCGACGCCGCTCGCGCGCTCGGCTGGCATGGCGCGGTCTGGGACGGGAGCCGCACGGTGATCGACCTGATGGCGGAGGCCGGCGTCTGGCCGGCGGCGTAGCTCATGCCGGTATCGCCCCTCTATCGCCCAGATCCCAGGTTCATCGACCTTGGCCCCGACTTCGCCGACCCGGTGCGGCCGGCGGACTTTCCGGAGCAGATCTTGCGTTTCCGCAACCAGCGCGCGGCCGCCACGGTCGGGCTGGAGACGCTGACCGACGCCGAGTGGCTGGACGCCTTTGCGCGGTTCGAGGCGCTGCCGGGCAACCAGCCGCAGCCCCTGGCCATGCGCTACCATGGCCACCAGTTTCAGAGCTACAACCCGGACCTCGGCGACGGTCGCGGCTTCCTGTTCGCCCAACTGCGCGAGGCGGGATCGAACCGCCTGCTCGACCTTGCCACCAAGGGCTCCGGTCAGACGCCGTGGTCGCGCACGGCGGACGGCCGGCTGACGCTGAAGGGTGGGGTTCGCGAGGTGTTGGCGGCGGCCATGCTGGAGGCGCTGGGCGTTCCCACCTCGCGGGCCTTCTCCCTGGTCGAAACCGGCGAAGCGCTGGAGCGCAGCGACGAGCCCAGCCCCACGCGCGGCGCGGTGCTGACCCGGCTGTCGCACAGCCATGTCCGCTTCGGGACCTTCCAGCGCCACGCCTTCGAGGAGCGGCCGGACAATATCGCCAGGCTGGTCGATCATGTGATCGAAAACTACTATCAGGACCTCGCGCCCGTGGAGACCGCCGAGCGGCCCGGCGCTCTGCTGGCGGCGGTGGTGAAGGCGTCCGCCAGGCTGACGGCCCGATGGATGGCCGCCGGCTTCGTGCACGGGGTGCTGAACACCGACAATATGAACATCACCGGCGAGAGCTTCGACTACGGGCCGTACCGCTTCCTGCCGCGCAACGACCCCAACTTCGTCGCCGCCTATTTCGACCAGACCGGCCTCTATGCCTTTGGCCGCCAGCCGGAGGCGGTGTTCTGGAACCTGCGCCAGCTGGCGACCTGCCTGACCCTGGTCAGCGAGAGCGAACCCCTGGTGGAGGCGCTGAACGGCTTTTCGCCGGCCTATCGGGACGCCCTGATGGAAGCCATGCTGCGGCGGCTCGGGCTGAAGATGGCCGGACCCGAGGCGGATATCCCGCTGGTCAATGCGGCGTTCAAGGCGATCGCCACCGGCGGTGAGCGGCTGCGGTGGGAGCCCTTCTTCTTCGACTGGTTCGGCGGCGCGGAGTCCGAGGTCCGGGCGATGTCAGGCGTCCGCGCCGATCTCTACGAGACGGAAGAATTTCTTACCTTCAGAAAACTGCTCGCCGGTCATGAGGCGGATAGGCCGGAGCGACTGGCGGCGGCCTACTTCGCCCGTTCGGAGCCGGAGGAACTGCTCTACGACGAGATCGAACAGATCTGGGCGCGGATCGCGGCGGCCGACGACTGGTCGGCGTTCGAGGCCAAGCTGGCGGCGGTGGAGGCCGCGCGGGCGGCGATGGCTGGGGTCAGTTGAGGATCAAGGCGGTGGAATTGATATGGTAGCCCACCAGCCGCGCGGGCGCGGAGTCGATCCGGTAGACGAAATTCTCCGTCGCATCGCCCCGCTCGTATTTGGCTGAATAGTTCACGCTCATGAAGCGACCTTGTGGATTGAGGTTTTCATTCCACCCCACCGCCGACCCTGATTTGAAGTTGCCCAGCTTGCGGTGCACGGCGGCCAGAATCTGGACGAGCGTCGTCTCCGAGGCGGAAGCCTTCATGATCGGGTCGGCGTTTTCGTAGACGGCGTCAAAATTTCCAGCGTCCAGTTGCTGATGAAATGCGGTGATCTGCGCCGTGGCGGCGTCGGCGTCCTGCTTCGCTGAGCACCCGGCCAGTCCCGCCAGCATGGCCGCGGCTATGATCGGCTTCCACATCTGTCTGTCCCGCACTGCCAGCAAACCCAGCCTGGAAGGTGCGGCAGTCAATCGGCGTGCGCAATGGCCCAATGCGCGGCCAACCGACCGCATTGACGCTCCAGGCAAGCTTTTCCATCATCCCCTTTGGTGAGTCGCCGGTTCGGGGATTCGCTGCGTTGGGGACGCATGCCATGATCAGGATGACGACGGGGCTTCGCGGCGGGGCAGCCATGGCGCTTCTGCTCGCCGCCGGCGCCGCGGCCGCCCAGGCGCCGCCGCCCGCCGCCGTGTCTCAACCCGGCGCCGCGCCGATCGCGCCGCCGGCCCTGCTTGCGCCCGACGCACCGCGCGAAGCCATCGGCGCCTGGCTGGCGCAGAACCTGCCGGCCTCGCGCGGTCGCCAAGTCTATATCAATGGCGGCGAGGCCTTCTGGGTCGAGCACGAGGACGTCGATTCCAAGAACAGCATGCTGGTCACCGCGACCATCGAGTCGGAAAACATCGCCGACAGCCAACTGACCTGGCGCTCGGCCTATCAGGTCACCCAATTCGACTGCGAGAAGCAGCAGCAATACCACATCTACCTGACCCACTATGTCGGCAACGGCCTGACCGGCGAGGTCACCAAGGACGCGCCGCTGATCAAGCGCAGCGAGTTCGTCCCGCCCACGGCGATGGATTTCGCCCACGTCCGCGCGGTCTGCCTGCCGGCCTACGACCGGGTCCGCAAGCGCACCTACACGGTGACCGTCCCGGCCGGTTAGGCGGACTGTCCCGTTTTTGCGCTCATCCCCGCGAAGGCGGGGACCCAGGATCATCAGATTGGGGCGCGCAACTAGAACCTTGGCGCAACTGATCGGATAGCACCCAGTCACCTGGGTCCCCGGCTTCGCGGGGATGAGCGCATTTTGAGTTGGGTTGGATTAACGCCAACCTGCTCTAGACTGGCCCGCCTGGAAGCATTTTTGGACAGCCATGCGACCCTTGCGGCGGAGCTTTGTTGGCGGACTGCTATTGGCTCTGGCCAACTCGGTCGCCCTGGCGCAGCCGCTTCCAGGCCCACGACCGCTGAGCGAGGCGCAATTCAAGAAGGTGCTCGACCTGATGGGCCAGACGGGCGCGGTGCGCCAGATCGGCGCGCAGATCACCGCCTCCCTCGGCGCGGGGCCGGAGGACACGCCGATGACCTGCGTGATGATCCGCTATGAGGAGGGCAAACGCAGCCACGCCTTCGCCAAGCTACAGGACGAGAAGGGCTTTTTGCTCAGCGTGCGCGACGAGGGCGGCTTCTCCCACATTTACTACACCGACAATAAGCTCAAGCTGATCCGCTCGCTCGATGAGGACGAGGATCAGGGGTTGGCCATGGCGCCGAACGTGGTGGCTCAGGGCGGCCTCGACGAAGAGCTGGTGTTCTGGGCCGGCAAGGCCGACGCGAACTTCCCGTGACCCCCGACCAGGCGCTGATCGACTTCGCCCGTGACGCGGGCCTGACCCGTGCGGACGATGACGGCCGCTGGAGCCCGCTTGGGGGCGGCGTTTCCTCCGATATCTGGCGGCTGGACGCGAGGGGCCGGAGCTATTGCGTCAAGCGCGCGCTTGGCCGGTTGCGGGTCGCCGCCGACTGGACCGCGCCGACATCCCGCAACCTCTATGAATGGCGCTGGTTCAAGACGGTTGGTGAGCGCTTTCCCGATTTCGTCCCGGCCATGGTCGCGCTGGACGAGGCGCGGGGCGTGCTGGCGATGGACTTCCTGGAGCCCGCCGACCACCCGCTCTGGAAGGCCGAGTTGCTGGCGGGCAGGGTGGACGTCGCCGCTGCTGCCGAGGCCGGCGGGCGGCTTGGCCAGATTCACGCCTTCACCGCCGGCCGGGCCGACGTCGCCGAGCAATTCGCCACCGACGACCTGTTCCACGCCCTGCGGCTCGACCCCTACCTGCTCGCCGCCGCCGAACGCCGGCCGGAGGTGGGCGATGAGCTGCGTTCCCTGGTCGCGCGCACCGCCGGCATCCACTGCGCCCTGGTCCATGGCGACGTCAGCCCGAAGAACATATTGCTCGGTCCGCGCGGCCCGGTGTTTCTTGACGCCGAGACGGCCTGGTACGGCGACCCGGCCTTCGATCTGGCCTTCTGCCTCAATCATCTGTTACTCAAGCGGCTGGTGGTCGATGCGCACGAGGCCCTCGCCGCCAGCTTCGACGCCTTCGCCGGCGCCTACCTGGCCCAGGTCGATTGGGAGCCGCGCGCCGACGTCGAGGCCCGCGCGGCCGGCCTGTTGCCGGGTCTGCTGCTGGCCCGCGTCGATGGCAAGTCGCCGGTGGAATATCTGACCACAGACGCGCAAAGGGCCCGCGTGCGCGACGTCGCCATCCCGCTGTTACGCGCCCCGCCGACGACCCTGGCGGAGGTCAAGCAATCCTGTACGGCATTTAAGTAAGCCCCGGCCGGAATCTCGGCTAGATTCATGGTTCGGTACAAGGCGATCAAGCGATGAAACTGCTGCTCAACATTCTCTGGTTCTTCTTCGGCGGAGGCATCATCTCCGGCACCCTGTGGTTCCTCGCCGGCTGTCTGCTGACGATCACCGTCATCGGCCTGCCCTGGGCGCCCTCGGCCTTCCGCATCGCCGGCTTCAGCTACTTCCCGTTCGGCAAGGAGGTGGTGCATCCGCCGAGCATGGAACAGCCGGGCAGCATGGTGTTGAATGTCATCTGGATCGTCTTCGCGGGCTGGTGGCTGGCGCTGCATCACCTGGTGCTGGCGGTCCCGCTGGCCATCTCCATCATCGGCATCCCCTTCGCCTGGCAGCACCTTAAGCTGGCGGTGATGTCGGTGGCGCCGGTGGGGACCATGGTGCTGGAGCGGTAGTCCTATCCGCCCCGATAATTCAGCTCGATGTTCACACCGTTCAGGTCGCGGATGAAGATCTGACGGATCGGCGCGCCAGGAACATCCACCGACCGATAGTCCACCTGCGCGGCCTTCAGCCGCTCGACGACGCCGTCATAGTCATCGATGGCGAAGGCGAAATGATCCAGCGCCGCCTCGCCGGACGGGCCTCTGGGCGTCGCCAGTTCCACCAGATGCACCACCGCGCCGTCGCCGGCGTAGAGCCAGGCGCCGCCGAACGGGAAGTCCGGCCGCCAGCCTTCGGTCAGGCCCAGCACATCGCGAAAGAAGGCCTTGGTCTCCTCCAGCCTGTGGGTGCCGATGTTGACGTGGTCGATGCCGCGAATGGTCATGGCCGCGCCTTACGCCCGCTCGAACACCGCCGCTATGCCCTGGCCGCCGCCGATGCACATGGTCTCCAGGCCGTATTTGCCATCGCGGCGGTGCAGTTCCCGTAGCAGGTTGGCCAGGATGCGGCCGCCGGTGGCGCCGATGGGGTGGCCTAGCGAAATGCCCGAGCCGTTGACGTTCAGCCGGTCGCGCTCGTCCCAGCCCCAGCCCTTCAGCACCGCCAGCACCTGGGGCGCGAAGGCCTCGTTCAGCTCGACCAGGTCGATGTCGTCCCAGCTCATGCCCAAACGGCCGAACAGCCGCTCCACCGCCGGCACCGGGCCGATGCCCATGCGGGAGGGCTCGCAGCCGGCCGCGGCCCAGCCGACAAACCAGCCCATGGGCTCCAGGCCGAGTTCGGCCAGCTTGTCTTCCGACACCACCAGGCAGGCGGCCGCCGCGTCGTTCTGCTGGCTCGCATTGCCGGCGGTGACCACGCCGCCCTTTTCGATCGGCTTCAGGGCGCCCAGGCTCTCGGCGGTGGCGTCGGGGCGCACGCCCTCGTCGCGCTTGAAGATGATCGGATCGCCGCGCTTCTGCGCCACGGAGACGGGGACCACCTCGTCGTCGAACTTGCCGGCGTCCCAGGCCGCGGCGGCGCGCTTGTGGCTTTCGGCGGCGTATTCGTCGCAGGCCTCGCGGCTGATTTGATAGTCCCGCGCCAGATTGTCGGCGGTCTCGATCATGCCGGAGATGACGCCGAAGCGGGAAATGGGCTGGGACATCACCCGGCCGCGCTGCAGCCTGTCGTGCATGGTCACCGAGCCCATCCGGGCGCCGTTGCGCATGTCGTTGGTGTAGTATTCGACCTGGCTCATGCTCTCGACGCCGCCGGCGACGACCACATCGGCGGCGCCGGTCTGGACCATCATGGCCGCGTCGATCACCGCCTGCAGGCCCGAGCCGCAGCGGCGGTCGAGCTGGTAGCCCGGCACGGTGATCGGCAGGTCAGCCGCCAGCGCCGACCAGCGGGCGATGCAGGGCGCCTCGCCCGAGCCATAGCCCTGGGCGAAGATGACGTCGTCGATCCTCGTTGGGTCGATCTTGGTGCGCTCCACCAGGGCCCGCAGGATGACCGCGCCCAGTTCGCCGGCCGGCATGCTGGCCAGGCCGCCCTGGAACTTGCCGACGGCGGTGCGGATGGGGGAGACGATGGCGGCTCGCTTCATTGGGGGCGCTCATTTTTTCGGCTGCGAGGGATCAGCGTCAGTGACGCCGGACGCGGCCGGGGTCAAGCGCCGCGCGCGAACACTCGCGGCGGGTGTCCGTTAAGTGAAAAGGAAGCAGCCAGGCGTATCATCGGTCTCATTGTGTAGAGGACGGTTGAGATGAGCCAGGAGGCGACGGAAGGGGCGGTCCGCGAGATCCTGCAAGCCTACGGCCGCCTGAACCGTCCCGCCGCCGACGTCGGCGCCGACGTCGATCTGTTCGCCATCGGCCTGGATAGCCAGGCGGTGATCAATGTCATGCTCGCCATCGAGGAAAAGTTCGACTTCGAATTTCCCGAGGACAAGCTGAACCGCGCCGCCTTCACCACCATCCGCGCCATCGCCGAGGTGGTGCAATCGGCGGGCGCCGCCGCATGAGCGATTTCAGCGCCGCGCCGACGCCCATCCTGGCCGAGCTTGGCGCGCCGGCCATTCCGGACCAGGTCCTGACCATAGCGCGGGACGCGGCGGCGGATGTCGACCAGCACGGCCGCTTTCCGGCCGAGACCTTCTGGGCCCTGCGTGATTTCGGCATGCTCGGCGCCTTCGTGCCCAAGTCCTGCGGCGGGCAGGGGGCTTCGCTCGCGCGGGTGGCCAGCGACTGCCAGGCGCTGGGGGCGGCCTGCTCCAGCTCGGGCATGATCCTGGCCATGCACCATATCCAGGTCGCCTGCCTTGCTCGGCACGCCCTGGGCACGCCGTGGCAGACCGCCTTCCTTCGCCGGGTCGCCGGCAAGCAGCTCCTGCTGGCGTCCTCGACCTCGGAAGCCGAGATCGGCGGCGCCATGCGCACCTCAAGCTGCGCCATCGTGCGGGCGCGGACCCGGTTTGGCGTGACCAAGCGGGCCAGCGCCATCTCCTACGCCAACAACGCCGACGCCATCCTGGTCACCGCCCGCGCCCACGAAGATGCGGCCTCCGGCGACCAGGTCCTGGCCGTGCTCGAGCATGACGGCTTCACGCTTGAGCCGCAGAGCCGGTGGGACGCCATGGGCATGCGCGGCACCGGCACGGGCGCCTTCATCCTGACCGGCAAGGGCAAGGTCGAGCAGATCCTGAGCACGCCGTTCGCCGACATCGCCGCCTGCACCATGGTGCCGGTTTCGCACATCCTGTGGGCGGCGGTCTGGACCGGTGTCGCCGGGGACGCGGTGGCCCGCGCCCGGGCCTTCCTGCGCAAGAAGCCGCCGGCCGCCGATGGAACCTTGCCGCCGGGCGCCTTGCAACTGGCCGAGGCGGTGGAGCGGCTGCAACTGGCCGAGGCGCGGATCAAGAACGCCATCGCCGCCTTCGATTGGCAGACGCCATCGGCGCCCAGCTTCGCCGGCGCCGCAGCCGACAATGCGCTGAAGACCAGCATTTCCGAAGTCTGCCTGTCGGTGGTCGCCCAGGCCATGGCGGTGTGCGGCTTCGCCGGCTATGCGCGGCAGGGGCCGTTCAGCGTCTCGCGCCACCTGCGCGACCTGCACTCCGCCCCGCTGATGATCGCCAACAGCCGCATGCGCGAAAGCGCCGCCCGGCTGCTGTTGGCGCAGAAGCCGTTGCTGGGCTTGGATTGACCGGATGACTGCCTCGCCCACCTTCCTGGACCGGCTGTTCGGCGCGGGCGTGCTGATCCCCACCGGCGTGGACGGCGTCTATGGCCGGGGCGCGGTGTTCGAACAGGTGCTGGACGGGCTAGACGCCTTGGCCACCCGCGCCGGCGCCGCCGACAAGGCTGAGCGGGTGCGGTTTCCGCCGGTGATGACCCGGGCGCATTTCGAGCGTAGCGGATACATGAAGGGCTTCCCGCAACTGGCGGGAACTATTCACTGTTTCTGTGGCGACGAGCGGGCGCATCGCGAACTGCTTCGCCATATCGACGCCGGCGAGGACTGGACCGGCGGCCAGGTGGCGAGCGAGGTCGTGGTCACCCCCGCGGCCTGCTACGAGGTCTATCCCATGCTGGCGGCCCGAGGCGGTCTGCCGGAGGCTGGCGCGCTGGTGGACGTGCTGTCCTGGTGCTTCCGCCATGAGCCGTCCACCGAGCCCACCCGGATGCAGATGTTCCGCATGCGCGAATATGTGCGGGTCGGAACGCCTGAGCAGGTGGCCGCCTTCCGCGCCGACTGGATGGAGCGGGCGGTCGGTCTGATCGACAGTCTTGGCCTTGAGCATACCATCGACGTCGCCAACGACCCGTTCTTCGGCCGGCCCGGCAAGCTGCAGGCCGACATCCAGCGCAGCCAGCAACTCAAGTTCGAGATGCTGGTGCCGGTCAACGACGGGGCGGATCCCACCGCCTGCCTGAGCTTCAACTATCACCAGGACCACTTTGGTTCGGTCTGGGGCCTGACCACCCCGAACGGCGCTCCGGCGCATAGCGGCTGCGTGGCTTTCGGGCTGGAGCGGCTGACATTGGCGCTGCTGAAGCGTCATGGGCTCGATCCCGGCGATTGGCCTGCACGTGTCCGGGGTGTTCTCTGGCCGTAACCCATTTTGTGTGACAGACGGTCTGTCAGCAATCTGGCGTAAATCTTTCATTAACTGGCCTATGTCCGTTCCGCTGTCCCGAATTGTTGCGGCCCAGGTCGCCGATCGAGACGCCGCCCACGAGGGCGCCTCGACGATGACGCCTGTCGCCTTTGGCGGCCGGTTCGGATGGTTGCATCAGCCGGCGGTCCTGCACGATGGCGCGGCCGGCGTGGTGCTGGTTTCTCCGATCGGCCGCGAGGCCCGCTGCGCCCACCGGCCCATGCGGCTTTTGGCCGACCGGTTGGCCAGGGCCGGCTACCCCACCCTGCGCTACGACCACATCGGCCACGGGGACTCCCTTGACCTGACCGACGATGGCGACGCCTTGCCTGAATGGATCGCGGGCGTTCGCGCGGCGGCCGATTTCCTGAAGACCGAGGCCGGCCAGCGGCCCATTGTGCTGGGCGGTGTCCGCCTGGGCGCCAGCCTCGCCGCGCTGGCGGCGGATGGTGACAAGGGTATCGACGGGTTGATGCTGCTGGCCCCGGTCGTGTCAGGCAAGGCTTGGCTGCGCGAACTGCGGCTGGCCGGGGCGATGAGCGGCACGGTGTCGGAGGTCGCCGCCGCGGCCGGCGGGTTGGAGGCTGACGGGCTTGCCCTGTCGCCGGCTACCGCGCGCGGCTTGGCGGCCGTAAATCTGAAGACGCTGGACCGGCCGCCGGCCCACGTCCTGCTGGTCGTCCAGAACGAGCTGGTCGCGGCGCTGGGCGAGCCGCTGAAGGCGCGGGGCGCGGCGGTCAGCGAGCAGGACTTCGCGGGCTACGATCCACTGTTCGAGGACGCGCACAGCAACCAGGCGCCGGAGGCGGTGTTCGCCCAGGCGGTCGATTGGCTGAAGGCGGCCATGCCGATCGATCACGAGGCCGGGACCCTGTCCGGCTCGCGCGCCTTGTCCTGCCTGCTTGAACAGAGCGGATGGATGGAGACGCCGGTGGCGTTCGGCGCCGGCCTGTGGGGTCTGCTGACCCGGCCGGACGCAACCACCCCGGTCAGGAAGGCGGTGATCTTCCTCAACACCGGCGGCGATCCGCGCGCCGGCATCGGCCGTTTCGCCGCCGAAGCCTCGCGCGCGCTGGCGGCTCAAGGCATCGCCTCGCTGCGGTTCGACTTTCCGGGCGTCGGCGACAGCGCCGATCCGGCCGATGGGCGCAGGCATATTTATGAGGTTTCGCGCTTGGCCGACGTCCGCGCGGCCATGGCGCTGATGGCGGCCGAGGGCTATGCCGACGTGACCCTGACCGGCGTCTGCGCCGGCGGCCACCACGCCATCCAGGCCGCCATCGCCGATACGAGCGTGCGCAAGGCGCTGGCGATCAGCCCGGTGAAGCTGGTTTGGCGCGCCGGCGACTCCCTGGCCGTGGGCAAGCGCGACCAGGGCCGAGCCACCGCCTTCTACGTCAGCGGCCTGACCAATCCGACGACCTGGAAGCGGCTGCTGACCGGCGACATCCATGTGTTTTCGGTGCTGAAGACGCTCACGACCCGGCTGGCCTCCCGTTTCGCCGCGCGGCGGGACGATGGGACCAAGGCCTTCCGCGACCAGGTCTTGGCCGTGTCGGATCGGGGCGGCAAGGTGCGGATCATCGTCGGCATCGACGACGCCTCCCTGGACGAGGTGGAAACCTATTTCGGGCCCAAGGGCGCGCAGCTGGACCGGCTACCCGGCATGGCGGTGTCGGTCGTGCCCGGGGTCGATCACGGCCTGGCGCGTTCCGAAAGCCGCCGGCATGCGCTGGCCGATCTGATCGCGCTGGTGGGCGAAGACTAAAGTCCCGCCATCGTCTCGAAGCGGCTTCCGGACACCAGCAGCAGCACCGCCGCCATGCCGACAAGGGCGAACAGGGACAGGGCGCCCAGCCGCCGGCCCTGCAACTGTTCGCCGAGCACCCGGGCAAAGGCCGCGACGCCGATAACGCCCACCGCGAAACCGGCGATGACGTCCCCGGCCGTGTGCATGCTCAGCGTGACCCGGGTGATGGCGACGGTGGCGATCACCGCCGCGCAGGCTGCCGCAGCAACCCAGGCGGTTCGCCGCCGATCGACGACGACGAGGACGGCCGCGAGACCGCCATAGACGATGGTGGCGAAGGCGGTGTGCCCGCTGGGCGCGCCCTGAGACAGGGCGAGCAGGGGACTGCCCTCCACCGGCGGCAGCAGGCCATAGGCGATGAACTTCAGCCCGACCACGCTGCCCAGCACGCCGGCGAAGCAGATCAGGAACATGCTGGCGACGACCCAGCCGAGCCGGGTCCAGAGCCAGGCGAGGACGATCACGGCGGCGGTTCCGGCGACCATGGTGTCGCCGAAGTCACTGAGGCACCTCTGAAGCGACATCAGGCCGCGTGGCGCAGCAGGGTCTGTACGCCGAAGCGGTCGATGCCGTATTTCAGGCGGGGCATGTTCTGGGCGGCCATGTACGCTTCCAACTCTGTCCCGTCGCCCGGCTTGAACAGCATCAGAAAGCCGCCGCCGCCGGCGCCGATCACCTTACCGCCCAGCACCCCGTGTTCGGCCCGGACGTGGTCATACAGCGCGTCGATGGCCGGCCAGCTGATCTTGGCGGACAGGCGCTTCTTGCTCAGCCAATGCTCGTGCAGCATGTGACCCCAGCCGTCCAGATCGCCGCCGACCCAGGCGTCCTTAATCCGGTATCCGAGCTCTTTAATGGCGCCCAGGCTCTCGGCGACGGCGTCGTGGCGGGCAGTGTCGGAGCCCAGCATGGCCTTGTTCTGCTCGGTCAGGATCACCGAAGCGTCCCGGCGCAGGCCCGTGTAGTAGATGTGGGTCTGGTCGATGAAGGCGTTTTCCAGTTCGGCCGGCAGCAGCACCTTGGAGACCGCGACCCGTCCGTCAGGGGCGATCTCCAGCGTCGTCAGGCCGCCGAAGGCCGCCATATATTGGTCCTGCTTGCCGATGCCCTTGGCCAGGACGTCGATCTCCAGCTTGCAGGCCTCCTCGGCCAGGGCCTGGCGGTCGGGCGTCGCGCCATTCAATGCGTGCAGCGCCGCCAGGAAGGTGACGAGGAAGCAGCTCGACGAGCCCAGCCCGGTGCCGCCGGCGATGTCGCCGATGGAGGTCGCTTCCACCCGCTCGGTCATGCCGTGATTGAGCAGGGCCGCCCGCACCAGCTCATGGCGGATGTCGCAGGCCCGTTCCGCCGTCTCTGGCTCCGGGCCGTGCAGCACCACCGTGGTCTGAAACGCCGGGCGGTGGGCCGTGACGTGGATGTACTTGTCCAGGGCCATGGCGAAGATGAAGCCGCCATTCTGGCCGTAGTAGCTCTGAAGGTCCGTGCCGCCCCCGCCGAGGGTGACGCGCAGGGGTGCGCGGGTGGAGATCATGGGCTTATTCCGCGGCTTCGCGGGTGATCTGCTCCCAGTGACCCTTGCTCATGGCCAGGGCCGGGTGCGAGACCAGAAGGTGCCAGACGACGGCGGCGAGGCCCTCGACGATGGGGGTGATCAGCTCGCCGTCCACGGTGGGCACGATCACGCAGGCGTCGGCGACCTGGGCGGTGTAGCCGCCGTTGCGGCCGACGATGCCGGTGATCATGGCGCCGCGCGTCTTGGCCAGCTCCAGCGCACGGACGATGTTGGCGCTGACGGGCGGGTCGATGCTGCCGCCGCCGACGGAGAAGATCAGCAATCCGTCTTCCGCCTTAAGCCGGCTCGACTGCAGCCAGGTGGAGAAGGTCCCCTCCCACCCCTCGTCATTGATCCGCGCGGTCAGTTCCGAGACGTTGTCGGTGGGGCAGTAGGCCTCGAAGCCGCAGATCTTGCGGAAGTCGTTGGTGGCGTGGCTGGCGTGGCCGGCGCTGCCCCCGACGCCGATCAGGAACAGGCGTCCGCCGCGCTCGCGCACCTCGGCCAGCCTGGTCGCCATGGTTTCCACCGCGTCGCGGTCGATGGCGGCGAGGGCGCGGGTGGCGGCGTCGAAGAAGTGATCGGAGAACATGGCGATGTCCTTCAGGCTCTGGAGGCGATGGGGAGGGCCGCGACCTGCAGAATGACATCGGCGGCTTGCGATAGGGTTTCGACCACATGGTCCGCGCCCGCGCCGGAATTGTAGTCGCGGGCCAAGAGGACGGTGGCGCAGCCGGCGGCGTGGCCGCAGGCGATGTCGCGGTCCTGGTCTCCCACCATGACGGAGGCGGAAAGGTCCAGGCCGTGGCGTCTGGCCAGGTCGATCAGCATGCCGGGCCGGGGCTTGCGGCAGGCGCATTCGTCGGCGTTGTCGTGCTCGCAGACGGCGACATCATCCACGGGCAGGGCGCGGCGCAGGGTGCGGTGGATGGCCTCGAGGCTAGCTTTGGGCATCAGCCCCCGGCGCACGTCCGGCTGGTTGGTGACCACGAACAGCTTGAATCCGGCCGCCTTCAGCGCGGCCAGCGCGGCGGGCGCGTCGGGCTCAATGACCAGCTCATCGACGGCGCGCGGGGAGGCGGCCTTGCCGTCCCGCCAGACGATACGGTTCAGCACGCCGTCGCGATCGAGGAAGACGGCGCGGCTCATGACGTGACCAATCCGGGCGCCACAACGCCGGCTTCGAGCAGCTTCAGGCCGGCGGCGTGGCTCTCTGGCGTGTCCAGCCCGAGGCAGTAGCCGTCGTCCGTCATCACCCAGCCTTGCAGGGTCCGATGCTGGGCCAGCATGGCGGGAAAGACGTCGCGGCCGAAATCCACCAGTCGGCCGGTGGGAATCAGGTCGAGGATCGAAGGCTCGACCGCATAGACGCCGGCGTTGACCAGGCCGGCGGCGTCTCCCGCGCCTTCGACGAAGGCGGTGATCTGACCGCCGTCACCCAACCGCACGCGGCCGCCGGCGATACCCGTGTGAGGATGACGGTCGCGGTCGAACAGGGCGACGGTGACTTCGGCCTTTGCTTGGCGATGCGCCATATCCAGCGTCGCCAGATCGCAGCGGACCAGGCTGTCGCCGTAGACCACCAGCATGGGTTCGGCAGGGCCGATATTGGCCAGGGCGCCGGCGGTGCCGAGCAACTCGGGCTCATAGACATAGTGGATCGTCAGGCCGAACCGGCCGCCGTCGCCGATCGCTGTGCGGATCTGGTCCGCGCCATAGTGCAGGTTGATCCAGACCTCGCGCACGCCGCCGTCCGCCAGCCAGCGCAGATTGTGCGCCAACACCGGCGATCCGGCGAAGGGCATCAGCGGCTTGGGCAGATCGCCCGCTATCGCGCGGATGCGACTGCCAAGACCGGCCGCGAGAACCAGAGCCTTCTGCATGACCGGCCCCCGACCGTCCGGCCCTAGAGCTGGAAGCCAGCCGCGACGGCGTCGCGGTGGAACATGGCGACGGTCTCTTGCGAGAGGTCGCCCAGGTCCTTCCCCGACATGTCGAGCTTGGTCAGGATGTCCGGCGTGGCGGTGATGATGTGGCAGCCGCAGTCGCGGGCCTGATAGATGTTCAGCACCTCGCGCGGGCTGGCCCACAGCACCTCCGCCAGCGGCTTGCGGGCGGCGATGGCCACCGTGGCGCGCATGACCGGTACGGGATCGACGCCAGTGTCGGCGATGCGGCCGGCGAAGACCGAGACGATGCCGGGGGTGGTTTCGGCCAGGGCGTCCACCGTGCCGACCACCTGCTCCAGCGTCAGGATGGCGGTGACGTTCAGCTTCACCCCGTCGCGCGACAGGTCGCTGACCAAGGGCAGGCTGCTGATCCGCCTAGTGTTGGTGATCGGGATCTTGACGTAGACGTTGGCGCCCCAGCTGGCGATTTTCAGCGCCTGGCGCCGCATCTCGTCGAACTCGTCGGAGAAGACCTCGAACGAGATCGGCATGTTCGGCACGAGCTCGATCAACTCACGGGCGAATTTTTCGTAGTTCTCGATGCGCGCCTTGTGCATCAAGGTGGGATTGGTGGTGAAGCCGGTGACCCGGCCCTCCGCCTGAAGTTTGCCGAATTGCTCAAGGCTTGCGCCATCGCCAAACAGCTTGATTCCCCAAACTGGGGAGTATTTGCTCGAGGCTTTCGCCTCCTTGGTGAGATTGATCTCGTTCATGACCCACAGCACTTTGTTCTATTCGTTATTGTGTTTAAGATGACTCAAAACAGTGTTGAAACTATTACTTTCGGTCCTGTTTTAGAGACATCCAACGGCGTCACTTAAGTAAACAATTGTCCTTAACTTCGGTTATCTAATTCGGTTCGAACTTGGTTTCCGAGATGTAACCAACCGGCTTGCGCCACGTGAGCTTGCCCAGACCGTGTTCGATGAGCAGTCGGCCCCGAATGCGATGCTTGGACAAGAATTCCCCCGTGACGAGAGTGAGTAACATGCCGGCCACGACCTGCATCGCGCCCTTGATCATCAATACGACCCAGGCGAGTATTGGATCACGCGCGCCGTCCAGATAGATCGCGACATAATGTTGCGTTTCACGGCGGGTGCGGATCAGTCGATAGTCTATGCTGGTGCGGCGCGGTTCGACGGTTTCGGTGACGAAAGCTTTGGCCGCCCAGACGATGCGGCCGCCGCCCCGATGCAACCTGGCCAAGAGTTCGGCGTCTTCGCCGCCGGCGTCGCCAAAACCCTCCCGCATCGGGCTGGCGCCGCCCGCAAAGCAATTCGCCATAAGGAACAAGGAGTTGCCCGTCCCCAAACCGTAGCGTGGCTTGCCGGAGGGCGCGGTCAGCGGAATCAGGCCGCGGTCAGCCAGTTTGAGGTCGCGGACGAAATAGGCGCCGTCCGGATCGTAGGCCGGCGCGCCATTCGTAAACACAGCCAGCCGGGGACCGACCGCGACGTCGGCGCTGGTTTCGCGCAAGGCCGCGACCAATTGATCCAGCCAGTCATCCGCGGCGACCTCGTCGTCGTCGATGATGGCGACCATGTCGCCCCGGGCTTCGGCGAAGGCGCGGTTGCGCAAGGTGGACATGTTGCGGGTGAGGTCGGTGACGTAGCGGATCGGAATGCCGCCGCCCGCCAGGCCCTCGACCACCGCGCGGCCGCTTTCGGAGGGATGGTTGTCCACCACCACGATCTCGACCGTCAGCCCGAGCGCATTCTTCTGCGCCAGGCAGGAGCGCAGGGTCTCGGCCAGCGACGCCGGCCGGTCGTAGGTGGCGATGGCCACCGTCACGTCCATGTGAGGCGCGGCGCTCACGCGGCCTTCTCGTCGATGAAGCCGATCGGCGCGCGCCAGGTCAGCTTGCCCAGGCCCTTGGCCATGCCGATGCGATGGTCGAACCGGTTGGGCAGGAACCATTCGCCGCTGACCAGATAGAGGCCGGCGTGAACACCGAACTGGGCCAGGCCCAGCAGGCCGACCCGCGCCTGCGTGTAGCGGCGGCGGTTGCTGGTGGCGATGCGGGAGGCGGCATAGTGCTGCGAGCCGCGCTTCATGCGGGTGACCATGTAGCTGGGCTTGGCGCGGTCATCCTCGATGAACTCGACCACCTTGGCGGCCGGCTCCCAGACGAAGCGCTTGCCGGCCAGGGCCAGGCGGAACAGCAGGTGGGTGTCCTCGCCATTGCCGTCGCCGAACGCGACGCTGAAGGGCTCGGCCGTATCGAAGCAAGTCGCGACCCGGAAGGCGGCGTTGCCGCTGCCCAGGCCCTTGCCCTTTTTGCGCAGCCGCCCGAACAGATGGATCGGCTCGTCCTGGGCCATCTGCATGTCGAGGGTGTAGCGCCAGCCGTCCTTGTCCCAGGCCGGCGCCTTGCCGTGTTCGAACTCGGGATACTTGGGTCCAAAGGCGGCGTCGGCGCCGGTGCGATCAAGGCCGGCGACCAGTTCTTTCAGCCATCCGGTCTCGGGCGCCTCGTCATCGTCGATGAAGGCGACGTAGCGGCCGCGCGCCTTGGCGATGCCGAGGTTGCGGACGATGGAGACGTTGCGGCGGGCGTCGGACAGGTAGGTGATGGGCGCGTGGGCGACCTGGGCCAGACGGGCCACCAGCCGCTCGGCCAGCCTGTCCGGGTGGTTGTCCACCACCACGATCTCCCAAGCCAGGTTGTCGGCGGTGCGGTCGGCCAGGCAGGCGGTGAGGGTGCGTTCGAGCAGATGCACTCGGTCGTAGCTCAGGATCACCACGCTGGCGTCCAATGAACTGTGTTTGGAGTCGCGGGTCATACGCCGGTTCCCCGAACCACGACGACGGCGGTGCGCGCCAGGATCTGGATGTCCAGCCACAGGGACCAGCGGCGGATGTAGTCCAGGTCGCGTTCGACCCACTCGTCATAGTCGCTGATGTTGTGCCTGCCCTCGACCTGCCACAGGCAGGTGATGCCGGGCTTCACCGCCAGCTTCTGAAGCTGGAAGGCGGTGAAGCGGGCGTATTCGTGGTCACGGGGCGGACGCGGGCCGACCAGGCTGAGGTCGCCCTTCAGCACGCTCCACAGCTGCGGCAGCTCATCGAGACTGTATTTGCGCAAGGTGCGGCCCAGCGGGGTCACGCGCGGATCGTTGGTCAGCTTGAAGGCCGGTCCGGTCATCTCGTTCTGGGCCTGCAGCGACTCTTCCAGCTCGCTGGCGCCGGTGACCATGCTGCGGAACTTGTAGCCGCGGAACGCTCGCCCGCCCTGGCCAACCCAGTCGCAGGGGAACAGCACCGGCCCGGGGGAGGTGGTCTTGATCATCGCGGCGATCAGGGCGAACGCCGGCGCGAGCAGCACCAGGAGCAGGCCCGCGAGCACCACATCCATCGCCCGCTTGACGGCGCGCTTCACATTCACGGCGTCACCCCCGTTGGGAACCCCATGTAAAGGATAATCGGTCTCATCTTGGGGCTCGTCCAAATTTGGCGCCGGCTTGGCGTCACGCCCGCAACCCCTGCAAGCTCCGCGCCAGATTGAATATGGTTAAGCAATTGAAAACGAACGAAGAAGCGGGTTTCCGCGAAGTTCGTTTCGCGGGGCTGCGCTTTACCCCCCTGTCGGTGGATCAGACGGTGGGGGCCCTGGCGGGCCGGCCGGCGGACTTAGCCTTTGCGGCTTTCGTCACGCCGAATGCGGAGCACGCTTATCTGCGCCGGCACAATGAAGAATTTCGTGACGCCGGCGACGCCTGTTGGATCAGCACCAACGACAGCCGGGTTCTGCGCCGCGCGGCGCGGCTGGCGGGCGTCGATCTGGAGTTCGCGCCGGGCGCCCATGTGATCCCGCCGCTGGTGCGCGATCATATCGACCGGGACGAGCCGGTGACGGTGATCGGGTGCACCCCTCAGATCATCGCGGCCCTGCGCGAACAGTTCGGCTTTGCCCGCATCCAGCACCACATCCCGCCCATGGGGATGATCAACGACGCCGGCGCCGTGCGCGCGGCGATCGATTTCATCGCCGCCAACCCCGCCCGGTTCGTCTTCGTCTCCATGGGACCGCCGCAGTCGGAACAGTTCTGCCAGCGGGTGATCGCCGACGGGCGCTCCACGGGCGTCGGCCTCTGCGTGGGCTCATCGCTGGCCGTGCTGACGGGCCAATCCGATCCGGCGCCGGACTGGATGGAGCGGGGCGGCCTGGTCTGGGCCTATCGGCTGATCAGGGAGCCGAGGCGGCTTTGGCGGCGCTACCTGGTGCGGGGCATGGTCGCGGTCGGCCTCTGCATCGGCGATATCGTGCGGATGCGCCTGGGCCTGAAGACGGCGGCGGCCGATGGCTGATTTCGCGCAAGGCCGCCGACCCCGCGCCCTCGACGGCTGGAACACCGCCCTCGCCGAGCAGCGCACGGACCTCGCCCAGACCCGCGACGCCTGGATCAGCGCCTGGACCTGGGTGCTGCTGCTGGCCACCATGCTCTACGTGCTGATCGGGGCTAATCCCTACCAGCACGACGCGGTGTTCGACCCTCTGACCGGGGGGGCGGTGATATCGCCGGTGAACCGGCTGATCTGGCTGGGCCTGCTCGCTTTCGCCGCGCCCGTCCTCTGGTGGCGCAGGGCCGAGCTGATCGACGCCCTGCGGCGGCTCTGGCCAGTGGCGCTGCTGTTCGTCTGGTTCATCGTCAGCACCCGCTGGGCCATAGACCCGGAGGCCTCCAGCCGCCGCCTGTTCCTCTATGTGGTCGATCTGCTGATCTGCCTCGCCGTCTCCCTGGGGCTGAAGGATCCGCGCCGGATGCACGGCGCCCTCGCCGTCGCTTGCGCCATTGTCGTCGGCATCGACCTGGGCGGCTGGATCGTCGCGCCGGCCGCCTCGATGACCGAGATCGGGCTTGCGGGCATTCACACCCACAAGAATACCCTGGGCGCGGTGATGCTGCTCACCGGCCTGATCTGCGTACCTTATGCAGCCGGCCAGCAGGGGCTGATGGGCAGGATCTTCTGGTGGTCTGTATTCGTCGCCAGCTTCGTCCTGCTGATCGCCTCGAAGTCGAAGACCAGCCTGGCCATCCTGATCGCCGCCGGCGTGGTCGGGCCGATCTTGCTGATGGTGCTGCGCAGCCGGGGCGAGGTGCTGTGGGGGCTGGGTTTTTCGGTGCTGGCCCTGATCGCCGCCGCGGCCTTTGGCTGGCTGGCCTGGTGCGCGGTGCAGGGGCTGGATCCCCTGGCGCCGGCGGAGAAGATCACCTTCACCCAGCGGACCGACGTCTGGCGCTTCACCATCAGCCAATTCCTGCAGCATCCCTGGCAGGGGGTTGGGTTCGGCTCATTCTGGGACGTGGATCCCAAGGTCCAGCCCAGCCTGCAGACCGACCTCTGGTTCGCCCAGCCGGACGCGCCGACCAACGAGTCCCACAATGGCTACCTGGACCTCTTGGTCACCACGGGCATCCCCGGCCTGATCGGGGCGCTGGCGGTGCTGTTCCGCTGGATCGGCCGGGCGCTCGTCCTGCTGCGGCGGGCGGTGCTCGATGCGCTGGGGCCGGAGCGGCGGGCGCTGCCCTACCTCTGCTACCTGGCCTTCTTTCCGCTGGTGTTCGTGGTGCACAACTTCATGGAAAGCACTTACTTCAACGCCAATTCGATCTTCGGTTTCGTCATCATCCTGATCGGCATCGACATCGACATGCGCTACGCGCCGCTCAGGCCCGCCGCCGCGCCGCGACCAGCGAGAGCAGCAGGGCGCCCATGACCACGAACTCGAACGCCTGACCCGACGCGGTGCCGGCGATGGCGCCGCCGTAGCCGTAGAGCCTGGCGATCACCAACACGCCCAGAGCCCCGACCGCCGAGGCCGCGGCGTTGGCCAGGGCCAGGGCCTTGAAGGCCCGCAGCGCCTGCAACGCCGCGCTGACCACGACCTGGCCGAAGCTCAAGGCCGCGCTGATCCCCCAGAGCCAGACCATCCAGGCGTCGTCGCCATATTTGCCGGCGAACACCTTGGCCGAGATCAGCGGCCAGAACTGATGCGTCAGGCCGGTCCAGGCCGCGGCGACCACAGCGCCGCCGGCCAGGGCGATGGCGGCGATGCGCAGGAAGGCCGGCCAGTCGCCGGCTTCGCGCCGATGCGCCATGTCGGCCCGGGCCACCATCGACCAGGAGGTGGCCAGCAGGGGCACTGGCCGCAGCAGCAGCTGGGTGGCTGACAGGGAGGCCAGCGCCGCCGCCCCATACCAGCCGGCGACCAGAAAGGCGTAGAACCGCGCCAAGAGCTCGGTGGTGGTCACCCCTAAGAATATCCAGCCGGACTGAACCGCGAAGTCACGATAGGCGCCGAGTCCGCGCCACGCGCCGCCCTCGAACTGCCCACTGAGCGCCCGCGCCGCGCCGGCGATGCCGACAAGGCTATAGGCGCCGCCGATGCAGATCAGCACCCTGTCGGCCGTGAGCCCCTTCGAGGAATAGATGGCCATCGCCAGGAACAGGGCCGCGGCCAGGGTCACCGCGCCGGTCTGGCCCGCCGCCGTACTCGCCCGGCCGCGCGAGAAGGCGAGGGCGCGGATATATTGCTGCAACAGGAAGCCGGGCACGAACAGGGCCGCCGCCGGGGCGCCGAGGGCGCTGCCTTGCACCTTAAGCCAAAGCGCCCCGCCAAGCGCGCCGACAGCCACGACGGCCAGGAAGACGCCGGTCACGGCATGCATCAGCCGCTCGACGTCAAGCCGCGCCGCGTCGGTCCCCGCGCCGGGCGGCAGCACCTGGAGATGACAGATGGTCAGGGCGTTCTGGACGCTAGCCAGCACGAAGGCGCTGGCGCTCCAGAAGGCGAAGGCGCCGTAGTCCGCCGGCGCGCAGAGGCGGATCAGCAGCAGGTTGACGCCGAGGTTCATCAGTGACCACAGCGCCTGCTCGATAGCCGAGACCAGATAGCGGGACATGGGCTGAGGTCGGCCTCCGTCCGCTAGAAGGGGCGGACACTGCCGGCGCTATAGCTGAAGCCGGTGGAGAAGGGCAGTACGCCGGTGATGTACTGCTGCACGAACAGATCGACCTCGGCGATCTTCGAGCGCGGCACGAAGACGAGGTCGCCGGGCAGGATGGCGAAGCCGCCGTCGGTCTGGCCTCGCTCGAGCAGGTCCTTCTCGTCCAGCACCCGCATCAAGAGCTGGCTGTCGCCGGGCCGCTGGCGGATCACCACCACCTTGCCGGTGCGGGCGGTGGGCTGGAAGCCGCCGGCGACCATCACCGCCTGGGCGGGGGTGAGCTCGCCCTTGATCGGATAGACGCCAGCCGTCTTCACCTCGCCACCGACATAGATCTGCGCCGCGCCATAGGTGGTGATCATGGTCTGCACGTCGGGCCGCCGTAGGGCGGTGGCGTATTCGCGGGTCAGGGCGTCGTTGGCCTGCTCCACGGTCATGCCTTCGACCCGCTGTCCGCTGATCAGGGGAAAGACGCCGCGTCCGTCGGGGCCGACGATGACCTTGGCGTTCAAGTCAGGGTTGACCAGGAATTGCAGCGACAGCTCATCTCCGGGACCGATCCGGTAGGCGTAGTCGTCGGCCCGCCAGGTTCCGAAGGACGGGGGAGTGTAGTTCGCCTGGGCCGCGCGGGGCGCCTCGCCCGTGGCGCAGCCGGCCAGCAGCAGGATCGCGCCGATCAGGGCCATTCCGCGAAAGCTCGACACGCTCATCTCCCTGCGCCTTTGCACCACCGAACCGGCCGTCCGCGCCGCCGTGAAATCGCACTCGCGAAGCGCCTGCCTCAGCCTTTGTTAACGATGCGGCCTTATCGCTTCATTAACCCCGTTCCGTTCGCCGAATGCGACGCCTGACCCCTTTCAAAGTCGCCCCCAAGTGTTGGCTCCATGACTAGCGCGGTGATCGATGCAGGAGGCGCCGGAGCCGCGGGCTCGCGCCAGCCTCTGCGCGCGCCGCTGACGGTCCGCCAGCTGCTGACCCCGCTGTTCTACTATCGCCGCCGCGCCCTGTTCGCGTTTCTGATTCCCGTTCTGATTGCGGTGATCGTGGCCCTGCTGGCCCACCCGATCTTTGTCGCCCAGTCGCGCCTGCTGATCCTGCTGGGCGACGACTATGTGTTCCAGACCGGCAACGCCCAGACCCCGATCCAGACCTTCGACCGATCCCAGATCGTCCATGCGGAGATGGAGATCCTGGGGTCCAAGGACCTGCGCCTGCGCACCCTGAACATGGTCGGCCTGGACAAGGTCTATCCCGACCTGGCCGGCAGCCCCGACGGCATGGCGCTGGGAGAAATCAGGCTCGACAAGGATCTGACCATCGACAACATCCCGCAGTCGAACGTCATCGAGCTGGGTCTGCGCAATCGCAGTCCGCAGGTGGCGGCCGATGTGCTGAACAAGCTGGTCGCGCTCTATATAGAGCGGCGGCGAGAGATTTTTCAGCAGTCCGACCTGTCCTCGGTGGCCGATCAGCGCGACCGGTTGAATGGCCAGCTGTCCGAGGCCGAGCGGGCGATCGCCGAATTCTCCACCGCTCACGGCTTCGGCGACTACACGCAGGAGTTCACCTCGGTGCAGACCCAGGCCGCCGCCCTGGCGACCCAGCTGCAAAGCACCGACGAGGAGATCGCCGCTCGCGAGGCGCGCGCCGCCCAGCTGCGCAGCCGCGCCGCCTCGACGCCGGGCGTGACCCAGCTCTCCATCGACAGCAGTCGCTCGCAGCAGATCGAGACGCTCACCACCACCCTGCTGAGCCTGCAACAGCAGCGGCGCGAGACGGCCAACAAATATACCGACGGCTATCCGCTGGTGGCCGACCTGGATCACCGAATCGCCGAGGTGCAGGCCGAGATCGCCCGCGCGCCGCAGGAACAGTTCTCCGCCTCCCGCCGGGGGGTGAACCCGGTGCACCAGCAACTGGACACCGAGGTCGCCGACGCCGAGGGCGACGCCGCTGGCCTGCGCGCGGGCAGAGGCGAGATCCAGCGCTCCTTGCAGGCGGTCACCGCGCGGCTGAACGACCTCACCGCGATCGGCCCGCAGTACCGCGCCCTGGTGAAGGCCCGCGACCTGGCCGAGGGGGCCTCCACCAGCCTGTCCAAGCGGGCGGAGGATTCCGAACTCTCCGACATGCTGTCCAAGTCCCACGCCAATGTGCGGGTGATCCAGTCAGCCGATCCGCCGGTGAAGGGGCGCAGCGGCCGGCTGATCATCATCGGCGCCGGCGTGGTGGCTGGCCTGTTCGCGGCACTGGCGGTGGTTATCCTGTCGCTGGCCTTCTCCGAGGTCATGGTCAGTCCATCGGACGTGGAACAGAAGCTCGACCTGCCGATCATCCTGGCGGTGCCGGACATCGAGCGGGAAGGCCGCCGCTCGGCCCTGCGCCCGGCGCATCTGACGCCTGAGGACAGCCACCTGCTGATGCGCCTGCTGGCCAGCGTGCCATCCGATGGCGGTCGGGTGCTGCAGTTCGTCTCGGCCCACGAAGGCGAGGGCGTCTCCAGCCTGCTGCTGGACATCGGCCTGATCGAGGGCGCCGGCGACCGGCGGGTGCTCTACATCGATGTCGACCCTCGGCCGGGCCACGAGATCGTTTCGGAGTTCTCCAAACAGGGCGTCGGCCTTGTCCGCCAGGCAGGAGAGCGGGTGGTGCAGGTGGCGGGGACCCAGCTCTATGTCACCCAGCCGGTCAGCGGCGCCGACATGGCGTCCGGCCAGACCGACTGGCGCAAGGTGCTGACCAAGGCGCGGGGCGCCTATGACCTGATCCTGATCGACCCGCCGGCGCTGCAGCGCTCGGCCGCCGCGCTGGCGCTGGCGCCCTTCGCCGACATCACCCTGGCGGTGATCGAGGCCGAACGCACCCGCGCCGCCGTGGCGCGCAACCTGGTCGACCGGGTCGAGTCCGCCGGCGGCGAGGTGCTGGGGGTGATCCTGAACAAGCGCCGGTTCTACATCCCGCGTATGATCTATTCGTGGCTCTGATGACCTCCACCCGCCGATCGATGTTGGCGGGGGCGGGCGCTGTGGCCGCCATGCCGATGCTCGGCGCACAAGCGGCGCCCTTCGCCTTCCGCGCCCTGGCGGCCCGGCGCAAGCTGCTGTGGGGCTGTGCGGTTGAGCCGGAGATCGTCGATGGCGATCCAGCCTTCGCCGCCCTGGTCCGCCGCCAGTGCGCGGTGCTGACGCCAGAGAACGCCCTGAAGTGGAACGCCCTGCGGCCATCGCCAAACCTGTTCGACTTTACGAGCGCCGACCGGGTGGTCGCCCTGGCGCGGGAACAGCAGGCGAGGGTGCACGGTCACTGCCTGGTCTGGCACGAGGCCATGCCGGACTGGCTGGCGCCGGCCCTGACCCCGGCGACAGGCGCGGCGCTGCTGAGCAAACATATCCGCTCCGTCGTCGGCCGCTATGCCGGCCGCGTCCACTCCTGGGACGTGGTCAATGAGGCGGTGGAGCGCAACGACCGGCGGCCGGACGGCCTGCGCGCCTCGCCTTGGATGCAGGCCTTGGGGCCTGGCTACATCGACATGGCCTTCCACCTGGCGCACCAGGCCGACCCCGCCGCGCGCCTGGCCTTCGCCGACTATGGGCTCGAATACGACAACGTCAGCTGGATGGTCGAAAAGCGCCGGACCATGCTGCAGGCGCTGCGTGGCCTGGTGAAGCGCGGCGTTCCGGTCCACGCGCTTGCCTTGCAGGGCCACCTGGACGCGAGCCGCCCGACGGGCTTCGGCGACGGCCTTTACCGCTTCCTGCGCGAAGTCGCGGACCTGGGCCTAGAGATTTACGTCACCGAGCTTGACGTCAACGACCAGATGCTGCCGGGCGACATCGCCCATCGCGATGCCGTGGTCGCCGCCAACTACCGCGCCTTCCTGGACGTGGTCCTGGCCGAGCCGGCGGTGCGGATGATCAACACCTGGGGCCTGTCGGACAAGCACACATCGAGGGCGACCCTGTTCCCCAGGCCCGACGGCGCGCCCGTGCGGCCGCTGCCGTTCGACCGGGACATGCTACCCAAACCAGCGGCATTCGCGATAGCTGAAGCGCTAAGACGGTAGGCTGTCCTTGCGGCTGATCTCCGAGATCCATAGAATCATCGGGAGCGGTGGTATTTTGCGGCAGAATAGCTGGCATGCTCGCTTTGGGCCGTTGGCGACGAAACGTAGTCAGGGGTTCAGGTAGATGGGGGAGATAATCTCTCGTCCAGACGGTCCGCTCTCCGGCTTCGCAAAAGGCGCCGGGGTGACATTTGCTGTCGTCGGCATCCCGATTTTAACCCGAGCCTTGTTCATGGGGCTGGGCCATCACGAGCCCTTGTTGAGAACATTGAGGATCGGCGGCGCCATTACCGGCGTCATCTGCCTAGCGGCGGGATGTAGCCTGGCGATCTTTCGGCTTGTTCAGGGTTGGGTCTACAACCAGATTGAGAACGACCCCTATAGGCGATAGCCGGCACGATGGTCGCTCGGCGAAGCAGACGAGCGACCTCGTTGTCCTCCGCGATATCGATCATCTTCGCCGCCAGAAGGCCGCCGACCTCACGTCTTTTATTTGCCACAACCACAGGCTGAAGTGACATCTTCGACGAGCGTCGCGGGTTGCAATTTCGGTGACAGTGCACTTAATTCGCTTCTGGACTGTCTGGCTGAACGGCTCTGGTGCGAGCGAATTAAGTGCACTGTCACCGAAATTCGGTCGGCCGCCTCCCGTTCAGTTGTGGGCGTAGGCGCGGAAGTGGGTCAGGGCGCCGGTCTTGTCGAAGACGCAGACCACGGTGATCGTTCCGTTCTTCACCGAGTAGAACCAGACGCTATCCGAGCCCCGCCCCGGCATGGTCCGCTCCGGCCGGCCCAGGCATTGCTGCACCAGCTTGCTGGTGGCGTCGCTGTTTTCGAAGTCGAGCAGGTTGTCGGGACATCTGTCCAGATGATGCGGCGGCGGCGCGGGGGCAGGCGGCGTTGGCGCCGAGGGGATCGGCGGGGGCGGCGGCGGAGACGGTGGGGCCGGCTGTGCTTGCCCCGTCGAGGCCCACAGCAGGCTCAACGCAGCCAGCGGCGCGATGATGGCCCTGTTCATTCCCACTCCCTGTTCCGCAAGATGGTTGGGGCGTCCGGCGATGGCGCAGCTTGCGGCGGCGCCGCGCCCGACGCAACCTTTTGCCTTCCTCTACCTCCCCCGCTTCGCGGGGGAGGTAAGATTTCTCTCGCTTCGCTCGGGGGCGAGGGGAAGGTTTTACGGTGCGTTCAGCTCCGCCGGGCAGGAGCAGGCGTCGCCGCCTTAGTCCTTCCGCTTCTTCACGAACGGCTTCTTGGGACCCCGATCTTGAGCGTTGTCCTTGCTATACCCCTTGCTGGGACCTCCCGTGTTGGGGCCCCCCTTGCCCGGGCCGCCGTTGTTCTGGCCCTTGCCCGCGTAGGGACGCTTTTCCGGACGGGGGCTTTGCGCCGGCAAGGCGGCGCCGGCTTCCAGCCGGAAGATGCGCCCGCCGTCCTGATCACCCTTGGCGGCGGCGGCTTCGAAGCGGTCCACGGCCTCGGCGGTGATCTGGAAGCGGGTGTCGCGCTCGAACACCCGGATGGCGCCGACGTCGCGCTTGGTCACGTGGCCGCGGCGGCAGAGCATGGGCAGCAGCCAGCGGGCCTCGGCATTCTTGTTGCGGCCAATGTCGATGCGGAACCAGACGGCGTCTTCGAAGCCCGGGCGGGGCGCTTCGGGGACGGCGGCGCGCTCCTCGTACGAACCGCGCTGTCCGCGCTCGGGCTTGCCATAGGCCTTGGGTTCAAAGGGCCTGGGCTCCGGCTCGGCGTCGGCCAGGTCCTCGGGCGAGGGCATCTGAGCGCGGGCGAGGCGGAGATAGGCGGCGGCGATGGCCTCGGGCGAACGCTCGGCCATCAGGGCGCGGGCGACGACGAGTTCGTCCTCGGACAGGTCCTCAGCCACGGTGACGTTTTCGATCAGCCGCTGCTGGTCCTTGGCGCGGATGTCTTCGGCTGTCGGCGGGGACTGCCAGATCGCCTCGATCTTGGCGGTCTTCAGCATCATGTCCAGGCGGCGGCGCTTGGGATGCGGGACCAGGATCACGCAGATGCCCTTGCGACCCGCCCGGCCGGTGCGGCCGGAGCGGTGCTGCAGGGTCTCTCGGTTGGAGGGCAGGTCGGCGTGGATGACCAGGTCGAGGTCGGGGATGTCGATGCCCCGCGCCGCCACGTCGGTGGCGACGCAGACGCGGGCTCTACGGTCGCGCAGGGCTTGCAGGGCGTGGTTGCGCTCGTTCTGGCCCATCTCGCCGGAGAGGGCGACGACGTTGAAGCCGCGCTCGACCAGATTGGCGTGCAGCCTGCGCACGCCATCGCGGGTGGCGCAGAAGACCAGGGCCGAGCCGGATTCGAAGAAACGCAGCACATTGACCACCGCCAGGTCGATCTCGTTCGGCGCCACGCGGATGGCACGGTATTCGATGTCCGCGTGAGCCTGTTCGCCGCCGCCCACCGTCAGCCGCAGGGCGTTCTTCTGATAGGTCCCGGCCAGGGCGATGATCGGCTTGGGCAGGGTGGCGGAGAAGAGCAGGGTGCGGCGCTCGGCCGGGGTGGCGTCGAGGATCTCCTCGATCTCTTCGCGGAAGCCCAGGTCCAGCATCTCGTCGGCTTCGTCGAGCACCACGGCGGCCAGGGCCTCGAGCCGCAGGTTGCCGCGCTCCAGGTGGTCGCGCAGGCGGCCGGGGGTGCCGACCACGATCTGGCAGCCGGCGTCCAGCGCCCGCCGCTCGGCGCGCGGGTCCATGCCGCCGACGCAGGCGACGACGCGGGCCTTGGCATAGAGCCAGGCCAGCTCGCGCTGCACCTGCATGGCCAGTTCGCGGGTGGGCGCGATCACCAGGGCCTGGGGCGCGCCCGGAGGGGCCAGCTGTCCGCCGACGCCAAGCAGGTTCTCGGCCATGGCCAGGCCATAGGCGACGGTTTTGCCGGAGCCCGTGCGGGCGGAGACCAGCAGGTCGCGGCCGGAGGTGTGCGGCTCGATGACGGCCACTTGGACGGGGGTGAGGGCGTCGTAGCCGCGCGCGGAAAGCGCCTCGGCCAGCACCGGTTCGATGATATTGGGGAGCATGAGGCTCCCTTTAGTCCAAAGCACGCCGCGCGGATAGATGAGGCGTCCGCTCGCCTGGTGCGATATTGCTGAAACATACCGCGCATACGGTTAGTGTCGCAGGGAATGAGGCCACGCAAGCTGGCCATGCCGAGGGGGAAACCGATGAAGCCATCCATCCGCAGCCTGCTGTTCGCCGCCATCGCGACGGCGCCGCTGGTTTTGTCCGGCTCGTCTGAAGCCCAATCCGCCGCCGCGCCTGCCGCCGTCCCAGCCGCGGCGGCGGCGCCCGCTGTCGCCCCTGCGAAGCCCGCCACGGATCGAGCCGCCGAGCGTCGCGCGCAGATGGCGCGCTACCTGCCGAAGCTGACCCCCGAACAGATCGCCGCCCTGCCGAAGTGGACGGAAGAATTCATGACCACGCGGGACGGGGTGAAGCTGGCCGCCAACGTCTTCCTGCCGAAGGGCCCCGGGCCGTTTCCGGTCGTGCTCTCCCGCACCCCCTATCTGAAGGACGCGCTGGGCGACCTGGCCGGGTTTCAGGCCAAGAAGTATGTCGATGCCGGCTATGCCTTCGTGCTGCAGGACACCCGGGGCAAGGGCCGTTCGGAGGGCTTCTACGAGGCCTTCACCACCGACATGGAGGACGGCTACGACACTGTCGAGTGGGTCGCCAAACAGCCCTGGTCGAACGGCAAGGTCGGCATGGTGGGCGGCTCGGCCCTCGGCATCACCACCAACATGGCGGCCATGGCCGCCCCGCCGCACCTGGTGGCGGCCTATGTGATCGTCGCCCCCTACGACCAGCTGCTCAACTCATATCCCGGCGGCGTGCTGAAGGATCAGGATACCCTGGGCTGGCTGAAGGCGCAGGACGAGACGCCCGAACAGCTGGCGGCCGTTAGCGGCAACGCCGCCAACTCGGCCTTCTGGACCGAGCACGCCATGACCACCCAACGCAGGTTCATCCACATCCCGATGTATAACCAGGGTGGCTGGTACGACATCTTCAACGACGGCAACGTCGAGAATTTCCGTTGGCTGCAGACCTATGGCTCCAAGGGCGCGAGCGGCAACCAGAAGCTCTATATGGGCGCGGCCGGCCATGGCGGCCTGGGCGGCGACAAGAGCGGCATCGACTATCCGCAGGCCGGCGCCACGACTCCGCCCGGCGAGGAGATGCGCTGGTGGGACTATTGGCTGAAGGGCCACGACAACGGCATCATGAAGGAGCCGCCGGTCACCCTGTTCATGATGGCGTCCGGCGAGAAGGGCCATCCCTCTCCCTACAGCCGCGTCTTCACCTCACCCAGTTGGCCCCCGGCGATCCACGAGGTCTCCTACTATCTGGGCGAGGGCCTGAGCCTGTCGACCCAGGCGCCCACGGCCGCGCACGGCTCGATCAGCTACAGGTTCGATCCCGCCCACCCCGTGCCGACCTATGGCGGCTCGAACCTGTTGCAGACGGCCGGCCCGCTCGACCAGCGGCCGATCGGCCAGCGGCAGGATTACCTGCGCTTCGAGACCCCGGTCCTCACGCACAATGTCGCCATCGCCGGCCACGTGGACATGACCCTGTGGGCCGCCACGGACGGGCTGGACACCGACTTCATGGTCAAGCTGGTGGACGTCTATCCCGATGGCTACGAGCAGATCATCCTCGATAACCCGATCCGCGCCCGCTACCGCAAGGGCCGCGACCCGGACGATGTGGCGCTCATGGTCCCCGGCAAGCCGGCCCTGATGTACATCGACCTGTGGAACACCGCCTTCACCTTCGAGAAGGGCCACCGGATCGAGGTGACGGTGACCTCGTCCAACGCGACGAAGTTCCAGGTCAATCCCAACACCGGCGAGTCGTTCGGCGCCGCGCCGACCCTGCCGCCGCGGGTGGCGACCAACACCATCTACTTCGACACCGCCCACCGCTCATTTATGGTGCTGCCGGTGCTGGACCATCCGCCGGGGCCGGCTCAGTAACTGTCCTTGCCCTCCAGATTGGCCTCCACCTCGGCCCGGGTGCGCCAGGCGTCGCGCATCTGTTGTTTGGCCAGCAGCGGGGCCTGGTCCGACCTGTGCGGCGAGCCGGGCTGGGAGGCGTTGGAATAGGTGATCAGCACCTTGGCCCGGGTCGGCCGGTCGAAGGAGACGATGGCGACGAAACTGTCGCCGACATTGGCGGTGCGTTTGCCGTCCGCCGCCGGCGGGCTGAAGTCGATCACGTCGAAGATGCCCAGCCGGCCCGGGCCGCCGCTGGCCGGCAGGTCGTAGCCTCCGGTGCGGATGCGCATCACCTGGCCCCAGGGGGTGTCCAGCGCGCCGGTGGTGGCCAACATGTCCTTGGCGGCGGCGTCCAGCGCATCGGCGGCGGCCTTGGGGTCGGCGAGGCCCGACGGCGTGGTGAGGGGTTTGTGCAGGTCATAGGGCTTGGCGAAGGAGGCGGCCGTGTAGCCGCTGGTGGCGCCGGGGCGGTCGGCCCAGTTGAGGAACAGCAGGGCGCCGCGGCTATCGGCCAGGGTGGAGCGGTCCCAGGTCGCCAGCACGCCGGCCGCCTGTTTGGCCAGGTCGGTGCCATGGAGCTGCGTCGCCTCGATCAGGTCGGGCAGGACGCGGTCGGCCAGTTCGGACCGGTCAGACCATTTCAGCGCGGCCAGCTCGTCGAAGCCGATCTTCGGCGTCTCGGCCAGCATCCGGATGCCCCGCGCCATCCGCAGCGAGACGGTGTTGGCGGCGATCTGGTTGGCGTAGGGCTTGGGATCTTCGGTGGTCGGCCAGCCGGCGTTCCAGGGTGGGTCGTTGGAGTTCTGCGCCGCGCCGCCCGGCGGGTCGGTGGCCTTGGGCAGTTCGTCGTAGCTGAGGTAGCTGGTCCACAGGGTGTCGGCGCGGTCGCCAGGGACCAGGCCGGCCCAGTATTTCAGGTCACGGCCCTGTTTCCTGGGGACCAGGCCGTTGAACAGATACTGGATGTGGCCGTCGCGGTCGGCGTAGACCACGTTGAAGCTGGGCACCTGCTGCATCCGCTGGGCGGCCTCGTAGCCGGCGAAGTCGTGCGCCGTACCCATGCGCCAGTACTGTTCCAGGGCCAGCGGGCGATCCAACCCCGCGACCCGCATCGCCACCGGCGCGCCGCCGGTTTCGGCTACGATGGGGCCGTGGAGGGTGGAGCGCACCTCGATATCCTCGGCCTTCAGCGATCCGTCCGGCTGCAGCACCTTGATGCTCCGATGCTTGATCGTGAACGGCAGCACCGTGCCATCAAAGACGTAACCGCCGGGCGCGGTCTTGATCCGGTAGAGGGTGACGTTGTTTGGGTAGTTCACCGTCTGGGTGAAGCCGAGATAGTCGCTGAAGCAGAACCGCAGCACCGGCAGGCCGACCTGCGAGGCGCCGTAGAGGTCGATGCCCGGCGCCTTGAGCTGGATCTCGTAATAGGTCGACCAGCCGGTGGCCCAGGGCAGGTGCGGGTTCATCAGCAGCATGGCGTGGCCGCTGGCCGACCGCGACGGCGCGATGGCCCAGCCGTTGGACCCTTGCGGCTCCTTCGGCTCCTCGGCCGGCGCGGGCAGGTGGTCGATAAGGGTGGGCGGCGCCAGGTAGACGTACTGGAACAGCCGCAGCGAATGGCCCAGCACATCGGCCGCGCTCACCGGCAGCACCTTCCTGGCCTCCGGCGACAGGGCCTCGGGATGGGCGGCGGCATAGGCGTTGATGCCCCGGGCGAAGGCGGCGAGGTGGCCGCGGAACTCCGGCGACTGTTTCGTCAGCCAGTCGCGGGTGCGGTCGGGCACGCCGTTGACCGCCATCCAGCGGTCGTTGGTCTCCTCGGACGGGCCCCAGATCTCCGCCGCCCGCCCGCGCGCCTCGGCATAGAGCTTGAGCAGGGCGTCGCCGTGGCTCCTGGTCTGGGCCCAGCCGTAGCCGAAGAACATGTCGTCGGTGGACTTGGCGTAGACGTGGGCGACGCCGTAGCGGTCCCACAGGATCTCATTGCCCGCCGCGTGCGCGGCCAAAGGGCTGAGGGCCAGGGCCGCGAACGTCAGTATCGTCAGCAAGCGTCGAATGGGTTTCACGCCCGTCCCTCCCAGATCGTCAGGCGCGACCGTAAGGTCCGGGGGCGCGGGCGGAAAGCAAAGTTTGCGGCGGCCTTGCGTGGCTCGCCGATCTGCCTGATCGTCTTGGCCAACCCGCCCGCTGGAGCGACCCGCCATGACCGTGATCCAGTCCCTGCTGCTGTTCAGCCTGGCCGCCGGCCTGCTCACCATCACGCCTGGCCTGGACACCACGCTTGTGCTGCGCACCTCCGCCAGCGAGGGAGCCGAGCCGGCGGCGTTCGCGGCGATCGGGATCGGCCTCGGCTGTCTGGTCTGGGGCGCGGCGGCGGCCACCGGGCTGACGGCCCTGCTCACGGCCGCACCGCTGGCCTTCCAGGTGCTGAAATGGGCCGGGGTGGCCTATCTGGTCTGGCTGGGCCTGAAGATGATCTTCACCCGGGCCCAGGGGCTAGATCTGGCCGGGCCTTCCGACGCCTCGGCGACCGGCGCGGGCTGGTTGCGGCGCGGCCTGTTCACCAACCTGCTCAATCCCAAGATCGGGGTCTTCTACGTGACCTTCCTGCCCCAGTTCGTCCCCGTGGGCGTTCCCGCTGGCCCTTGGATGTTCCTGCTGGCGGCGCTGCATGTGGTGTTCGGCCTGGTCTGGTTCGCCGTATTGATCGCCGCCACCCTGCCGCTCAGCCGCGTGCTGCGCCGTCCCGCCGTGGTGCGCTGGATCGACCGGATCGCCGGCGGCGTGCTGATCGGGTTTGGCGCCAAGCTGGCGCTGTCGCGGCGCTAGTGTGGGCGTGGACTAATCCAAGCCATCTAAAAGGCGCTCATCCCCGCGAAGGTGTTGTGTCCAGGGAGACTGGGCGCCGTTGGATCAGTTTGCGTCAAGACTGCAGCTGCAAGATCGAGTCTAGGGGCCCTGGGTCCCCGCCTTCGTGGGGATGAGCGCAAAATTAGAGTAATCAAGCCCCAACTTGCGCTAATGCCCCGTGGCCAGCGCCTTGCGAACCCCTGCAACGATAGCCGGCGTCACCGGGCCGGCCTTGTTGCCGAACGACGAGCGGACGTAGGTCAGCACAGCGGCGATCTGCGTGTCGTTGAATTGCTGGTCGAAGTCGGGCATCGGCCCGGCGCCCTCCAGCACCACCCGGGCGCCCAGGGTTGGATTGCCGCTCACGAGCGGATCGTGCGCCAGAGCCGGATACTCGCCTGGAAGGCCGGCGCCATCGGCCTGATGACAGTCGGCGCAGGCGTGCAGGTAGAGGTCGCGCCCGGCCGGCGCGGGCTGGGCGACCGCGATGGACGAGACCGCCAGCGTCAGGACGCCGACGGTCAAGCCGAAAGCAGAAACGATACCAGGCTTCACAATCAGAACTTCAGCGCGCTCTTGAACATGAAGAAGGCGATGACGATCAGATAGCAGCCGAACACCGTCTTCAGCGGATTTGACGGCAGCTTGTGCGCCGCCGCCACGCCGAGCGGCGCGGTCAGGACCGACATTGAGGAGATGACGATGGCCGCCGGCAGGTTGATGTAGCCGAGCGACCCCCAGGGCAGGCCGACGTGGCCGAAGCCGATGATTGCGAAGCCGATCGCGGTCGGTATGGCGATCAGCGTGCCGATGCCGGAGGCGGTGGCGATGGCCCGATGGATGGTGCGGCTGCACAGGGTCATCACGGTGATGGCGATGGTGCCGCCGCCGATGCCGAGCAGGGAGGAGAAAACCCCCAGGCCGCCGGCGATGCCCGCCGTGGCTATGGGGCCGGGCATGTTTTCGCTGATCACCAGGGTGCGCAGGCGCGGGACGATGAACATGATCGACATCAGCGCCACGCCGATGGCGAACACCAGCTTCAGCACCGTGCCGTCCACCTGGCCGGCCAGATAGACGCCAATGGCGTCGCCGATCACCAGCCAGGGCGCCCAGGTCTTCAGGATGTCCCATTCCACCGCGCCGCGCTTGTGCTGAGCCCGCACGGCCCGGATGGACGAGACAATGATGGTGGCCGCGGAGGTGCCAATGGCGACGTGGGTGAACTCTGGCTTCAAGCCGTGCGGCAGTAGCGGCAAAGTGACCAGCATCGCAGGCACCACGACGAAGCCGCCGCCGACGCCAAACATGCCGGCGGTGAAGCCCGCGAACAAGCCTGCGGCGAGCAGGGCGAATAATGGAACAACAGCCCAGACCAAATCATGTGAATGCATCAGCGATCACCCCTGTTCGAGGGGGCGGCGATCCGCCCACGCACCAAGCTCGTCATGTCCGTTACCAGCCCCCGCCGCCAAATAAATGTCTTGTTCCAGCCTGGGGCTGAAGGCCCTGGCCGTGCTTACGCGCGCGTTTTCGCGATGCGCGGGCAATTCACAATCTTTTCTGGAACCCGTCAATAAGGTTTGAGAAATCATTGGTTTGCGGCTTTGCCGTTCGCTGAACACGCTCCGTATTCGGGGTTCGAATCGAAAGATTTCTCGCCATGAATTCCTATCGATGAAATCTAATAACCTCCTGGAGCGCCAGGACTTGGCGCAATCCCTGGGCGTCGGCGCTCGGGGACTGCCTGGATTTTGGTCGTGGGGTCCTGAAATTTCACAACATCTGCCGGTGGGGCGTTGCCCGCGCACCGGATCCGACGCAGCGGCGCCTCAGCTCCGCCAGGTTTCAAGCGCGGGGCCCAGGGCGGTCTTCAGCGGATCCAGCCAGGGCTCATAGTTGCGCCACTGGTCGATCCCGTCGCGGAAGATCGGCTGGCGCACCTGTTCGGAGCTGACGGTGCGCACCGTCCGCCGGGTCTCGTGGAACCGCAGGCAGGCCTCCTCGAACGGCAGGCCGCAATAGTCGAGCAGCCGGCGGACCTCGCCCTCGGTGTCTTCGACCACGTCCTCATAGATCACCCGATGCACCCGGCCGGGCAGCACCCGGTCGAAGTGGCGCATCGTCTCGACATAGTCCCGGTAGTAGAGGCCGATGTCGGCCAGGTCGTAGGAGAAGGCCTGACCCTGGGCGAACAACTGCTTGAAGGCCGAGAAGCCGGAGCCGAGCGGGTGGCGACGGGCGTCGATGATCTTGGCGTTCGGCAGGATCAGGCAGATCAGGCCGAGGTGGAGAAAGTTGTTCGGCATCTTGTCGATGAACCGCGGCCGACCGAGATGGCGATGAGCCCGGGTCTGGTCGACGAAGGTCTGGCCAAGCACCATGGTCTCGGCGGCGGTCAGGTCGGCGAGGCTGGCGGGGTAGGATTTGCCGGCCTCCTCCGCAATCTTCTCCTGCGATCGGTCGATCTGGCCGATGTTCGGCAACTCCATGGTGCCTTCCACCTGGCTGTGGCTGGCCAGAATCTGTTCGATCAGAGTCGATCCAGAGCGCGGCAGGCCGACGACGAAGATCGCTTCGTCCGTCGCGGCGCCGAAGCCGGCGCGTTGGGCGAAGAATTCGGCGGTGAAGGTTTCGGCGACCGCTCTGAGCTTGGCCGTGGTGGTCTCGGCGCTATAGGGCCGTCCGGGCCGGCGGATCGCCGCCCCAGCGGCATAGTGTTCGAACGAAGCGGCGTACTCCCCTCGATCCTCGAACGCCTTGCCGAGCGCGTACCGAATCTGCACGTGGTCGTCGGCCGGCAGGTCGGTGCGCTCGGCCTGTTCGCGCATGGCGGCGATATCCTCGTCGCTGAACAGGGCCAACTTCAGGTTCGCAAGGCTCCAGAAGGCGTCGCCTGGCGCGCGCGACAAGGCCGCGCTGCGGCGATAAGCGGTCATGGCGTCGGCGGCCCGGCCGATGGCGCGCAGATGGTGGCCGTAGTTCATCCAGATGCCGGTCTGCTTGGGAAAGTCAGCCAGCAGGCCTTCGTAGATTTCGAGCGCCGCATCGTCGGCGCCGACCAGGCAGTAGGCGGCGGCGAGCAGGTTGCGATAGGCCGGGTTGACCTCATCGGTGCGCAGAAGCTCTTGCAGCAGCACGACGGCCGGCTGAGCCTTCTGCTGCCGCACCAGCGCTTCGGCGAGGTTGAAGCGCGAGGTTTCATCGCCCGGCTGAAGCTCAAGGCAGCGCTGGAGCAGGATTTCGGCGTCCTCGAAGCGCATGGCCTTGATGGCGATCTCAGCCAGCATGCGGATGGCGTCAGTATCGTTCACATGGCGCGTGAGGTGGGCGCGGAGCAGGGCGTCGGCCTGGTCGAGGTCGCCGGCGCAGAGGGCGTTTGCGGCCGGCTTCAGCGCTGGATCGGTCACCAGGGCGCGCGCGAGTTCGCCGTAGGCCGCGTCGGACTGGGTGACATCGCCGTCGAGGAACAAGGCGTCGCCCAACGCCCGCCACGCCTCCGCCAGATCGCGATTGAGGCCTGTCGCCTGGCGCAGCGCGGCGATCGCCCCGCGGGAATCGCCAAGAGCGGCAAGCACCACGCCGTACTCGTACTGGGTTCGCGCGGCGCGGGGATAGGCTTTGGCGAGCGGCTCGATGATCGCTCGCGCGCCCTTGATGTCCCCGAGCCGCCGACGCGCGGAGGCCAGAATCAGCAGGGCTCGCGGATCGCTCGGCAAAGCTTTCAGGACGGCCGCTATTTCCCGTTCCGACCGGGATGGATGGGTCCCGAGGAGGGCGGCGGCGCGCTCGATCGCTGAATTGAGAACTGAGGAGTCAGCCATTAGCCGACACTCATAGCGGGCTGGCGTACGGGTCGCATAGGCTCAACAAAATTCGGGCGGACCAGGGTTTCCCCGGCCCGCCCGCACATTTCACGACAAGCTGGTCCGGTTAGAAGCTGTAGGTGAACCGGCCGTAGTAGTAGCCGCCGTTGGCGCCCCAGGGCGCGAAGGCGTAAGGCACGTTGTAGACGCGGCCGCCGCCAACGGGCTTGTCAAACTGGTTCGGCGGATGGGGCGGGAGGGTGTCGAACAGATTGTTCGCCCCGACGTCGAGCTTGAGGTGCTTGCTGAACTTGTAGCCCACATCCAGGTCCGTGATCCCGGTGGTGTTGATTTGCTCGTAGAAGCTGTTGTCAGCCGACCATTGCGCCGCCGGCCCAAAGACCGTCTCGCGCAGGTTGACCGAGAACTTTTCCAGCGTCCAGTTGGCCTGAAGGATGACTTTCTCCTTCGGATTGGCGGTGGTCAGAGCGCTCGCGGCGGTCTTGTTCAGGAACGAAATCTGCGGGTAGGTAGGGTTCTGAACCACCGTCGGCAGGTCGATGACGTGTTCCAACGTCGTCGCGTTGTAGTTGAAGCCGACGGTCCAATCCACGTGACCGAATTCATCGAAGTCGGACGCGTAGTTCAGGGTGACTTCGGCGCCTTGGGTCTTGGTGGTCGCCGCATTGGCGAAGGTCGAGATCCCCGCGTAGCTCAGGCCCGAGTCAAGCGTGACGCCCTTGGCCGCGATGGCGTTCAGCACGCCTTGCGACACGATGGTGGAGCCGGAGGTGCCGTAAATCAGACCGGACTCCAGGATACGATCCCGGATGTCGATTTCATAGAAGTCCGCCGTGATCTGCATCCGGTCCATCGGGTGGGCGACGAAGCCGATGCTGTAGTTGGTGGACTTTTCAGGCTTCAGCGGGCTGAAGCCGGCGACCGCGGCCGCAGCCGAGTTCGGCGGCAGAACCACGTCCGCCGAGTAGGGGCTGACGTTGGTGCCGGAGTAGTATTCTTCCTCCAGCGTCGGGGCCCGGAAGCCGGTGCTGAGCGTGCCGCGGATGGCGATCATCGGGTTGAAGTCGTAGCGGGCCGTGAACTTGCCCACCGTGGCGGACCCGAAGTCGCTGTAGTGCTCGTAGCGGCCGGCCAGGTCGGTGTGCAGACCTTGGATCGGGTTGACCGCCAAGTCCAAGTAAGCGGCGTAGTTGGTCCGCGAGTGGCCGCCCTGGTCGAGCGGGGTATAGCCGTCGAAGGACTGGGCGCCGGCGCCGAAATAGGACGACGGCTCGCCTGCGGAGATCGCGAAGGTGTCTTTCCGATATTCCAGGCCGCCCGCGACGTTCAGGGGCGAGGCCAGGCCGACGTTGAAGTCCTTGTTGACGTCGAGGTTTTGGGTCCACTGGGTCGCGGTGAAGGCGCCGTTGTAGAAGGTGGTCTGCGGCTGGAGCTGCGTCGTGATCGACCCCGGACCGGAGTTCATCTCGGCGTAGAGTTGAGCGTTGGCCGAATTGTAGACGTAGATGTCGTTGTGGTCTCGGCCATAGGTGCTCGACAGGTCCCAGCGCCATCCGGCGGTCTCGCCGCGGAAGCCGCCGGTGAAGCTCAGGCTCTGCTCGACGATGCCTTCCTGCGGATCGAAGCCGTGCGGGAAGGGCACCACATTGTAGGTTACGCCAAAGACCCCGCTTCCGCCCGCGTTGGCCAACGCGTTACAGCCAACAAAGGTCGCCGTGCAGCCGACGACCTTGTCGGGCAGCCGGTCATTTTCATAGTGGCGAGCGTCGCGCTGGCCGTAGGTGCCGAAGGCGTAGGCTTCCACGCCCTCGCCGAGGTCATAGGCCGTGTTGAACTCGGTGTTGAAGATGTTGAACTGCGGATCGCCGTACAGTTGGTTTTCATGCGGCCAGTTGGTGTGGCCGACTTCGCCCGAATCCGGGAGGCTCTGAGCCAGGGCGGTGAGGGAGCCATCGACGTTCTGGAGCCGCGAGTCGCCCGTGCCCGTGTAGGTGCTCTGATGGTAGCGCTGCTCTAGGGTGACGTTGAAATAGCCCCGGTCGCCCAGGTCAAAGCCCTTGTTCACGGACCAGTCGCCACTCAGGCCTTGGCCGTTGAAGTCCTGGCCGGCCGAGCCAGTGATCTGGCCGCCGCTGCTGTTCTTCTTCAGGATGATGTTCATCACACCGGCGATGGCGTCGGTGCCGTATTGGGCGGCCGCGCCGTCAGTCAGCACTTCGACGTGGTCGATGGCGCCGACGGGGATGAAGCTCAAGTCGGCGGAAGAGCCGCCGGTGTAGACCGATCCGGTGTCGATGATCAGGTCGGCCGTGTTGTGCAGCCGCTTGCCATTGATCAACACCAGGGTGTCGTTCGGGTTGAGGCCGCGAAGATTGGCTTCGATGGTCAGGGCCGCGATGTCGCCGCCGGTGGTCTGGATGTTCAGCGACGGTACGTCGCTGGTCAGGGCCGAGGCCAAATCGGTGGAGCCGGTCTTGGTCAACGCCGTGGCGCCCACGACCTGAATCGGGGCCGCCGAGTTGGCCGCCTTCACGCCGACCGTGCGGGTGCCAGTGACGATCACCTCTTCAACGGTCGTTCCGTTGCCGGTGTCCGCGGCGAAGGCCGCTGGTGCTGCCAGAGCAGTGGCTAGAGCCACCATGCTCGTGCCGAGCAGTGCGGATTTCATGTCTTAGTCCCCCTGTTGTGATGACATGTCAGGTTTTGATCGAGCAGCGGCCATGCTGGAGAAGGCCGACGTGAGACGGGCGAAGTGATTCAGGTTCAAACGCGAAGTCGACTGCGTTGTATGACGCATACGATCTGTTGCTTTGTACAGCCCCACAACACGCCCCTTCGGCGCCTGATCGGAGCGGACCCACGGAGTGCTTCCGCCCGCTCATTTTTTTCTCAGGTTAACGCCTAGGTCAAATTGGGGCGAAATGTCAGCGCGCGCAACGCATTCAATTTACTAGCAATCGTAAAAATGACAGCCCCGCGACGATTGCCTGCGGAATAGGTCCGGCTTGTCACAAATGATTAAAAATTGGGCGATCCGAAGGCTAAATCGACCCGTGTTATTTCGGCAACTTATCCACGAGAAAGTCGCGAGTCGGGGTTGGATTTCAGGTGACGCGGGAGCGGGCCTGGAACCGTGGCTCGCGCCACGCGTTAGTTTCTATCACTTCGCGGAGGGCCTGCGCCGCCCGCCAGGCGTCCTCGAATCGGACATAGAGCGGGGTGAAGCCGAACCGCAGAATGTCGGGCGCGCGAAAGTCGCCGATCACCCCACGCTCGATCAACGCCTGCATGATTGGATAGGCCTGCGGATGGCGGAAGGAGACTTGGCTGCCGCGTACGACGGGATCGCGCGAGGTGACCAGGGTCAGGTCCATCCCGGCGCAGGCGGCCTCGACCGCGTCGATGAAGACCGAACAGAGCCGCCGTGATTTCTCCGCCAGAGCCGCCATGCCCGCCTCGGCGGTGAGCCCCACCCCGACCTCCAGCGCCAGCATGGCCAGAACGGACGGCGTGCCACACAGGAATCGGCCGACGCCGCCGGCGGCGCTGTAGTCATCGACGAAGTCGAACGGCGCGGCGTGACCCATCCAGCCGGTCAGGGGCGAACTCAGATGGGCCTGATGCCGCTCGGCGACGAACAGGAAGGCCGGCGCGCCCGGGCCGCCGTTGAGGTATTTGTAGCCGCAGCCCACGGCCAAGTCGGCGCCCGCGTCGTTAAGATCGACCTCCAGCGCGCCGGCGCTGTGGCTCAGATCCCAAAGCACCAATGCGCCGGCCTCGTGCGCGCGCCGGGTGATGGCGGCCATGTCGTGCTTCGCGCCGGTCTTGTAGTGAACGTGGGTCAGCATCACGAGGGCGACGCCATCGTCTATGGAGGCTGCGATTTCCTCAGCCGCCGCCAGCCTGATCTCCACGCCGCCGATCAACTCCGCCGCGCCCTGGGCCACATAGAGGTCGGTGGGAAAATTGCCCGGCTCGGTCAGGATCGTTCGGCGGCCAGGCCTCGCCTTCAGCGCCGCCGCGATCAGCTTGAACAGATTGACCGAGGTGGAGTCGCAGGCCACCACCTCGCCGGGCCTTGCGCCGATCAGGCCGGCGATCATGTCGCCGACCCGGGCGGGCGCGCCGATCCAGTCATGGGTGTTCCAGCTGCGGATCAGGCCTTCGCCCCACTCCACATCGACGGCCGCCTTCAGCCGGGCCCGTGTCGCCTTCGGCAGGGCGCCGAGGGAATTGCCGTCGAGGTAGATGACGCCATCGGGCAGTTCGAACCGGCCGCGAAAATCGCGCAGCGGATCGGCGGCGTCCAGCGCCCGAGCGTCGGCGAGGGCGAGCGTCATCTAGCCCGCCACGCTTTCGCTGAAGATCGACAGGGATCGCTCGTGCTGCCCGATCCAGATGGAGGCCACCGCATCGATCTCGGCCTCACGCGCTCGCCATTTGTCGGCGCTGGGCTCGGATACGGTGTGCCGGGCGAGCGGCAGGGCCGCGTCCAGCGGACGGTCCCAGCGCAGGTCCATATCCCCGCAAAGGCCGGCGATCTCGCGTTGTGGGTCGGCGACGAAGGCTTCGTACCTTATCGGCCGCCAGCGGTCGGCGGGCAGGGCGGCCAGGTCATCCAGCAATATCCGTGTGGTGGTCGTCCATTGCGACGCGACGATACGGTTCAGCGGCGCGCCGATCAGCTCGCGCCAGCCCGGTGTCAGCAGCAGCGACCAGTCCAGACCGGTCCAGCCCGGGAGCTGCGGATAGGTCCGGAAGCGGCCACAGGACCAGGCCTCCATCATGCTGGAGAGCGTCGGGCGCGGATCGCGGTGAAGGTAGATGAACCGCGCCTCGGGGAAGATCTTGGCCAGGAAGGGTACGCGCAGGGCGTTCTTCGGGGTCTTCTCCAGCATCCGCACCGGCCCGGGCCGGCGCGCCACGCCGGATCGATCGCGCAGGCTGTCGTAGAAGCTCTGGCGCAGCTCCACGGCGATTTCAGTGGTCGCGTCGGGCGCATCGAGGCGGTTTGAGTCCCACCCACGGCTGGCCGGAGAGATGCCGGAGACGGTCTCCATCAAAACATGCGACTCGCCCCCCACCGTCATCAGGTCAGGCGCCTTCGACAAGGTTTCGAACAGCAGGCTCGAACCCGAGCGGGGCGAACTGACGATGAAGATGGGCCGATCGTACACGGCGTCGTCGCCGGCCGGCTTTCTGACCGATGGCGCGGGCGAGGGGGGCTTGGCTTGCGGGGTCGGCGCCGGACCTGAGCCAGGCGCCACTCGCGCGTCGGCGTCCATGGCGCCGCCGGCCGTCGCGAGCGCCGACTCGAAGATCAGGGCGCGCAGGCAGACGCCGAGGCTGAGCCCGTTCTTCAGCGCGATATCGCCCACATCCATGGCGTCAAGCCGTCGCCAGATATCCGCCAGCAGGGCCGCATAGTCCGGCCGCGCCGCCTCGTCGTCCCCGGACCTGGCCCACAGGGCATGCCAGTTGGTCCGCAGGCGATTCAGCACCGGAAACACCGACCCCATCTTCGGATCGCCCGGCCGCACCTCGGCCAGCAGGAAACCCAGGTGATCGCGCAATTCCCAGGGCGTCATGATCGACGGCGCATTGCGGCTTTCGTAGGCCAGCTTTGGCGTCGGACCCGCGCGCGGCGGCGACAGCACAGGCGACCAGCCGGGCCGGGTCTCGTTCGGCGCCTTGGCCTTCTCCAGCAGGTCCAGCAGCCCGTCGCCGCCCACGGTGTCGGCGACCAGATGGATGCGCGCGCGCGTGGCGTCGTTGTGCACGCTGTGCAGGCTCCAGGTGTCGAACACCCAGCAGTCGCCCGCCGCCATGTTCACCTCCTCGTCGCCGCAGATGAAGCGGACAGTGGGCTGGGTGACGATCGGCACATGCACCCGCATGTGGTCGCGCCAGTAATAGTCGGTGTCGATGTGCGGCGTGACCTCGGCGTCACCCGACAGCCGCATCAGGCGCGAACGGCCCCAGGTTGCGCCGAGGGCCTCCATCACCTGCATCAGATAGGGGCAGGCCAGCAGGTGGGGCGTGGGCTCCATCGGTCCGGCCCGCGCGTCGCTGTCTGGATCTCCGCCGGTGGTAATCAGGGTCAGGGCGTCGTTGCCAGGATAGCCCCTCGGGTGAGGACGCCAGGCGCTTTCCGGAATGGCGGCGACCTCGGCGGCCAGCCGTTCGGCATCGAAGCGGATCGGCAGTTGCAGAAACCGAACTCTCAGCTTCATCGATCCAACTCCCGCAGCACGGCCCGCACGGGCGAGGCGTCAAGGCCCTGCAAGGCCAGGGGCAGGGCGATCAACTCGTAGTTTCCTGGCGGCGGTTCATCCAGCACCAGTCCCTCCAGCACCCGCATGTCTGTGCGTAGCACGGCAAGGTGCGCGTCCATGGTCTTGGAGTCCTGCGGGTCGAGCGACGGGGAGTCCAGACCGATCAGCCGTGCGCCCAGCGTGGCCAGCTCCGTGATCGCGGCGGGATGGACGGCGGTGAAGTCGGCGCGCCAGGCATCGCGCGGAAAGGCGTCATAGGTGCGAAACAGCACCCGCGCGGTTCCCTCCGGCACATGGGCCTCGACGAAATCCGGCTCGATCAGCGGGCCGCACCCGCGAGCGTCAATCAGCAGGCAGGGCCCGAGATAGGCGTCCAGCGACACCTGGTCGATAGATGCGCCATTGGAATCGTAATGCAGCGGCGCGTCGGCGTGGGCGCCGGTGTGAGTGGAGGCGGTGAAGGCCGTCACATTGACCGGGCTGCCGTCGCCATAGGTCCACTTCGGCGCGCTATGGAATTCGGTGTCGCCGGGCCAGACCGGCACGCCGGGCCGCAACGGCTGCGATATGTCCCAGAGCCGCCGTGTCATCAGAGCGCCTTGCCCATCCGCACCAGTGGCACAGCGACCCCGCCGCGCGCGTCCTCGAACGCTTCGATGGGCTCATAGCCGCAGGCCTTGTACAGCGGCTGGCCCGATAGGGTGCCCGCCAACTCGACCCGCTTGAACCCCTCCGCCCGCGCCGCCGCCTCGCAGAGGTCGAGGATCAGCCGGCCCACCCCGCGCCGGGCGAAGTCGGGCGAGGTGTACATGGCCCGCACCCGCGCCGCGTCCTTGGCCGGATCCAACAAGGCGGCGTTGCGGCCGGGGGAGTGGGAGCCGCCATAGAGGGTGTTGCGCCGGCTCCAGCCGCCGGAGCCGGCGATGCGGCCGTCGCATTCGACGATGAAGTAGGTCCCATCCTCGATCAGCTGCCGGTCCAGCCCCATGATCATACGGCTGGAGGCGATCTGATCCTCGCTCAGGAAGCCCTTCTGCAACTCACCGATGGCCTGATCCATCAGCTCGGTCAGGGCCGGGACGTCGCCTAAGGCGGCGAGGCGGTGGGTGAGAGTCTGATCGGGCATGGCGATTCCGCTGATAGACGCCTCTAGCTCGCCTGTCCAAGCGACCGATCGACCGCCGCCAGCGCATGCAGGGTCGTGGTGTCGAACAGGGGCACGGCGCTGTTCTCTGGCTTAACCAGCAGCATGATCTCCGTACAGCCCAGGATTACGGCCTCGGCCCCCTGATCGATCAGCCGGGCGATCACTTGGCGATAGGCCTCGCGGGACGCCTCGGAAACGATCCCCGAGATCAGCTCGTTATAGATGACGTCGTGGACGACGGTCCGGTCGTCCTGCGGCGGCGTCAGCACCCGCAGGCCGAAACGCTCGGTTAGCCGATCCTTGTAGAAGGCCTGCTCCATGGTGAAGCGGGTGCCGAGCAGGCCGACACGTTTGTAGCCGGCCGCGACGATGGCCTCGCCGGTGGGGTCGGCGATGTGCAGCATGGGGATGGAAACTGCGCTCGTGATGTCGCCCGCCAGCCGGTGCATGGTGTTGGTGCAGAGCACCAGGAAGTCCGCGCCGCCGTTCTCCAACCGCCGCGCCGCCTCGGCCATCTGGCTGCCGAGCGCGGCCCAGTCGCCGTGGTGTTGCAGCCGCTCGATGGGTTCGAAATCCACCGACCACATCAGGATGCGCGCCGAGTGGGGCTCGCCCAGCCGGTCGCGGACGGCGCGGTTGATGATGGCGTAGTATTCCGCCGAGCTCTCCCAGCTCATCCCGCCGATCAGGCCGATCACCGCTGGCTCGTTCATCGCCGCCCCTGTTGTCGCGCGCCGATGCATTATATGCGCGTCTTGGCCCATCAGCGGCCATGGGCAGGCGTTAGTTGGGGATTGAGGCTTGGGCAAGGATAGCGACTGGTCGATCGTTCTTCACGGCGGCGCCGGCGTCGCCGAGCACAAGGACATGCCGCCCGAGCGGGAGGCTGCCTTTCGCGCAGGCATGGCGGCGGGGCTGGAGGCCGGCGTCGTCGTCCTGGCCAAGGGTGGCTCGGCGCTCGACGCCGTGCAGGCCGCCGTCCAGGTGCTGGAGGATGACCCGCTGTTCAACGCCGGCCGTGGCGCGGCCTTCACCGCCGAGGGCCGCAACGAGCTGGATGCCGCCATCATGGATGGAGCGACCTTGGCCGCCGGCGCCGTAGGAGGGGTGACCCGCACCCGCCATCCGGTGGCCTTGGCCCGAGCGGTGATGGAGCGCTCATCCCATGTGATGCTGGCCGGCGACGGCGCGGACCGGTTCGCCGCCGCCAACGGGCTGGAGCAGGTCGATCCTTCCTTCTTCTTCGAAGCCTCGCGCTGGAAGGCGTTGGAGACTGAACTGGCCGACCTCGGCCTGCCTATTCCGCCCGGCCCTGACGTGAGCAAGGTCGCGCTTGAACCCGACGATCATCGGTTCGGCACCGTGGGCGCCGTCGCGTGGGATGGCGAGCACATTGCCGCCGCCACCTCCACCGGCGGCATGACCGCCAAGCGCTGGGGCCGGGTCGGCGACGCGCCGATCATCGGCGCCGGCACCTACGCGGCCGATGACGCCTGCGCTGTCTCCGGAACCGGCAGCGGCGAATATTTCATCCGCCTGACCGTCGCCAAGGAGGTAGCGGCCTTGGTCAAGTACAAGGGCCTGTCCCTCCAGGCGGCTGCGGATGAGGTGATCCAGCGTCAGCTCACGGACCTGGGTGGAGACGGCGGGGTGATCGCGGTGGGCAAGGACGGCCAGATGGCCTGGAGCTACAACACGCGCGCCATGTTCCGCGCCCGCGCGGACGCCAATGGCGAGCGGCTGGTGGCCATCTTCAAGGAGGAGCCGTGAGCATGGCTGGAAAACCCAACAAGACCCAAGAAACCACGGTCTCCGTGGAGGCCTTTCTTGCCGCCGTCGAGCCCGAGACCAAGCGCACTGATTGCGAGATGCTGAGCGCCCTGATGGCCCGCCTGTCCGGCGAGCCCGCCCGGATGTGGGGCCCGGCCATCGTCGGCTTCGGCGTGCGCCACTACCGCTATGACAGCGGCCGCGAGGGCGACATCCTGCGCATCGGCTTTTCGCCGCGAAAGGCCGCCATATCCCTCTATGTCACGGGTGAAGCCGAGGGTGATCCCATGGTCGCGGCCCTCGGCAAGATCACCCACGGCAAGTCCTGCATCAATGTGAAGCGCCTGTCCGACATCGACCTTGCCGCGCTGGAAGCGCTGATCAACCGCACTCTGGCGCGATCCGCCTGAGCCGGTAATCTGCGTCCGTCCCTAACGGCAGACGGAGACCGAACCATGTGCCGCAACATCAAGACCCTGTTCAACTTCGAACCCGAAGCCTCGGACGAGGAGCTCCGCGCCGCCTCGCTGCAATTCGTGCGCAAGCTGAGCGGCTACAACACTCCGTCCAAGGCAAACGAGGCGGCGTTCAATACGGCCATCGACCAGGTGTTCCACGCGGCCCGTCATTTGATGGACTCGCTGGAGACCACCGCCGAGCCGCGTGACCGCGAGATCGAGGCGGAGAAGGCCAAGGCCCGCTCGGCGGAACGGTTCGGCGTCAAGTCGCCGGCCTGACGCCGAGCCTCAGGCGCCGCAAGGTCACGTGCATTGTGAACAATGTTCAGTTATGACGGCCGCCATTGAGTCCGGCCATCGCCGGAGCTGATTTGAGCGGAGCGACCGTGGAGCATTTCGACGTTCTGGTAGTGGGCGCGGGCCTGTCCGGCATCGGCGCGGGCTATCACCTGCAGACCCTGGCGCCGAACAAGACCTATGCGATCCTCGAAGGCCGCGAGGCCATCGGCGGCACCTGGGACCTGTTCCGCTATCCCGGCATCCGCTCCGACTCCGACATGTACACCCTCGGCTACGCCTTCAAGCCGTGGACGGAGGCCAAGGCCATCGCCGACGGGCCGTCGATCCTGAACTATGTGCGCGAGACCGCCGCCGAGCACGGCGTCGATAAGCACATCCGCTACGGCCACATGGTCAAGCGGGCGTCATGGTCGTCGGACGACGCGGTCTGGACAGTCGAGGCGGAACTGGGCGCGGACAAGACGCCGGTTCAATACACCTGCGGCTTCCTCTTCATGTGCAGCGGCTACTACGACTACGCAGGCGGCTATCAGCCCGACTTCCCGGGCATGGCCGACTTCGGCGGCGACTTCGTTCACCCGCAGCATTGGCCGGAGAGCTTGGACTACAGCGGCAAGAAGGTGGTCGTGATCGGCAGCGGCGCGACGGCGGTGACGCTGGTGCCCGCCATGGCCAAGACCGCGGCTCACGTCACCATGCTGCAGCGCTCGCCTACCTATGTGGTTTCGCGTCCGGCCGAGGACGCCATGGCCAACAAGCTGCGCGAGAAGCTGCCAGCCATGCTCGCCTATAACCTTATCCGCTGGCGCAATGTCCTTGGCGGCATGTACTTTTTCAACCGGGCCCGCAAGAAGCCGGAGCAGGTCAAACAGGGCATTCTCGACATGGTCCGGGCGGAGCTCGGCCCGGACTACGACATCGCGACCCACTTCACCCCGCGCTATAATCCCTGGGACCAGCGACTCTGCCTGGTCCCCGACGCCGACCTGTTCGAAGCTCTGAAGCAGGACAAGGCCGAGGTGGTCACCGACCAGATCGAGGCCATCACCAAGACCGGCGTCAAGCTCAAGTCGGGCCGCACCCTGGACGCCGACGTCATCGTCTCCGCCACCGGTCTGAAGATGCAACTGCTCAGCGGCGTCGAGTTCACGGTGGATGGGGTCAGGGCCGACCTCTCCAAGTCCATGAGCTACAAGGGGATGATGTATTCGGACACGCCCAACCTCGCGTCCGCGTTCGGCTACACCAACGCGTCCTGGACGCTGAAGTGCGACCTGACCTGCGAATACGTCTGCAGGCTGCTGAATTATATGGACAAACGCGGCTACGCCTATGGCACGCCGCGCAAGACCGACCCCACCGTGACCGAGGCGCCTTGGCTGGATTTCAGCTCCGGCTATGTCCAGCGCGCCATCGACAACCTGCCCCGCCAGGGCTCCAAGCGGCCCTGGAAACTTTACCAGAATTACGCGTTGGACCTGGTGACGCTGCGGTTCGGCAAGATGGACGACGGCAGCATGGAATTCCATCGCCTGGCGGCCAAGGCAAAGGCCGCATAGGGAGTTCAATCGGTGTCGGCGATCGTCCTGTCCACCATTGGCTATGAGAAGGCGACCTTGGCCGACGTGATCGATCGGCTCGTCGCCGCCAGCGTCGAGGTGGTTATCGATGTTCGCGCCATCGCCGCTTCCCGCCGCGCCGGCTTCTCGAAGACTCTGCTGAGCGCCAGCCTCGCCGAGGCTGGGATCGACTACAAACACCTGCGCGGCCTTGGCACGCCGAAGCCCGGGCGCCAGGCGGCCCGGGCGGGCCATACCGCCGAGATGCACGCAATCTATCACGAGCATCTGGCGACGCCGGAAGCGCAACTCGCGCTCTCCGAGGCCTGCGAGATCGCGGCCAGCCAGCGCGCCGCGCTGCTCTGCCTGGAAGCCGACGCCCGCGAGTGCCACCGCACCATCGTCGCCGACCTGATCCGCGAACGCACCGGCTGCGCGGTGATGGACCTATAGCAGCCCGGTGGGGCGTTGAAACCGACGGGCCGTTCAGATCGTTCTGCGTTTGGGGTGTCGGTTTAACATGTCGATGGAGAGTAAGCCCATGACGGTCGCTACCAACCCAGACCATCCGGTGCACACCCCCAGGCCCGAGCTGATGGTCCACGCCGAGTATTATCATCGCTTCATGCTCGGCGTGAAATGGGCCAGCATTCACCTGGTCGCCCTGATCGCCTTCCTGACTTTGTGGTTCTGCACCTCCGCGGGCTTCGGCTGGGCGCTGCTCGTGGGCGTTGTCCTCTTCGGCGCTGGCGTCTACGCCATGAACCATGGCCTGAACCACACCAGCGAGGTCGAGACGACCGACCAATCCTAAAAGCGTCGAATTCGTCCCCCGCCTGTCGAATCCGCTCCCGCTCGCGCGTCTCTTGACCGATGCTGCGCATCGGGCGCGGCCGAGGGAGACGACCATGCAATATCTGCTGCTGATCTATGAGGACGAAAGCGTCTACGGCCCCGACATGAGCGGCGAGGCGGTGAACCAGGTGATGGCAGGCCACATGGCTTTCGGCCAGGCCGTCGGCGCCAAGCGGCTCAATGGCGCCGGTCTGCAGAATACGCCGACCGCGACCACGGTGCGCACCGACGCCAAGGGCGCCAAGACCTTGCACGACGGACCCTTCGCCGAGACCAAGGAACAGCTCGGCGGCTTCTACCTGATCGAGGCCGACGATCTGGACGACGCTATCGCCATCGCCAAACAGGTGCCGGTCTATCGTGAAGGATCGGTCGAGATCCGGCCGTTGCTTGGTCAAGACCAGCGCAAGGCTGGCTGAGGGCGTGGCGGGCGCGCTGGATCTGGCCGCGCGCTCGGCGGCGGGCCGTGTCATCGGCGCGCTCGCCGCCCGCTTCCGCGATCTTGATCTGGCCGAGGAGGCCTTTTCGGAAGCCTGCCTGGCGGCGGCGCGGACCTGGCCGGAGACCGGCGAGCCGGACGATCCGGCCGCCTGGCTCTACCGCGCCGCCGTTCGCCGGGCTCTGGACGAGGTGCGCCGGCGCGGCGTCCGCGCGCGGCTCGTCCCCGAGTCGCCCACACCCGACCCCAGCGCGGAAGATGTCTTGGCCGACGACACGACCCTGATCCCGGACGAGCGGCTGCGGTTGATCTTCATCTGCTGCCACCCGGCTATTGCGCCGGAATCGAGGGCGGCCCTGACCCTGCGCCTGGTCTGCGGTCTGACCGCGCCGGAGATCGCCGCCGCCTTCCTGGTTCCGCTCCCGACCCTGCTGCAACGGCTCACCCGCGCCAAGCGCAAGATCGCGGACGCCGGCGTGCCCTTCGCCGTGCCCGCCCCGGAGGCCTGGGACGAGCGGCTCGAAGCGGTGCTGACCACGCTGGAGATCGCCTACGCCAAGGCGCACGAAGATGCGGCGGGGACGGGGGCTCACGCAGGCTATGCCCAGGAGATGCTTGGGCTGACTGAAGTCCTCGCCGGCCTCATGCCGCATGAAGGCGAGGTGCTCGGCCTCGCCGCCCTGGTCCGCTACGCCGAGGCGCGCCGCCCGGCGCGAATGGACGCGACCGGCGCCATGATCCCCCTGTCGGAGCAGGACCCCAGCCTGTGGCGCCGGCCGCTGATCCAGGCCGCCGATAGCTTCCTCCACCGCGCCGGCAATCTGGGCGCCCACGGACCCCGCGCCTTGAACGCCGCCATCCATGGCGTCTGGTGCGCCCGGAAAAACCTCGCCGATCCCGCCCCTTGGCCGACGGTGCTGCGCCTCTACGACGCCCTGCTGATCGAGCGCGACGACGTGATCGTGCGCCTGAACCGCGCAGTGGCCCTGGCGGAAGTCGAGGGACCCGCGGCCGCGTTGGTAGAGATCGAGGCCCTGGATGACGAGCGCATGGAGGCCTTCCAGCCCTGGCACGCTGTCCGCGCCGACCTGCTGCGCCGCCTCGGCCGCACAGGCGACAGCCGCACCGCTTACCACCGCGCCATCGACCTCGCGCCCGGACCGGCGGAGCGCGCCTGGCTGACGGCGCGGCGGCCGTAGTCCGGTCTGGGTGAATTGGCGGTCCGAAGAGGACTCGAACCTCCGACCTTCGGTTTAGGAAACCGCTGCTCTATCCTGCTGAGCTATCGGACCGCGACGGGACGCTCATAACCGATTTGTTCGGGGGATGCGACGGGGCGCGAAGGCGTTGAGGGCGGGTTTTGGGGGAGAAGATGAACAGGTTTTGGCGTCTTGCCGCGCTGGTGGCGATCGGTCTGCTTGCCGCCTGCAGTGACGCCGGCGGCGCGCTCGACCGGTTGTCGCTGGGGGAGCATGGCAAGGTGGTCAGCGTCCAGACCGGCCAGGTCTTCACCCTCGACAATGGCTTGGTGGTGCGGCTGGCGGGGATCGAGGCGCCCTGGCCGGATGAGCCGGGGGGCGACGCGGCCAGGGCGAACCTGATCAAGCTCTTGCACGGCCGTGAGGTCGAGCTGCTGTACGGCGGCCTGCGACGCGACTCGAAGGGCGAAGCCCTGGCTCAGGTGCGGCTGGCCGACAACCGGGCCTGGGTGCAGGGGCGTCTTCTCCACGACGGCATGGCCCTCGTACGGACCTATGCGGACAACCGCGCCATGATCGGCCCGATGCTGGACGACGAGGCCCGCGCCCGAATCGCCAAGGCGGGCCTGTGGGGGCAGGGCGTCTTCCACGTGCTGATCCCGCCGGAGGTTGGCCGCGACACGGGCGGCTTCCAGATCGTCGAGGGTCGGGTGCGGGTGGTCACGCCGACACGGAGCGGCGTCTATCTCGACTTCGCCGATGACAAGCGGGGCTTCGCCGCCAGGATCGACGACAAGGCCCTGCCAGACCTCGCCGCGGCGGGCGTGCCGCCACAGGGCCTGGCCGGCAAGCTGGTGCGCCTGCGCGGCGTGGTGGGCTGGAACGCGGTGATGGCCGTGGACCACCCCGAGCAGATCACGGTCCTGAAGGCCGGCTAGGGGTCTCTACCCGAACACCGCCGCCAGCTTGGGCACCGGCTCCAGCTTCGGCGCCACGCCCGCCAGATGTTTGAAAGCGCCCTCGGCGGCGTTCAGGGTCTCGTCGATGTCGGCGTCGGTCATGGCCGCGCACAGGAACATGTTGTGCCAGGGGTGGACGTAGACGCCGCGCTCCAGCATGGCGCTGGACCAGGCGAAGCCCCGGCGCATGTCCGGGTCTTCGTCGAACAGGAACAGCGGCATGGTCACCGGCCCGGTCTGGCGCAGGGAGAAGCCGGCCGCCTTGGCCCGCTCGTCCAGGCCGCTCCGCAGCTTGTCGCCGAGCGTGTTCATCCGCTCCAGATAGTCGGTTTCCCGCACCAGCCGCAGGGTCTCGACCGCTGCCGCCATCGGCGCGGCCTGGTACCAGTAGGAGCCGGTCACATAGACCTTGGACGCCGCGGTCCGGCACACGTCCGCGCCCATCAGGGCCGAGATCGGATGGCCGTTGGCGATGCACTTGCCCCAGGTGGACAGGTCTGGTTTCACGCCGACCGTCGACCAGCTGCAGTCCCGCGCCACCCGCAGGCCAGCTCGCACATCGTCCACCACCAGCAAGGCGCCGGCCTTGTCGCACAGCTCGCGGGCCCGCTTGGCGTAGGCGATATTGGGCAGGGACTGGTCGATGAAGGCGTCGTGCTTGAACGGGGCGGCGAAGATGGCGGCCAGGTCGTCTCCGGCCTTGGCCACGGCCTCTTCCAGGCTGGCGATGTCGTTGTAGGCGCAGAAAATCTGGTTGGCCTTGTCCTCCGGCGTCGTGCCGGCGGCCCGGGGCGTGCACCAGGGCGCGGAGCCGTGATAGGCGCCCTTGGCCAGGACGATGGTCTTGCGCCGGGTGTGGGCTCTGGCGATGACCATGGCCATCGAGGTGGCGTCCGTGCCGTTCTTGCAGAACATGGCCCAGTCGGCGTGGCTGACCATGCGCACGAAGGTCTCGGCCAGGTCGACCATGACCGGGGACGGGCCCGTCAGGGTGTCGCCGGCTTCCATCTGCCGGACAAAGGCGGCGTTGATGTCGGGATGGCCATAGCCGAACAGGTTGGGGCCATAGGCGCACATATAGTCGAGCCGGCCGTTGCCATCGGCGTCCCACAGCCGGGCGCCCTCGGCCCTGGCGAAGAACTGCGGATAGTCGTCGGGGAGCAGGCCGACGGACTGGTGGCCATACATACCGCCCGGGATGACCGCCGCCGCGCGCTCGCGCAGGGCTTTGTCGCGACTGTTGTGCTGCGTCATGGCGGTTCTCCCTAGGTGATCGGCGTTCATAGCACGAAGTTTTGGGGGCGGGAGAATGCCGACGACCTACAATCATCGTCATGGCGGCGTACGACGGCAAATGTGTTCAAAGAGCGTTCTTTGATAGCTTGACGATGTCGCCGTACATTGAACGTTGGCGTCGGGGGATTCATGAAGCGATATTTCAAAGCGCTGATTTGCGTAGCGGCCGTAGCGGTTGACTTGGCATTTGTGGGATCGGCCTTGGCTCAGGCCCAGGGGTGCCTGCAGCACGGCGTCGCAAAATCCGCTGAAGGCGAGGTCTGGGTGTCGGTGGACACCAGTCGACTCGCCCTGCACGAGCCTCAGCGAGCGTTCTGGAAAACGCCTGACCGGCGGGGACAGAATATTCTCCTGTTCGCAAATTATCGCATGGCCGGCGACCGCCATGCCGAATTGGATACCTTGCGGCTGGCCGTGGGTGGAGATTTCACCGGCGCCGCGCAATTCACCTCCGCCGACCTCAAGGTGGTTGTCGGGAATTCGTCGTGGCGGTTTGCCTCGCCTAACGCTTCCTTCCAGCCGGTAGCGGAGGGGCTGTTCACCATCGCCGACCTCGACAGCGCCCACGACAATCAGAATGTGGTTGCGCGTGAGGTTTTGAGCGCCGTTTCGAGCGGCGAAACGATTAGAGCCACCATCGAAACGCCAGCAGGCGAAATTCTCTATGAGACCCAGCTGAAAGCGCCGAGCGCCGAGGCGCTGAGTTCGCTATACGACGAAGCCATGGCCAATGCGGAGAAGGCTGCCCCGGGCAGCGCTGTCTGCACCGTAGTGGCGCCGCCTCCAATCCCCATCCAGATAAAGCCAGTCGATGGGAAGTTTCGTCCAATCATCCAGGCGGACGATGGCGAGATATTTTTGGCCGAAGACGCCAGCGCTTGGACGGGCTCGTACTGGAGCGCCAAGCTGCTCAAAGTCTACACGCCGGGGAAACGGGTCAGCGGCCTTCAGATGGCAAGAACGGAAATCAATGCCGCTATCAGCTGCAAGGATTTTCGATTCAAGATCGTGTCGGCGAATATCTACGACCAAAATGATCAGAGGAAATATTATATAAGACCCGCTGATTTCTATTCACTGGTGCCGACGGATCAGGCGTTCTTGATCTCAAGAAAACTCTGTTCAGGCGACTCATCGGGCGGATCGCTGCCCGACAGGCGAACGGCCGTGGATTTTGCTTACACGCACCTGCGCTGAGCAGGTTGCCTACATCCGCCAAGGCGGATGATGCATCGAGAATATTACCTCACACCGCCGTCCCGCCGACCGTCAGCCCGGTGATCTTCAGCGACGGTTGCCCAACGCCCACCGGCACGCTCTGGCCGGCCTTGCCGCAGACGCCGATGCCGGGGTCGAAGGCGAAGTCGTTGCCGATCATGGTCACCCGGGTCAGGGCCGAGGGGCCGTCCCCGATCAGGGTCGCGCCCTTGACCGGGGCGGTGATCTTGCCGTCCTCGATCAGGTAGGCCTCGGTGCACTGGAACACGAACTTGCCGTTGGTGATGTCCACCTGGCCGCCGCCGAAGTTGGCGCAGTAGAGGCCGCGCTTGGTGGAGGCGATCATCTCCGCCTGGGTGTGGTGGCCGGCTTCCATCGCTGTATTGGTCATCCGCGGCATGGGCATGTGGGCGAAGGACTGGCGGCGGCCGTTGCCGGTGGCCTGCATGCCCATCAGCCGGGCGCTCATCCGGTCATGCATATAGCCAACCAGGATGCCGTCTTCGATCAGCACGGTCCGCTCGGTGGGCGTGCCTTCGTCGTCGATGGTCAGCGAGCCGCGCCGGCCGGACAGGGCGCCGTCGTCGAACACGGTCACGCCGGGCGCCGCTACCCGCTCGCCGATGCGGCCGGAGAAGGCGGACGTACCCTTGCGATTGAAGTCGCCTTCCAATCCGTGCCCGACCGCCTCGTGCAGCAAAACGCCGTTCCAGCCCGGACCCAGCACCACGTCCATCTCGCCGGCAGGACAGGTGATGGAGTCCAGGTTGACCAGGGCCTGGCGCAGCGCTTCGTCCACCTGTTCCTGCCAGCGTTCCGGCGTGATCCAGGCTTCGAAGCCCGCCCGCCCGCCGGCGCCCGAGCTGCCGTTCTCGCGGCGGCCATCCCGTTCGACGGTGATGGACACGTTGAGCCGCGCCAGCGGCCGCACATCGCGGACCAGCCGGCCGTCGGCGCGCAGGATCTCGATGGTGCGGCGCTCGCCGGCCAGGGAGCAGCTCACCTGGGCCACGCGTGGATCGCGGGCGCGGGCGAAGGCGTCGATCTCCTGCATCAGGGCGACCTTGTCCGAGAAGGCCGGGGAGGCGAGGGGATTGTCCTCATTATAGAGCTTGGCGTTGGTGGCGCGGGGTCCCTCGGCCTGCACGCCGCTGTAGCCGCGTTTGGCCAGCACCGCCGCGCCCGCCGCGCGCCGGATCGCCGCTTCCGACACTTCGGAGGCATGGGCGTAGCCGGCGGTCTCGCCCGCCACCACCCGCAGGCCGAAGCCCTCGGTGGCGTCGTAGGAGGCCGACTTCAGCCGCCCGTCGTCGAACATGAAGAACTCGCTCTCGGACTGTTCGACGAACAGCTCCCCGTCGTCGCCGCCCTTCAGGGCTTCGTCCAACACGCCCTGGATACGATTCGCATCGACGCCAGCGGCGTCCAGAATCGAGGGGGCGGGCGAATGGGCGTTCATGTCGGACTCTTTCGCGAAAACAGCGGCGGCGCGCTCCTAACATAGGCGCTGATGGTGTGTTGGGAAGCCATAGCCGGCCCATAGCTTGCCATGTGGCGAACTAGCCCGCCAATCGTCTTGGCAAGGCCGACGCGAGCGCGTATGCACGCCGCGAGACAGTGGGGCAGGGCTTTCTGGATATGCAGGCTGAGGGTTTTTTGATGCGGGGACTGAGGGGCGTTTTCGCCACGGCCGGTCTGGCGGTTCTGGGCGCCATGGTGAGCGTTCAGGCGCGGGCCGATGACCTGTTGGGCCAGCCGACTCCCGGCGGCATCTCCCTGCAACCGGCCGCGTCGTCGCTGAAGCACCACGCGATCCGATTCCACGACTGGCTGCTGCTGCCGATCATTACCATCATCAGCCTGTTCGTGCTGGCGTTGCTGCTGATCATCGTCTTCCGCTTCAATGCGAAGAAGAACCCAGTTCCGGCCAAGTTCGCTCACAACACCCCGTTGGAAATCGCCTGGACCGTGATCCCGGTGCTGATCCTGCTGACGATCGCCGTCTTCTCCTTCCAGTTCCTGTACGAATATCACACCATGCCGAAGCCGGATGTGACCGTGAAGGTGACTGGCTACCAGTGGTATTGGGGCTATACCTATCCCGACCAGAAGATCGACGAATACACCTCCAATGTGCTGAGCGAAGACGCGGCCAAGGCGGCCGGCAAGCCCTATCTGCTGGGCACCGACAATCCGCTGATCGTGCCGGTGCATAAGAATGTCCGCGTGCTGGTCACCGGCGCCGACGTGATCCACGACTGGGCGCTGCCGGCCTTTGGCCTGAAGACCGACGCCGTGCCCGGCCGCACCAACGAGACATGGTTCAACGCGGAAAAGGTCGGCACCTACTACGGTGAATGCGACCAGCTCTGCGGCGTGAACCACGACCAGATGCCGATCGAGATCAAGGTGGTCAGTCAGTCCGACTTCGACGCCTGGGTGGCGTCCAAGGCCCCGCCGCCGGCTCCGGCTTCGGGCGCGCCCGCCGCAGCTTCGGCCGCCAGCGCCGCCGCGCCGGCCGCCAAGCCCGCCGCCGCAGCGCCCGCTCCGCAGAAGGTGGCGATGAACGCCGCCCCCGTCCTTCGCTGATCGACAGAGAGTAGAGATCATGGCGACCGCCGCTTCCCACGCTGACCACGACCACGCCGATCAGGGCCACGGTTATGGCGATGCCCACACGCCGCCCTTCTTCACGCGTTGGTTCCTGTCGACCAACCACAAGGACATCGGCACCCTCTACATCCTGTTCGCCATCATGGCCGGGATCATCGGCGGCGCCTTCTCCGGCTTCATCCGCCTGGAGCTGGCTCACCCGGGCATCCAGATCTTCACCGACCAGGGCATCATGGGGTCGGGCTTCTTCAAGGGCCATAACGGCTATAACGCCATGGTCACCGCCCACGGCCTGATCATGATCTTCTTCATGGTCATGCCGGCGATGATCGGCGGGTTCGGCAACTGGTTCGTGCCGCTGATGATCGGCGCGCCGGACATGGCCTTCCCGCGGATGAACAACATCTCATTCTGGCTGCTGGTGGCCTCCTTCGGCCTCCTTGTGACCTCGCTGTTCGTGGAAGGCGGCCAGGGGCCGGGCTTCGCGGGCGGCTGGACCCTCTATCCGCCACTATCGACCGTGGGCCATCCCGGTCCGGCCATGGACCTGACCATCCTGTCGATCCACCTGGCCGGCGCCTCGTCCATCCTGGGCGCCATCAACTTCATCACCACCATCTTCAACATGCGCGCGCCGGGCATGACCCTGCACCGCATGCCGCTGTTCGTGTGGTCGATCCTGGTAACGGTCTTCCTGCTGCTGCTCTCGCTGCCGGTGCTGGCGGGCGCGATCACCATGCTGCTGACCGACCGCAACTTCCACACCCACTTCTTCGATCCGGCCGGCGGCGGCGATCCGCTGATGTTCCAGCACCTGTTCTGGTTCTTCGGCCACCCGGAAGTCTACATCCTGATCCTGCCCGGCTTCGGCATCATCAGCCACGTGGTCTCCACCTTCTCCAAGAAGCCGGTGTTCGGCTATCTGGCCATGGCCTACGCCATGGTGGCGATCGGCTTCCTCGGCTTCATCGTCTGGGCCCACCACATGTACACCGTGGGCATGCCGGTGAACCTGCAGGCCTATTTCGTGGCCGCGACCATGGTCATCGCGGTGCCGACGGGGATCAAGGTCTTCTCCTGGATCGCGACGATGTGGGGCGGTTCGATCGAGTTCAAGACGCCGATGCTGTTCGCGATCGGCTTCATCTTCCTGTTCACCATCGGCGGCGTGACCGGCGTGGTGCTGGCCAATGCGGCGATCGACTACTCGCTGCACGACACCTACTACGTCATCGCCCACTTCCACTACGTGCTCAGCCTGGGCGCGGTGTTCTCGATCTTCGCCGGCTTCTACTACTGGTTCGAGAAGATGTGGGGGGTGAAGTACAACGAGTTCCTCGGCGCCACCCACTTCTGGCTGATGTTCATCGGCGTCAACACCATCTTCTTCCCGCAGCACTTCCTGGGTCTGCAGGGCATGCCGCGCCGCTACATCGACTACCCGGTGGCGTTCGCGCAGTGGAACCTGGTTTCGTCGTGGGGCTACCTCATCACCCTGGTGGGCATGTTCGTCTTCTTCGCCATGCTGATCGAAGCTGCCGTCCGTCACCGCAAAGCCGAAGCCAATCCCTGGGGCATCGGCGCCACCACCCTGGAATGGACCCTGTCCTCGCCGCCGCCGTTCCACCAGTTCAACGAACTGCCGGTGATCACCAGCGACGGTCACTAAGACGGCCACCAAACTTCATAGGCGCGGCGTTCCGATCAAGATCGGGACGCCGTTGCTTTGGGTGCTGGGTACAGTCGCTGTCGGCGCCATTCTCGCTTGGCGCGGGGTCGTGATCGCGAACACGGACTGGGACTACAGCCTGCACTCGACCGCCTATGTCATTGGCCGTTTCCACTATGACATGAGTTTGCTGGCGCCGTTTCCCGCCTTCGCGGCAGCTTACGCCGCCATGCGGTACACCTTTCGCGCTCGGTATAGTGAAGCGTTCGGGCAGGCGAATTTCTGGACCATGTTTGCCGGCAGTCTGATGATCCTGTCGCCGCCTCTGTGGTTGGAGCGCGAAGGGGCGGCTCTGTCATATTCCCATCCCGCCGCTGCATTCGCGTTTTGGAGCGGCGTGATGAGCGTGGGCTATCTGTTGACCGTGATGTCGCTGATTTTGTTCGTGGTCGTCGTGATTGGCGCCCTGCGCCATCGACATACCCCCGCCGATGGCGCTATCGAGACCTGATGTTGAAAGCCAAACTTTCTGAACTGGCGCCGGCGGGCGTCGCCGTCGCCGCGCCCTCGCGCTGGCAGGACTATGTCCAGCTGCTGAAGCCGCGGGTGATGTCGCTGGTGGTGTTCACCGCGCTCACCGGCCTGCTGGCCGCCCGCGTCCCGGTCAATCCGGTGCTGGGCTTCGTCGCCGTCCTCTGCATCGCCATCGGGGCCGGCGCCTCGGGGGCGCTGAACATGTGGTACGACGCCGACATCGACGCCCATATGCGCCGCACCAAGAACCGGCCCGTACCGGGTGGACGGGTCCAGGGCGCCGATGCGCTGGGCCTGGGCATCACCCTGTCGCTGCTGTCGGTGGGCATGATGGCGCTGGCGATCAACCTGCTGGCCGCCGGCCTGCTGGCCTTCACCATCCTGTTCTACGCCATCGTCTACACCATGTGGCTGAAGCGCTCGACGCCGCAGAACATCGTCATCGGCGGGCTTGCCGGCGCCCTGCCGCCAGTGATCGGCTGGGCCGCCGCCACGGGCGCCGCGCCGCTGAACGCCTGGCTGCTCTGCGCCATCATCTTTCTCTGGACCCCGCCCCACTTCTGGGCCCTGTCCCTCTACACCACCGGCGACTACGCCAAGGCCGGCGTGCCAATGATGCCGGTGGTGCGCGGGGCGGCTTCGACCCGGCGGCAGATCGTCTTCTACAGCCTGATCCTGCTCGTCGCGGCCGTAGCGCCGGCCTTTACTGGCCTCGGCGGCGCCCTCTATCTCGGCGTCGCGGCCATCGGCGGACTGGCGTTTGTCGCCCTGGCCGTGATCCTTGCCCTCAGCAAGGCCGGCGACGCCACCGAGGACCAGGCGACCGGCCTCTATGAGGTCAAGACCGGGGTCAAGGCGGCGCGCAACCTGTTCGCCTATTCGATCTTCTACCTGTTCGCCCTGTTCGCCGCCCTGCTCGTGGAGGCGCTGGCGCATCTGCCGGCGTTAAGCCTTTGACCGATCCCGATCCCTTCCACGAAGGCCCCGAGGCCGCCAAGGCCCGACGCCTGCGCAGCCTCGCCATCGCGCTCGCCCTGGCCGGCTTCGTGATCCTGGTCTTCGTCGTCACCCTGACCCGGATGGGGGGGCATGTCGCTGACACCCATTTCTGAGGCGCCCACCCCGCTATCTTCAGGCGCAAAGCGCGCCAACGGCCGGGTCGTTCTCTACTGCCTGGCGGTGCTGGTGCTGATGACCGCCATGGGGTTCGCGGCGGTGCCGCTCTATCGCATCTTCTGCCAGCGCACCGGCTTCGGCGGCACGGTCTCGCGCGCGACCACCGGCCCGGCTGGCGCGGTGCTGGCGCAGAAGCTGACCGTGACCTTCGACACCAATGTCCGGGGCCTGCCCTGGGTGTTCAAGCCTGAGCAGGGCAGCCAGACCATCCACATCGGCGAGTCGGGCTTGGCCTTCTTCACCGTCGCCAACACCTCCGACAGGGCCATCACCGGCCACGCGACCTACAATGTCGTGCCGGAGCAGGCCGGGGCCTATTTCCACAAGCTGCAATGCTTCTGCTTCACCGACCAGACCATCGCCCCGCATACGAGCATGCGTTTCCCGGTGGTCTATTTTGTCGATCCGCAGTTCGCCTCGGACCCCGACACCAAGGGGTTTTCCGACGTGACCCTGTCCTACACCTTCTTTCCGGCGGTCAAGACGCAGGCAAACGCGGCAAAAGCCGATCCAGGTCTTGGCGGAAGGCCGCAGGCGGCGCTATAGCCAATCAGAGATTCTAAGGGGCGGGGTGGCCGCTCCACGTGCATGAGGTTTGAGACAAGGCCGATGTCGAGCGACGCCGTCAAACACGACTACCACCTGGTCAACCCCAGCCCCTGGCCCCTGGTCGGCTCGATCGCCGCCTTCGTGATGGCCATCGGCGGAGTGATCTGGATGAAGGGCCTGTTCGGCCTGGAAAAGCATAATCCGGTCGTCTTCTACCTCGGCCTCGCCGGCGTGCTCTACACCATGTTCGGCTGGTGGAAGAATGTGGTCGAGGAAGCCAACGGCGGCGATCACACCCCGGTGGTGTCGATCGGCCTGCGCTACGGCATGATCCTCTTCATCGCCTCGGAAGTGATGTTCTTCGTCGCCTGGTTCTGGGTCTTCTTCGAGATGTCCCTGTTCCACGGCCACCGCGCCATCACCCCTGATGTCGGCAACTTCAGCGGCGTGGCGCAAGCCTGGGCCACCTGGCCGCCGAAGGGCGTCGAAGTGGTGCAGCCCTTCCATCTGCCGTTGGTCAACACCCTGACCCTGCTGCTCTCCGGCACCACCGTCACCTGGGCCCACCACGCGCTGCAGGTCGGCGATCGCAAGGCCGCCAAGTGGGGGCTGCTGCTCACCATCCTGCTCGGCCTGCTGTTCACCTCGATCCAGGCCTACGAGTATGGCGAGATCTTCCGCGACCACATGTTCTTCTCCGAGGATGCGGCCAATTCGGGCCTCTACGGTTCGTCCTTCATCATGGCGACCGGCTTCCACGGCTTCCACGTCATCATCGGCACCCTGTTCCTCACCGTCTGCCTGCTGCGGCTGCTCGGCGGCGGCTTCACGCCTCAGAAGCACTTCGGCTTCGAGGCGGCGGCCTGGTACTGGCACTTCGTGGACGTGGTGTGGCTGTTCCTGTTCGCCTTCCTGTACGTGATCCTGCCCGGGATAAAGTGAAGCGGTCTAAGGAAGCGCCGGCATGGCCGGCGTAAACCCCTTCGTCGCGGGCCTGCTCTGTCGTTGCCCCAACTGCGGGGAGGGTCCGCTGTTCGTTGGCTACCTGAAGGTCAGCCCACGCTGTGAGGCCTGTGGCTATGACCTGGGCGCGGCGGACTCCGGAGATGGGCCGGCGGTCTTCATCATCCTGATCGTCGGCTTCATCGCCTGCTTCGGCATCCTGGTCACCGAGGTTTCGCTGCAGCCACCGATCTGGGTCCTGCTGGCCACCTGGCTGCCGATCTCGGCCATCCTGGTCCTGGCCCTGCTTCGCCCCTTCAAGGGCGTGATGCTGGCCATGCAGTTCCGCAACAAGGCCTCGGAACATCGCAGCGATGAGGGGTGAGGCTTTGGTGCGTGGTTCGAGACGCGACGAAGATGTCGCTCCTCACCAAACTGGATATTTTGCAGCCCTAAATGCCGAGTTTCCTGAGGAGCCCCTCTTGGGGCGTCTCGAAGGACGCACGCTGGCTATGCAAAGACTCTAAGCGCCATGACCGAACCCTCCCGCAAATTTCCCATCGGCCTGACCATCACCACAGCGATCGCCTTCGCCATTCTGATCGGGCTCGGCGTCTGGCAGGTGCAACGGCTGCACTGGAAGGAGGCGCTGCTGGCCAAGATCGCGGCGCTGGAGGCGGCCCAGCCGCGGCCGGTGAACGACGCCGTGGACGGCCGCATCGCCGCCACCGACCTGGACTTCATCCGCGTCTCGGCGACCTGCCCAGACATCGAGACCACCCCCTACATCAAGCTCTATGCGGTCAAGGAGGTGGCGGGCTTCCGGCTGATCACCCCCTGCGTCCTCACCGGCTCGCGCTACAAGACCATATTGGTCGATCGCGGCTTCGTGCCTCAGGACCAGGTGCAGAACCTGAAGGCCGGACAGGGCGAGCGGCTGGACGCGCCCATCGTCGGCGTGCTGCGCAAGGGCGATGCGCGCAACTTCCTCACCCCCGCGAACACGCCGGACCAGGGGCTCTGGTACTGGCGCGACATCCCCGCCATGGCCAGCTCGCTGGGCGCGGCTGATCCCGCGCCGACCTTCCTGATGCTGGAGCGGCCGGCGCCCAAGAGCTTCGGCCCCACGCCCGCGCCCATCCCTGCCGACATTCCCAACAATCATCTGCAATACGCCCTGACCTGGTTCGGGCTTGCCGCATCGCTGCTTGGCGTCTACGTCGCCATGCTTCGGCGGAGGTTGCGCCCCTAGATGAACTACATTTCCACGCGGGGAGGCTCCCCGCCGATCGGTTTCCTGGATGCGGTCCTGGCGGGCCTTGCGCCCGACGGCGGCCTCTATGTGCCCGAGGTCTGGCCGCTGCTGACGCAAGCCGAGATCGCCGGGTTCGCCGGCATGCCCTATGCCCAGGTCGCGGCCCGCATCCTCGGCTTGTTCGCCGGCGACAGCCTGTCGGCGGAGGAGGTGCTGGAGATCACCACCGAGGCCTATGCTGGCTTCACCCACGCGGCGGTGACGCCGCTGCGCCAACTCGACCCCGGCCTGTGGCTGCTGGAGCTGTTCCACGGCCCCACGCTGGCGTTCAAGGACGTGGCGATGCAGATGCTGGCCCGCCTCTACGAGCGGGCGCTGGAGGCCCGGCGGCGCACCCTGACCGTCGTCTGCGCCACGTCCGGCGACACCGGCGGCGCGGCGGTGGAGGCCCTGCGCGGCCGCGCCAACCTGCGCCTGGTAGTGCTGTTCCCGGACGGCAAGATCAGCGAGGTGCAGCGCCGGTTCATGACCACAGCGACCGACGCCAATGTTCGCTGCATCGCCATCGACGGCGCCTTCGACGACTGCCAGGCGATCGTCAAAGGCCTGTTCAACGCCCAGGGCTTCCAGCAGTCGGTGGACCTGTCGGGCGTCAACTCGATCAACTGGGCCAGGATCGCGGCGCAGGTGGTTTATTATTTCACCGCCGCCGTGGCCCTCGGCGCGCCGCAACGGCCGATAGCCTTCACCGTCCCCTCGGGCAATTTCGGCGATGGGTTCGCCGGCTATGTGGCGATGAAGATGGGCTTGCCGATCGAGCGGATCGTGCTGGCCACCAATAGCAACGACATCCTCGCCCGCGCGGTGGAGACCGGCCGCTATGAGCGTGGAACGGTGGTGGAGACCCAGAGCCCGGCCATGGACATCCAGGTCGCCTCCAACTTCGAGCGGCTCTACTTCGACGCCGTCGGCCGCGAGGGGATCGAGACCGCCCGCGCCATGACCGCCTTCGCCGACCAGGGCGGTATCGACATCCCGCCCAAGGCCTTCGCCAAGATCCGCGAACTCTTCGTCGGCGCGGGGGTCAGCGAGGCCGACACCAGCCGCGCCATCCTGGCCACCCTGAACGGCTCGGGCGAGTTGATCGACCCTCACACGGCCGTCGGCGTCGCCGCCGCCCTGCGCGTCAGCCCGGTTCGCCGCACGACGCCCATGGTGGTGCTGTCCACCGCCCACGCCGCCAAATTCCCCGACGCGGTCAAGGCCGCCGCCGGCGTCGCCCCGCGCATGCCCCCTTCGGCCCAGGGCCTGGCCGGCAAGCCGGAGCGGATCGACCGGCTGCCCGCCGACCTGGAGGCGGTGAAGGCCTATATCCGCAAGTTCGCGCATGGCTGACGGCCTGCCGGCGATCCATACCCTGCCCAATGGCGTGCGGGTCATTTGCGACCCCATGCCGGGCCTGGAGACTCTGGCCCTGTCTGTGGTGGTGGGACGCGGCGCGCGCTCCGAAACGCCGGCCCAATCCGGCTGGGCGCATCTGCTCGAGCATATGGTGTTCAAGGGCGCCGGAGAGCGGTCGGCGCGAGATATCGTCGAGGCCATCGAGGCCGAAGGCGGCCAGATCAACGCCGCAACGGGCCATGACCGCACCAGCTATCAGGTCAGGGCCCTGACTGGCGGCCTTCGGCTCGGGGCAGAGGTGATCGCCGACCTGGTCTGGCGGCCGACCATCCGCGCGGACGATCTGGAGCGCGAGAAGACGGTGATCAACCAGGAGATCGCCGAAGCCGCCGACACCCCGGACGACCTGGTGTTCGAACTGGCCCAGGCCCAGGCCTATGCCGGCCAGCCCCTGGGCCGCCCGATCCTGGGGCAGCCGAAGACGGTGGGCGCGGCGACCTCGGAGGCGCTCAAGGCCTTCCACGCCGGCCTCTATGGCCCGGACGCCATCGTCATCGGCGCGGCCGGGGCCGTGGGCGAGGACGAACTGCTGCGAATCGCCGAGGACCTGTTCAGCCAGCCGCCATCGGCGACCGCGCCACCACCCATCGCGCAAGCCGCGTTCGCGGGCGGCCAGGCGGCCAAGGTGAAGGCGTTGGAGCAGGCGCACCTGGTCTTCTTCCTGCCCGCCTTTGGGGTTCGCGATCGCGACTATTTCGCCCTGCGGGTCTATGCCGAAATCCTCGGCGGCGGCATGTCCTCGCGCCTGTTCCAGGAAGTGCGCGAGAACCGGGGCCTCGCCTACGCTATCGACGCCTTCTCGGACACTCACGCCGACACGGGTGTGCTGGGCGTCTATGCAGGTACCTCGGGTGGAGACGCGGACGAAGCCGCCAAGGTGTCCGCCGCCCAGATCAAGGCCATGACCCAGGGCGTCAGCACAGCCGAACTCTCCCGCGCCAAGGCGCAGCTGAAGTCCGCCACGTTTATGGCCCGCGAGTCGGCTCTGGCCAGGGCCGAGGGCGCCGCCGGCCAGGTGATGGTGTTCGACCGCCTGTTCGCCCCGGCCGAGACGGCGCAGGCGATCGACGAGGTCACCGCCGCCGATCTGGTCCGTGTTGGTGAGCGTATCCTGGCCGAGCGAGCCTGCGCGTGCGCCGTGCTCGGGCCCAAGCGGTCCACCGGCGCCGGACGGGCGTTCGAGGACGCGCTGTACGGTTAGGGACGGCGCCGGCTTTGAACCTTTGCGGTTTTGGCGCTAGGTTTGCGGCGGAGGAGACAAACGGTTGGCTTTGCTGGACTGGATTTCGCCGGACGTCGGCCTGCGCCTGGATGGCGACGGGGTGACATTGCGTCCGCCGCGCGCCAGCGACTACACCCCCTGGTCCGAGCTGCGCCGCCGCTCGCGCGGCTTCCTGCAGCCCTGGGAGCCGACCTGGCCGGCGGACGATCTGTCCCGGGCCGCCTATCGCCGCCGCCTGATGGCTTATCAGCGGGATATGGACCTTGGCGTCGGCTATTCCTTCCTCACCTTCCGCAAGTCGGATCACGAGCTCGTCGGCGGCATCACCCTGTCGAACGTGCGGCGCGGCGTCGCCCAGATGGGCTCGGTCGGCTACTGGTCGGGCGAGGCTCATGCGCGCAAGGGCCACACCCTGGCGGCGGTGCGCGCGGTCAGCGGCTTCGGCCTGGGGCGTCTGGGCCTGCACCGGCTGGAAGCCGCCTGCCTGCCGGAGAACGAGGCTTCGCGGAATTTACTGCTGAAAGCGGGCTTCGAGATCGAGGGCAGGGCCACTGCTTATCTGAAAATTAACGGCGATTGGCGAGATCATCTGTTGTTCGGACTGGTAGCTGGCGCGACCTCGCGCGGGACGCCGAACTCTTAAGGACGCGGGCATGCATCCCGCGCGGTGAGCGGGATATGTCGCTGCGAGCGTCGGATCGCTTTGTGTGGGACGCGACCGCATCGCTTGAAGCCCTTGGCGCGGCCGACGTCGCGCTCTGGCTCTGGGAGCCTGAACTTGACCGGCTGAGATTCACCGGCTCGGTCCGGCCGCTGGCCCTGTCGCCGCTGGCCCCGGAATGTTCCGCCGCCGCGATCCAGGCCTTGGCGCTGCCGCAGGACCGGGCGCTGATCGAGGAAGTCCTGAAAGTCCAACCGCCCGGGGCGGAAATCGCCGCCCGGGTGCGTATGCGCGGCGGGGAGATCGGCATCTGGCGGGGCGTCTGGCTCGAGGACGGCGTCCGCGCTGCTGGCGTGATTGTCGCCGAAGCCAAGTTCGCCGCCTCTGAACTCGATACCCTCACCGGCCTGCTCGACCGCCGCAGCTTCATGATCCGCGCTCGCGAGCGGCTGCATGCCCCCGGAGCCCATACCCTGGTGGTGGCCGACCTCGACCGTCTGAGGCGGCTGAACGAGGCGCTGGGCCACGAGCGGGCCGATCTGGTGCTGGCGGCCCTGGGCTCGCGCCTCGCAGCGGCCTTTCCCCCTGGCGCCCTGCTGGCGCGGGTTGGCGAGGATGAGTTCGCGGTCCTGGCCTGCGCCAAGGTCGAAAAGCCGGACGAGATCATCCGCGACGCCCTGGAACAGCCGCTCCGCGTCGCCGGCTTCGACATCTTCCCGACCCTTTCCATCGGCGCCGTGAGCGTCGAGGGCGGCCCTGAGGCGCCGGTGGTGTCCGAGCTGTTGCGGCGGGCCGAGCTGGCCGTGGAATCGGCCAAGGGCGGCGGACGGGGCGGGGCAGCCTCCTATGGAAGGTCGCTGGAGAGCGACGGCCTGTCGCGGCTGGCGCTGGAATCGGATCTGCGCGGCGCCATCGGCCGCGGCGAGATCGTGCCGTTCTACCAGCCGGTGGTGCGGCTCTCCACCGGCGCCATCGCCGGCTTTGAGGCCCTGTGCCGTTGGCGCCATCCGCGCCGCGGTGTGATCCCGCCGGACGAGTTCCTGCCGCTGCTGGCCGAGATGGGGCTCTTGGTCGAGCTTGGCGCGCACATGATGGCCGCCGCCGCCTTCCAGCTGGCGGATTGGCGTAAAGCCCACCGCGCCGCTGGCGAAATCAGCGTCAGCGTCAACCTGTCGGTGGGCGAGATCGACCGGCCCAACCTGGTGCTGGATGTCGGCCGGCTCATCCGGGATGCTGGCCTGCCCCGGGGCGCCTTCAAGCTGGAGATCACCGAGAGCGACATCATGCGCGATCCGGATAGGGCGGCGGTGGTGCTCAACGAGCTGCGCAACACCGGCGCGGCGCTGGCGCTCGACGATTTCGGCACCGGCTTCTCGTCCCTGTCCTACCTGAGCCGGCTGCCCTTCGACACGCTGAAGATCGACCGCTACTTCGTGCGCACCATGGGCTCCAACGAGGGCTCGGCGAAGATCGTCCGCTCCGTCGTCAACCTCGGCCGGGACCTGGAGCTGGAGGTCGTGGCCGAAGGGGTGGAGAACGGCGAGGTGGCCCGCCGGCTCCAGGACATCGGCTGCGACTACGGCCAGGGCTTCGGCTACGCCCCGGCTCTGTCGGCGCAGGAGGCCGAGGTCTACCTCAACGAAAGCTACGCCGACGGCGCCGCGCCGCTGAAAGCGCGTGGCTAGGCATCCCAGCTAGCCGGCCAAGCTGAGCCGCGCTAAGGGCGATGGGGCGTTGACGGTATTGATCGCAACGCCAGGAGCTGTCCCATGCCGTCACCGTTCAAAGTCGCCGTCCTTGTCGGCAGCCTGCGTAAGGCCTCGTTCAGCCGCAAGATGGCGCTCGCGGCCGACAAGCTGGCCCCCGAGACGCTGAGTTGCTCGATCGTCGAGATCGGCGATCTGAACCTGTACGACGAGGATGCGGAGGCTGAAGCGCCGCCGGCCTGGACCGCTTTCCGAGCGGCCATGAAGGCGGCCGACGCGATCCTGTTCGTCACCCCAGAGTACAACCGCTCCGTCCCCGGCCTGCTCAAGAACGCCATCGACGTCGGCTCGCGGCCCTATGGCCAGAGCGTATTCGACGGCAAGCCCGCGGCGGTCATCAGCGTCTCGCCGGGCGCGATGGGGGCCTTCGGCGCCAATCACCATCTGCGCCAGTCGCTGGTCTTCCTGAATGTGCCGACGATGCAGCAGCCTGAGGCCTATATCGGCGGCGCGGCCAAGCTGTTCGACGAGGACGGCGCGTTCGCCAATCCCGGCACGGGCGACTTCATCGGCAAGTTCATGGCCGCGTTCGGCGCCTGGGTCGCCAAGCATGCGAGAGGGTAGGGCTAGGCCGGGGTCTCGCCGTTGGCGATACGGGGCGTGGATGCGGTCTGTTCATTCGGCGCGCTCGCGCGAAGAACGACATAGCGCCATGCGGCGGCGAGCCTGTTCCTCAGATCCTTGAGCCCAGGTCGTCTGGCCCGATCGAGTGCTGACTTCGCCTCTGTGAAGCGGCCTCGCCGCGCTAGCAGCAGGCCATATTGGCGAAGCAGGCGAGGCTCGTCGCAGCCTGCCTCGACGCCCTCCGCCGCGACGCCGAGCGCTTCGTCAACGCGGCCCAGACGATCCAACAGATCGATCAGTTCCACACGGCTGCGCCATTGGCCGGGATCGCCCAGGACCGCGGTCGTAAGACACGCCGCCGCCTGATCCAGCACGCCGCCGGCAGCCAGCAACATGCCGTAACGATGGAAGTGCCAGGGCTCGGCGTTCGGGCGCCGGGTCGCGCGGGCGGCTTCAACCAGGGCGGCGGCGGTCCTGCCCTCGCGTTGCAGGACTTCGCTGAGCACGAACCGGTGGCGAGCGTCGTTCGGGTCCATGTGCAAGGCGCGATGCAGGCTGGCCTCGGCGTCTTTCAGCTGTCCATTGGCGGCCAACAAGACCCCGTACCGGTGATGATGCCACGGTTCGGCGTTGGCGCAGCGGGTGGCTTCCGCGGTCGCGACGATGGCGTCCGCCAGCCGTCCCTGTCGTTCGAGGATCTCACCCAACAGATGCTGCAGATGGGCGTCGTCGGCGTCCATCGCCGCAGCGTTGCGCAAGGCCGCTTCCGCCTCCACAAGGCGACCGTCCTCGGCCAGCATGACGGCGTATCGGGTGTGGCGCCATGGTTCGGCGTCGCCGCAACGAGTGGCCGCCTCGACCTCCCTCAAACCCTCGGCCCGGCGTCCTTGGCGCTCAAGCAGTTCGCCAAGCAGATAGTGGTTGTGGGCCTCGCCCGGCGCCAACAATACCGCTTGCCGCAAGGCGGCCTCGGCTTCGACGGGCCGTCCGCTGGCATCCAGCATCTCGGCATGTCGCACGTGATTATGGGCTTTGGCGTTTTCGCAGCGGGTCGCCTCGTCGGCTTCGGCCAGCGCTTCATCTTTGCGCCCCTGCCGCTCAAGGATTTCGCTCAGCAGGTGATGGTTGTGAGCATCGCCCGGCTCCATGGACAGGGCTCGGCGAAGGCTGGTTTCAGCCTCAAGCAGCCGGCCGCCTGCACCCAATAAGCCCGCGCGCCGGGCGTGTTGCCAGGGCTCGGCGTTTTCGCACGTCGTGGCTTCGTCGATCGCCATCAGGGCGTTCTTCGAATCGCCCCGCCGTTCCAGGATGTCGCTGAGCAGCCAGTGAGCGTGTGCATCGTCCGGCTTCATCGACAGAGCGTGTCGAAGGCTGGCTTCCGCCTCCTCCAGCCGCCCGCTGGCTGCCAGCAGCGCGCCGTAACGCCGATGAAGCCAGGGGTCGGTTTCTTCGCAACCGGCCGCCGCCGCCGCTTCATCGAGAGCTTCGGCGAGGTTGCCTTGCCGCTCCAGCAGATCGCTCAACAGGTGATGCAGATGCGCGTCGCCGGGCTCCAGGGCGACGGCGCGGCGCAGAGCGTCTTCGGTTTCCACACCGCCGTCGCCGCGAGTCAGCAGGACGGCGTAGCGGTTGTGTTGCCAGGCTTCGGCGTTGGCGCATTGCGTCGCCTTGGCGGTCTCGTCCATCGCCTCGTCCGGGCGTCCCTGGCGCTCGAGGATGTCGCTCAGCAGCCAGTGAGCGTGCGCATCGTCCGGTTGCATCGACAGCGCTCGGCGCAGGCTGGCCTCCGCCTCCTCCAGCCGCCCGCTAGTGGCCAGCAGCCCGCCGTACCGGTGATGGAGCCAGGGG
>FTKM01653654.1_pt1 | contig 79247 bp, 77 predicted proteins | sample 1658051 | NCBI WGS metagenome assembly FTKM01 (sample SAMEA3914794, study PRJEB12502) | metagenome | biome: forest; material: soil | place: Canada | collected 2011-07-05 | depth 0.1 m | reverse complement strand
TCCTCCAGCGACAGGCCGCAGAAGCGCAGGAAGGACAGCCGATCCGATAGCGCAGCCTCCAGCTGCGGGTCCGACAAGCCATGCCACCGCTGCAGAAGCAGCGCCTTGAACAACACCAGCGGAGGATAGGCCGCCTCGCCCTTGGCCTTCGGTTTCACCAGACCGCTCAAAAGCGCCTCGATCGGAGCCCAGTTCACCAGGCCATCGATCTGCGCCAAGTCGTCGGACCCCTTCGACCGGCGAGCCGCCAACGCCGCATCCGCAAATCCAAGCTCACCCGTCGTGCGAACCGCCATCTTCACACCCTCCCTGAACGACACTCAGGGAATCATGATCCGGTAACCGTGCAAAGGTCTCCAGCATGAGGGCTACTGAGAGGCCAGAGAAACCTTTGCCGCAAAATCCACCTCATGATGAGCTTGTCGAAGCATGAGAGCGCCGAGGCCCGCCCCCGTGGTCATTGAAAACTAACCTTATCGCCCCAACATACAGTCAAGCTGGATAATCCGGCGCGTGCGGCCAAGCGTAGATAAGGCCATACAGGGAGAAGCCGGGCGCCGATCCGCCCGGTTCGAAGACGACATGGTTATCAAAGCGATCTGGACCTTGAGCGCGATCATCGCGGTCGGCGTCGGCTTGCTCCTGCCCGCCCCGGCGCTGTTCGGCGGCAAGACGCACAACATCAATCACATGGTCGTGGCGCAGAACTAGGGTCCCGCGCCTTGGGTTTGGCTAAGCCAAATTCACCCGAATAAAATCCGCTCATCCCGGCGAATGCCGGGACCCAGATGACAAAGCGCCAGCGCTGGTTGGTTAGGCCTGAGCGGACGTTCGTCGATCATCGAGCCATATGATCTGGGTCCCGGCATTCGCCGGGATGAGCGGATTTTGGGGACCAGAACGAGACCGCCCCATCGATCGCATGGACAGCTTACTTTCGGCGACCCGTCTTGCTCAAGGACGGCGCTCCGCGCCGCCGCGACGCGGCCGCCAAAGGCGGTCCTTGACCAAGCCGGATCGCCGAAAAATCATTCCATCATGCGTTCGATGACGGAGTGTGACCGCTGGCTCACCCTTAAGCCGACATTGCGCTCGTAAGATTTTCGAGGGCGGCGCTTGGGAACGGGTAATTATTCCATTCTCGCCTATACCCAGCTTCATCATATTTCCGATGAACGGCCTGTGCAGCCGCCACTACCGCCCCTGCGAAAGTCCGCAATCTCGCTTCAGCTTGAAAAATGGGCCGCCCCTCTGCTGAACCCTTTATCGGCCACCGGCTCAGCCGGAGAGCTCGGACGCCTAGGCGCTGATCATCGATGCGCGAAAATATCAGCCGCACGCAGCCGGGTTCTTCAACGAAGACCGTGTCCGCTTCTGAAGCCCCGCGGACAACGCTCGCCAACGCCACAAGAACGTCATGCAAAGGGTCGGAAAGGTGAGACCCCATAAACGAGGCCTCGCGGTCTTCGATCACAAGACGAAGTGTCGCCCACCCATTCCCATTCAAATCGTACGAAACCAATAGCGGCATTCGCCTAACTTAGCGCCAAAAGAGCATCGGAGCGAACTACCCACCAACCCGAATTCCCCTAGACTCCCTCCCACATGAGTCGCCCCGTCCCGCACCTCTTCTACGAATTCTTCGCCGGCGGCGGCATGGCGCGCTCCGGCCTGGGCTCGAACTGGCGCTGTCTGTTCGCCAACGATTTCGACGCCGCCAAGGCCCGGAGCTATCGCGCCAACTGGGGTGATGAGGACCTGGTCCACGGCGACGTCTGGACCCTCGCGCCCGCCGACCTGCCCGGCCAGGCCGATCTGGCCTGGGCGTCTTCGCCCTGCCAGGACCTCAGCCTCGCGGGCACGCGGGCCGGGCTGACGGGCGGGCGGTCCTCAGCTTTCTGGGGCTTTTGGCGACTGATGCAGGGCCTCGCCACCGAGGGCCGCGCGCCGACGGTGATCGTGCTGGAAAATGTCGCCGGCCTGCTCACCTCCCACGGCGGCGCGGACTTCGCCGCCGTCTGTAAGGCCTTCGGCGACGCCGGCTATCGGTTCGGCGCCGTGGAGGTGGACGCATCGCGGTTCCTGCCCCAATCGCGGCCCCGGGTGTTCGTCATCGCCGCCCGCGATGGGGCCGAGCTGGCCACGGGCGGCCCTGGCCCTTTTCATGGCCGCGCGGTCCAAGCGGCGCACCAGGCCCTGCCGGCGGAGCTGAAAGCCCGCTGGCGCTGGTGGCGGCTGCCGGAGCCGGCCGCGACCAACCGCAAGCTGATCGACCTGCTCGAGCCAGACGAGGCCGTCAAATGGCGCACGGCCCGCGAGACCGACCTCCTGCTCGCCCAGCTCAGTCCCTTGCACCGTCAGCGCCTCGACGTCGCCCGAGCCTCGGGCGAACGCGTCGTCGCCGCCGTCTACCGCCGCATCCGCGTGATCGATGGGGTCAAAACACAAAGGGCCGAGCTGCGGCTGGATGGCCTCGCCGGCTGCTTGCGCACCCCGGCCGGGGGCTCCTCGCGCCAGTTTCTGCTGATCGCCGAGGGCGACGCCATCCGCAGCCGCCGGCTCACCGCCCGCGAAGGCGCCCGCCTGATGGGGCTCGACGACGGCTACCGCTTGCCAAAGGGCGAGACGGAGGCGTTTCATCTGATCGGCGATGGCGTCGCCGCGCCGGTGGTCCGCTTCCTGGCCGATCAGCTGATCGAGCCCCTGCTGGCCGCGCCCGCGCCGGATGTCGCTGTCGTCGCCGCTGAATAGGCTGGCGCCATTTCTATCAGGACGGGCGCGCCATCCACGACTAAATTGGTAGGAAATGCCCTCGCAGAAAGGCTCCCTCGTGACCGACGCCGCAACCGCCCCCAAACCCCCTTCTGGCAAGACCTATGACGCCGCCCGCTTCAAGCGGAAGGGCCGGGGCAAGATCTATGACTCCATCATCGACACCTTGGGCGACACGCCGCTGGTGCGCCTGCCTCGGCTGACCGCCGAGCTGAAGCCCAAGGGCGAGGTGCTGGCCAAGCTGGAGTTCTTCAACCCCCTGGGCAGCGTCAAGGACCGCATCGGCGCGTCGATGATCGAGTCGCTGGAAGCGCAGGGCCTGCTCAAGCCCGGCTCGGTGATCGTCGAGCCAACCAGCGGCAACACCGGCATCGCCCTCGCCTTCGTCGCCGCGTCCAAGGGCTATTCGCTGATCCTGGTGATGCCGGAGAGCATGTCGGTGGAGCGGCGCAAGATGCTGGCCCTGCTGGGCGCGCGGCTGGAGCTGACGCCGGCCGAAAAAGGCATGCGCGGCGCGGTGGCGCGGGCGCAGGAGCTGCTGGCCGAAATCCCCGGCTCGGTCATGCCGCAACAGTTCGAGAATGACGCCAACCCCCTGGTCCATACCGTCTCGACGGCGGAGGAGATCTGGAACGACACCAATGGCGGCGTGGACGCGGTGGTCTCCGGCGTCGGCACGGGCGGCACCATCACCGGCGTCGGCCGGGTGCTGAAGGCGCGCAAACCAGGCCTGAAGATGATCGCCCTGGAGCCGGAGACCTCGGCGGTCCTGTCGGGCGGCCAGCCGGGACCGCACAAGATTCAGGGCATCGGCGCGGGCTTCGTGCCGGGCATATTGGATCGTGGGGTGATCGATATCGTCATGACCGTCTCCAACGACGAGGCCTTCGAGATGGCCCGCAAGGCGGCGCGGCTCGACGGCCTGCCCGGCGGCATCTCCTCTGGCGCGGCCCTGTCGGCGGCCTTCCGCCTGGCGGCTCAGCCCGAGTGGGCCGGCAAGCAGATCGTCGCCATCATCCCCAGTTTTGCGGAGCGCTACCTATCGACGGCGCTGTTCGAGGGGCTTTAGTTTTCCCCCTTCCCCAGGCCTTGTGCCTGGGGCCCATTGAGCGCGGACGGTGGACGTTTGCGAAGATGGAATGGTCCGCGCGACCAACCCACCGATCGAGTCCAATGGACCCCCGGCACAAGGCCGGGGGAACGGTGTTAAAACGGATCGAATGACTGATCCTGCCCCCTCCACCGACGTCTTCTCGGCCGAGAAGCGCTCGGCCGTCATGCGGCGGGTGAAGGGCAAGGACACCAAGCCCGAACTGCTCGTCCGCCGGGCCCTGACGCGGCTCGGCGCCCGCTACCGCCTGCACCGCAAGGACCTGCCAGGCGCGCCGGACGTCGTGATGCCAGGCCGCAAGCTGGCGATCTTCGTCCACGGCTGTTTCTGGCATGGCCACGACTGCGCTCGGGGCGCGAGGGTGCCGAAAGCCAACCGCGACTACTGGCTGGCCAAGGTCGGCCGCAACCGCGAGCGAGATACACGGCATCGCGCGGCGCTCACGGCGCTCGGCTGGCGGGTGGAGACGATCTGGGAGTGCGATCTGAAGGATCGCGCCGCGCTGGAGGCGCGGTTGTTAGAAATATTAGCGGAAAGCTGAAGCGCCGACACCGGCTTCAACAAGCACCTCGCTAAGCCCCCGCCGCCCCACGCCTTGGCCAGAGCGCGACGATGCCGCCAAACATCAGCACGGCGACAACCCCGCAGGCCGCTTCGCCATAGAGCATCAGGTTCGCCCCGCCCCGGTCGTGAAACCAGCCGTCGCCCTGGGTCATCAGCAGGACGGGCACGTTGGCGATGGAGGCCATCAGATTGAACTTGGTGGCCGCCGCCCCACGGCCGATGGCTTCCAGCACCACGGCCGAATAGGCCGCATAGCAGGCGCCGGTGATGATCGCGTAGGAGAGGGTGAAGACCACGAACATGGACGGCGTTCGCGCCGCCAGCGCCATGGCGACAAGACTGACCGAGACCAGAAGGCCGAACAGGCAGTAGGCCGTCTTCCGGTCCAACCGATCACAAGCATAGCCGCCGGCGAGACAGCCGAACGCCGTCAGGACACCTCCCACCGCGCCCGTCGATAGGGACACCGTATCGGCGCCGGCGCGCCAGTCGCCAGCGATGGCGGCCCACAGGTTGCTCGCCGCGCTGGTGCCGATGGGCAGGAGCATGATCAGACAGCAGAGCAGTCCCAGGCGGGACTTCATCATTGCCCAGACGTCCTGCAACACCTGGCCCAGGGTCAGCACAATATTCGACCGGGTGTGCAGCCGATCCGGTTCGGCGACGAAGAACAGACCCACGGCGCAGGCCATGCAGAGCGCAAACAGGCCCGCGCCGGAGACCCAGCCTTGGGCCACGTGGGTGGCCAGGAAGAGGCCCAGACCGCCGCCAATCCCCTGCCCGGCGAAGTTTCCGGCCTGGCCCCAGCCGCTGGCCGCGCCTTTCAGGTCGTTGTGCAGGCTGGCCATCATGGTCTCGCCGGCCATGCTGGTGAAGGTGGAGGCGAAGCTGGAGATGACCACCAGCAGGGTCAGGAAAGGGACCGCGCCCTGGGTGGCGGGCGAGGTGCTGCAGACCAGGATCGCCAGCCCCTCGGCCGCGGCGCCGATGACGTACCAGTGCTTGGAGGTCAGGGTGATGTCGACGATCGGCGCCCACAACACCTTGATGACCTGCGGCAACAGTCCCGCCGACACCATGCCCGCGACCATGCCCGCGGACACGCCATTGTGGCCCAGCTGAAAGCCGAGGGTGGTGACCGCATAGCCCGTGGCGATGCCGAACGGCGACATCAGGATCAGGAATAATGCCGGGTGGGGATCCTTCTTCGCGGCCGGCGGAGCCGTCTTGGCGGTCTCGTCGATCGTCATTCTGTGGTCAGCCCTGTTGGAGGGTCGCCAGTCTGCGCACGCCCGCCCCCGATTTGGCAAGACGGGGTTACGAAAAGGTGACGCGGGCGTCAGTGTGGCCGGGCCGCGTTACGGCTTTGCCGACGGCGGCGAGTCCGGCGGCAGGTCCCTGGCCGGCTGGGGCCAGACCACGAAGTCCGGGTGCGCCTCCATCTTCGGCGTCTCGCCCATGGCGTGGATCGAAGCCTGCACCTCTGCAAGCACGGAGGCCGGCAACTCCAGGACATGCTCGTCGGGATGGCTGGGCGCCTCGTCGGGGATCAGCACCCCAGGCTCGCGGGTCATCTCCACATGGGCGCCCATCACATGCGACACCGGATGGGTGCTGGTGAAGGCGACCAGGCGGTCGATGCTGGCGCGATAGACGTCCCACTGATTGACCGGAACATAGAGGCGGCAGGCGCAGATGGTGTCGCCGGTGAGCAGGAGCCGGGTGCGCTCGTCATAGAGCATGATGTGGGTGGGATGATGGCCAGGCGTGGCGATGACGTCCAGCACCCGGCCGCCCAGGTCGTACCGGACCACGTCATTGGGCCAGTCCTTGAAGCCGAAGAAGGCGGCGACCTGGCTGCGATAGAGGCCGACCACGGCGGTGTCGGGGCGGTCCACAAACTCGATGTCGCCCTGGTGATGGTCGCCGTGGCTGTGGGTGTGGGCGACCACCAGGGGGATGGAGGCGCGGTGATGCTCGGCCAGCCACTGGGCGATCACCCCGTCGATGGTCGGCCGGATCTTCAGACCGCCAGCGCCGCTGTCGAACAGCAGCACCCGGTCATGGCCGAACAACAGATAGAGGAATGGCCCCTCGAAATTGGTGCGGATCGACTGGCGGACGACAAAGGTGTCGGCGTCATACCGCTGCACCTGCATCTGCGGCTCGTCGGCGGAGACGCCGTTGATCCAGGGTTTGAACAGAGGCTGGTCGGCACGGGCGGCGGTCGCTGAGAGAGCGATGGCGAGGAGAAGGGTCGCCGTGGTCAGAAATGCGCGCATGAATCCTCCCCGTCATCCGGCCTCGCCCACATCTAGAGCATGACGGGTTTGGTCGAAATCAAATCCGAATAAATCACCGCTCATCCCGGCGAATGCCGGGACCCAGATGACAAAGCGCGGGCAACCGAAAACTCGCACTGAGAATGATCACCGGCCACAGCGCCATATGATCTGGGTCCCGGCATTCGCCGGGATGAGCGGAGTTTGGGTAGGCCTAAACACGAAACGCCCAGCGCACCGTCAACCTGCCGTCACCCTTGAGAGAGGCCGCCTTGATGTCTTGGAGGCGATCTTTGCTTCGTCGATCGGCTTGCTCAAGGACCGCCTTCGGCGGCCGCAACGCGGCGACGCGAAGCGTCGTCCTTGACCAAGTCGATCGCCGAAGCTCCAATTCCATCAAGACCTTAAGGCGGGGACTACATGGCGGCTTAAGGGTCGGGCTAGGTTGAATAAAATCCACTGTCACTGCAATTCGCGTTATCTGCACGCGAGGCAGTTTGGTTAGGAGGGTCCGTTGACCATCTCGCGCCTGGGACTCGGCGTAACGCTGTCACTTCTCGGCTCGCCATCGTTCGGTCAGACCGTTGGCCCAATGGCAGTGCCTGATTGGGCCAAACAGCACGTCTCGATATCCGACTGGTCGATCATCGAGGTCGGCGCGGCTGTGGTCGTCATGGCCAAGGCAGTGCCAAGCTCTGATATCCCACCCCTCCGTAAGGTTTGGATTCGCTTCGAGAACGAACCACCTGACCAAGTACCGACCGGGCGAGGTATTCATTTCTTCGCCTCGGCAATCGACCTTGAGGAGGTTAACTGCGCCACAGCGAGCGTGAGGGTAACCGAGGAAATTCGGTTTGAGAGACAAAATCTCCAGGGATCACAATCGGCGGAAACGTGGCCGAAGGCACGGTGGGAGCCGACGTTTCCGGGTGACGATTACTCACGGATCGTGAACTGGGCGTGTTCCGCGCTATCGCAGTTGCGGTGACAGTCGCCTACGAACGTCCTGCGCGCTCCTACCCCATCAGCCCCTTCAGTCGATAAAGCGCGTCCATAGCCTCGCGGGGGCTCATGCCGTCCAGGTCCAGGTCGTCCAGCGCCGCCTCCACCTTCGAGGGTTCAGCAAACCCCGCGACAGCCGCAGGCGCACTCACCGCGAACAGCGGCAGATCGTCCAGCTGCACATGCGAGACCGTCTCCGTCTCCAGCCGATCCAGCACCTCGCGGGCTCTGGCGACCACCGCCGGCGGCACGCCCGCCAGCTTGGCCACCTGGACGCCATAGGAGCGGTCCGCCGGACCGGGTCCCGCCTCATGCAGGAAGACCAGGTCGCCGTTCCATTCCTTGGCGCGCATGGAGAGGTTGGTCACGTGGGCCAGCCGTTCCTCCAGCTTGGCCAGCTCGTGATAGTGGGTGGCGAACAGGGCGCGGCAGCGGTTGGTGTCGTGCAGGGCCTCGGCGCAGGCCCAGGCGATGGCCAGCCCGTCATAGGTGGCCGTGCCCCGGCCGATCTCGTCCAGGATCACCAGGGAGCGGGGCGTGGCCTGGGTCAGGATCGCCGCCGTCTCCACCATCTCGGCCATGAAGGTCGAGCGGCCGCGGGACAGGTCGTCGGCGGCCCCCACACGGCTGAACAGCCGGTCCACCACCCCCAGCTTCAGTCTTTTAGCGGGAACGTAAGATCCGGATTGGGCCAAGATGGCCAGCAGCGCGTTCTGGCGCAGGAAGGTCGACTTGCCGGCCATGTTCGGCCCGGTGACGATGGCCAGCCGCGCGGCGCTGGCGCCGACGCCGTCCAGCCGGCAGTCGTTGGGGGTGAAGGGCTTGCCTTCGCGGGCGGTGGCGGCCTCGACCACCGGATGGCGCGCGGCCTCCGCGTCGAAGGCCAGGGACTTGTCGATTTCCGGCCGCACGGCGCGGACATCCTCGGCCCATTCGGCTAACCCTGAGGCGACATCCAGCCGGGCCAGGGCTTCGGCCGCCGCCTGTACCTTGGCGGCATGGCTCACCGCCAGGCCGCGCCAGGCCTCAAAGGTCTCGACCTCGATCGCCAGCGCCCGTTCGGCCGCCTGGGCGATGCGGGCGTCCAGCTCGGCCAGTTCGACGGTGGTGAAGCGGGTCTGGTTGGCCAGGGTCTGGCGATGGATGAAGGTGGCGTTCCAGGGCGCGGCCAGCAGGGGCTCGGCCTTGGCGGCGCTGAGCTCGACGAAATAGCCGAGCACGGCGTTGTGGCGGACCTTCAGGCCCAGGCCGGTGTCGGCCTGCAGCGTCTGCTCCAGCGCCGCGATCACCCGGCGGCTGTCGTCGCGCAGCAGCCGGGCCTGATCCAGCTCCTCGCGCACCCCGGCGGCGACAAAGCCGCCATCGCGAGCCTGGGACGGCAGATCGGGGCCAAGGCCGGCGGCGAAGGTTTCCACCAGCAGCACGAGGTCTGGTTGCGTGCCCGCCGACAGGGCCAGGGCCGCGCTCATGATCTCTTCCGGCGCGCCCGCCAGCGGCGTTCGGTCGGCCGCGATCAGCTCCGCCAGGGCCGCGCCGGCCGCGAGCCCATCCCGCAGACAGCCCAGGTCGCGCGGGCCGCCCCGGCCAAGGGCCAGCCGCGACAGGGCCCGGGCGATGTCGCCGGCGCCCTTCAGAGTCTCGCGCAGCTTGCGGCGCAGGTCCCGCCGCTCCAGCATCCAGGTCACCGCGTCCAGCCGCGCATCGATCCTGGCGGGGTCCAGCAGCGGCCGGTTCAGCCGCGCGGCCAGCAGGCGCGCGCCGGCCGAGCTCACTGTCCGGTCGATGGCCGCCAGCAGCGAGCCCTCGCGGGCGCCGTTCTGGCTGCGGTCGATCTCCAGGCTGGCGCGAGTGGCCGGGTCGATGGCCATGGCGTCGGCCTCGGCGCCGCGCCGGGGCGCGCTCAGCGCCGGCAGCCGGCCAGCCTGGGTGGTTTCCAGATGCGCGGCGATCAAGCCCAGCGCCGAAATCTCGGCGCCGGTCAGGGCGCCGAAGCCGTCGAGCGTGCCGACGCCATAGAGCCGCTTCAGCCGCGCCTCGGCGACCGAGGGCTCCGACAGGGCGCTGGCCATGGGTTGCACCAAGCCGCCGGCGCTCTTCAGCGCCTCGGACAGGTCCGCCTCGGCGAACAGCCGGTCGGGGACCAGGATTTCGGAGGGCTGCAGGGCGGCCAGGACCGCGGCGACGCCGTCGCGGCCGGTGAGCACCACCTCCACCTCGCCGGTGGACAGCTCGACGCTCGCCACGGCCGCCTGGCCACCGCGCAGGGCGATGGCGGCGAGGCGGTTGGCGCCCCGCGCGTCCAGCAGCCCGTCCTCGGTCAATGTGCCCGGCGTGACGATCCGCACCACGTCGCGGCGGACGATGGACTTGGAGCCGCGTTTGCGGGCCTCGGACGGGTCTTCCATCTGCTCGCAGACGGCGACCTTGAAGCCGGCGCGGATCAGCTTGGCCAGATACGCTTCGGAGGCATGCACCGGCACGCCGCACATGGGGATCGGCTCGCCGCCATGGTTGCCCCGCGCCGTCAGTGCGATCCCCAGCGCGGCGGCCGCCTTGGCCGCATCGTCGAAGAACAGCTCGTAGAAGTCGCCCATGCGGAAGAAGACCAGGGCGTCCGGCTGGCGCGCCTTGGCTTCGAAAAACTGCGTCATCACCGGCGAGGCGTTGGCCGGATCGAGGCTGGCGGAGGGTGTGGGCGCGTTCATTGGGATCGACGTTAACGATTGGGGTGAGTCGCGTCAGCCCCAGAAGGGGACTTGCGGGCGAGCCATCCACACCCGACGTTTGAGCTGTGCAGAAAGCCCATGCCTATATCGTCACCCCCGCCGGCCCGGACGACGTCTATGTCCTGGCGCAGGTGCATGTGCAGGCCTGGCGTGAAACCTATCCCGGCATCCTGCCGCAGGCCTATCTCGACCGCCTGTCCGTCCCCATTCATGCCACGCGCTGGATGTCGCGCCTGATCGATGGCGATGAAATTACCCTGGCCGCCGAAGGTCCCGATGGCCTGGTCGGCTACGCCTCGGGCGACACTGTGACGCGGCGAGGTCCCGCCTCGGCCGACGGCGAGATCACCACCCTCTATCTGCTGCGCCGCGCGCAAGGGCATGGCCTCGGCCGCCAGCTGATGACCAGCTTGGCGCGCGCCTTGGCGGCCAGGGGCGCTCAGTCTCTGGTAATCTGGGTCCTGCGCGACAACCTTCGTGCGCGCGGCTTCTATGAAGCCATGGGCGGCGTCCTGGCCGGCGAGCGCATGGAGCGCGTCGGCGGATGGAACGTGCCGTCGGTGGGGTATCGGTGGGCGGATGTCGGTGCAGTGACGCGCGCCTGAACTTGAAACGTCCCTAACCCCTCACCCTCCCAAGCTTCGCTTGGGCCCCTCCCTCTCCCTTCGGGAGAGGTGTGTTGCGCTCGATCCTGAAACACCTCTCCCGAAGGGAGAGGGAGGGGCCCGCGACGCGCAGCGGCGTGGGAGGGTGAGGGGTTACAAACCTCTCAGAACAACCTCTAAGCCTGCCCCTCGGCGCCGGTCACGTCGTCCCAGAACCGCTTGGCCTTGCCCATGAAGCCGCTGGTCTGGGGGTGTTGGCGGTCTTCGCAGAGGCCGGCAAGTTCGCGCATCAGCTCTTTCTGCCGCGCGGTCAGGTGGGTGGGCGTTTCGACGAACAGCTCCACCACCAGGTCGCCGCGCTCGCGCGAGCGCAGGGACGGCATGCCACGGCCCTTGAGCCGGACGGTCTTGCCGGTCTGGGCGCCCTCGGGGACCTTGACCTTCATCTTGCAATTGCCGTCGCAGTTCTCGCCGCCGAGCAGGCACGGGGCCTCGATGTCGCCGCCTAAGGCCGCGATATGCATGGGCACCGGCACGCTGCAGAGCAAGTCCAGCCCATCGCGCTCGAACAGCTCGTGCGGCTTCACCGACAGGAAGATGTAGAGGTCGCCGCGCGGGCCGCCGCGCGCGCCCGCGTCGCCCTCGCCGGAGAGGCGAATCTTGGCGCCGTCATCGACGCCGGCCGGCACGCGCACGGACAGGGTCCGCTCCTGGCGCACCTGGCCGTGGCCGCGGCAGCCGGTGCACGGGTCCATGATCATCCGGCCAGAACCGCCGCAGCGGGGGCAGGTGCGTTCGATGGAGAAGAAGCCCTGGCTGGCCCGCACCCGGCCAGCGCCCGCGCAGGTGGCGCAGGTGGTAGCGTTGGTGCCGGGTTTGGCGCCCGTGCCGGTGCAGGTCTCGCAGGTCATGGCCGAGGGCACGTTCAGCGTCACCTCGGCGCCGGCGTAAGCCTGCTCCAGGCTGATCTCGAGGTCGTAGCGCAGGTCCTGGCCCCGGGCGGGACCATTGGAACGCTGGCGTCCGCCGCCGCCGAACATGTCGCCGAAGGCCTGGCCGAACACCTCGTTGAAGATGTCGTGCACGTCGTTGAAGCCGGCCTGGCCGCCACCGCCGCCGCCGTTCATGCCGTTGACCCCGGCATGGCCGAAGCGGTCATAGGCGGCGCGCTTCTGGGCGTCCGACAGCACCGAATAGGCTTCGTTGATTTCCTTGAACCGGCCTTCGGCTTCCTCGCACCCGCCATTGCGGTCGGGGTGATGCTCCATGGCCAGCTTGCGGAAGGCGGACTTCAGGGCCGCTTCGTTGCAGCCGCGTTCAACGCCGAGGATTTCGTAATAGTCGCGCATGGGAGGGTATCTACTGGCTCCAGCGTACCGAGCTGAAGTGGCCCCTGCCCCATCCCTGCGCAAGGCTGCTCGCGCGGGATGGGGGGGTCTTCTTGCGAAGGCGGCGGCGACGTTCCCCGGACATGGGAATAGTCGCTGCACGATGCATGCCACAATGGGTTAAAGCGTCACACCCCACACTCAGCGTCGTCATCGTTGGCGAAACATGGTGCGGGGTCATGGCTGCGGGTCCTTAGGACTTGTTGCCTTCGTCGACTTCCTCGAACTCGGCATCGACCACGCCGTCGTCGGGCTTTTCAGCGCCGCCTTCGGCTTCGCCGGCCTGGGCCTTGTACATGGCCTCGCCCAGCTTCATCGACGCCTGGATCAGGGTCTGGGTCTTGGCCGCGATGGCCTCGGCGTCATCGCCCTCGACCGCTGCCTTCAGATCCGCCAGCCCGGTTTCGATCGCCGCCTTCTCCTCCGGACCGACCTTGTCGCCATGTTCGGCCAGGGCCTTTTCGGTGGAGTGGATCACCGCGTCAGCCTGGTTCTTGGCTTCCACGGCGGCCTTGCGCTTCTCGTCGCCGGCCTTGTTGGCCTCGGCTTCCTTGACCATGGTCTCGATGTCGGCGTCCGAAAGGCCGCCGTTCGCCTGGATGCGGATCGACTGTTCCTTGTTGGTCGCCTTGTCCTTGGCGCCGACATTGACGATGCCGTTGGCGTCGATGTCGAAGGTCACCTCAACCTGCGGCACGCCGCGCGGCGCCGGGGGCAGGCCGACCAGGTCGAATTGACCCAGCAGCTTGTTGTCCGAAGCCATCGGCCGCTCGCCTTGGAACACCCGGATCGTCACGGCCGACTGGTTGTCGTCCGCGGTGGAGAAGGTCTGGCTGCGCTTGGTCGGGATGGTGGTGTTGCGTTCGATCAGGGGCGTGAAGACGCCGCCCAGGGTCTCGATACCCAGGGTCAGCGGGGTCACGTCCAGCAGCAGCACGTCCTTGACGTCTCCTTGGAGAACGCCTGCTTGCACGGCGGCGCCAAGAGCCACGACTTCGTCCGGGTTGACGCCCTTGTGCGGCTCACGGCCGAAGAAGGCCTTCACAGCCTCGACCACCTTGGGCATGCGGGTCATGCCGCCCACCAGCACCACTTCGTCGATGTCGGTCTTCTTCAGGCCGGCATCCTTCAGCGCCTGATCGCAGGGGCCGATGGTGCGGTTGACCAGGTCTTCGACCAGGGCTTCCAGCTTGGCGCGCGACAGCTTGATGTTCAGGTGCAGCGGGCCCGAGGCGTTCATCGAGATGAAGGGCAGGTTGACCTCGTACTGGGCCGTCGAGGACAGCTCCTTCTTGGCCTTTTCCGCTTCTTCCTTCAGCCGCTGCAGCGCCAGCTTGTCCTTGCGCAGGTCGACCGAGGTCTCCTTCTTGAACTCGTCGGCCAGGTAATCGACCACGCGAAGGTCGAAGTCCTCACCGCCCAGGAAGGTGTCGCCGTTGGTCGCCTTTACCTCGAAGACGCCGTCGCCGATTTCCAGGATCGAGATGTCGAAGGTGCCGCCGCCGAGGTCGTAGACGGCGATCTTCTTGCCGTCGTTCTTGTCCAGGCCATAGGCCAGGGCCGCCGCGGTGGGCTCATTGATGATGCGCAGGACTTCCAGGCCGGCGATCTTGCCGGCGTCCTTGGTCGCCTGACGCTGGGCGTCGTTGAAATAGGCCGGGACCGTGATCACCGCCTTGGTGATGGTCTCGCCCAGGTTGGCTTCGGCGTCCTGCTTGATCTTCTGCAGGATGAAGGCCGAGATCTGCTGCGGCGAGTAGTCCTTGCCGTGGCTGCGGACCCACGCGTCGCCGTTCGGGCCCTTGACGATCTCGTAGGGCACCATGTTCTTGTCTTTGGCGACCACGGGGTCGTCGAACTGGCGGCCGATCAGACGCTTGATCGCAAAGAAGGTGTTGGTCGGGTTGGTGACCGCCTGACGCTTGGCGGGTTGGCCGACGACGTGTTCGCCGTCTTCCAGGATGCCGAGGACAGACGGGGTGGTGCGTACGCCCTCGGCGTTTTCGATCACTTTCGGCGCCTTGCCGTCCATGATGGCCACGCACGAATTGGTGGTGCCCAGGTCGATGCCGATAATCTTGCTCATATGAGGCTCAAAAGCTCCTTTTTGGCGGACGGGGTTTACGACCTCATCGAGCGCCGCTTCTATCCCGCCCCCTTGGGTTCCGGTCTCCGATGGACCGTCCAAGACGGCCCGGCTTAATGGCGCCATGACCGGACAGGCCGATCACAACACGTTGACGCCGATATGGGCGCTCCAGCGCCCGCCGCAAGGGGTGTTCAAGACGCGTCACGATCCCCCGAGGTCATGCGTCCATAAGCCGGTCGGCCTATATAGGAAAATGATGGAGATCAATGGCTTTCGACTCATACCGGGCGCGCTGGACGCAGGCGCCCAAACCCGGCTGGTCAATCTGGTGACGGCGGCGGCTCAAGTCGCGCCGTTTCAAACCCCCGTAACCCCCGGCGGCAAGCCCATGTCGGTGCTTCAGACCAGCTTCGGGCCGCTCGGCTGGGTGACCGATCGGGGCGGCTACCGCTATCAGCCGACCCATCCGGAAACAGGCGCGACCTGGCCGAAGATGCCGGACGAACTGCTTGAAATATGGGCGCGAATGGCTCCGGGGGCGCCGTCGCCGGACAGCTGCCTGATCAACCTCTATCGGGGCGAAGCGCGAATGGGCCTGCACCGGGACGCGGACGAACTGGATTTCACCGTGCCCGTGGTTTCCGTCTCGCTCGGCGACACGGCGGTGTTTCGCCTGGGCGGGCCGGAACGAAGCGACCCGACCCGGACCGTTCGGCTGTCCTCCGGCGATATTTGTGTGCTCGGCGGCGAGGCGCGGCGCTTCTACCACGGCGTCGATCGCATCCTCGCCGGCTCCTCCCGCCTGATTCCCGGCGGTGGACGGATCAATCTGACGATGCGGCGAGCGCAGCTTTAAGTAAGCAAGGATTCAACCACGGAGCACACGGAGGGCACGGAGGGAGCGCAACCGGCTAGGCTGGCGATTAATTGATCGCGGGCGAAGCCCGCATTCACTCATCCCACCGGCCTGCGGGATTGACCTGAACTCCGTGCCCTCCGCGTGCTCGGTGGTGAATCCTTCTTCTGGCGAGAAGTCGCATGACGCCCGTGCCGGCATGTCGCGCCTTTGACTCCGGCCGGTCCCCAGCGGCCGCATGCCGCAAAAGCTGGAGGAGCCGCCCATGTTCAATCTGAAGCACCCCGATGGGCCGGAGCCCGAGGACTTCCACCTGTCGCGGCGCGGCGCGCTGGCGGGGGCCTTCTCCGCTGCGCGGAGAAGGAAAAATAGAGCGCGGTTCTCCTCCCCCCGAGCGTAGCAACAGGGGGAGGTGGCGCGAAGCGACGGAGGGGGCTCGCGCCGCTCTGTTCTATCCGACGGTGGGACCGACGTAGCGCGCCCTCGGCCGGATGATCTGGCCCGTGCGCATCTGCTCCAGCGCGTGGGCCAGCCAGCCGGCGCAGCGGCCCATGGCGAAGATCAGGAAGGCGGCGTCGTCGGACAGGTCGAGCTGGGAGACCAGGGCGGTCAGGGCGAAATCGACATTGGCGATGGCGCCAGTCATCCGCTCCGCCGCCTCCTTCACCTCCTGGAAGATCGGGCCAGGCGTGAAGGCTTCCAGCAGCGCCTCGGATCGGGGATCGCCCCGTGGGTAGAGCGGATGACCGAAGCCAGGCACCGGCAGGCCGTGATCGAGCCTTGCCCGCACCGCCGCCTCCGCGCCCACCCTCTCCGCCTCGGCGATGAAGGCCTGAACCCTGGGCGCGATGCCACCGTGCAGCGGCCCCGACAGAGCCGCCAGGCCCGCCAGCGCCGCGGCGGCCAGGGAGGCGCCGGTGGACGCCGCAACGCGGGCGGCGAAGGTCGAGGCGTTGAGCTCATGGTCGGCCAGCAGCACCAAAGCTCGGCGGATCAGGTCGGCGCCCGCCTCGTCGCAGCGCCAGGCCTGGGCCAACCGCACATGGATGGGCCCCTCCCAGGCTTGCCCGGCTCCGGTCTGGCCAGCAAGCGCATCGGCGAAGGCGTCGAGCAGGCCGGCGGCCTCGGCCGCCAGCGCCAGACTGGCCCGGCCCCGCGCCGGGGCGTCGCCGGCCGCACGGCTGGCCAGCATGGCGAAAACCCGGGCGCGGGCGGTGGGCGCATCGGGAACGGCGCTCGCCGTACGATCCTTGAACGCCACCCCATCGCCGCCGCGCAGCAACCGCGCCACCTGCTCCAGGGTCTCGGTCCGGGCCAGTTCCGTGGCGTCGCGGCCCCGGTAGTAGAGCCGCCCGTCGATCACCGTGGTGATGGCCGAGGCCAGCACCGGCTCGCCCCAGGCGATCGCGTCCTGCGCCACCAGCTCCGGCTTGCGGCGGCGCGCCTTGCGGGTCTGCAAGCGGGCGACGTCGTCGGCGAGGTAGAGGCTCTTGCGCGGATCGTCCGCGTCCGTGCGCGCCTCGATCCGGCCCCGGCTGACATAGGCGTACAGGGTCTGGGCTCGCACCCCTAGCCGGGTCTGGGCTTCCGCAGCCGTAATCCAATGGGTCATTGGTCACACATTGATTCAATTGATCAAGATTGACGATACACCTATTCAATATCACATCGCCAGCCACGACAAGACGTCGGGATGAGGAGATACGGCCATGATCGATGGTCTGGATGGATTGGAAGGCATTGTGGCCGCCGAAACGGTGCTGTCCGAGGTGGACGGCGAGGCTGGGCGGCTGGTGATCCGCGGTTGCTCGCTGGATCAACTCTCGGGCCGGGCGGCCTATGAGGACGTCGTCCACCTGCTGTTTGACGGCTTCTTCGACGAACTGCGCGAGGCCGGCGACCTGGCGGCCGCGCTTGGCCGCGCACGGGCGGAGGTGTTCGCCGAGGTGCAGGCGCTGGATAGCCGGCTGCTGGGCTTAGGCGCCACCGAGGCGGTGCGCGCCCTGATGGCCCGGCTGCCGGACGGCGACGACCTGTCCACCGCGCTCAAGCTGGTGGCCGCGCCGGCGGTGTTCACGCCAGCGGTCAGCCGCGCGCGCCATGGGCAGGCGCCGATCGCGCCGGACGCCTCCCTGGGCCATGCGCGGGACATGCTGCGGATGATCAAGGGGCGCATGCCGTCCGACGCCGAGGCGGCGGGCCTGGACGCCTACCTGGTCACGGTGAGCGACCACGGCCTCAACGCCTCGACCTTCGCGGCCAGGGTGGTGGCCTCCACCCGCGCCGGCCTGACCTCCGCTGCCCTGGCGGGGATCAGCGCGCTTAAAGGCCCGCTGCACGGCGGCGCGCCGGGACCGATCATCGAGATGCTGGACGAGATCGGTACGCCGGAGAACGCCCAGGCTTGGCTGGAGGCGGCGCTGGATCGCGGCGACCGGCTGATGGGCTTCGGCCACCGGGTCTACCGCGTCCGCGACCCCCGCGCCGACGCCCTGAAGGGCGCCGTCAGCCGCCTGATCAATGACGGCTCCAACAGCACCCCCGGCCGCCTGGCCTTTGCGGAAGCCGTGGAGCAGGCGGCCCTGGCCGTGCTGAAGGCCCGCAAGCCGAACCGGTCGCTGCAGACCAACGTCGAGCTCTACACCGCGCTCCTGCTGGAAGCCCTGGCCTTCCCGCCCGACGCCTTCACCTGCGTCTTCGCTACGGGCAGGATCGCCGGCTGGATGGCCCACGCAAAGGAGCAACAGGCGGGCGGACGGCTGATCCGGCCGCAGTCGCGGTATGTGGGGCCTGCGCCGAAGATGGCGGCTTAGGCAGCCTGCGTCCTTCGACACGGCCGCGATGCGGCCGGCTCAGGATGACGTCGTTTTATGGTCTCTATAAGTCTACGTCATGCTGAGCCGACGCGAAGCGGCGCGTCGAAGCACGCACTCACACACCCGCGCTGGCCGCCTCCGCCTCGTCTCGGTTCTCGAACACATTGTCGACCAGGCCCCAGGTCTTGGCTTCCTCGGCGGTCAGGAAGTAGTCGCGGTCGAGGGTGTGCTCGACCTCCTCGAGGGTGCGGCCGCAGTGTTTGGCGTAGAGGCGGATCATCCGCTTCTTGGTCTTCACGATATCCTCGGCGTGGCGCTCGATATCGGAAACCTGGCCCTGGAAGCCCCCCGAGGGCTGGTGCAGCAACAGCGAGGCATTGGCCAGGCAACTGCGCAGGCCAGGCTCGCCGGCCATCAGCAGGAACGAGCCCATCGAGGCCGCCATGCCCATGCACAGGGTGGAGACCGGGCTCTTGATGTACTGCATCGTGTCGTAGATGGCGAAACCGGCCGTCACCACCCCGCCTGGGGAGTTGATGTACATGTCGATCTGCTTCTTCGGGTTCTCCGACTCCAGGAACAGCAGCTGGGCGCAGATCAGGGCCGAGACCCCGTCGTCGATGGGCCCGTTCAGGAACACCACCCGCTCGCGCAGCAGCCGCGAGAAGATGTCGAACGACCGCTCGCCCCGACTGGATTGCTCCACCACCATGGGCACAAGGTTCATCAGGCTGCCCATTTGAGGCTCCATTGCAGAGTAGAATTGTCATTGGCCGAGCTCGTCATCGAGCCGGCGCCGGCGGCGCGGAAGCCTGAATGGACCAATCGCAGGTGCGAGCCGCCCAGGGGGGTCGGGGTGACTTCGAAGGTGACGGTGGAATCCACCAGGGCGCCGCCCTCGTCGGCTTCGCGCCAGCGGTAGGACAGTTTCCGCTCCGGCTCGGCCTCAATGACTTCGCAGTCCACCGGCTTGTTCGGCGTAGGCTCCAGGGCGAACCGGCGGCCGACCTGCGGGGCGATATCGCTAGGGCCGAGCCATTCGGCGACCAGCTCGGGCCGCGTCAGGGCCCGCCAAACCTTTTCCGGCGCCTCGTCCAGGTCGTAGTCGAGGACGATGTCCTCGATGTCGGCCGCCACATCGCTCATTGGTCCATGCCTTTCAGAACATCCTTCAGCCGCTCGATCCGTTCGGGCCAGAAGGCGCGGTAGCGATCGACCCAGTCGGTCAGCGGCGCCAGGGCCGCGGGCTCGGCCTTGTAGAAGGCGAACTTGCCCGCCCGCCGCTCTGACACCAGGCCAACCCCGCGCAAGGCCGCCAGATGCTGGGAGATGGCCGGCTGTGACACCGAAAACCCGGCCCGCAGGTCGGACACAGTCATCTCGGCGCCCATCAGCCGCTCGAACACCGCCCGCCGGGTGGGGTCGGCGAGGGCGCGGAACAGGTCGTTGCGATCGGACGATTCGAGCGTCATGGGGATCATATAAGTGCGGGCTTATCTGATTGGCAAGAGGCTCGCGGGCCGTTTCAGTATTCCACGGCACACCCGTATGGCAGCGTCTCAGGGATATCGACCGGCCTGCCCGCCTTCACCGCCGCGATGGCCTTGGCGACATAGCTTGGATCGCCAGCAACCTCGTCGGCGGGGTTGTCGTCCACCGCCCCCTGATAGGCCAGCCGGCCATTGCGACCGATGACATAGAGCTCCGGGGTGGTTTTCGCGCCGTAGGCTCGGCCGATGCGGCCGTCGGGGTCGCTCAGGAAGGCTGTGACACGCATGCCGGTATGGGCGATGCGGGCGCGCATGCCCTGCGCCGATAGATAGCCGGGCCGTCCGGGGGCGGCGGTGTCGATGGCGATCCAGACCACGCCTTGCGCCGAGGCGCGCTTCTGTAGCGCCTGCATGGCGCCGTCCTGGTATTTCATGCCGGTATAGGGGCAGACCGGGCTGGTCCATTCCAGGACCACGATCTTGCCGGCGTAGTCGCTTAAGCGGTGGCTACGCCCATCGGCGCCCATGGCGGTGAAGGCGGGCGCCGTGGCGCCGATCTCGACATGGCTGAGCGCGCCATCGGCCAGGGCGCCGGGGGCGCCGGCCAGCCAGACGGCAGACCCGAAAAAGGCGGCCAGCACGCGTCCGTAGGGGATGCGCATCCTGGCCGCCCTCATCAGGCTTAGTGGCTCGACGTCGTGCTCGCCGACGCGACCTTCTCAGGCTTGGCCGGCGCCGTGGCGGCGGTCGAAGCGGGCTTGGCGTCGGTGGAGTGCGGCGCGTTCGGATCCTCGGGCGTCGCCGAGCCTTCCGCGTGGTGGTGACGATGGCCCATCATGGTCTGGACCGTGGCCCACTCCTCGGGGCTGATATAGCCCTGCTTCTTGAAGTCGATCTGGTCGAAGTGGGCCAGCAGGTTCGACCCGACCGGGCCGGTCAGCTCGTCCTTGGTGATCTTGTTGTCCATCCGTTGGTCGAGCATGCCGAACAGGCGGCTGCCGTTCAGGGCTTCATCGAAGTTGTTCGGCGCGGCCGAGGTCTCGCCGACCCAGCGATAGCGCAGGGCGGTGTAGAGCATCTCGTCCATCGACTGGTCGCCCCACGGCACGGTCCGGTTCGGGTTCGGGTTGGCCGGGTTCCGGATCGAGTTGTCGTAGGTGTAGATGGCGATCAGCTTGGAGCCGGCCGGGATCTTGATCGGTTCGGCGAAATTGTAGTCGCGCTGCCAGTTGAAGTCATAGTTGGGCAGGACGACCAGCAGCTTCTTGGCGCCGTCCGGGGTCTGCAGCCACAGCTGGGACGAGGCCCCGCGATAGTGGGCGTGCGGGAAGGCCGAATAGAGCAGGGCGTCCTTCGGGAAGACAATATAGGCCTTCTGCTCCCAGGCGCCTTGGTTCGGCGGGATGGAGATGTTCGGGTTGGCGATCACCGACCCGTGCATGATCAGGTCGGGCTTCTTGTTGTAGAAGTAGAGCCCGATCTTGGAGTGTTCGGTCACTTCCTTGCCGAACGGCGTGTAGTGGTTCTGGAAGCCGATCGCGCCGCCGGGGGGCACGAAGGCGCCGGTGTCGGCGGGCATGACTTCCGATTCCGCGCCGACGGCGTAACCGCCGACGGACACGCCCCACTTGTCCTCATAGGCCGGCTTGCCGGCTTCCGGAACGTCGGCCATGTAGCCGGTCAGGATGTGGTGGACCACCTGGCGGTTCTCGACCTTGATGGTCGAGGCGCGCAGCCACTTGCCGTCGGTCAGCGGGTTCTTCACCCACGGATGCTGGTAATCGACGATGCCCGTGGCCTGGACCGTATAGGCCGGGACGTCGAGGATCACGTCAGGCTTGCCCAGGGGCCAGTCGGAGGCGACGAAGGTCTTGGCCGCCAGCGGATCGGCGCCTTCGCCCCGGGGAGCGCCGGCTTCGACCCAGTGGACCAAGGTCTTGATCTGGTCGCCGGTGAGGCTCTTGTCGTCGAGGAAGTGGCCGACGGTGGGGTCGGCGCGCCACGGCGGCATCCGCTGGGTGCGCAACACTTCGCGGATCATCGGCGAATAGGCCTTGATCTTGTCGTAGCTGGTCAGCGGCATCGGACCGATGCCGTTCTGCTCGTGGCAGGCGACGCACTTGTCTTCGATGATCGGCGCCACGTCCTTGACGTAGGAGATCTTGGAGTAGGCGACCTTGGCGCGGTTGGGGAAGTCGATCAGGCAGCCGACCGCGTCCTCGCGGGCGTCCGTCACCGGCTTGCCGGCCAGGGTCGCGTCCAGGGCGTCCTTGGCCCAGGTGTGGTCGGCCGTGGCCTTTTGGCGCTCATAGGTGACGCGGTCGTCGATCGGGCCGCGATAGACGATCTTCCAGGTCTTGGGATCGATGACGATGGCTTCGGCCGTGCGGGTCACGCCGAGCTGCTCGCCGACCAGCTGGTTGGAGTCCATCAGGATCGGCAGGTCATAGCCATAGGCCTTGGCCTCGGCCTGGATGTCGGTGTGGCTGTCGGCCGGGGTGGAGTTCAGCATCATGAACTCGACGCCCTTGCCGGCGTATTCCTTCTGCAGCGCCTTGACCGAGGCCGCGGTGTTGCGAACCACCGGGCAGCCGTTCTGCTGGGTGATCAGCACAATGGCCTTGGCGTCCTTCATCCGACGCAGCTCGATGGAGTGATAGTCGGCCGTGGTCAGGCGGAAATCGTCCACCTTGATCGGCGAGGCGACGTCGGCGTCGCTCGCGTGGGCCACAGTCGGCGTCATGATCTTGACGCCTGCGGCGCCCAGTCCAAGGGCCGCGGCGCAGACCGCCGTAATCGCCAAAATTCGTGTCGTCTTCATCGTCAACCCTCCCCAGGGTTTCGTCCAAGATTCGTGCAGGCGCAATTTGCGCGGCGTGCGTTTAGCACAATGACGCTGCCGTCATATTTCAACAAGTGAACACTGTTTAATTTTTCTGGCCGCAATCAATGACTGAAAGCTTAAGCCCGTCCAATTGGGGACCACAGCCGGACTGTCGGATCGGCGCCAGCGCTGAACACAGCTCCAGGCTCGGCGTGAATCATCAGCCCTAAGATTCAAACGCTAAGGCGCGAAGGACGCGAAGAGGCGCGGAGCGCAATCATGATCGTGCATCATTGCTCCCGGTCAGTCTGCGGGCGCACGCCCGCCATCGCGTCCTTGGCGTCAAAGCAATTCAGCACCGACGCATCAGATAATCACCCCGGCTGCTTCACCGTCCGCAGATACGGCTTGTGCTCGGTCCAGCCGTTCGGGAACAGCTCTTTCGCCGCCTCGTTGGACACCGAGGGGACGATGATCACGTCCTCGCCGTGCTTCCAGTTCACCGGCGTCGCCACCTTGAACTTGTCGGTCAGCTGCAGGCTGTCGACCGTGCGCAGGATCTCATCGAAGTTGCGGCCGGTGGAGGCCGGATAGGTCAAGGTCAGGCGCAGCTTCTTGTTCGGATCGATCACGAACACCGACCGCACGGTCATCGTGTCAGAGGCGTTAGGATGGATCATGCCGTAGAGGTCGGCGACCTTTTTGTCGTGGTCGGCGATCAGCGGGAAGTTCAGCTTCGCGCCTTGCGTCTCCTCGATGTCGTCGGCCCAGCGGCCGTGGCTGTCCGTTGCGTCCACCGACAGGCCCAGCGCCTTGACGCCGCGCTTGTCGAACTCCGGCTTCAGCTTGGCCACGGCGCCCAACTCGGTGGTGCAGACCGGGGTGAAGTCCTTGGGGTGCGAAAACAGGATGACCCAGGACGAGCCCGCCCAGTCGTAGAAATGCAGCGGCCCTTCGGTGCTGTCCTGGGTGAAGTCGGGAACGATGTCGCCGAGCTGTAAAGCCATGGTCTTGCTCCTCGCCGGATGGAATTGATCTTATTGGCTGGACCCAGAAGGTAGTATGTCGGCACACGCCTTCACACCCCGACCTTCTGCCGGCTCTTAGAGAAAACCTTCATGCTGCTGCATCTTTCCACCTGGGCCGAGATCGAAGAGCGGCTGAAGATCAACAAATCCATCGTCGTGCCGATCGGCTCCAACGAGCAGCATGGCCCCACAGGCCTCCTGGGCACCGACTGGCTCTGCCCGGAGATCATCGCCCACGAGGCCAGCAAGCAGGGCAAGGACCTGCTGGTCGCGCCGACCTTCAACATCGGCATGGCCCAGCACCACCTGGGCTTTCCTGGCACCATCTCCCTGCGCCCCTCCACCTTCATCGCCGCCATCGGCGACTGGACCCGTTCGCTGGCCCTGCACGGGTTCGAGCGGATTCTGTTTCTCAACGGCCACGGCGGCAATGTCGCCAGCATCGAGGCCGCCTTCTCGGAAATCTACGCCGAGGCCAGCTTCGCCAAGCGGCCAGCGGGCTTCGCCATGAAGCTGAAGAACTGGTGGGACCTGCCAGGCGTGACCCAGCTGGCCTATCGCCAATTCCCCTCCGGCCACGGCAGCCACGCCACCCCGTCGGAGATCGCCGTCACCCAATGGGCCTATCCGGACGCGATCAAGACCGCCAACTACGCCCCCCAGATTGCCGGCTCCGGCCCGATCCGCGAGGCGCTGGACTTCCGCGCCCGCCACCCGGACGGCCGCATGGGCTCCGACCCCCTGCTCGCCACCCCGGAAAAAGGCGGCGAACTGGTGGCCCTGTCGGTGAAGGGGCTGATGGAGGAACTGGCCACGTTCAGCGCCGAGCCGAGGCTGGTCTAGGCCCCACACGACGACCGCCGCGAAAATACCCGAAAATCGTTCCAAAACCGGGCTTGATCGGCGGGGGCGCCTCGCATAGTGTCCGCCGCCTTGCGAGGGGGGCCTTCTAAGGTCTTCGCCGCGAACCCGAGACCCCGGGGCTATAGCTCAGCTGGTAGAGCGCTTGAATGGCATTCAAGAGGTCAGCGGTTCGACTCCGCTTAGCTCCACCATGAAGGCCCGCAGCTAATGCTGCGGGCCTTCGCCTTTTCAGGCTGACGCAAAAACGCCGCCGTCGGTCAAATGACGCGACGACGGCGCTGCGGGTCCGTAGCTGACCGGCCTTTAGAGCTTGGCCTTCACCCCCACGAAGACACCCTGACCGGGCCTCATGAAGCCATAGGGGTCCTGATAGTGCTCATCGAACAGATTCGTCACCCGCCCATAGACGGTCAGGTTGCTGTTCAGATCGTAGTTGGCCGCCAGGTTCACCGTGGTGTAGCCGGGCGCCTGCAGGCGGGGGATGGAGAAGTCCCGGTTGCCGTCGATCCAGGAGCCGACGACCAGCAGCTCGGCGTCGAACGACAGCTTGGACGTCGCTTGCCAGCGGTTGTCGAGCGTCCACTTGTTCCTCGGCCGGCGGACCAGCTCCTGGTGCAGGATGTCGTTGACGGCGTCGGTATAGGTGTAGTCCAGGCGGAAACTCAGCGTCTTGACCGGTTGGACCAGCACGAAGCTTTCCACCCCATCGGTGTGAGCCTTGCCGACATTGACTTCGGTCGTGAAGAAGGCGTTGTCGGCGATCAGGTTGGTGATGGTGTTGTAGAAATAGGTCGCGCCGAACTGCACCCGGCGCTCGAGCAGATATTGCTCGAAGCCGACATCGTAGCCGGTGCTTTTCTCCGGCTTAAGGTTCGGATTTCCGAAGAAGCCGAACGCCGGAAAGTTCTCGAACATCTCGCTCAGGGTCGGCGCCTTGAAGCCGGTCCCGACGCTGGCTTCCAGCTTGGTGCCGGTCGCCTCCACGAAATAGGTCGGCGCGATCCTGTAGGTGGTCGCCCCGCCGAACCGGCTGTTGCCGTCGTAGCGAATGCTGATGGTGTCGTTGAAATTGGCCGCAAGCGTCGATTCCAGTTCCGCGTAGCCCGAGTCGGTGGTGGTGTTGGCGGAGGTGGGTTGGGTGATCGCGTCGTATTGATGCTCGGCGCCCACAACCAGCGTCCCGGCCTCGGCCAGCTTGATGTCGCCCTGCCAGTCCACCTTCACCCGGTCGCCATAGAAGAGGCTGGTCCCGAAGCCGGGCGTGAAGTCGTTCGAGCGCAGGTTGCTGTAGGCCACCCCCAGGGTCTGATCGAAGCGGCCATCGAACAGGGACAGATGGCCCGTCGCCCGGCTGTAAACCTGCTGGTAGTCGGTTGAGCTCTGCACCGGGTCGGGAAAGCTGAAGGGCGGGAAGTCGTCGTCCGCCGTGGTCTTCAGATGGGTGTCCGTATAGCGGGCTACGAGGCCGAGGTCGAAGGTATTGGAGACGTCGTAGCCCAGCTTCGTCGAGGCGGTGAAGTTATCGTAGGAGTCGTCGTTGCGCTGCTCTCCCGGAGCCAGGGCGCTATCGGGCGTTACCGGGGTTGCGCCGGAATGGACGTGCTCGACCGTGGCCACATAGTGGAACGGACCCGTCGATCCAGAGACGCTGGCGTTCTGATTGAAGGTGTCGAATGAGCCGCCCTCGATGTCGGCGGTCAGATGGGTCGGACCTTGCCCGCTCTTGGTGATGACACTGATCACACCGCCAACCGCGTCGGAGCCATAGAGGCCGCTCTGCGGTCCACGCAGGATTTCGACCCGGTCGATATCCGCTGTCAGGAAGGCGCTGAAGTCGAACGCGCCGGCCGGGCTGCTCGGGTCGCCAGCGTCGATCCCATCGACGAGCACCTTCACATGGTTGGAGTTGGTCCCGCGCATGAAGACGGAGGTCACGCCGCCCATGCCTCCGCTCTGCACCACGTTCAGCCCCGGGGCGTCGGCGAGGACGTCCGGGAGCGTCTGTTGCTGCTTGAGCGCTATATCCTTGGCGGTGATGACCGTGACGCTGTCGGCCACCTTGAGCTTTTCGGTCGGCAGGCGCGTGGCGGAGACCACCACCTCGCCGACATTGGTCGCGGCCTGGTCGGTTGCGGTCTGGGCGTTGGCGGAAGCGCCAAAACCCAAGGTCAAGGCAAGTACGGAAACGGAGAGATAGAGCTTGGTCATGTGAGACCCCTTGGCGCGTCTTTAGCGACAAGGCGGGAGTCTCCGCGAAGCGGTCGGCCACGTAACCAGGCGGACGCCCGGCGCCCGTCACGCGACCGTACGGCTCCCGCCGCACGTCGTCGCTCAGACGGAGTCACCGTGCCTTGGTCATCCCCTGAACCCGGGCAAGAGCGACTCGCACCGGCCGGTCTCCTGGCTCACGGGTCGTCACACGGTCTGCGCCTTCCCGGGGCTCGAAAGCCCTAGTGGCTGCGATCCGAACCCAGGGGTTCAGATCACGTGCAGGCCGCGCTCACCGCTCACAGTTGCAGGGACAGCCTCGGAATCGGGGCCCGATAAGCCCCTTACCGCGTTCCCGTTAAGCCCTCTCGGGCGCCGGCGCGAAATCTGTCCGACCCCGATTGCTCAGGCTCGAACCTGCTCCGGCTAAGCCATCCGGCGGGCAAAGGCAATGAGGCGGGCTGACCAGACGCCGGCTTGTGGCTCAGTTGGCCAGCGTCGGCCGGACGAAGTCGATGGCGGCCGTGTCGCCAAGCCCCGAAATCCGCGCCTCCACATCGAAGATGTCGCGCAACAAGCCTTGAGTCAGCGCATCGCCGGTCGGACCAAAGGCCACTACCTCCCCGTCGCGTAGCGCCATCACATGCGTGGAATAGCGCGCGGCTATGGTCAGGTCGTGGATGGATGCCACCACCAGCCGGCCGGCGGCCGCGAGCGCCTGCAGGCGGACGGCGGTGTCGAGGGCGTGTCGGGGATCGAGCCCGGCCACGGGTTCATCCGCGATCAGGATCTCCGGATCGCCGATCAGGGCGCGGGCGAGCATGGCTCGGGCGAGTTCGCCGCCGGACAGGGTCGTCGCCGGCTGCTGACGGTGGGCCGCCAGGTCGCAGGCCTCGATCGCATCGGTCAGGCGCGGCTCCAGGCCGCCGGGCAGGCCGCCAAAGGCCGGCAGGCGCGGCGTGAGTCCAAGCGCTACCAGCCGCTCCACTGAGATCGGCCATTCCACGCGCGGGTTCTGCGGCAGATAGGCTCTGCGCCGGGCCAGGGCGCGGCGATCCAGTCTGCCTATCGGCGCATCGTCGATAAACACCGCGCCCTCGTCCGGCGCCAGAAAGCCGGCCAGCACCGACAGCAGGGTCGATTTGCCCGCGCCGTTGGCGCCGATCACGGCGACGAAGGCGCCGGACTCGAGCTCGAAAGCCGCGTCCCGCAGGATGGCGCGGCCTCCCCGATGGACGGTCACGCCCTTGGCGGCCAGCCGACTCATGGCGCGACCCTTTGCAGGCGCCGGATGAGCCAGAAGAAGAAGGGCGCGCCGACCAGGCTGGTGATCACCCCAAGCCTCAGCTCCGTGGTCGTGGGGATAACCCGCGTCAGGATGTCGGCGGCCAGCAGCAGGACCGCACCCAGCATGAAGGAGGGCAGCAGGGTCTTGCTGGGCACATGCCCCACGAACGGCCGCACCAAATGCGGCGCCACCAGACCGATGAAGCCGATTGCGCCGGTGACCGAGGTGGCCGCGCCCACCGCCAGGCCGACGCCGAGCAGAGTCAGGATCCGGGTCCGATCCACATCGATCCCCAGGCTGAGCGCCTGGACTTCGCCGAGCGCCAGGGCATCGAGGGCCCGGCCGGTGAAACTCAGGATCGCCATGCCGCCGATCATGAACGGCGCCGCCAGCAGGATGTGATCCCAGCTCCGCTCGGACAGCGAGCCCAGCATCCAGATGTTCATCTCATAGGCCGCGTAGGGGCTGGGCGCGAAATTCACCGCCAGGGCCAGAAAAGCGCCCATCAGCCCCGAGACCGCGGCGCCGGCGAGGATCAGGGTCAAGGTTCCGCCCCGGCCGAAGCTGAAGGTGAGCAGGCCGGCGCCAAGGGCGCCGACAAGGCCGAGCATTGGAGTGGCGAGCGGAAAGGCCTGAGCCAGGCCGAAATAGATGGCGATCGCCGCGCCCACCGCCGCGCCGCCGGACACGCCGAGCAGGCCTGGTTCGGCCAACGGATTGCGCAACAGGCCCTGCAGCACCGCGCCGGACAGGCCGAGCGCGCCGCCGACCAGGATAGCCAGCAGCGCCCGGGGGGCGCGAAGCTCGGTGACGACCAAGACCGCGAGGCTTGGCCCCGGGGATTGAAAGCCGTGGATGAGCGTCATTGGACTGACGTTAACTCGGCCGATGAAGAGGGACGCCGCGGCGACAGCGACCAGCAGCAGGCCAGCCAGCCAGGGCGCCAAAGCCTCAGGGATCAGGCCTCCGGGAATCAGGGAAGACGGTTTCAAAACAGCGCCTTCTTCTCGGGCAGGGTCAGAAACGCCCGATGCAGGCTGAGGGCGGAGGTGGCGGACTGCGGCAGACCGCAGGTGCTGGCGGCCTCGTTATAGGCGATCCGGCGTCCGCCATACAGGGTGCGGACAATGCGGTGCTGGCCCTCGTCGCCGCGCAGGGACGGCTCCGAGAACGGCGGACGGGCGTAGACCAGGGCGTCGGGATCGGCGAGCAGCAGCTGTTCGACGTCGAAGGTGCTGTAGTAGCCGTCCGGGGTGGCCGCGATGTTCACCCCGCCCGCGGCCTCGATGACCGTGTTGGCCAATGTGCCCTTGCCAGGCACGGAATCGCCGCCGCCCCAGGCGACGACGCGGAGGGGTTTGCGCAGCGGCGTCTTGCCGATCTCGGCCAGGGTCGCATCCATCCGCCGGATCAGCCCCTCGGCGCGCTCGGGCTCCCCCACCGCCGCGCCGACCTGGCGGATGGTCTGGCGGATTTCCGCGAAGCTGTTGGCGTTCTGCACCTGGACGACAGGCGTGCGCAGGGCGCGGGCGGCCAGCCTGAGGGTGGCGGGCGCCGCATAGTCGCTCGCCAGGATCAGGTCCGGCTTTTCCGCGATGATATCCTCGGCCGCGCCGTGGTTGACCGCCACCCCCTTGTCGGCGCCCGGGAAGAGGGCTTGGGCGCCGCCGTGGGCCACATAGGTGACCGATGCGATCCGCGATCGCGGAACCAGCTGCAACAGCAGCAGATCGGTGCACAGGCTCAGCGACATGATGCGCATCGGCTTGGTGGCCGCGGTCGCCGGAATGGCCATCTTCGGCGGATCGGCCACCGCCCGTCCGTCTATGAGCAGCATAACCGCGGCGACGGCGCCCCAAGCGATCCGGCGCAGCGGCCTCTTGCTGATCGAACAGAATGGTCCGTCCATGGGTTTCGAACGTCCTGTGACGGCGTTGCTGAGCCGCCGTGACGCTTTTTGCATAGCGGCGCTAAAGGTGTTCATGAGCCCCCGCAACACCGCTGTCAGCCCCGGTCGGACGGCGAGGCTGCGACAAAAGGTTCATGACCTCGATTGCCGCCGCGACGTTCGGGGACGGCGCGCTGTTCGATCTCCGGCCCAGCGCGGGGGGCTTTCCATATCCGCGGCGCCGTGGTTGCTAGCCGCCAGCAAAATCAAAACCCGGAGGAAACCCTTGCGCCTGGACAAGCCCCGTATCGCGCCGCTGGCCGACGATGAGATGGACGCCGATCAGCAGGAGCTGACCGCGCCGATGCGGGCCAATGGCGGGCGGGTGATCAATATCTTCCGCACCCTGGTGCGGGCGCCCAAGGCGGCGAAGGGCTTCCTGGCCTGGGGCAATTACATCCTGTCGCGCCGCAACGACCTGCCCGGCCGCGAGCGGGAGATCGTCATCCTGCGCACCGGCCTCCTCTGCCGCTCCGGCTATGAGTGGACCCAGCATGTGCCAATCGGCCTGCGCGAGGGACTGACGGTGGGCGAGATCGCGCGGATCAAGGCGGGCGCGGACGATCCGGCCTGGAGCGCGGCGGACGCGGCGCTGATCCGGGCCACGGACGAGCTCCATGCCGACCACTTCATCACCGACAAGACCTGGGCGGACCTCAAGGCCCACTTCACCGACAAGCAGTGCATGGACGTGGTCTTCACCTGCGGCCAGTACACCCAGGTGTCGATGATCCTGAACAGCTTCGGGGTGCAGCTAGACCCCGGCCAGACCCTCGATCCCGATCTGAAGGCGTTCTGAGCATGCCAAGGCTGAAAGCATGAGCGGCCGCCTCGAAGGCAAGACCGCCGTCATCGTCGGCGCCGGCCAGACGCCGGGGGAGACCATCGGCAACGGCCGCGCCATGGCCATCCTGTTCGCCCGCGAAGGCGCCGAGGTCTTCTGCGTCGATCGCGACCTGGCCCGCGCGGCCGAAACGGTAGACGCCATTCTGGCCGAGGGCGGCCGCGCCAGCGCCTTCGCCGCCGACATCGTCAAGGCCGACGACTGCGAGGCCCTGGTCGCTGCGGCCAAGGCCAGCTTGGGCCGCATCGACATCCTGGTGAACAACGCCGGCATCGGCGGCGGCGGCGACGGGCCAGCCCATCGGCTCACCGAACAGGCCTTCGACCGGATCATGGCGGTGAATCTCAAAGGCATGTGGCAGACGGTGAAAGCCGCCATCCCGCTGATGCGCGAACAGGGCGGCGGCGGATCGATCGTCAACACCTCGTCCCTGGCGGCGACCTCCGGCGCGACGCAGTTGGCCTATGAGATTTCGAAAGCTGGGGTGAACCGGCTGACCGCCAGCGTGGCGGCCTCCAACGCCAAGGCCGGCATCCGCTGCAACGCCCTGATGATGGGCTTCATCGACACGCCGATGGCCGTCGAGGGCATAGCCCGCGCCACCGGTCGGCCGCGCGAAGAGGTGAAGGCTCAGCGCGACGCCATGGTGCCCCTCGGCGGCAAGATGGGCACGGCCTGGGACACGGCTTATGCGGCGCTCTTCTTCGCCAGTGACGAGTCCAAGTTCATCACCGGGGCCATCCTGCCGATCGATGGGGGGATGGGGCTTTAGGGCGCCAGTGCGTGCTTCGACGCGCCGCTTCGCGTCGGCTCAGCATGACGTAGAATTATAGCGTCCCACCCAAACTTGAAGCCCACCCCACTACGTCATCCTGAGCCGCGCCCCTTAGGCGCGTGTCGAAGGACGCACTCAAGGCCTCGCACGCCGACCCATGCACCCGCCCATTCGCGCCCTTAAGACCTGAATGCCAGTTTGCTCCGCCATCCGGCGCAGTCAAGGACGAGGCGAAGCCTCGCCGCGTCGCGGTCGGCCTACGGCCGATCCTTGAGTGCGCCGGATGGCGGAGCTCCAATCTCGTCAGGTCCTTCAGGGAGAGATGCATCCAAATTGGATGCAGTCTTACCGCAGCCGTCCTCGGCAAACGCCACAGCCTAGATCATGCGACGGTGATCAGAGGCCAGCTTGAACAGCGGGTTTCCAATCGCCACTTATTGCGGGTTCCTCCGACTCGGCGGCGCCTATCAGGGCTTTCGGGGATAGGGAACGAAGTCGCTTGATCCCTACAGGGCTTCGCCATGAACCGTATGCTGACCTTCGACAGCCCGTACCTGCTCGGTTTCGAGCACACCCGGATCCTGATCGAACGCGCCGCCAAAGCGGCCACCGAAGGCTATCCCCCCTACAATGTGGAGGAGACCGGCGAGGGCCGCGTGCGCATCACCCTGGCGGTGGCGGGCTTTTCGCCCGACCAGCTCCAGGTGACCGTCGATGGCGACCAGCTCACCGTCTCCGGCCGCAAGGAGGCCGACCCCGGTCCCGATATCGAAGAGCGCGCCTATCTGCATCGCGGCATCGCCGCGCGCGGGTTCACGCGCACCTTCGTCCTGGCCGGCGGAATGGAGGTGGAGGAGGCGGTGCTCGAACACGGCCTGCTCCATGTCGATCTCGCCCGGCCGGAGCCCCAATCAAGGATCAAGCAAATTCCCATACGATCGGCCGGCTGAACCAGCGGCGGATCGGTGCGTTTAAATCAGTGGAGGTGGTCTACAATGACACCGCATTTTACGACTGAAGCTTTCGCCGCTCTTGGTGGCCCGCATCTCGTCTATGTCCGCCCGATCAAGGCGAAGGACATTCTTGGCGACACCGAGACCACCGTTAATCAAGGCTTTGCGCTCGACCCCGACCAGACCCTCTATGCGGTCCACCGCGCCGACGGCGAGCGCCTCGCGGTGCTGACCGACCGCGACTCCGCCATGGCCGCCGCCATCGCCCACGACCTGGCCCCGGTATCGGTGCACTAGGGGTAACAAAATCCCTTCCCCGGCCTTGTGCCGGGGGCCCATTGGGCGCGAGCCTTCGCAGGTTCGCACAAGCGGCTCCGTCATCGCGCAATCTCAAAATTCCGCGCGCAATGGATCCCCGGCTCAAGGCCGGGGAAACGGTTTGAGTTGATCGGGCATCGTCCAGAACTGGCGAAATCCCGTCCGAGCTTCTATCTTCCCCCAAACCCGCCTTCCCACTGATTTCAAGAACCGGCCCGCGCGCTACGCCGCGCCGCCGCGAGAGACGCCCGTGACCGACGCCGCCCCGACGCCCATCACTCCCGATGACGATTTCGTCGCCCCGTTCCAGATCGAGGGCGAGCCCGTGCGCGGCCGGATCGCCCGGCTCGGCGAGGTGGTCGACGATATCCTGAACCGCCACAACTACCCCGAGCCGGTGGCCAATCTGCTTGGCGAGGCCTGCGCCCTGGCGGCCTTGGTGGGGTCCAGCCTGAAGATCGAGGGCCGTCTGATCCTGCAGGCCCAGGGCGATGGGCCGGTGTCTTTCGTGGTCGCCGACTATGATTCCGAAGGCGCCCTGCGCGGCTATTGCCGCTACGACGAGGCGAAGGTCGCCGAAGCCAGCCAGGGCTTCATCCGGCCCGGCGCCAAGACCCTTTTGGGCGACGGCGTCTTCGTCATGACCGTCGATCAGGGGCCGGACACCGAACGCTATCAGGGCGTGACGCCGATCGAGGGCGAGACCCTGGCCCTGTGCGCCGAGCTCTATTTCGCCCAGTCTGAACAGACCCCGACCCGGGTCCGCCTGGCCGTCGGCAGGGTGCAGGACGCGGGGCCCATGCGCTGGCGCGCTGGCGGCATGCTGATCCAGAATATAGCCGAGGATGACGCCCGAGCCTCCACCCTCGACGCCTGGGAGACCGCCCTGGCGATGATCGAGACCCTGGGTGAGGACGAGCTGATCGACCCCACCCTCAGCGCCGAGCGGCTGCTGTTTCGCCTGTTCCACGAAACCGGGGCGCGCCTGTTCCCCGCCAAGCCCCTGACCGCCACCTGCCGCTGCTCGCTGGAAAGGATCACCGGCGTGCTGCAGTCATTTCCGCTGGACGAGCGGGCCGACATGGTCGAGCCCGACGGCAAGATCCGGGTGACCTGCGAATACTGCTCCAGGGTCTATGAGCTGGAGCCGGAAGATGTGGACGGCGTGCGGTAATCCTCCGCCGATCAGCGGAAAGGATTCACCACGGAGCACACGGAGGTTTCGGCGCTTTCCCAGATTCAAACGCTAAGGGCGCGTAGCGCGATCAATCAGAAGCAGCCCTATCCGATTGTCACGCGGGCGTCGCCCGCCTTGGCGTCCTTTGCGCCTTCGCGTCAAACCTTCTTCTCCGTGCCCTCCGTGTGCTCCGTGGTGAATAGTCTTCGCCCGAACATCCACCCAAGCGCAGACAGGAACTCAACTAACCTTACCGCAACCCTCGCCTGCTATGATCCTTCGAGAAGTCTCCCGAAGGACCGCGCCGACCGTGGACATAGACGTCGTTCGACCCAGCGCCATGAAGGCTGAGGACCTGGCGCGATGGACCGCGCTCAGGACCGCCGACGCGCGGCTGGACACCCCCTTCGTCGGCCCAGAGTGGGCGCTGGCGGTGGAGCGCGCGCAGGCGGGCTGCGACGAGGCGCGCGGCGTCCGCGTGGCGATCATGCGCGATGGCGGCGAGGCGAAGGCCTTCCTGGCCGTCCGGGTCGTGGGATCGGTGGCCATGCCCGCCGGCGCGCCGATGAACGACTACCAGGCCCTGGTCGCCGAACCGGGCTTCGCCATCGACCCCAAGGCCCTGCTCGCCGCCCTCGGCGTGCAGCGGCTGGACTTCACCCACCTGCTGGAAGACCAGCCCGCCTTCGCCGCTCATGTACGTGGAACCGCGACCTCCTACCGCATCGAGACGCCGGACGGATTCGCCGCCTACGCCGAACAACGGCGCGAGGCCGGCTCTGGCGTGCTGAAGGACATCGACAAGCGCCGGCGCAAGGTGGAGCGCGAGGTCGGGCCGGTGACCTTCGCCGCCCACTCCCGCTCCAGCGCCGCCTTCGACCAGCTGATCGCCTGGAAGCGGGCGCAATATGTCTGCACCCGCCAGACCGACATCTTCGACACCCCTTGGACACTGCGCCTGCTGCGGGAGCTGCTGGAGAGCCACGATCCGGACTTCGGCGGCGCCCTCTTTACCCTGCATGTGGGCGACCAGCTGGCCGCGGCCCAGTTCAACCTGCGCGGCCGCTCGACCCTGCACGCCTGGATCATCGCCCACGACGAGACCTTCGAGCGCTACTCCCCGGGCCTGATCCTGTTCGGGGAGGTGCTGCGCTGGATGGACCAGAGCCCGTTCAAGGTGCTCGACCTCGGCGCCGGCGACTACCGGTTCAAGCAGCAGCTTTCCAATGTCCAATGGCAGGTGGGCCACGGCTTCGTCGGCCGCCCCTCGCCCGCCACCCTGGTCCGCACGGCCGAATACGGCCTGCGCGCCGCCGCCGAGGCCCTGCCGCTGGGCAAGTATTCGCAATGGCCCGGCAAGGCCATGCGGAGATTTGACCTACTCCGCGGGTTGCGGTGACGTGCACCAAACCTTCCCCCTTCATGGGGGAAGGAGGGGCCCGCCGCGAAGCGGTGGGAGGATGGGGGTGCGCACCGGCGGGCGCATATGACATCTTTCAGTGCAGCAGAGTCCTTACGTGGGCGAGGCTCTCGCCTCGCGTCGCCCCATCCTCCCATGGCATAGCCATGGGCCCCTCCTTCCCCGACAAGCGGGGAAGGTTGCTTACCCCTTGCACATCACGGCGCGCGCTCTAGGTTGCGCCGCTTCCCCAGCCGCCCTGTTTTCATAAGCGCTCATGACCCTCACCTTCGCCCAGATCGAAGCCGCCGCCGAGCGGCTGAAGGGCCGGATCGAACGCACGCCCTGCCACCACTCGCGCACCCTGTCGGAGATCACCGGCGCGGAAATCTGGGTCAAGTTCGAGAACCTGCAGTTCACAGCCGCCTACAAGGAGCGCGGCGCGCTGAACAAGCTGCTGCAACTCACCGACGAGGAGAAGGCCAGGGGCGTGATCGCCGCCTCCGCCGGCAACCACAGCCAGGGCCTCGCCTACCACGCCGCCCGCCTTGGCGTGCCGGTGACCATCGTCATGCCGACGGCCACACCGTTCGTGAAGATGCAGCAGACCCGGGCCTTCGGCGCCGAGGTCATCGTCGACGGCGCCTCCTATGACGAGGCGCAGGCGCGGGCGCGGACCATCCGCGACGAGCGCGATCTGGTCTTCGTCCATCCGTTCAACGACATCGACGTCATCGCCGGCCAGGGCACCATCGCCCTGGAGATGCTGGAAGACGCGCCGGACCTGGAGGTCATCCCCGTGCCGATCGGCGGCGGGGGTTTGATCTCAGGCGTCGCCACGGCGGCCAAGCACCTGAAGCCGGATATCAGCATCATCGGCGTGGAGCCGGCCAGCTTCCCGTCCTTCACCGCCCGCATGCGCGGCCTGGGCGCGCCCAACACCGGCCAGACCATAGCCGAGGGCATAGCCGTGCGGCAGGTGGGCGACCTCGGCTACGCCATCGCCCGGCCGCTGATCGACGATGTGCTGCTGATCGAGGAGCCCTTCTTCGAGCGCGCGGTCGCCCTCTACTGCAATGTGGAGAAGACCGTGGCCGAGGGCGCGGGCGCCGCGTCCCTGGCGGCGGTCCTGGCCTATCCCGAACGCTTCCGGGGCAAGAAGGTCGGGCTCATCCTCACCGGCGGCAATATCGACACCCGCCTCTTGGCCTCGGTGCTGACCCGCGAGCTGGTGCGGGAGCAGCGGCTGGTGTCGCTGAAGATCGTCGGCGACGATCGGCCGGGCCTGCTCGCCAACGTCTCCTCGGTGATCGCCAACATGGGCGGCAACATCATCGAGGTGGCCCACAACCGCCTGGCCCTGGACGTGCCGGCCAAGGGCGCGGAGTTTGACATCATGATCGAAACCCGCGACCAGAAGCACACCCAGGAAATCGTCGAGGCCCTGCGCGAGCGGGGCTATCCGCCGCGCCAGCTGTTCTGATCGCCACCCCAAGTCTGTCTAGGGACCTGAAATGAAACGCCTCCTTGCCGCCGTCGGATTGTCTCTGTTCCTGGCCGCCTGCGGCCATGGCGGCTCGAAGGCCCAGACCGCTTCGGGCGCCGCCCCCGCCGCCGAGGCCGGCTTCCTGGCCCAGAACGCCAAGGCGCCCGGCGTGGTCGTGCTGCCCTCGGGGCTGCAGTACAAGATCATCCATTCCGGCGCCGCCGCCGGCGTCCGCCCCGGTCCCGCCGACGAAGTGAAGGTCAATTACGAGGGCAAGCTGGTCAACGGCACGATATTCGACTCCTCCTTCCAACGCGGCGAGCCGGCCGACCTCGCCCTCGACGCGGTGATCCCCGGCTGGACCCAGGCGCTACAGCTGATGCGCCCGGGCGACGAGTGGATGCTCTATCTGCCGCCGGACCTGGGCTATGCCGACCATTCGCCGGACCCCAGCACGATCCCGAACAACAGCGTCCTGATCTTCCGCATCCAGCTGCTCGGCGTGCTGCAGCACCCGTCGGCGCAGGGGTAGGACCTAGGGCAAAGTTGGTCCAACAAGTTGGACCAACTTTGGCCATGTGCTAAGGTTGAACCATGACCATCGAGGTGAACATCGCCGAGGCCAAGGCCAAGCTGTCTGAACTGGTCGCCCGGGCCGAAAGCGGCGAAGAGGTCGTGATCGTTCGCCACGGCAAGCCGATCGTGACCTTAACCGTCAAGCCAACGCAGCCAGTTCCGCTGACGGGCAAGCGTCGTCTGGGCGTTTGGGAGCACCTGAACCTGAAGATCCCCATGAGCGCTTTCGAACCAGATCCGGAAGATGCCAAGTGGAACGATGAACCGATCTTCCCGGAGAAATGAAGCTCCTGATCGACAGCCACGCCCTGGTGTGGAGCGCCACCGAACAGTCAAGCCTCGGCTCAAGGGCCAGAGAAGCCATCACCGACCCCTCAAACCAAGTTCTGGTGAGCGCTATCACCGCTTATGAACCTGAATTGAAGCGCGTGCGCGATCCGCTACTGGCTCGCTTGCCGGACAATCTGGACGAGGCCGTCAGGGCCCAAAATTTCGAATGGCTCGCAGTCACTGCCGAGCACGCAAGTGAAGCCGGCAAACTACCCCGACTGCACGGCGACCCTTTCGACAGGATCATTATCGCCCAGGCCTTCGTCGAAGGCGCTGTTATCGTCAGCGCCGATCGTTGGTTCCCGGGCTACGGCGTACCGTTGCTCTGGTAGCCCCCTACCGCGTCGGAACCGGCGTCTCGCCACGATAGTCGTAGAAGCCGCGCCCGACCTTGCGGCCTAGCCAGCCGGCTTCGACGTATTTCACCAGCAGCGGACAGGGGCGGTATTTGGAGTCCGCCAGGCCCTCGTAGAGCACGTTCATGATCGACAGCACCGTATCCAGGCCGATGAAGTCGCCCAGTTCCAGCGGGCCCATGGGGTGGTTGGCGCCCAGCCGCATGGCGGTGTCGATGGCGTCCACGGTGCCGACGCCTTCATAGAGGGTGTAGATGGCCTCGTTGATCATCGGCACCAGCACGCGGTTGACGATGAAGGCCGGGAAGTCCTCGGCGTTGGCGGTGGTCTTGCCCAGGGACTTGGCGAAATTGACCGCCGTCTCATAGGTCACCACATCCGTGGCGATGCCGCGGATGATCTCCACCAGCTTCATGAGCGGCACGGGATTCATGAAGTGCAGGCCGATGAACCGTTCCGGCCGGTCGGTGGTGGACGCCATCCGGGTGATGGAGATGGAGGAGGTGTTGGACGCCAGGATGGTGTTCGGACCCAGGTGCGGCTCGATGGACTTGAAGATCTGCTTCTTCAGGGCTTCGTTTTCGGTGGCCGCCTCGATCACCAGATCGGTCTGCGCCACCTCAAGCAGGGACTCGGCCGGCGTCACATGGGCCAGGGCAGACTTCATCGCTTCGTCGGTGATGATGCCGCGGCTGACCTGGCGGGCGAGGTTCTTTTCGATCACCGCGACGCCGGCGTCGATCCGGTCGCGCGAGACGTCATGCAGCATGACCTGGTAGCCCGCCAGCGCGCACACATGCGCAATGCCGGTTCCCATCTGGCCGGCGCCAACGATGCCAACCGTCTTGATATCCACCATTCTTGACCCGCCTTGGCAGCCCTAGCGCTGTTTCGCGCCCCCGTTGGGTCATTTGTACCACGCCGCAACGCAGTTGCGAGAAAACTTTGCTGCGATGCAATGCCTCTGGCGGAGGGCTCGCGGGGTCACGCTCGATCGCTCGCGCCTTGCAGATATTTTCCGTCCCGGATAGCCAAAACGCCGACTTGTGCGTTGTACGGTTTGAGGGGGACTATTCTTTCTTGACGACCCAGGACCAGGACGCGCTTCGGGACCTCTTTCCCGGCGACAGCCAGATGAGCGAGCTGATGCGCGCCCACGACTGGGCGGCGACGTCGCTTGGCCCGCCGCAAGCTTGGCCGGCGGGGCTGAAGGTCCCGCTCAGGATGATGCTCACCTCCCGGTTCGAGATGTGGCTGGGCTGGGGCGAGGATATGGCCTTCTTCTACAACGACGCCTATCGCCCGACCCTTGGCGTCAAGCACCCGGGCGCCTTGGGCAGGCCCACGCGCGAGGTCTGGTCAGAGATTTTCGACGACCTCAAAGACCGGTTCGAGACGGTCATGCACGACGGGCAGGCCACCTGGGACAAGGCCCTGCTGCTGCTGCTGGAGCGCAGCGGTTATCCAGAGGAAACCTACCACACCTTCTCCTACAGCCCGCTGATGGGGGACGACGGCAAGGTCGGCGGCCTGATGTGCGTGGTCTCCGAAGAGACCGAGCGGGTGGTCAGCGAACGGCGGCTGGAGACCCTCGGCGCCCTCGCCGCCGCCCTGATGTCGGCGCGAACCCGATCCGACGTGCTGGCGGGCGTCAGCGCCGCGCTGGGCGCGAACCGGCGCGACTTCCCCTTCCATGACCTGCGGCTGTTCGAGGCTGGCGATGCGTTGGCGGGCGGGGGTGAACTCGCCGACACCGACTGGCCGCTCGAACGGGTCCTGGCGGGCGAGCCCCTGACGCGCGTGGCGCTGGCGGGCCTGGTCGATGCGCCGCCCATGGGCGACTGGGCCACGCCGCCCACCGAGGCGATCATCGTTCCGGTGACCAAGCCTGGGCATGTCGCGCCGAGCGGCGCCCTGGTGCTGGGCCGCAATCCCCTGCGGCCGCACGATCCGGAGCTCGCCGGCTTCGCTCAACTGATGGCCGGCCAGATCGCCAGCGCCCTGGCCACGGCGGACATCCGCCTGACCGAGCTGGCCGAAACCGAACGTCTTCGCGATCTGTTCGAACAGTCGCCGAGCTTCATGGCCGTGCTGCGCGGGCCGGAGCATCGGGTCGAGCTGACGAACACGGCCTACCTGCAGCTGATCGCTCACCGCGATGTGGTCGGCATGACCATACGCGAAGCCGTGCCGGAGATCGAAGGCCAGGGTTTCTATGAGCTGCTGGACCAGGTCTATGTGACCGGTCAGCCCTTTGTGGGCCAGTCCGCGCCGATCACCATCCAGCGCACGCCGGGGGCGGCGCCGGAGCCGCGTTTCCTGGACTTCATCTACCAGCCGATCCGCAACGCCGCTGGCGCCGTGACCGGCGTCTTCGTGGAGGGTATCGACGTCACCACCACCCATGAGGCGGTCATGGCGTTGCGGGAAAGCGAGGGGCAGTTCCGCACCCTGGCGGAGGCCATGCCCAATCACGTCTGGACCTCGACCCCGGACGGGCTGCTCGATTGGTTCAACAGTCAGGTTTACGCCTATTCAGGCGCGAAGCCGGGCGAACTCGACGGCGCGGGCTGGGGCGCCATCGTTCATCCAGACGATTTCCCCGCCGCCGCCGAGCGCTGGAGCGCCGCCCTGGCGACCGGCGCCGTCTACGAGGCAGAGTTCCGGCTAAGGCGGGCCGACGGCGTTTGGCGCTGGCATATCGCCCGCGCTGTGCCGCTCATGGGCGAAGACGGGCAGGTCTCCCGCTGGATCGGCACCAACACCGACATCGACGACCAGAAGGCCACGGCGGACGCCCTGGCCGACCTCAACGCCACGCTGGAACACCAGGTCAGCGAACGCACCGCAGAGCTGATGGCGGTCGAGGAGGCGCTGCGGCAAAGCCAGAAGATGGAGGCTGTCGGCCAGCTCACCGGTGGAATCGCCCACGATTTCAACAATCTTCTGGCGGCCATCAGTGGCAGCCTGGAGCTGCTCGGGGCCCGCCTGGCCGATGGCCGCATCGATGCTCTGCCCCGCTATATCGACAGCGCCCAGAACGCCGCCAAGCGCGCGGCGGCGCTGACCCAGCGGCTGCTGGCCTTCTCCCGTCGCCAGACTCTGGACGCCAGACCGATCAACGCCAACCGCCTGATTGCCGGCATGGAGGAGCTGATCCGCCGCACTGTAGGCCCGTCCATCGTCATGGAGGTCGTGGGCTCCGGCGGCCTCTGGCAGACCCTGATCGACCCCAACCAGCTCGAGAACGCGCTGCTCAACCTGTGCATCAACGGCCGCGACGCCATGCCGGACGGGGGCCGATTGACCATCGAGACGGCCAACAAATGGCTCGACGATCGCGGCGCGCGCGAACGGGACCTGACGCCCGGCCAATATGTCTCGCTCTGCGTCACCGACACTGGAACCGGCATGACCCCCGAGGTCATCGCCCGCGCCTTCGACCCCTTCTTCACCACCAAGCCGCTGGGTCAGGGCACCGGCCTGGGCCTGTCGATGATCTACGGTTTCGTGCGCCAGTCGGGCGGCCAGGTGCGGATCTATTCCGAGGTCGGGCAAGGAACCACCGTCTGCCTCTATCTGCCGCGCCATTTCGGCCACGCCGAGGAAATCGACACCCGCACCGAGGCCGCGCGGGGCGCGGGCCCAGGTGTCGGCGGGTCGGTGCTGGTGATCGACGACGAGCCCACCATCCGCATGCTGGTGGTCGATGTTCTGGAGGAGGCCGGCTATTCTGTCATCGAGGCCAACGACGGCCCAGGCGGGCTGAAGGTGCTGCAGTCCAATGCCCGGGTGGACCTGTTGATCACCGACGTGGGCCTGCCCGGCGGCATGAACGGCCGGCAGGTGGCCGACGCCGGACGCGTGATCCGCCCGGACCTGAAGGTGCTGTTCATCACCGGCTACGCCGAGAACGCCGTGGTCGGCAACGGCCATCTGGACCCCGGCATGCAGGTGATCACCAAGCCCTTCGACATCCGCGCCCTCGGCGAAAAGGTGCGCGAGATGGTGGACGGGTAGGGGCAAGCGGTATTGACGATCGCGGGGTCCAATGCCGACAAACACGCACCTGTTCACGCACAAGACCCGTCGCCAAGCTCAACGCCGAATTCGCCTAGCTGGCTCAGTTAGAGGGCGTCGTGGTCGTCGTCGCGGGGGTGCTGGCCTTCTGCTGCGCCTGGATCAGGTTGGTTTTTGCGGTCAGGTAGTTGACCTGAGCGGTGAGGTCAGCGGTCTTGCCGTTGAGAACGGCCTGGCTGTTGGTGAACGAGCTTGTCACACCCGTGAAGAAGGAGCCGACCACCTGGCCAGGGAAGGAAACGATCGCCAGAGCCTCGCTTGGGCGGCTATCGGTGACGCCCGTGGGTTGGCCGCCGGCAAAGGTGTAGGCGACGCTTCGGGCGACCAGAACGCCGCGCTGGGTCGGCAGGATGGTCAGGTAGCGACTGTCTTGCGCCAGGAAATAGGACTGCGCGATCTCAACGTCCGTAGGAACATCGGGGCTGCCCGGGACGCCGAGACGTTTCTGGGTTGCGGTCAGGCTGCAGGGTCGAGAGGCGGAGACCACAATGCCGTCATAGACGCCCGGCTTGACGGTTTCGCCGGCGGCGTCCGTCAAAGGCGGTGCGTTCTCAGGAATTCCCGCGGCCGGCGGCGGTGCGTCAGGATCGGTTCCCCGCGCAGCGCAGGTCAGGGAGAGGGTCAGGTTGAAGCTGTCGGTCAGGGCCTTCATCACCTTCTCGCGCGCCGCCGCACGCAGTTCGCTGGCCGACGCGGGCATTTTATCGACGCCCGTTTCGGCCGGTCCCGCTTTCAGCACCAAGGTGGTCCCGCCCTTTAGCTCTACGTTTGTCCCGTCCTTCAGGGCGACGATTGTTCCGCCTTTCAGCGCTACGGTGGTTCCATCCCTCACAGTCCCGATTGTTCCGTCCTTCAGCTTTCCGGCCGGGTCCCAATCCTCAAGCGCCGCATAGAAGGTCAGCGGCAACATGGCGCCCGGCAGATTGGGCAGGCCGCCGGGCGCGGGCAGATCGACCAGCAGCTGCTGAGCCAACAAGGCGGCGGTCGCCGCATCGTCGGCATGCCCTTTGGCTTTCGATTCAGGGTCGCAGGCGCCCAGGTTGGCGATCTGCGTGGCCGGGTCGTTAGCTGGGGCGACCGTGCAGCTCGGCTTGGGTTTCGCCTTGGGCTTAACCTTGGACCCCGTTATTTTCAGGCTATGGACGAAGTCGACTTGGTTCGCCCCAGCGCCTGGAAGAGCGACCCCTGGCGCGGCGGCGAGCCCGACTGTGTTCGCGATGGCGCTTGCGATCGCGGTTATCTGTGAGGTCGATGTCGGCGCGCCATTGGTCAGGAAGCCATTGGCGTCCACGCCGAGCGTCAGGGAGTCCGTATACAGGATGTTAGTCTGCGGAATGAGCGCGTAGCTGCGGCTGGAGTCGGGAACGATGGATTGCTGAACGGTTACGGCGACCCTAGGCGTGCATTTCGCGACCAGAAAATCGTACGTCCCGTCCACAGCGTTGCGGGAGGTCGCCTTGGGAAGATTCGTGCTCATCAGCTGCTGATACGGCGCGCCCTGGATGGTGCTGAAATAGGGGTCCAGGCTGGCTTTGAGGGTCTTCGGCGTGTCCTTCGGCGCGGAGCGACCGGCAGCCATCTGGCCGAGGCTGTTCGTCAGCTTCGCGTAGATCGAAATCTCACCCGCGACCTGGGCCTGGGCGGCCGTGTACTCGGCTGTCATGACCGCGCATTGGCTTGAGTCCGACGGCGGCGCCGGCGCCGGGGCGGCGGTCGCGCCCGACGTCACGCTGCCGCTGATCGTCCACGAGGTCGGCGTAGCGCTCGTTGTGGTCGTTGGCCCCGCAGGGGCCGGGGTGGCTGAACTCGCCGGGGCCTGCGCTGTGGACGGTGCGGCCGAAAACTGGATCGTCAACAGCGACCGAGCCACAGAGTAGTTGAGGTAGGCGCCTTGCCGCTGTTTTACTGAACTCTGCGTCAGGTCAATGCTTTTAACAGTGCTACAACTGGCGAGAAGCAGACCTGCAACGCCGACGACAATCCGTCCCAACTGCGCACTCTGGGATTTTCTATCCTGAAGCATATCGTTTCGCCCCCGCGAGGATCTAGGCGAAACTCAATCATAGATAGTCTATTGGCACAATTTTATCTGGGACGAGAAACTGCGGCCAGCCGCCGCACCGTCGTACCGGAGAAATCAAGGTCAGGTCGCTTCTGCCTCATTCCTTGCGGGGAAAGGCAGTGGAACGGACAAGCTGGCGGCATGCCTACAGGCGACGCGGCCAGCACGCCGCGCCTAACCGTGCGCATTCCCGTGACGACTAATCGAACACGGCCCAGATGCAGGAGACGGGCGGCTCGCCCCGCGCTGGCTCAAAACCGCCCGGCTCGCCTACCCCAGCGCGGCCATCAAATCGGGCACCGCCGTCTTGTAGTCCGACACCAGGCCATAGTCGGCGACCTGGAAGATCGGCGCGTCGGCGTCCTTGTTGATCGCGACGATCACCTTGGAATCCTTCATGCCGGCGAGATGCTGGATGGCGCCCGAGATGCCGATGGCGATGTAGAGCTGCGGCGCAACCACCTTGCCGGTCTGACCGACCTGGTAGTCGTTGGGGGCGTAGCCCGCGTCCACCGCCGCGCGGCTGGCGCCGACCGCGGCGCCCAGCTTGTCGGCCAGGGGCTCGATCACCCGCTGGAACTCTTCCGCCGAACCCATGGCCCGACCGCCGGAGACGACGATCTTGGCCCCGGCCAGCTCGGGCCGGTCGGATTTGACGATCTCGTCGGAGACGAAGTGGGTCTTCGGCGCGCCGTCGCCGGCGGAGACCTTTTCGATCGCCGCCGAACCGCCTTCGCCAGCGGCCTTGAAGGCGGTCGGGCGAACGGTGATCAGCTTCTTGGCGTCGGAGGACTGCACCGTTTCCAGCGCGTTGCCGGCATAGATCGGCCGCACGAAGGTGTCGGCGCTGAGCACTTCGATGATTTCCGAAATCTGCGCCACGTCCAGCTTGGCGGCGATACGCGGAGCATAGTTCTTGCCCGCGGAGGTGGCCGGGATCAGGATCGCGTCATAGTTCCCGGCCAGGCCCAGCACCGTGGCGGTAACCGCCTCGGCGATCTGCTTGCCCAGTTCGGCGCTCTCGGCGACCAGCACCTTGCGCACGCCGTCGATCTTGGCGGCATGGGCCGCGACCGCGTCCACGCCCTGGCCGGCGACCAGAATGTCGACGTCCTTCGACAGCGCCAGGGCGGCGGTGACGGTCTTGTTGGTGGTGTCCTTCAGCGACGCATTGTCGTGATCGGCGATGACGAGCACGGCCATTAGAGCACCCCCGCTTCAGTCTTGAGTTTGGAAACCAGTTCGGCGGCGGTCTCGACCTTGACGCCGGCGACGCGCTTGGGCGGCTCGGTGACCTTGAGCACTTTCAGATGCCCGCCGATATCGACGCCGTAGTCGGCGACGGCCTTGATCGCGAGTTCCTTCTTCTTCGCCTTCATGATGTTCGGCAGCGAAGCGTAGCGTGGTTCATTCAGGCGCAGGTCAGCGGTGATCACCGCAGGCAGGTCCAGTTCCAGGGTCTGCAGGCCGCCATCGACCTCGCGGGTCACTTTCGCCTTACCACCGGCGATCTCGATCTTGGAGGCGAAGGTGGCTTGCGGCCAGTCCAGCAGCGCCGCCAGCATCTGGCCGACGGCATTGTTGTCGCCGTCGATGGCCTGCTTGCCCATCAACACCAGGTCGGGCTTTTCTTCCTCGACCGCCGCCTTCAGCAGCTTGGCGACTTCCAGCGGCTCGACGTCCACGTCAGTCTGGATCAGGATCGCCCGGTCGGCGCCGATGGCCAGGGCGGTGCGGAGGGTTTCCCCCGCCTGGGCCGGACCGATGGAGACGGCGACGACCTCGGTCGCAATGCCTTTTTCCTTCATGCGCACGGCTTCTTCCACCGCGATCTCGCAGAAGGGGTTCATCGCCATCTTCACATTGGCGAGGTCCACACCCGTCTGATCGGGCTTCACACGGACCTTTACGTTGGAGTCGATCACCCGTTTGACCGGGACCAGCACCTTCATCGGAATTTGCGACCTCTGAAATTGTGAAAATGAGCAGCGACGGGCGCGCGGCGAGGCGCCCCTATAGCGAAAAGCGCGGCAAACTGACAATGCCGCCCGCGACTGTCAACGCGACCCCTGTCGATTGTGGCCGGTTGCGATCCCCTGGCGGCTGAAGCATAGAGCGCTTCATGTACCAGACCTTCCGACTCTTGCGGATAATCATGCTCTGCGTGTTCATGGTCATTTGCGCGGGCCTTTGGGCCTATCAGTTCTTCGTTGTCTGGCCGAGCCGGGCCTGCGAGGCCAAGGGCCACTGGTGGGATAGCCGAGACCTGTCCTGCGCCATTCCCATGCCGCTCAGCACCTGGACCGGCCGGCCAATGAGCACCCTGCCCAAGGCCGAGCAGAAGCCCGAGCGGGCGCCGGTGGCCAAGCCCCCTGAGGCGCCCATGCCTCGCCGCGGTGAAACTAAATAGCATCTGAAGGGTTTTGGACGACGTCGGGCGGTGGTGGGCCCGCGCCCCTAAAAACCTCATAGGATGCTTTTTCATGAAACGCCTTCTGGTCGCGGCGGCGGTGATCGCCGCCCTCGCCGCTTCATCCACCATCGCTTCGGCCAATCCTCATCCCGAATGGCGCAAGGGCGCCCGCATGAGCCACGACGACTGGGGCCGGGGCCAGCCGGTGGACTACCGTGCTCATCATCTCCGCAGGCCGCCGGGCGGCTATGAGTGGCGTCAGGTCGATGGCAACTACGTCCTGGCGGCGGTCGCCACCGGGGTGATCCTCTCCGCGATCGCGGCCGATCACTAGACCCGACTTACGATTCGCGGGTGGCGCCCGGCGACCAGAGTACGTCGCCGGCGCCATTCGCGTTCGCTCGCCGGCAGGCGACGAACAGCAGGTCGGACAGGCGGTTGAGATATTTCAGCGCCGCCGGGTTGATCGGCGGTTCGGCATTCGCCGCCAGACTGACCGCCCGGCGTTCGGCCCGGCGGCAGACGGTGCGGGCCAGGTGCAGGGCTGCAGCGGCGGGCGATCCGCCCGGCAGGATGAAGGAGTTGAGCGGCGCAAGCTCGGCGTTGACCGTATCGATCTCCCGCTCAAGCCGCTCGACCTGGCTGGGGATGACGCGCAGCGCACCGGGAACATCGCCGGCGGTCGCCAGATCCGCGCCCAGATCGAACAGCTCGTTCTGCGCCCGACCCAAGACAGCGTCGAGCCACGGGTCGGCGGCCAGATGCAGCCGGGCCAGGCCCAGGCAGGCGTTGGTCTCATCGACATCGCCATAGGCCTCAACGCGGGGATCGAACTTATCGACCTCATCGCCGCTGGCCAGGCGGGTGCGGCCCTTATCGCCCGTCCGCGTATAAATTCGCGTCAGCCTGACCATCTAGCGGCGCAGAAAATAGACGGCGGCGCAGAGGACGATGATGGCGATGAACTGAAGCAGCACTCTGAGCCGCATCAGCTTGTTGGAATAGGACCGGCCGAAGTCGCCGCCCCGGAACAGGGCGTAGATGCCGACGCCGAGGGTGACCAGCACCGCGCCGAGGGCAAGCGGGATAAGGATGTTGAACAGAGTGGTCATGGCTGCGGTGATCCTAGCCCGCGCGTGGCCCAGGCGTCACCAATCATCTTTTTTCTAAAATTTCAGATGAAATTGGTTGAACGTGTTCGTCAAATCCTCTATGGCCCCGCTTCCGCTGTGTACGGAGGTTTTTCGCCATCATGGTGCGACCTCATGACGCAAGCTGTGCAGTTTCCGTGAAGCCACGGGCGAATCAGGCGGTAATCGCCGGCCCACGGCTCTTTCGAGTGAGTAGTTAGCTGAACGCGTTCAATCGAAGCCCGCGCGGATGTCCGCGCGCTTCAGATGACCCTGGAATGAAGAAGACGATGAAACACTCCCCCATCCGTGGCGTCGCCTCGGCCCAGCAGCCGCTGACGCGGCGGGCCCTGGCCAAGCAACTCACGCGCACCAAGCTGATCGAGGCCGCTCGCGACATGTTCGCCGACCGGGGCTACGAGGCCGCCACGGTTCGCGACATCGCCGCCGCCGCCAACCTGTCCACCGGCGCGGTGTTCGCCAGCTTTTCCGACAAGGCCGACCTCTTCAATGAAGTGATCGTAGCCGAATATGAGCTGATGCACGCCGCCATGGTCGCGGCCACCGACCCGTCCGCGCCGGCGCGCGAAACCCTGATCAAACTGCTGACCATGGCCTATCAGTCATACCACGGCCAGATTCGGCTGGTGCAGGCGGCGCTCAGCTTCTGCTGGATGCGCGACCTGCTCTCCGAGCCGCGTCACATGGCGGCGGTGGACCTGGTGCGCGGCCACCTGGGCAATGTGCTGCAGTGTGGGGTCGAACACGGGGAACTGTCCGCCGACCTCGACGTTCGGCTGACCAGCGAGATGCTGTGGGAGACCTACCTCTCCAACTATCGCCGGGTGATCTATGAGGGCTGGGGGCCGGACGCCTTGCGGACCCGCATGATCAGCCAGCTTGATGTCCTGATCAGCCCGCGCAAGGCCGCGGCCTGATGAGCCGGACCGCGGGCCACAAACGGCCCGCGGCCTTATTTTATTAGTCTCCCGGGGGGGAAGCGTTTTGGGCGTTAGGGAAGAAGGCAAGCAGGCGACGCGTCAGCGGGTTCTGTCCGCCGCGCGCGATCTGTTCGAGGAAATCGGCTTCGAGGAAGCCACCATCAGGATGATCGCCCAGCGCGCCGGGGTTTCGGTGGGCAGCGTCTTCACCACCTTCACCGGCAAGACCGAGATTCTCAGCCACGTGATGGCCGACCGGCTTGAGGGCATGTACATCGAGTTGGACCGGGTCGTGCCCCACCTGCACGGCCATACTGTCGATCGGCTGCGGTCGATCATGGCGGTCCACTACAGCATAGAGATGCGCCGCCAGCGGCTGTTCGTGGCCTATGTCGGCGCCTCCTTCGGCTGGGCGGCGGACCAGCGGGTCATACCTTTGGGCGAGAACGCCCGTTTCAAGGCCATGCTCGCCGAAACCCTCCGAGCAGGAGTCGAGCGCGGAGAGGTGCGGAACGGCGCGGACGCCGACCTGTTCGTCGAGGTCATGCTGGCCGCCTATATCTGGAACTATCGCCTGGTCTGCCGCGAGGGCGCCGACGTCACCGAACTGATCGCCCTGATGGACCGCCAGATCGGGATCCTGTTCGAGGGTGTGGCGGCGCGCTGAGCCGGACGCTCGACAGCCAATGGCTGTTGATCCTGACCGTTGGGCTGGGATGAACCCTGTGCGTGGTTCGAGACGCGCGAAGAGGGATGGGCCCCACAAAACTTAGTCATGGTGAGGAGCGGCCTTCTTGGGCCGCATCTCGAACCACGCACGATTAGCGCCGCTTTGGGCCGCCCGTTTTGGGGGGACCTGCTTTCGGGGCGCCAGGCCGACGCGCGGCGCTCACTCGCCCAGGCCGCGCTGACCCCTTCGATGATGGCGGCCGCGAGGCCGGCGATGCGGCCGACTCAGGCGCGCGCGCCTTGGGCGCCTTCCTGACGTGGGAGTGGACAGGCCCAGCCCGCTTCTTCGGCTTGGCCCAGCCGGTCTTGTACTTCACCGGCTCGGGCCTGGCGGGCGCCTCGCCGGCCGCCGCTTCGGGCTTCTTCTTGAGCACCCGACCCGGCGCGGCCGAACCCGAACGGGTCGGCAGGGCGCCTTCGGCCAGATAGCGGCCTAAACGTTCGCGGATCGCCCGGGGCTCGACCTCCACCGCCTCGCCGGGCTTCAGGGTTCCCAGATCGAACGGACCATAGGCCTGGCGGATCAGCCGGTTGACGGTCAGGCCGACCGACTCCAGCACCTTGCGCACTTCGCGGTTCTTGCCTTCGGCCAGGGTGACGCCGATCCACTGGTTGACGCCGCTTGAATGACCCTCCTCCAGCCGCGCATCCACAGGGCCATAGCGGACGCCATCCACCGTGGCGCCGTCCTTCAGCTTGTCGAGGACCGCCTGGGTCACGCCCCGGCCCCGGGCCCGGGCGCGGTAGCGGCGGACCAGGGCGTTGGCGGGCAGTTCCAGAGCCCGGGCCAGGGCGCCGTCGTTGGTGAGCAGCAGCAGGCCCTCGGTATTCAGGTCGAGCCGCCCCACCGAGATCACCCTCGGCAGCTGTGGCGGCAGGTTGGCGAACACCGTCGGGCGGCCTTGCGGGTCCTTCTCGGTGGTCACCAGGCCGACCGGCTTGTGATAGCGCCACACCCGCGTCGCCTCCGGGGCGGCGACGGGGCGGCCGTCGACCGTCAGCACATCGTGTGCGCCCACCTTCACCGCCGGGGTGTCCAGCACCAACCCGTTGAGCTTGACCCGGCCAGCGGCGATCAGCCGCTCGACCTCCCGCCGCGAGGCCACGCCGGCGCGGGCCAGGGCTTTGGCGACGCGCTCGCCGCCGCCGTCTTGGGCGGCTTCGGGCGCGTCTTCGGCTTGACCATCGGAGATGAGAGGGTTTGGGTCGGCGGGATGACTCATGATCAAGCGACAATGCGCATTGCCCTCGATTGCGCGCAAGCCGCCGCCGACGCCGGCGAAGCGCCGATCGGGGCGGTGGTGATCGATCCGGCCACGGGCGAAGTGATCGCCAAGGCCGGCAATGCGCCCATCGGCCGTCATGACCCTACCGCCCATGCCGAGATCCTCGCCCTGCGCGCGGCGGCCGAGGCGATCGGCAACTACCGGCTCACGGGCCTGACCCTGGTGGTGACCCTGGAGCCCTGCGCCATGTGCGCCGGCGCCATCAGCCACGCCCGGATGGGACGGGTCGTGTTCGGGGCGACCGACGAGAAGGGCGGCGCGGTGGTGAGCGGCGGCAGGTTCTTCGAACAACCCACCTGTCACTGGCGGCCGGAAGTGTCAGGCGGGGTGATGGCGGAGGAGAGTTCGGCGATGTTGAAAAACTTCTTCAAGGCACGTCGGAAAACATGATGGTTCTTTTGTCATTTACATACTTTTATAAAAATGTATCTTGAGCATACGTTTTAGAGGTACAGAGATGTCGCGCTACGAACCGCTGACCCGCTTCCTAGAGGCGCGTGAGGAAGAAAAGCTTTCGCTCGGTTTCGGGGAAATCGAAGCCATCATCGGTCGATCGCTGCCCGCCTCGGCTCGCGAACATCAGGCGTGGTGGTCGAATACCGAAACCCACAGCCACGCCGACAGCTGGATGCGACCCGGCTGGCGAACTCAAGAACTCAATCTGGCCGAAGAACGCATCGCCTTCGTTCACAGCCCCCTGCCGCCCCGGCGTCCGACGCTTGCCAATGCGCCGTCGTCCGGTAGAGCAATCGTCCTGGATAGAGACAGCCTGTCCTTGTCTGCGTTGAGCTTGGTGGAACGCCACGCTGCGGAACACAGCCGTTCCCTTGCCGAGGCGATAGCAGACCTCCTTTCGGAGGCCGCGGTCGAGCGCAAGCGCCGGCTATTGGATCGCTTTCCTCTAACGGGAGAACGATCCTCCATCGATAGCGTCGCGCTGATCCGCGAGGACCGCGATGCGCGCTGACGTCGTGCTGGACGCTTCGGTTGCCGCCAAATTCTATTTCTACGAGGAGGGCTCCGAACGGGCTCGCTCAATCCTCACCTCCGGCCTCGTTGTCGCCGCGCCGGAGCTGTTGCACTTCGAAATGGCCAGCATCGCCATCAAGAGGATCCGGATGGGGCTCTCGACCGGTGAGCAGGCACAGGATGCTCTGACGTCGGTTGGAGACTTACTCGACGCCATCGCGCCGCTCGCCGGGCTCAAGACGCGTGCCTTTTATCTCGCGCGTGACTACGGCTTCTCCGTCTACGATGGCGCCTACCTTGCGCTTGCAGAGCAACTGTCCGCGCCGCTGCTGACTGCTGACGGTCCGCTCGTGACACGGGCCAAAAACATGGGAATGGGAAATCTGGTTCAGCAACTCTGAGCGCCCAACCCTCTTGCCACCCACTCAACAAAACCGGATGATCAACCGGTATCAATCGCACCCGCGCCAATGACGGGGCCTGTTCTCAAGGAGGAAACGATGGGTTTGCTGGATGGGAAGGTGGCGATCGTCACCGGGGCTGGCGGCGGTCTGGGCCGGGCCTATGCCAAGCTGTTCGCCAAGGAAGGCGCATCCGTCGTCGTCAACGACTTCGGCGGCTCGCGGGACGGCTCGGCGGCGGGTACCTCGCCCATGGCCCAGGCGGTGGTGGACGAGATCATCGCCGACGGCGGCAAAGCTGTCGGCAATGGCGCGGACGTCTCGACCATGGAGGGCGGCCAGTCGATCTTCCAATCGGCCATCGACGCCTTCGGCAAGGTCGACATCTTGGTCAACAACGCCGGCATCCTGCGCGACAAGACCTTCTCCAACACCAGCGAAGCCGACTGGGACATGGTGGTGAAGGTGCACCTGAAGGGGACCTACTGCGTCACCATGCCGGTGTGGAACTGGATGAAGGCCAACGGCGGCGGGGTGATCGTCATGACCTCCTCCACCTCCGGCCTCTACGGCAATTTCGGCCAGGCCAACTACGGCGCGGCCAAGGCCGGCATCTATGGCTTCATGCGGGTGCTGTCGATCGAGGGGCGCAAGTACAACATCCGCCTCTGGGGCCTGGCCCCCGGCGCCTTCACCCGGATGACCGAGGACCTGCCCGGTCGCAAGGACCAGGAGCCGGATCCCGCCTCCCTGCCCGAGAACATCGCCCCCGGCGTGCTCTACATGGTCTCGGACCTGTCCGGCGACCAGACCGGCAAGGTGCTCGGCGTCTCCTCGCGCGGGGTGCGGGAGATGAAGATGCTGCAGACCAAGGGCTACAACGGCGGGGTGGGGCATACCGCGCAGGACATCGCCGACCACGCGTCGGAGGTCTTCTTCGCCGAGGCGGTGCAGCGGGAGATAGCCTAGCGCCCACGTCGCGTCGTCACCCTCGGGCCTGGCCCGAGGGTCAGACGCGCCGCGGCGCGCTGTTGGATCGTTTGCACCTCATGTCCATCGGCGGCATCTTCGCCAAATGAACAAGCTCGCCGCCCTGTACCGGTCAGTTCCCCTGCTCGCATGGATATTGATCGGCGTTTTCCTGGGTTTCGTCGTCGCCGATGGCCTCATGCGAGGCTGGGACCACGCGATCAGCCTGATCCCCCTTCGTGCGGCGGCCCTTGTCGCCGTCCTGGCGCTTTGGTGGATCGTGCGCAGGTTTATGCCTCGGCGCGGGCCGCGCCGAGACTAGGACCGGCGCCGGCCAGCCCCTGACTCAAGACCAACTGTCGGAGCCGTCGAACGGGCTTGCCTGGAACGATCGGCGCCCCTATAGTGAAGCAATCGCTTCAGTATTAGCCAGGACGCTCCACATGTCGCTCACCTTCTATTTCCACCCCCTGTCGTCCTTCTGCTGGAAGGCGCTGATCGCCCTTTATGAGGCGGAGGTCCCGTTCGAGCCGAAGCTGGTCAATCTGGGCGATCCGGCCGACCGCGCGGCCTTCCAGACGGTCTGGCCGCTGGCCAAGTTTCCGGTGCTGCGCGACGAGGCGCGGGGGCTGACCCTGCCGGAGTCGAGCATCATCATCGACTATCTGGCGCAGTATTATCCGGCCGCGGTCGAGCTGATCCCGGCGGGCCCGGACGCGGCCCGTCAAGTGCGCCTGCTGGACCGGTTGTTCGACAGCTACATCCACCTGCCCCTGCAGCAGGTGGTCGCCGAGCGGCTACGGCCCGAAGGCCAGCACGACCCCTTCGGCGCCGAACGCGCACGTGGGACGATCCGCCAGGGCTACGACCTCCTCGCCCCGATGGTCGGGGGCCCCTGGGCCACGGGCGAGACCTTCACCCTCGCCGACTGCGCGGCCCTACCGGCGCTCTACTATGCGGACTATGCGGTCAACCTGACAGAATGGCCCGGGCTGGCGGATTACCTTGAGCGGCTAAAGGCACGGCCCAGCGTGGCGCGCGTGCTGACGGAGGCGCAGCCGTTCTTCCAGTATTTCCCGCTGGCGAATGACCGGTGACCGTCGCGGCTTGATCGACCTGAGTGCGCCGCCGCCGCGACCTCAGCCGAAGTTCGCAAGCGTTCTGGCGAACTCCTCCAGAAGGCCGGCGCAAAGGAACGGTTCGATAGCCTTAGTACCTGCAGGATCGTCCGCAAAAGACTCGATGAATTCATCTCGGATCGACTCGCGCACTCCGGAATCGTTCCACCCGTAGAGCTCATTGATCGCGGCGGCGGCGCTGTTCAACTCTTTCAGGGGCTGCGTATCCCGCGCTGATCGGCCCAGGTATCCGCCAAACGCCGCCAGTATGACGCCCGGTAGATCGTCGGTCCCTTCGATGATCCGATATTCCGCTGATGAGAAAAACGCCGGCGCCGCTGCCCTTAGAAACGGCACGATTTGGTCGCGACGGGACCCGATGAGTACGAAATTCGGCTTCATGGCGCGAACAATATGCCCGTCCGCTTTATGAGCCAATCACGGTCGCGCGGCTCGCCCGCTCCTACCCCACCCGCTTGTAAAACACCGTCGTGTCGCAGTACCGCCCGTCCGGAAACAGCGCGTATTCCGGGATCACACCCACCTTGGTCCAGCCGGCGCGCGTGTAGAGCCGTTCCGCGTCGCCGCCGGTGACGGTGTCGAGCACCAGCACGGTCTTGCCCATGGCTGCCGCCGCGGCCTCGGCGGCGCGCAACAGGGCTTCCGCCAGACCCTGACGCCGCGCCCGCCGGTGCACCAGCATCTTGGCGATATCGGCGCGGTGGGGCTGGTTATCGGGGTCGGCAGGGATGACTTCGACCACGCCGGCAATCCCGGACTCATCCTCGGCGACCAGCACGGCGCGGCCGTCGCTGCGGGCGTCGCTCGCTACGGCGGACCAGAAGGCCTCCGCCCGCTCCGGCGTCAGGTCGGCCATGAAGCTGACCGAGGCGCCGCCGGCGACGCAGTCGAGCAGCACGGCCGCCAGCGAGGGAACGGCGGCGTCTGTCTCCGCGGGACTGAGCGCGCGGATCGTAAACCCCTCGGGCGCGGCGAACGCAGACGGCATAGGCTCTTTGTCCAAGATAAGAGAATTTGTCTCATTTAGTGGATATCAGGCGCACGTCGTCAAGCTGCGCCGATCCGGTCGCCCTCGCCTGGCCTCAGCGCAGATCGGGCGCCGAAAAAGGGGGCGCCACCAAGCTCACCAAGCTCACTAAGGCGGGCTTCGTCCGCTGCAAACCGTAGAGGCCGAGCTACCATTATAGCGCTTCGCGCGCCTTCGCGGCATCGCCGTAGGCTGAGAGACACCAGCCCCTTGGTGCTCTTGGTGTGCTTGGTGGTGAAAATCTCTGCCCCCACGGACGGCCAGCGGCGGTCGTCATGCCGGCGCGTGGCAGACCGCCTCGATGTTCCGCCCCTCGGGGTCCAGAACGAAGGCGCCATAATAGTCGGGATGATAGTGGGGCCGAACGCCCGGCGCGCCGTTGTCTGTCCCGCCGGCCGCCAGGCCCGCGGCGTGGAAGGCATCGACCTCGGCGCGGGTCTTGGCGGTGAAGGCGAAGTGGAGCTGGCCGCTCGACGCGTCGCCAGGGCCGATCCAGAAGAAGGGCCGCGTATCGCCATAGCCGATGAAGGGTTTGGAGCCGGTTTCCTCGGCGCTGACCTCAAAAGCGCGCCCGATTCCCAGCGGCGCCAGCGCCTTGTCGTAAAAGTCCGCGCAGCGCGCGAAATCGGCGACGCCGAAGGTGATATGGTCGAGCATGGGTGAGCCGCCTTGACAGGATGGTTGCGCCGGACGAGTGAACCGCCGACGCGGGGGCGCGGCAAGAGGTCGGCATGCGGGTTTTTCGCGGAACGAGGGGGATGGCGGTCGCGCTGGCGCTGCTCGTCTGCTCGTTTGCACAGCCGGCCCTGGCGGTCTGGCCCGAGGCCGTGCCGGCCCAGCCGCTGGTGCAGGCGCCCCGCGTCTGCGCCCTGGGTATCACCAACCTGATCCTCAACCGCCGCTGCAAGGTGACCGACTTCGCCAAGCTCGGCCGCTTCGAGGGGCACGACTGGTACTACGCCTTCTACAGCGTCCGCTGGGCCGACCGGCACGGCACCATTGAGCGGGCCTATCCAATCTTCTTCTATCTGCAGAAGCCGGCCACCCTGCGGCTGGGGCTATGGATCCACGACGAGCCGGGCCTGGCCGGGCAATGGGCCCGCGTGCCGCCGGTCAGGCCGGTGATCATCGACCGGCCCGACGGCCTCTACATGGGCGTGACCCTGCACGCCGTGCGCGGCCAGGATGTGCAGCGCCTGTTCCGGCTCAAGGACGACATGCACTGGGGCACGGTGAGCGTCCTCTATCGCTCCGACGAAGATATCGCCCTGCTCGATGCGGCCACGCCCAAGCATTGCGAGCGGGTCGATGACGGCGCCTATGACTGGACGAAGTTCCGTTATCGCGTGGCGCTGAAGAAGACCGGCGACGGAACGCCGTGCGGAACGATCGTCACCGGGCTGGCGATCAAGAAGGACAAGGCCTATCTGATCGACGCGGTGGTCGAGCCGCCGTCGGCCGAGGCGCCGGATCACGGTCTTTCCAGCCCGCCGTCCTTGACTTCAAAGGCCGCCGCGACTATCTCCGCCTCGCGTTAGCACTCAGGGCTGGCGACTGCTAACAGCAGCCGTTCGCTGAGCGTTTTCCATCCTTTATTCAAACCCCTTGTCCCTTAGGGAGAGACAATATGGCGTTTCGTCCTCTCGGCGATCGCGTTCTCATCAAACGCGTCGAAGAAGAAGCAAAAACCAAGGGCGGCATCATCATCCCCGATACCGCCAAGGAAAAGCCCCAAGAAGGCGAAGTGATCTCCACCGGTCCCGGCGCCCGTGATGAGCAAGGCAAGATCCATGCTCTGGACGTGAAGAAGGGCGACCGCATCCTGTTCGGCAAGTGGTCCGGCACGGAAGTGAAGATCGACGGAGACGACCTCCTCATCATGAAGGAGAGCGACATCCTGGGCGTGATCGAGAAATAAGCCGCGCCTTACTGAGTTTCGCCTTTTGGCGACCCCCATCCACCTTTCCGAAAGAACAGGAAAATGGCTGCTAAAGACGTCTATTTTGCTTCCGACGCGCGCGATCGCATGCTGCGCGGCGTCAACATCCTCGCCAACGCTGTTAAAGTCACCCTCGGCCCCAAGGGGCGGAATGTGGTGATCGAAAAGTCGTTCGGCGCTCCCCGCTCCACCAAGGACGGCGTGTCCGTCGCCAAGGAAATCGAACTGTCCGACCGGTTCGAGAACCTGGGCGCCCAGCTGATCCGCGAAGTCGCCTCCAAGACCAACGATAAGGCCGGCGACGGCACCACCACCGCCACCGTCCTGGCCCAAGCCATCGTGGTCGAGGGCCTGAAGTCGGTCGCGGCCGGCATGAACCCGATGGACCTGAAGCGCGGCGTCGACAAGGCCGTCCTGAAGGTCGTGGCCGAGATCAAGGCCACCTCCAAGAAGGTCACCACCAACGCCGAGATCGCCCAGGTCGGCGCCATCTCCGCCAACGGCGACAGCGATGTGGGCGACATGATCGCCAAGGCCATGGAAAAGGTCGGCAACGAGGGCGTCATCACGGTTGAAGAAGCCAAGAGCCTCGAAACCGAACTCGACGTCGTCGAAGGCATGCAGTTCGACCGCGGCTACCTCAGCCCCTACTTCATCACCAACGCGGACAAGATGGAGGCGGTGCTCGAAGATCCGCTGATCCTGCTGTTCGAAAAGAAGCTGTCCTCGCTGCAGGCGCTCCTGCCGGTGCTGGAAGCGGTGGTGCAGTCCTCGCGTCCGCTGCTGATCGTCGCCGAAGACATCGAAGGCGAAGCCCTGGCCACCCTGGTGGTCAACAAGCTGCGCGGCGGCCTGCGGGTCGCGGCGGTAAAGGCGCCGGGCTTCGGCGATCGCCGCAAGGCCATGCTGGAAGACATCGCCATCCTGACCGGCGGCCAGCTGATCAGCGAAGACCTGGGCATCAAGCTCGAGAACGTCACCCTCGAAATGCTCGGCAAGGCCAAGAAGGTCACCATCACCAAGGACGACACCACCATCGTCGACGGCACCGGCGACAAGGCTGACATCGAAGCCCGCATCTCGCAGATCAAGGCCCAGATCGAAGACACCACGTCGGACTACGACAAGGAAAAGCTGCAAGAGCGTCTGGCCAAGCTGGCCGGCGGTGTTGCGGTGGTCCGCGTCGGCGGCTCGACCGAAGTCGAAGTGAAGGAAAAGAAGGACCGCGTCGACGACGCCCTCAACGCCACCCGTGCGGCGGTTGAAGAAGGCATCGTTCCCGGCGGCGGCGTGGCTCTGCTCAAGGCGTCCAAGGTTCTGGACGGCATGAAGGGCGACAACGCCGACCAGGATGCGGGCATCGCCATCGTGCGCCGCGCCCTGCAGGCCCCGATCCGTCAGATCGCCGAAAACGCCGGCGTCGAAGGCTCGATCGTGGTCGGCAAGGTCATGGAAAACAGCTCCGCCACCTTCGGCTTCAACGCCCAGACGGAAGAGTATGTCGATATGATCAAGGCCGGCATCATCGACCCGGCCAAGGTCGTCCGCACCGCGTTGCAAGACGCGGCCTCGGTCTCCGGCCTGCTGATCACCACCGAAGCGGCCATCGTCGAAGCCCCGAAAAAGGGCGGCGGCGGCGCGGGCGGCATGCCCGGCGGCGGCATGGGCGGCATGGGCGACATGGACTTCTAGTCCACACCCCTACGTCTGTAAGAAACTCAGTAAGAGTGCGTTGGGAAGGGCGGGGCCGAAAGGCTCCGCCCTTTTCGTTTGGGTTAGCTGCGGATATCGCGGGCCATACTTGCCGACGCGCCGTAGGTGGACAACCAGATCAGGATTTCCGTCGCTGCGGTGACTAGGCGGTCCAGGACCTGCAGGGGCCAACCGCCAGCGGTCTTTGAATCGACCGCGAAGTTTAGATGGCCGAGTTCCTGGACCTGAATCTCGCGGATCGTTTGGGCAAGCGGCGGGTCGCGTTCGGCTAACCAGGCGAGCTGGTGGTCTAAGTGCCGGTGGACGCTTCGTTCGACCGCTTCTGTACAGGTGAGCACGGCATTGCGGCCAAGTCCTACGGTCAGCAGGCCAAGAACCGACCCGCCGATGCCCCAGAGCGGCAGGGCGCCGCACGGCCTCGCGCCACGCGAGGGCATTAGATCGGCGAATTTTCTCAGATGCTCCCGCTCATGGGTCAGCGTTTCACGAAGGAAAGGCTTGGTGTCCGCACTCCGTCCGGTCAGCGCCAGTTGGGCGCCGTAGATCCTGATCGCACCATATTCGCCCGCGTGATTGACGCGCAGGATTCTGGAGATGGTGAGCTGGTCTCGCGCGGACACTGGCGGCCTGGACGATGTCATCCATCGATGCTGGCATATCTGGCCCCTCCGCGCTCTAGCTTACCTTCCGAAACACTAGGTCCACGCCATCGCGCCGGTTGATGTAGCCGGTGACATGGCCCGCCGCGTCGCGCTGGATGAGCTTGCGTACATTGGGCGAGACGTCGGTGAACAGGACATCCTTGATCTCCGCCTTAAGCGGAACCTGCGCGCCGCCATTGGCGCTGGCCATCAGGCCGCTTGTTCCGCGCACGATGGTCACCACATAGCTCGGATCGACCTGATAAACCCCGACATAGGCGTCGAGTTCGGCGGCCGGCAGCATCACGGCCGGGGGCGGGACCTGCACATTCATGGTGTGGCTGGCGATCATCTTCCAGCCGCCCGGCCGCCTGGCCCAGGTCTCGGTGGACTGGAAGCGCAGCACCAGGGTCTTGGCGCCGAAATGTTGGGTCAGCTGATCGATGAAGGTGGCGGTGGCGACGTCGCCCTGGGCGCGCAGGGCCCAGTTGGTCACCTCGATCTCACGGGCCGGGGCGCCCGGCGGCGGTGGCGAGGCGCCGTCCACCATGTCCTTCTTGGTAGCGATGCCGCCGGTCTCGTTGGTGAAAACCACGTCGGGATCGAGCAGGCGATCGATGGTCGCCGCATCGCCCTTCTGCCCAGCGTTAGAGAATTCCTGCGTCTGCCGCTTCAGCAGCGCGGACAGGGCGTCATCGTTCGCGGCGGGTGAAGCCTGCGCGGCAAGGCCGGACAAGGCCAGGCTAAGCGCCAGAGCGCCGGTGAAGCAGGTGGCTCTGGCCGATGAGAACATCATGGTCGCGGTTCCTGAAGAGACGGACGGGAGCGGTATGGGCGGTGCTGTCGGCCCGGCGTCCGACGGGATGAAAGCCAAGCTTGCCCAGGAAAACCGTACAGGATGTCGAAAACTTGACGCGCCGCGCACCCCGCGATTTTAGTGCGCGGTATAAAGTGCAAGGGAGAAGCGCATGTCCGGTTGGTGCTACGCCGACATCTGGGAAGAGATCGCCGCGGCGGTTCCGCACCGGCCTGCTCAGGTCCAGGGTGAGCGGATCATCACCTGGAGCCAGTTCGACCGCCGGGCCAACGCCCTGGCGCGCCACATGCTGGACCGAGGCCTGACTCATCAATCGAAGATGGCGGTCTTCCTCTACAACGCCCCGGAATATCTCGAGAGCTGCTACGCGGCCTTCAAGGCGGGCTTCGTGCCGGTCAACACCAACTATCGCTACGGCGCCGAGGAGCTGACCTATCTGTTCGACAACGCCGACGCCGAAGCCATTGTGTTCCACTCAAGCTTCGCCCCTGTGATCGACCAGATCAGAGGCCGCCTGCCGCTGGTGAAGACATGGCTGGCGGTCGCCCTGCCCGGCCATCCGGTTCCCGCCTGGGCCGACGACTACGAAGCCATCGCCTCGAAGGGCGACGACCGCGTGGTCGCGCCTTGGGGCCGGTCGGGGGACGATCTGCTGTTCATGTACACCGGCGGCACCACCGGCATGCCCAAGGGGGTGATGTGGCGGCAGGAGGATCTGTTCCTGACCCTGGGCGGAGGCTCCAACCTTCTGGAGGCCCTGCCGGCCTATGAGACTCCGGCCGACGCCGGCGCGCGGGCGCTGGCCACCGAGCGCGGCGATGGCGGCATGTTGCGCAAGGCGGTGGCCGCGGCGCCGCTGATGCACGCCACGGCCCAGTTCACCTGTCTGTCGGTGCTGACCGGCGGCGGAACGGTGATCACCCTGCCGTCACAGAAATTCAGCCCCATCGAACTGTTCAGCGAGGTGGGCCGGTTGCGCGCCTCCTCCATCTCCATCGTCGGCCTGGCCTTCGCCGCGCCCATGCTGGAGACGCTCAACGCCAATCCGGAAAAGTGGGACCTGACCTGCCTCAGGGCGATCGGCTCCTCCGGCACGGTGTGGAGCTATGAGAACAAGCAAGGCCTGCTGGCGCATCTGCCCGGCTGCATGCTGTTCGACAGCCTGGGCTCGTCGGAAGCGGTGGGTATCGGCGGCTCCTCATCCACGGCCGGGACCGAGGCCAAGACGGCGCAGTTCGTGCTGGGCCCCAATACGGCGGTGTTCAGCGAGGACGGCCGGCGGATCGAGCCCGGCTCGGGAGAGCGCGGCCTGCTGGCCCTCTCCGGCTACCTGCCCGTGGGCTATTACAAGGACCCCGCAAAGTCGGCCAAGACCTTCCCCGAGTTCGAGGGCCGCCGCTGGTCGGTGCCCGGCGACTTCGCCACCGTGGACGCGGACGGGACGCTCAAGCTGCTCGGACGTGGCTCGCAGGTGATCAACACTGGCGGCGAAAAGGTCTTCCCCGAGGAGGTCGAGGAGGCGTTGAAGAAGCACCCCGACGTCCGCGACGCGGTGGTGGTCGGCGTGCCCGATCCCCGCTTCGGCGAGCGCATCTGCGCGGTGGTGGATGTGCGGCCGGGCGCTGAAGCGCCGAGCTTGCAGACCCTGGCCGCCCACGTCCGCGCTCACCTGGCCGACTACAAGGCGCCGCGCGAACTGGTGCTGGCGGCGGTGGTGCGGTCGCCGAACGGCAAGGTGGACTACAAGGCGTCGAAGGCCTTGGCGCTGGAGGCGCTGAAGATCGAGGCGTGAGGCTAAGTCCCGCTCATCCCGGCGAATGCCGGGACCCAGATCATATGGCTCTGAGGTTGGGAAAGAAGGCCGGGATCACGAGCTTGGCTGGCGCTTTGTCATCTGGGTCCCGGCATTCGCCGGGATGAGCGGATATTTGCCGCTATCCAGTTTTTGACGTCCCCGCCAAAAACGCCGAACCCGCCGCGGGGGATTAGGTCGCGGCGGGCTCATTGGTCGGTATTAGGTAGGCGTTTCCTCCCCGAAACGCCCAAGACGCTGGATGTCTGACGATCCCTACGTCTCTCGCAAAACCATAGAGCAGCGTTTTCCCCGGAATGTCAACAAATATAAGGAATTTGCGACAGAAAGCGCGTATTTTTGACGGATTCGTCAAATCTCTTTGGTAAAAGCCGCCGCCAAGCTTGCGGCCCTACAACCCCAGGCGATCAGCCAGCGCATCGGCTGCAATCGAGGCGGGTTCGAAGGCGAATTCCGGGCGCCCCACCGACACCGGACCCACATTCGCGTCGGCCAGGGCCGCGGAAATATCGAACAGGTCGGCCGCGGGGGCCAGCAGGCCGCCTTCGCGCCGGCTCGCGCCCCGCGCCAGGAAGGGCGCCGTCGCCGCCTCCGCCGCCGGCCCTTGCGACGCCGGCCAGGTAAGCGACGCCAGCGAGCGGGCCCGCGCCCTGGCCTCGACCACGCTGAGCAGACGGCGCACCGAGCCAAGCTGTTCCACCGTCCATTGCGCGCCCAGGCTGGCGGCCAGCTGGGCTTGGCTTTTCAAGATCAGGCCGTCCGCCAGGATCTTCAGCCCATTGGCCTCCAGAGTCGCGCCTGTGGTGGTGATATCGACGATCAGCTCGGCCGCTCCGGAAGCGGGCGCGCCCTCGGTGGCGCCGCTGGATTCGACGATCCGGTAATCCACCACCCCGTGCTTGGCGAAGAAGGCTCGGGTCTGGACCAGGTATTTGGTGGCCACCCGAATGCGCCGGCCGGTGCGGGCCAGATAGACGGCGGCGACATCGTCCACGTCGGCCATGTCCTCCACATCGATCCAGCTCTGCGGCGCGGCCACGATCAGGTCGGCGCGGCCGAAGCCTAGCGGGCGCAGCAGCATGATGCGCTGATCGACGTCGCCGCCACGCTCGCGCATCAGATCCTCGCCGATGATGCCGATGTGCAGGTCGCCCTGGTCCAGCCCTGCGGCGATGTCGGAGGTGGACAGCAGGTGGGCCACCACATTGGGCAGGCCCTTGATGGTGGCGCGATAGCCGCGCTCGCCGCCATCGACCTCAAGCTTGAAACCGCAGTCGGACAGCCACTCCTCGGCCTGCTCCTTCAGTCGGCCCTTGGACTGGATGCCAATCGTCAGAGGTGCGCTGCTCATTGCCCAGCCTCCGAACCGGCCCAGGCGCGAGCGGGCCGCACCATGCAGCCGACCGCCCCGCCTTCACCCTTGCCGCCCAGCTGGGCCGGCAGGCCGTCATAGCGTCCGCCACCGGCGACCGAAGCCCAGTCGCCGAGCGCCTTGCTGTGAATCTCGAACAGGAAGCCGTCGTAGTAGCCAAAGGCGCGGCCGAAGCCCGTGGAGAGGGTCATGTGCGCCTCATCGACGCCGGCGGCCATGACGATCGACAGCCGTTTGGCCCAGCCTTCCAGCGCCGCGTCCAGATCGACCTTGCCGCGTTTGGCCAGGGCCGCGACGCGGGCCAGGGCGGCCTGCGGGCGGTCGCTGATCTCCAGGAACTCGCGCACCAGGCCAGCCTCGGCGTCGGTGAGACGCGGGGCTTGGGCGGCCTCGGCCCGCTGCACCAGGCGATGAACGATCTCCGCCGCAGAGCGGCCGCCAACGGGGGCGATGCCGGCCACGGCCCAGAGGTCTTCCAGCACCGCGGCGGCGTCCGCTTCCGGCAGGCCGGCGAGCAGGCTGGAGACGCGGTCGCCCTGGCGTGGCGGCCGGGGCGGCTCCTGGCCGCGGCTGAGCTCCAGCTGCAGCGCGCGAGGCCGCGAAAAGGCCCGCTTCAATCGGGCGGCCAGGGGCGCGGCGAGGCCGAGCGCCTCGATGAAGGTGGAGAAGAGGGCCACGTCGCCCATGGTCAGGCTGAGATCGGAACGCCCGCCAGCGGCGGCGGCGCGCCAGGCCAGGGCGGCGATCTCGCCGTCCACGCCGGGATCGCGGCCTTCGCCATAGGCTTCCAGGCCGATCTGCAGGAACTCCCGCGCGCGGTCCGAGCCGGCCGGAGCGGCGCGGAAGGCCTTGCCTTCGTAGGTATAGCGGCAGGGTGTCTCGCCGGCGGCGATGTGGGCGCGGACGACGGGAATGGTGAAGTCGGGCCGCAGGCATGCCTCGGCGTCGCCCTCGCCTTGGACGATGTAGAGCCGGGCGCGCATGGCCTCGCCGGCCAGGTCGAGCAGCAGCGACAGGGGCTGGATCACCGGCGGATCGATGGCGACCGCCTTCAGGCCCGCGAAAGGCGCGCGGACAGCCGCCAGCACCTCGGCGGGCACGGCGGCTTCGGCGATCATTGGGTAGACTCGACGATGCGCCGGATGATGGCGACCAGCTCGCCGCGCGGCGCGGTGACCTGACCAGGACGGCCTTCCTTCCACTGGGCGTGGTCGGTCAAGCCGGCGGCGGCGGCGCGGCCTTGGTCCAGATCCTTGATGGTCACATTGCCGGCGGCGATCTCGTCCCCGCCCAGCATGATCGCGGCGGGGGAGAAGCGGCGGTCGGCGTACTTCATCTGGGCCTTCATGCCCGAGCCGCCGAGATAGACCTCGGCCGGGATGCCGGCGGCGCGCAGCTCGCCGGCGGCGGCGAAATAGTGCGGCATGTCGGCCTGGTCGAAGGCGATAACCACCACCGGGCCTCGCGCGACCGATGCCTCGTCCTTGCCCGCCGCGCGCAGGGCGCTGGCCAGGCGCGAGACGCCGAAGGAGAAGCCGGTGGCGGGGGTGGTCTCACCGGTGAAGCGGGCCACCAGGTCGTCGTAACGGCCGCCGCCGCCCATGGAGCCGAAGCTGATGGCGGCGCCGCGCTCGTCCTTGGTCTGGAGCAGCAGCTCGGCCTCGAACACCGCGCCGGTATAGTATTCCAGGCCGCGCACCACCGACGGATCGATCCGGGCCCGGTCGTCGGCGACACCCAGGCAGGTCAGGGCCGCGCTGATCTTCGACAGCTCTTCCAGTCCGGCGTCGCCCTCGGCCGAGCCGGCGACCACCTTGGCGATCTCGTTCAGGGTCGCGTCCCGGCTGCCCGCGCTGGAGGCGGAGACGAAGGCCAGCACCGCCTCGATGGCCTTGGCGCCCAGGCCCGCGCCGGGGGTGAAGGCGCCGGACTCGTCCTTGCGGCCCGCACCCAAGAGGTAGCGCACGCCGTCGGCGCCCAGCCGGTCCAGCTTGTCCACCGCCCGCAACACGGCCATCTGCTGGCGCGCGTCGGCGACCCCGGCGGAGGCGAGCAGGCCGTTGAGCAGTTTGCGGTTGTTGATCTTCAGCACGTAGTCGGCGGGGTCCAGGCCGGCGGCCTCATAGCCCTCGACCGCCAGGGCGATCATCTCGGCGTCGGACTCCGGCCGAGCCGAGCCGACAGTGTCGGCGTCGCACTGGATGAATTCACGCCCGCGTCCCGGTCCCGGCTTCTCGTTGCGCCAGACCGTGCCGAAGGCGTAGCGGCGGAAGGGCTTGGGCAGGCTCTCCCAATTCTGCGCCACGAACCGCGCCAGCGGCGCGGTCAGGTCATAGCGCAGCGCCATCCACTGCTCGTCATCGTCCTGCAGCGCGAACACCCCTTCGTTGGGCCGGTCCGCGTCGGGCAGGAACTTGCCGAGGGCGTCGGCATACTCGAACGAGCCCGTATCCAGCCGCTCGAAGCCATAGCGCTCATAGACGTTCGAGACAGCCTCGATGATCCGCCGCTCGGCGCGAAGCTCGCCGGCGCGTCGGTCCATGAAGCCGCGCGCGAGGCGGGCGATCGGGCGGAAGGTGTCGTTCATGGCTGCGGCGCTTAAAGGATCAGGCGCTAACGAGCAAGAAATGCAGCGTCGGTAAGGTCTTGTTCACCATGCGGGCCAATCCTTGCCGGCAAAGCCATCACGCCGTTTTCGAGGCCCACCCAGAGGTTTGCCATGTCCTGCGATGTCGCCGCAGCTGCCCTTATGATGTTCGCCTCCGCCAGCCATCCCGCGCCGGCTCACCTGTTCCAGGCCGTGGCCACAGCCCCGCCGTCGGTGGCCAGCGAGCCCCTATTCAAGGATATCGTCAGCCGGGCCGACACCCTGAAGGCAGAGGTCGAGATCTTCCGCAAAGCCATCGCCGGCGCTGACCGTCCCATGCCCCTGGCCGGCTTCGACGCCTTCGGCGCCCAGATCGGCCAACTCGCCGTGCTGGACGAGCAGGGTCACAAGCTGCTGCTGGCCCGGGGGGCGCCGGACGATCTGAAGTGCATCCTGCACGGCATCTCCCAGGACCTCTCGGTCAAGCTCACGGCCGTGTCCGCCGCCAAGACCGGCAAGGACGAGGAACTGGCCCTGCGCGACATGTCCTTCCTGCTGCGCGACAATGTCGAGGTGATCACCGCCCCGCCGCAACCGGCGGCTTAAGGGGTAGCTGAGGCCGCCTGCGTCCTTCGACACGCGCCGAAGATGGCGCGGCTCAGGATGACGTGTTTGGATGGGCTCTATAATTCTACGTCATGCTGAGCCGACGCGAAGCGGCGCGTCGAAGCACGCACGTGGCTTAAGCCGCCGCCTTCTTCACCGCGTCCACCACGATCCCCGGCGTCAAGATCTGCGGCAGCACCACCGGCTCTCCGCCAGCCTTGGCGTACATCAGATAGAGGGGCACGCCGGCGCGGCCGTGGGCGGCGAGGGTCTGGGCGATCTCGGCGTTACGGTTGGTCCAGTCGCCGACCATGTAGACCGCGCCGGCCTGTTTGAAGGCGTCAGCAACCTGTGTGGTGGAAAGCGCCACCCGCTCATTGACCTGGCAGGTGACGCACCAGGCGGCGGTGAAGTCCACCAGCACCGGCTTGCCCTGGGCCTGGAGCGCCTGCAGCCGGGCGACGGAATAGGGCTCGGTCGGCAGACCACCTGCGGACGAGGCAGGCGCGCCAGCCGCCGGCGGCGGCGCTTCCGGCCAGAAGGCCAGGACGGCGGCGCAGGCGATGGCGACGGCCGCGAAGCCGAACCTCACCCACGGCTTGCCGCCAGCGATGCGGATGGCCTGGGCCTTGCCGTACAGCCAGGCGGCGAAGCCGGTGAAGACGGCGGCGGCCATCAGGGCGGCGAGGCCCAGAGTCCCGGCCTGCTGGCTGAACACCCAGACCAGCCAGGCGGCGGCGCCATACATGGGGAAGGCCAGCACGCCCTTGAGCGTCTCCATCCAGGCGCCCGGCCGGGGCAGCAACCTCAGCAAGCCCGGTGCGAAGGCCAGGGCGGTGAAGGGTGCGGCGAGGCCGAGGCCGAGGCTTAGGAAGATGGCCAGCGAGATCACGGGGCTCTGGGTCAGGGCGAAGCCGATCGCCGGAGCCATGAAGGGCGCGGTGCAGGGCGCGGCGACCGCGACGGCGAGGGCGCCCGTCAGGGCCGAGCCCCACAGGCCGCCGGTATCGGCGCCACCCGCCTCGCCGGCCGCGGCCTGGATGCTCTCCCCAACCTCGAACACGCCCGACAGATTGAGCGCGGTCAGTAGCATGATCAGGGCCAGGCCCGCGACCACCGGAGGCGACTGCAGTTGGAAGCCCCAGCCCACCGCCTGTCCGGCGGCGCGCGCCGCGATCAAGGCGATGGCGAGGCCCAGAAAGGTAGCGACCACCCCGCCCATAAAGGCCAACCCGTGCACGCCCGAGGTCTTGCCATGGGCGTGGCGCGCCAGGGCCACCGCCTTCATCGATAGGATCGGGAAGACGCAAGGCATAAGGTTCAAGATTAAACCACCGACGAAGGCGGAGGCGATGGCGACCAGGATGGCCGACAGGCCAGACGATCCCGAGGCGCCGGCGAGCGGCGGCCCGGCGGGCGCATCGACCTCATAGACCTTGCCGCCGATGCTGAGCACGCCGTCCATGCGGCTGGCCGGCTTGGGCCCCTTGAAGGACAAGCCGGGGGTCAGGGCGAGGGTCAGGCCGTCGGGACCCTGCTCCATGGTCTGCGGCTGGGCGTGGTCGATGGCCCCGGAATCGAAGGGGAAGAAGTAGGCGTCGGCGACATTCACCCCCTTGATCGCGTCGCCGGTGATGCTGAGTTTGAGCGGCGTCCCGACCGTGACGGCGGCCTTGAGGCCCACCGGCTTGGGGGCCACGGAGAGGGCCACCTGGATCGGGCCCGACCAGACGGGGTCAGGCGCGGCCGTGGCCGCCACAGGTAGGGTGATGCTCAGGTCCGCCCCCTCGGGCACACAGACCTTCTCACAGACCAGGTAGTCGGCGTGGGCCTTCAGGGTGACCGGCTGGCCGATGGCAGCACCTGGAGCGGCGGTGATCGCCACGGGCAGAAGCACGTCGCCCTCGTAGCCATAGTCCATCAGCGGCGGCAGCGGCAGCTTCTTCGGCGGCGCCCAGACGATGTCGCCGGCGGACCAGCCGGCGGGCAGGGTCCAGGCCAGGGTGGTGGCCTGGCCAGAATCGCCTGGATTGCGCCAATAGGTGTGCCAGCCGGGCTTGATCACCTGATGGAAGGCCACATGGACCACGCCCCCCGGCGCGACGGACGCCTGATCGGCGACCAGCTCCACCTGCACATGCCCGCTGTTGAAGGGCGCGGCGGCGGCCGGCAGGGCGCAAAGGCCGATGCAGGCCAGCACCGCAAGGACGAGGGCTCTCAGAGTACGCGAGGTCGGGTGGTGGATCATGCGGCAAGAGCTAGCCCCGGGCGCCGGGCCGGACAAGGCTTTGAGATTAATCGACGCGGTCGCCCAGGCGCCCCGCTCCCTACTCTCGACTTGTTCAGCGAACACCGCGATCCTCCAAAGCTCGGACTTTCGAAGCGGAGCGCGGCGTGCTGGGCTATTTCGACGAGATCAATGTGGGCCAGGTGGTGTCGCTAGGCTCCATGGCCATCGACGAGGCGACGCTGGACAGTTTCGCCGACAAGTTCGCCCCCGGCTGGGACGTCTCCAACGGCGCGCCGGACGCCCTGATCTACGCCATCTGGTCCAAGCTGGACACCGCTTCGTCCATCGACTGGCCGCAGACCAAGCGGCTGGCGGTGGACGCCCTGCGCTGGGCCCGCAATCCGCCGGCGGGTGAGCTGCTGCGCGGCCGCATGACGGTGATGGGCAAGGACCCGGTGGGAGACGCCAAGGGCATCGTCATCGCCCAGCACGACCTGTTGGACGAGACTGGCCGGCTGGTGTTTTCCTGCCTCACGCGGTCGGTGTTCGCGCGGCAGTAGGGCTGGCGCAGGATGACGTGTTTGAGTGGGCTCTATAAATCTACGTCATCCTGAGCCGGACGCGAAGCGGCCGCGTCGAAGGACGCACTTAAGCTCACCACACCGCCAGCGCGGTCGTCGCGTAGTTCCAAAGCGCCCCGAACACCGTGCCGGAAATACTGGCCAGCACCGCATAGCCGAACAGTTGGTGGACCATGGCCCCCACGGCCACGTTGGCGGCGAGACCCACGCTGCAAAGCGCGCAGAACTTCAGATAGCCGACCGCCAGCCCCAGGCCGTGCTTGCGGCGATCGCGGTAGGTGATCTCGTTGTTGATCAGGTAGTTGGAGGTCATGGCGACCACGGCGCCGATGAACTGGGCCAGGGCGAAGGTGGCGGTGGGATAGACCTGCAGCACCAGCCAGGCCAGGCCGACGTTGATCACCACCCCGCTGGCGCCCACCAGGCCGAACATCAGCGCGCGGCTGGGGATGATCCCGCCGCTGAGCTTGGACAGCAGCAGGCCCAGGTAGTCGATGACGATGCGCCGATCGAGCTTGCTGCCGCCCGCCAGCCGCTCCCGGAAGGTGTAGGGCATCTCGACGATCTTCATCGGCGCGGGCTGGGAGGCGATCACGTCGAACAGGATCTTGAAGCCCTCGGTGGTCAGGCGCGGCGCCACCTGGTCGATCTTTTCGCGGCGGATCATGAAGAAGCCGCTGACCGGATCGCTGACGTCCTGGCGCAGCACCAGCCGCCCGAGGGTGTTGGCCAGGCGGCTACCCAGCTCGCGGGTGCGCGAGGACAGGCCTGCCGCCTCGCCATCGCCCACGTAACGGCTGGCGATCACCAGATCGACATTGCCGCCCCGGATCTTTTCATACATGCGCGGCAAGAGCGTCTCGTCGTGCTGCAGGTCGGCGTCGATCACCGCTACGTAGGGCGCCGCGCTGGCCAGGGCGCCCTCGACCACCGCGCCGGCCAGGCCGCGCCGCTTCACCCGCTTGATGCAGGAAACGCGGGGGTCGCGCGCCGCGATCGCCTTCACGACTTCCGCCGTGCCGTCCGGGGAATTGTCATCGACGAAGATGACCTGCCAGGCGATGCCGTCCAGCGCCGCATGCAGCCGCTCCACCAGCACGCCGACATTAGCGCTCTCGTTGAAGGTCGGCGCAACCACGGTCAGTTCGAGGACCTTGGCTTGGGGGCTGGTTTGGGCCGTATCGGACAAAAGGGTCTCCTTAAGGGGCGCGCACTTATCATAGCCGGCGCCCAAAGTCGCCCCGCGTAGCGCGAAGTCGGTTTAGGCGCGCTCGCCGAGCGGGGGCGCCGGAGAGACTCAAGGAACATGTTGCGCTAGAGAGGCGGACCATGAGCGTGAACGAGTTCGACCACGAACCGATCTCACCCAGGCTTCCACGGGCGTGGACCTGGGCGGCGGCGATGCTCATCCTGGTGCTTGGCGTCGCCGGCTTCGTGCGCGGGGCCACCGGCTCCCGGCCGTTGCAGGACATGCTGGCGCCAGTGAAGGGCCTGCCGGTGGTCGCCGCCCTGACGGCCGCCGACGCGGCGGCTCTGCCTCATAACGACGACTGGTCGGTGTTGTCCGGCCCGAAGATCCTGCCGCCGACGGTCGCCAAGCCAGCCAAGGCGGCGAGCGACGACGCCGATTCGGATGCGCCCGACGATCAGTCGGCCGCGGCGGCCGCTGTGGACGCCCAGGCGCCCGACAATGCGTCCACCCAGGACGACAAGCCTGACGCGCCGGCGCCGGGACAACCGTCACCGAACTGATCAAACCCGCCATTAATCTTCCTGTCTTTTCGTCGCCCGGGTCAAGCCCGGGGCGACGAGAGAAGAGCGGAAAGTCTAGCGTCTGCAGGGACAGTCGGGTCGACTTCGAGCCAAGCGACCGCCCCATCGCACAACGTTGAATCCCAAAACAAAAACGGCCGCGCTTTTGCAAGCGCGGCCAGTTCATAGGGAGGAAACGCCCAGGAAGGGCAGAGGCGTGACGAACGCCTCACGAGGGGTAATATACGATGCAGTGCACAATGGCGCAAGATAAAATCTACACGGACGCGTGAGAATCCATGCGCCATTTGAGGGCATCCCCTTACGCCGCAAGGAATTTCGCAAGGTAAAACTCTGTTACGGGATGTTGCGTCGCACAATGGCGACGACCGACCGACAATTGGCGGGCTGGTGTTTCACCCCCCGTTCGCGTACAAGCCCGCGCCTCCCCGCCCTTTCCGTACAAGGCTTCGTCGACCTCCATGTCGCTGCGCAACATCGCCATCATCGCCCACGTCGACCATGGCAAGACAACTCTGGTCGATCAGCTGCTGGCCCAGTCCGGCATGTTCCGAGCCAATGAGGCGACGGTCGAGCGCGCCATGGACTCCAATGACCAGGAGCGGGAGCGGGGGATCACCATCCTCGCCAAGTGCACTTCGGTCATGTGGCACGGCAAGGCCGGCGACACCCGGATCAACATCATCGACACCCCCGGCCACGCCGACTTCGGCGGCGAGGTGGAGCGGATCCTGGGCATGGTGGACGGCTGCGTCCTCTTGGTCGACGCCGAGGAAGGCGTCATGCCGCAGACCAAGTTCGTGCTCGGCAAGGCGCTGAAGATGGGCCTGCGTCCCATCGTGGTGCTGAACAAGGTCGACCGGCCCCACGCCGATCCGGACAAGGTGCTGAATGACGCCTTCGACCTGTTCGCGGCCATGGGCGCCACGGACGACCAGCTGGATTTCCCCCACCTCTATGCTTCCGGCAAGCAGGGCTGGGCGATTGTCGACATGAAGGACGAGCACGTCGATCTGGCGCCGCTCTATGACCTGATCGTCGAGCACGTGCCGCCGCCGGAAGCCGAGGCCCGCGCCAACGAGCCGGGCGCGGTGCTGGCGGTGCTGATCGAAAGCGACCCCTTCCTGGGCCGTCTGCTCACCGGCCGGGTCGATGCTGGCAAGCTGACGCCCGGCATGACCGTTCATGCCCTGTCGCGGGACGGCAAGGAGATCGAAAAGGGCCGGATCACCAAGATCCTCGCCTTCCGCGGCCTGAAGCGCCAGCCGATCGACTTCGCCGAAGCCGGCGACATCGTCGCCATCGCCGGCCTGAGCAAGGCCACCGTGGCCGACACCATCTGCGCGCCGGAAGTGCTGATCCCGCTGCCGGCCCAGCCCATCGATCCGCCGACCATCTCCATCACCGTCTCGGTGAACAACAGCCCCCTGGCCGGCCGCGAAGGCGACAAGGTGCAGAGCCGGGTGATCCGCGACCGCCTGATGAAGGAGGCGGAATCCAACGTCGCCATCAAGTTCAACGAAACCGCCGACAAGGACGCCTATGAGGTCGCCGGCCGCGGCGAACTGCAGCTGGGCGTGCTGATCGAAAACATGCGCCGCGAAGGCTTCGAGGTCTCCATCAGCCGCCCGCGCGTGGTCTATCAACTGGACGAAAACGGCAAGCGACTGGAGCCGATCGAGGAAGTCGTTATCGACGTGGACGATGAATACGCCGGCGTGGTGATCGAGAAGCTTTCGTCCCGCAAGGCGGAGCTGAAGGACATGGGCCCGTCCGGCGCCGGCAAGACCCGGATCACCCTGATAGGCCCATCGCGCAGCCTGATCGGCTATCAGGGCGAGTTCCTCACCGACACCCGCGGCTCGGGCGTGCTGAACCGCATCTTCTCCCATTACGAGCCGCACCGGGGCGCCATCGAGGGCCGCCGCAACGGCGTGCTGGTCTCCAACTCCGACGGCGAGACGGTGGCCTTCGCCCTGTGGAACCTGGAAGACCGGGGCACCATGTTCGTGGGCTCCGGCGAAAAGTGCTACCAGGGCATGATCATCGGCGAGAACAGCCGTCCCGACGACCTGGACGTCAATCCGATGAAGGCCAAACAGCTGACCAACATCCGCTCCGCCGGCAAGGACGAAGCCGTCCGCCTGACCCCGCCGCGCAAGCTGACCCTGGAACAGGCCATCGCCTACATCGACGATGACGAGCTGGTGGAAGTGACGCCGAAGTCGATCCGCCTGCGCAAGGAGCAACTCAACCCCTCCATGCGCAAGAAGCGGATGAAGGTGGACGCTTAGCGAAAAACCTTCCCCCTTCATGGGGGAAGGAGGGGCCCGACCGCGCAGCGGTTGGGAGGATGGGGGTGCGCGCCGGCAGGCGCGTGTGACTTCCTTCCGCCTGCGCTGAAGAGTCTTTGCTTGGCGAGGCTGCCGCCTCGCGCCACCCCATCCTCCCACGCCTTCGGCGCGGGCCCCTCCTTCCCCGACAAGCGGGGAAGGTATGCTTCCCTGAACACAGCGCCCTTTAAGTCTTGGATGCGAGCTTTGCCGCGGCCTCGGACCTGCTCAAGGACCGGCCCTTGGGCCGGCCGCGACGCGGCGCGCTCCGCGCGTCCTTGACCAAGTCCGAGACGCAGCTCCAGTATCATCCAGGACATGAAGGGCGGGCCAGCATTCCAAGGAATATTGAATTGAACCCGACCTTCCGCGAAAGAAGGATCCGGGGGCGGTGATGAGCGAGAAGGTCATCCTCGAATCGCGCTGGAAACTGCTGCTCCTGTTCGCCGGCTGCGCCGGTTTCGTCGCTGCGGGAATATGGATGCTCAACAATCATCCGGAGGAGGTGCACCGCGGGCTCACCGGTTATGAAGCGGGCTGGCTGTCCATCGTGTTCTTCGGGGTCGGTGCGCTGGTCAGCGCTGTTCAACTTGTCCGGCCAAGCCGGCTGATCCTTTTCGATCAAGGATTTCGCATCGAACGTTTCCTGTTTCGGCCCAAGACAGTCGCTTGGTCCCGGGTGGGGTCGTTTGAGATTCAAAGGAGCCGGAGTGCGAAGTGGGTCGCCTACACGCTGAATAATGCTGGCGCCTTGGAAGACGTCGCCAGTTCGTCTGGCGCGTCCGGCACGGTGGGCCGGCTTTGGGAGATGAGCCCGGAAGCGCTCATGGACCTGCTCAACCAGTATCGCGCCGCCGCCGTCTCCGGTCATCGGGCGTAGGGCGGGCTCCGTCCCCACCATGACCAGCGAACCCGACGATGACGATGGCCCTCCCGGCGTCTGGGGCGGCCTGCAGACCGAAGAGGGCCGGGCGCTGTTCGAGATGACGGTGGACCTGCAGCTGGGCGATCTGGTGCGCCGCGACCGCGTCGCCGCCAGCGAGCTCTGGTCGGCCATGGCCAATATCGACTGGCATGGGCCCGACGGCGAGTTCGTCGGCTACACCTTCCGCGAGGCCGCCGCCATCGTCGCCGGACTTCGTGGCGACGCAGACGCCTATCTCGACTGGTATTGCTCAAACCCCGACGCGGTGGTTTCCGCCCGGATCGCCGAGCCTATGGCGGAGGTCGGTTGGACCTGGAGCGAGATCGAGCAGGTCCCGGAAAAGCGACCCCATTCCAGATATCCCGGCAGTCGCCGGAGGGGGCGGTAGCGCACCACGCTACACGTTGCTTGATCTTTGTAGCGTTATGCGCTACATCTACGCCAAGCAGCTTTGCGGGACACAGTGACCATACAGAGCTGGAAATCCGGTCAGGCTCGGCTGATTTTCGAGGGCAGATCGCCGGGCAAAGGCTTCCCTGCCGACCTGGTTTCGGCGACGCGCAGACGGCTCCAGCGGCTGGACGCGGCTGCAACCGTGGAGGACTTGCGGACGCCGCCCAGCCACAGGCTTCACAAGCTCGACGGAGACCGGGCCGAACGATGGTCGATCAGCGTCAACGACCAGTTCCGGCTCACCTTCGTTTGGGGCCCCGCCGGGCCGGAAGACGTCTGGTTCGGCGACTATCACTGAGGACACGGCGATGGCCACGCACGACTACACCACCTTCGAGGCGCCGCTGGCCCATCCCGGCGAACACCTGCGCGAAGACTATCTGCCCGAGTTCGGTCTCACCGCCGGCGCGCTTGCCCGCGCGATGGGGTTGCGCGACCGCACCCGGATCGAACGCCTGATCAGGGAAAAGCAGCCGGTTACGCCTGACACGGCGCTCCGGCTCGGCCGGGTGTTCGGAACCAGTCCGGATTTCTGGATGAACTTGCAGGCCCAGCATGATCTGTCCGTGGCGGCGATCGCCGGGCGCGACGAGCTGAACGATATCCAGCCCCTCATCGCGACGGTCTGAACCCAGCGCCCCTTAAGTCCTGGATGCGAGCTTTGCTGCGGGCTCGGACTTGCTCAAGGACCGGCCTGAAGGCCGGCCGCACCGCGGCGCGCAAAGCGCGTCCTTGACCAAGCCCGAGACCGCAGCGCCAATATCATCCATGAGCTTCAGGGCGGGTTGGCATTCGAGGAATGCTCGCACCAGGGGCTGCCGGAAAGTCAGTCGATGAAAGCACTTGCGGCTCTTCTGCTTTTGGCCGCCGCGCCGGCGCCTGTGGATCACCCGCGCACCTACCTCGTGTCGATCGTCAACATTCCTCTGAAACCGACCGAACGGTTCAGCGCGTTTTCGATTTCGACCTGGGGTGCGAGCTTCAACGCCGTCTGTCGCATTCCCGGCGGATGGACCGTCAAGGCGGGCGGCGACGCCACCCCCGAGGGAGTGCTTGAGGGCAACGCCAGCGTCGGCGCGACCTGGCTTGTCGATAAGGACGCGAAGGAGCTCCGGAACTTCGTTCTCGTGACGCTCGACGGCCCCGTCCAGCGACATAACATCGGCGCCGTGCCGGCAACCTTCAAAGGTCATGTCGTCATCGAGACCGCGGATAAAAGCAGGCGGGTCCGGCTGACCTTCGCCAACCTCAGCCTTAAGCCGGCGAGCCGCTGCCCGACGTCCTAAAACACCACCTCCATCCACACATCCGCCCTTGCGTACGGCGAGACCGTCCTCTCCGGATCCGTGATCTCCTTAAACCCGTGCCGCCGGTACACCGCCAGCGCCGGCGCCAGCGAGCTGTTGGTCTCAAGATAGAGCCTGGGCGCGCCCACCGCCTTGGCCTTGTCGACACAGGCTTGCATCAGGCCGTTGCCGAGGCCCTGGCCCTTGTGGCTGTCGGCCACGGCCATCTTGCCCACCTCAAACCCACCATCCGGCAACAGGATCAGGGCGCAGCATCCGACCGGCTCATCGCCGTCCACCGCCATGACGATATGGCCGCCTTTATCGAGGATTTTGGCCACCGGCGCGTCCAGCACCTCCAGGTCCTTGGCCTCGACGGCGAACAGTTTGCTGATCCAGGCGACGTTCAGGGCCTTGAACGCGGCGGCATGTTCAGGTTGGAAGTCGATGTATCGCATGCTGGCCATGCTAAGGATTCCGCCGCCATGGCCAACCCCATTTACACCGCCCTGCCGACCACCATCTTCAGCGTCATGTCCGGCCTGGCCCGCGAGCATGGGGCGATCAACCTCGGCCAGGGCTTTCCGGACGAGCCGGGGCCGGAAGCCATCCGCCGCGCCGCCGCCGAGGCGGTGCTCAACGGCGACAACCAGTATCCGCCCACCTTCGGGACCGCCGACCTGCGCCAGGCCGCTGCGCGGCACTATGAGCGCCGGCAGGGGCTGGCGCTGGACTGGTCCAAGGAGATCATCGTCACCTCCGGCGCCACCGAAGCCCTGGCCTGCGCCTTCTTCGGCCTGATCGAGCCGGGGGATGAGGTGGTGCTGTTCCAGCCGCTGTACGACAGCTATGCGCCGGTGATCCGCCGCGCGGGCGGCGTGCCGGTGTTCGTCAAGCTGGCGCCCCCGCACTGGCGGTTCGACCGCGCGGGCCTGGAGGCGGCGTTCACTGAGCGGACGAAGCTGGTGGTGCTCAACAACCCGCTCAATCCCGCCGCCACCGTCTGCCCCGACGAGGACCTGGCTCTGCTGGCCGAGTTCTGTGTCCGCTTCGACGCGGTGGCGGTCTGTGACGAAGTCTGGGAAGAAGTGGTGTTCGATGGCCTGCGCCACCGGCCGCTGATGGCCTTCCCCGGCATGCGCGAGCGCTGCGTGAAGATCGGCTCGGCCGGCAAGATGTTCGCGCTGACGGGCTGGAAGGTCGGCATCCTCTGCGCCGCCCCGCCGCTGATGGACGCCCTGGCCAAGGCGCACCAGTTCATGACCTTCACCACGGCGCCCAACCTGCAGGCGGCGGTGGCCTGGGGGTTGGACAACAGCGAAGATTGGTTCGCCGCCATGCCCGTGGACCTGGCCCGCTCCCGCGACCGCCTGACCGAGGGCCTGCGCCGCGAAGGGTTTGCGGTGCTGCCCAGCCAGGGCACCTACTTCCTCAACATCGACCTGCCCGGCTCGGGCATCGATGAGGACGACATGGGTTTCTGCCTGCGGGCGGTAAAGGAAGCCGGTGTCGCCGCCATCCCGGTCTCCGCCTTCTATGAGGTCGAGGCGGTGACCAGCATCGCCCGGCTCTGCTTCGCCAAGCGGGACGAGACCCTGGATGCGGGGATCGAACGGCTGGCCAAGGCGCGGGACCTGAGCCGACGGGCGCATAACATCAGATAGCGGCGCGCCGAGTGCGTCCTTCGACACGCGCCCGACGGGCGCGGCTCAGGATGGCCTGGTTTGGGTGGACTCTATAATTCTACGTCATGCTGAGCCGACGCGAAGCGGCGCGTCGAAGCACGCACCAAGAACGCCCCTAAATCGTCGCCCCGCCGTCGATCACCAACGCCTGGCCGGTCATCCACGACCCCGCCTTCGACGCCAAGTAAACCGCCGCCCCGGCGATATCGTCCGGCTCGCCCAGGCGCCGCAGCGGGGTGCCGCTGCTCGAGCGCTTCTCGGCTTCGGGCGTATCCCACAGGGCCTTGGCGAAGTCGGTCTTGACCAGGCCAGGGGCGATGCAGTTGACCCGGATGTTGGACGGCGACAGCTCATGAGCCAGATTGCGGGCCAGTTGGAAGTCGGCGGCCTTGGAGATGTTGTAGGCGCCGATCACCGCATTGCCACGCAGGCCGCCGATGGAAGAGACGATGATGATCGCCCCGTCCTTCCGCGCCTTCATCTCGTCGGCCACCATCTGGATCAGCCAGTGGTTGGAGATGATGTTGTTGTCGAGAATCTTGCGGAAGGCGTCGTCGCTGATCCCCGACATCGGCCCGTAATAGGGGTTGGAGGCGGCGTTACAGACCAGGATGTCGACCCGGCCGAAGGCCTTGCGGGTCTCGTCCACCAGCCGCTGCAGGTCTTCCTTTGAGGAGATGTTGGCGGGGACGGCGATGGCGGCGCCGGGGTGTTTGGCGTTGATCTCGGCGGCGACCTCGTCGCAGGGGCCGGCCTTGCGGGAGGAGATGACCACCTTGGCGCCGTGGTCGGCGAACTGCTCGGCGATGGCCTTGCCGATGCCCCGCGAGGAGCCGGTGATGATGGCGACCTTATCCGTCAGATCGAAGAGGCCCATGGCCTTCACCCTCCCTTGAAACGCTTGTTTGATTTTCGGCGGGCAAACTGTCGCGGGATAGGGGTGAGGTCAAGGGAGAACGGATGGGACACAGATGCGTCCCCACCCTTCGACAGGCTCAGGGTGAGGACGAATTCAACGCCGGCGTTTCAATAGAAATCCTCATTCTGGAGACCTTTGCACGAAGGTATGTGAGGGCGGGAAGACCAAGGGCGTGCGTTTTGTTTGGGTGATTTAGTGTTTGGTCTGTGGCTTTGATCGGGGATTTGGTCAGGCTTGGAGCCGGGCGTTCCAGCGGCGCAGGTTGTAGGCGAAGGCGGCGAGATTGAGGACGGTGCGGTTGCGGTCTTGGCTGAAGGTGGTGAAGCGGGCGAGGCGGTAACTTCGCTTAAGGG
>FTKM01008160.1_pt1 | contig 85749 bp, 80 predicted proteins | sample 1658051 | NCBI WGS metagenome assembly FTKM01 (sample SAMEA3914794, study PRJEB12502) | metagenome | biome: forest; material: soil | place: Canada | collected 2011-07-05 | depth 0.1 m | reverse complement strand
AAGTCCGGCGCGGGCCGCATCACCCGGTTCGATCCCACCGACTACGCCTGCAAGATCGCCTGCGAAGTTCCGCGGGTTGACGGCACCGGCGGCGGCGGTCCGGACGTGCCGGGCTCCTTCGATCCCGACCAGACCATGTCGCCCAAGGACCAGCGCCGGGTCGATGATTTCATCCTTTATGCCATGGCCGCCGCCGACGAGGCGGTGAAGGACGCCAACTGGACGCCGGAGGACGAGCACGAGCGCGAGCGCACCGGCGTCATCATCGGCTCCGGCATCGGCGGCCTCAGCTCCATCGCCGACACGGCGGTCGAACTGCATGAAAAAGGCCCTCGTCGGGTCAGCCCCTTCTTCATTCCCTCGGCCCTGATCAACCTGGGTTCTGGCCAGGTGTCGATCCGCTACGGCTTCAAGGGGCCGAATCACTCGGTGGTCACCGCCTGCGCCACCGGCGCCCACGCGGTGGGCGACGCGTCCCGGCTGATCATGTTCGGCGACGCCGACGTGATGATCGCAGGCGGCGCCGAGGCGGCCATCTGCAAGCTCGGCATCGCCGGCTTCATCGCCTGCCGCGCCATGTCCACCGACTTCAACGACACGCCTGAGAAGGGCTCGCGTCCCTATGACAAGGACCGCGACGGCTTCGTCATGGGCGAGGGCGCCGGCGTTCTGGTGCTGGAGGAATACGAACACGCCAAGGCCCGTGGCGCGAAGATTTACGCCGAGGTGGTCGGCTATGGCCTGGCCGGCGACGCCTACCACATCACCGCCCCGGCCGAGAGCGGCGACGGCGGCTTCCGCGCCATGCAGGCGGCCATCAGCCACGCCGGCATCAAGCCCTCCGACATCGACTACATCAACGCCCATGGCACCTCGACGCCGCTTGGCGACGAGATCGAGCTGGGCGCCGTGGAGCGGATGCTGGGCGACGCCGCCAGCAAGGCGACCATGTCGTCCACCAAGTCGGCCATCGGCCACCTGCTCGGCGCGGCTGGCGCGGTGGAGGCGATCTTCACGGTCCTGGCGCTGCGCGACCAGATCGCGCCGCCGACCATCAATCTCGACAATCCGTCGGTTGAGACGAAGATCGATCTGGTCCCCAACAAGGCCAAGCCGATGAAGATCGAATACGCCCTGTCCAACAGCTTCGGGTTCGGAGGCACCAACGCCTCCCTGATCCTGAAGAAGGCGCCGTGACCGCGGGCGATCCTCAAGATCGCAAGGCGGGGTCGGGGGACCTGCCGCTCTGGCGCCGCCTGACCATCATGGGCGGCAGCGCCTTCGCCACCCTAAGCCTGCTGTTCATGCTGCTGGTGGTCGGCTTCCTATGGCTCTACCAGGGTCCCGGTCCGGCGGCCCATGGCGGCGCCTCCACCACCCTGATTCTGAAGCCGGGGGCGGGGGTCAGCGAGATCGCCGCCGACCTGGCCCATGCCGGGGTGATCCGCTCGCAGACCGTCTTCGTTATCGCGGCCCGCGTGGGCGGCGCTGGCAAGAAGCTGAAGGCCGGCGAATACGAATTTCCCAGCAAGGCCTCCATGGGCCTGGTGATGGCGAAGATCCGCAAGGGCGACATCGTCCACCACTGGATCACCATTCCCGAAGGCTATACCTCCGAAGCGGCGGTCGAGGTGTTGTCCAGCAGCGACGTCCTCACTGGATCCGCGCCAGTGCCGGCCGAGGGCTCGATCCTGCCGGAGACCTATGAGGTTCGCCGCGGCGACGATCGCGGCGCGGTGCTGCAGCGGATGATGGAGGCGCGCGACAACCTGCTGAAGGCCCTGTGGGCTCAGCGGCGCGCCGACCTGCCGTTCCAGACCCCAGAGCAGGCCATGACCATGGCCTCCATCGTCGAGAAGGAGACCGGTGTCGCCAGCGAGCGGCCCCGGGTGGCCGCGGTGTTCATCAATCGGCTGGAGAAGGGGATGCGGCTGCAGACCGACCCCACGGTCATCTACGGCCTGACGCAAGGCCGCCCATTGGGGCGGGGACTGCGGGAGTCGGAGTTGCAGGAGCCGACGCCTTACAACACCTATGTGATCAATGGCCTGCCGCCGACGCCGATCTGCAATCCGGGCCGGGCCTCCATCGCCGCCGTGCTCGACCCGCCGAAGACCGACGAACTCTATTTCGTCGCCAGCGGGACCGGCGGCCATGTGTTCGCCTCGACGCTGGACGAGCACAACACCAACGTCGCCCACTACCGGCAGGTCGAGCGGCAGGCCAAGCTGCAAGGGGCGCACTGAGATGCCACTGTCAGGCATGACCGGTTTTGCGCGCGCCGACGGCGCGGCGGGGGCCTGGACCTGGGCGGTCGAAGCCAGGTCGGTGAATGGGCGCGGGCTGGAGACGCGGTTTCGCGGACCGCCCGGATTCGACAGCCTGGACCGCGTCGCGCGGGAAGGCTCGCAGAGCCGGTTTCAGCGCGGTCAGATCGGCCTGACGGTACAGGCTAAGCGGGCGGACGGCGCCGGCGCGGTGCGGGTGAACACCGAACAGCTCGAGCGCTATCTGGACCTGGCCAATGGCTACGCCGCCAAGGGCCGGGCCGCGCCGCCGTCGATCGAGGCCCTGCTGGGCCTCAGGGGCGTGCTGGAGGCCAGCGATGAGTCGGACGATGCGGAGGCTCGCGGGGCGATCGAAGCGGTGATGGCGGCCTCAATCGCCGAGGCGCTCGATGGGTTGAAGACCTCGCGACTGGCCGAAGGCGCGGCGCTGCTGCCGGTGCTGTCCGGCCTGATCGATAAGGTCGAGGGACTGACCGCCCAGGCCGAAAGCGAAGCGGCCAGCGTGCCGACGATGCTGAAGGAGAAGTTCGAGAAGCGGATGGCCGAGCTGCTGGCCGACCGGACGGGTCTGGAAGACCGCATCGTCCAGGAAGCCGCCGTCATGGCTACCAAGGCAGATGTGCGCGAGGAGCTAGATCGGCTGGCCAGCCATGTGACCGCCGCGCGGACCCTGCTGGCCGGCGCTGAGGCCTCGAATGGCCGCCGGCTCGACTTCCTGACCCAGGAGTTCATGCGCGAGGCCAACACCCTCTGCTCGAAGTCGGCGACGACGGCGCTCACCGCCATCGGCCTGGAGCTGAAGGCGACCATCGATCAGTTCCGCGAGCAGGTGCAGAATGTCGAGTGAAGCGCGGGGCGCCCGGCGCGGGCTTCTGCTGGTGATCTCCAGCCCCTCCGGCGCCGGCAAGACCTCGCTGTCGCGCCGCCTGGTGGCCGATCACCCGGACCTGGCCCTCTCGATCTCCGCCACGACGCGAGGGCCGCGCCCTGGCGAGCAGGACGGCCGCGAATACCATTTTGTCACCCCTGAGGCCTTCGCCGGGCTGATCAAGGACGACGCCTTCCTGGAGTGGGCCGAGGTGCACGAGCATCGCTACGGCAGCCCCAAGGTGCCGGTGATGGCCTCCATCGAGGAGGGCAAGGACGTGCTGTTCGACATCGACTGGCAGGGGGCGATGAGCATCGCCGCCTCCGCCCCCGCCGACGTGGTGCGGGTCTTCATTCTGCCGCCCACCATGGCGGACCTGAGCCGCCGTCTGCACGCCCGCGCCCAGGACGCCGAGGACGTGATCCAGCGCCGCCTCGGCCGCGCCTATGGCGAGATCGCCATGTGGGGCGAGTACGACTACGTCATCCTCAACGAGGATTTCGACGTGGCCTACGCCGAGCTGGCCCATATCTATCACGCCGAGCGGCTGAAGCGCTCGCGCAACCCGTGGCTGAAGGGGTTCGTGCAGGGGCTGCTGGACGAGAAGCTCTAGGGAGCGAGTTGTCAACTAGGCAGACGGGGCTATCGAGCAGGCGGGTGATGTACGAGTCCGATCCATTGCAGGCGCTCGCGATCTAGCGCTTGCAAAATAATCCCAGTGGGATCGCCCAGCTTTATTTGGCCAGCCGCCTGCGACCGCTCGTATCAGTCGCCACCTGTATGGTCAGGGCCTCACGAACCGATAGACGAAACGGTCGGTCTTGCCCTTGATCGAGGGGTCGAACACCTTCATCGCGTGCGGATCGTCCTTGTTCGCGAGCAGGGTGCTTGCCGCGTCCAATACGAATCCGGCCGCCTCCACCTCATCGCGGACGGACGCGGGATCGATCCGATGAAGCGCCTGAGTGTCGTTTGTGCCCGACCCTCCGGCGGCGGCGTGGTCGACGATGACATACGCCCCACCGGGCTTCAGTCGCCCGTAGACGGCTCGATTGAAGTCGGCCGCCGTCGCGCCCTTGGCCTGGATCAGCGCGGTGTGGAGATCGTGGTAGAACAGGTGCAGCCACAGGACATCCGCGGGCTGCGTGACCTCCGGCATGGCGACGAGGTTTGCCGAGACGGCTTCGACGTTCTCTCGGCCCGGCTCCTTTGCAAGCGTCCGCATGCGGCCCACTGGATCGTTCTTGAAGTCGGCGACTTCAGCCGGCACGAAGCTGTAGACCCGTCCTTCTGGTCCCACGATGTCGGAGAAGAGACGCGTCCAATCGCCATCGCCCGGGTAAACGTCGATGACGGTCGAGCCCGCCTCTACGCCTGCGAGCCGGATCAACTCGGATTTCGTTGATTGGTCGTACATCGGGATCTCCTTTGCGGTGGGCATTGGACGAGCAGCCGGCGTGGGAGGCGGCGCGCGTCGGCTCTTCGCGGGCTTTACGAGGCCCGTTGCGCGGCAGCGGTATCGATGGGCGAGGGCCTCGGGTTCATGTCCATCTGCGAGGCCCGCGCCAACGCCTGCGTGTCGACGTATTCCCGGATGTTGGTCAGTCTACCGTCCCGGACCGTGATGGCGAAAATCCAGTCGTCCTCGAACGTCTTGTTCGTGGCTTTGATCTTGCCCCTCGCGAAGCCGACGACGAGAACCCGGTCTCCTTGCGCGACGAACTCCCGGGGTTCCGTGGATGTTTCTATCGACTTGGACGCCGTCTCAAGCAAATCCGCCAGGCCGACGTGTCCGTGGCGCGTTCCGGCCAGCGGCCAGTCCTCGCCCGGAATGATCCACTCGATGTCTTCGGCGACCAGCGCCAGCAGGGCCTGTCTGTCGCCGCGGCCGATCGCGGCGAAGAAATCCTTCACGGTCTGGATATTCTTCTCACTGCTCATGGGAACTTCTCCGTTTCGGACGTATCGGATCGCACCTGACCAGATCTGCGCTTTGTGGCTCTGCCGGTGTCCGCAACATCGGATCACTGGAGCGCCCGGTCGGGCGTGGCGGGTCAGATTTGCGCCAGGCCTCCGTCGACGGCGACCTCGCTGCCGGTCATGAAGCTGCTGTCGGACGACGCGAGAAAGGCGGCCGCCGCCCCGAGCTCCGCCGGATCGCCCATGCGGTTGAACCCCGTCATCGCGCCGTAGGCCTTCAGGCCTTCGTCGCCCAGCGCCGCCGTTGCGAGTTCGGTCGCTATCGCCCCGGGCGACAGGACGTTTACGCGGATGCCGCTGCCCTTCAGGTCCTCCACCCAGGTCCGCGCGAGGTTGCGCACCGCCGCCTTGCTCGCGCTGTATGCGGTGAATGCCGGGGCGCCCGTGGTCCCAGCGCTCGACCCGGTCAGGATGATCGAACCGCCTGGCCCCATCAGCGGCAGCGCCTTCTGGACCGTGAAGATCGTCCCCTTCACGTTGGTGTCGAAGGTTTCGTCAATGTGCTCGGCGGTGATCTTGCCAAGCGCAAGCTGGCTTCCCACCCCGGCATTGGCGAAGACGATGTCGAGGGTTCCGCGCTCGGCCTTCACCGTCGCGTAAAGTCGGTCGAGGTCGGCCTCATCCGAGACCGAGCCCTTCACCGCGCGGGCGTTCGCTCCGAGCTCGGCCACCGCGGCGTCGAGCACCTCCTGTCGGCGGCCGAAGATGAAGACGAATGCGCCCTCTTCGACGAAGCGCTTTGCGGCGGCGAGGCCGATGCCGGTTGCGCCGCCAGTGATCACGGCGGTCTTCCCATTCAGTCTGGTCATTCGGAGCCTTCGGTAGAACCGGAGGCTCACAGGGTGAAAGCCAAAGGCCGGGCGGTCGCGAGAGAGGCGAGCTCAACTGGACGCCAAAGTTCGGTCGCTTGGTCCTAGAACGTGGACTGGTCGACTAAGTTGCCCGGCAAGTTGTCTGACCCGCACGACGGTTGGCGGCCTCTCGCCTTGAACGGGCGACGTCGCGTCACCGTGGCGCCGCCGGGCTGACTGGCTTAGCGTGGTTGAAATACGCCGTCAGGGAGAACGCCAAGTGCAGGACCGGATCACCGTAGACATTCAGGACGGAGTCGCCGACGTCCGGCTGGTGCGCATCGACAAGATGAACGCCTTGGACGACAAGATGTTTTCGGCGCTCATTGAAACCGGCGAGCGGCTGAAGGCCGAGGCCGGCCTGCGGGCGGTGGTGCTGTCCGGCGAGGGCAGGGCCTTCTGCGCCGGTCTCGACACGGGCAATTTCAACGCCATGGCCTCGGGCGCGCGAGCGCCGGGTCAGTCCTCCGCGGGCGGCTCGCTGCTGACGCCGGACCGGACGCCGGGCGGCTCCAACCGCGCCCAGCATGCGGTGATGGTCTGGCGGGAAATCCCGGTCCCCGTGATCGCGGCGGTCCACGGCGTCGCCTTCGGCGGCGGCTTCCAGGTCGCCCTCGGCGCCGACATGCGGTTCGTAACCCCCGACGCCCGATTGTCGGTGATGGAGATCAAGTGGGGCCTGGTCCCCGACATGGCCGGCATGGTGCTGATGCAGGGGCTGGTTCGCGATGACATCGCCCGCGACCTGATCTACAGCGGCCGCCAATTTACTGGTGAGGAGGCTCTGGGCCTGGGCCTGGCGACCCGGGTCTGCGCCGATCCACGGGCCGAGGCGCTGGCCTATGCGGCCGAGATCGCCGCCAAGAACCCCCACGCCATCCGTGGGGCGAAACGATTGATCGCGGTCGCGAACCAAGGCGACCAACATGCGACCCTGCTCGCTGAAAGCCTGGAGCAGACCGCCCTGATCGGCACGCCCAACCAGGTCGAAGCCGTCATGGCCAATATGCAGAAGCGTGCGCCGGTGTTCACGGACGTGTAGGGCGACGCGGGCCTTGGCTGAATCGCTCCTCCGATGGAGGAGCTGTCAGCCTGCAAGGCGGACTGAGGAGGCCTTGCCGCTAAGCCGGCGCTTCAATCAAACCATCTCCGCTATCGGCGCAGCTCTGTCCGGCCACGTCTGCGTAGCGGCCAGGCCTCCTCAGTCCCTTCGGGACAGCTCCTCCATCGGAGGAGCGATTCAATCATGACGGCCTAGCCTGGATTTCTTTTGCGCCAGCTCCGCCCTACGGCCCCGCCGGCCGGTCTGGCAGGATTTTGTCGGTGTAGGTTTCCACCACCAGGCTGAACGGCGCGCCGCCGGCGGTCAGCACCGCTTCGTGCTGCAACAGGGCGTGTGGGATGGCCAGCTTGCCCGGCGCCGAGGCGGAGGGTGGCGCGAGGTCCCAGCCGTCGGGCAGGGGGTGATAGAGCAGGGCGGACGACAGGGTGTGGCGTTGGTAGGCCAGGCTCCTGACCACCACCCCGAACGGCGTGTCGGTCTCGTCCAGCAGCCGGTTCATCTCCGGCGTCAGCCGGCCGGGCAGGTACCAGTTGTCGGCCTCCGACAGCACCCGCTCGCCGCAGGCCAGCCGCACGCGGCGATAGCGCACCGGCGTTCCGGGCGCGACCTTCAGCGTCGCCAGGACCTCGGCGTCAGCGGGCTTATCCATGTCCTTGACCCGCTGGGCGGTGATCTTCCCGGCCGTGGACAGCTGGTGGGCGGCGCACCAGTCGGTGAGGGTCTGGGTGGCGCTCTCATGGCTCAGCAGGTTGGCGTTGAGCGACTGCATCAGCGCCAGCACTTCCAGCCGGGCCACATAGCTGTCGGGCCAGGCGGGCGCCTCGGCCATCGCGGCGCTCGAGGCCAGCATCGATACGGCGGCGGTGGCGGCGAAGATCGGCGACGTCATGGGGGGACTCGAAAGCGGGCCTGAACTCGCCCGACTTCTAGCCAACTTCCGGCCCGCGATCGACGAGGCATTGCGCCAAGGCGAGGAATCCCGCGACGGGCACGGTTTCCGCCCTTCGATTGGCGTCCAGGCCGGCGGCGGCGCACAGGGCCTCGCCGCCCAGGGTCTTCAGGCTGGAGCGCAGCATCTTGCGCCTCTGGCCGAAGGCGGCGGCGGTCACGGTCTCCAAGGCCTTCAGCAGGGCGTCGCTGGGGCGATCTGGCAGGGGCGTCAGTCGGGCGACGGCGGAGTCCACCTTGGGCGGCGGGGTGAAGGCCCGGGCCGGAAGGTCCATGACGATCTCGGCCTGGGCGACCGCCTGGGTGATCACCGCCAGCCGGCCATAGGCGTCGGCGTCCGTCCGCGCCACCAGACGGTGGGCGACCTCCTTCTGGAACATCAGCGTCATGCCGTCCGGTCGCCAGGGGCCGGTCAGCCATTTGATCAATAGGGGCGTGCCGACGTTGTAGGGCAGGTTGGCGACGATGAGGGCAGGGGCGCCGCCGGCGTGTTCGGCCAGCACCGCGGCTTCATCGATCTTCAGCGCATCGGCCCGGATGACGGTCAGCCGGCCTTCGGCGACATCGGCCAGTTCGCCCAGCAGCGGCAGGAACCGTGCGTCCATCTCGACGGCGATCACGTGGGCGCCCGCTTCCAGCAGGGCGCGGGTCAGGCCGCCGGGACCTGGGCCGACCTCGATCACGGTGCGGCCGTCCAGCGGACCCGCCAGGCGGGCGATCTTCCGAGTCACATTCAGGTCGAGCAGGAAGTGCTGGCCGAAGCTCTTGCGGGCGATCAGGCCGTGCGCTTCGAGGCTGTCGCGCAGCGGCGGCAGATCCGCCAAGTTCATCGGAGCGGACTCACGCGGCGCGGCTCAGGCCCAGGCGCCGATCGGCGATCTCGGCCGCCGCCTTCACCGCCGCGACCAGGCTGTCCGCCCGCGCCAGGCCGCGCCCGGCGATGTCGTAGCCAACGCCGTGGTCCGGCGAGGTGCGGACGATAGGCAGGCCCAGGGTGATGTTCACCCCACTCCAGAAATCGAGCATCTTCACCGGGATCAGCGCCTGGTCGTGGTACATGCAGACCACGGCGTCATAGGTCGCTCGGGCGGCGGGATGGAACAGGCTGTCCGACGGGGCCGGATCGGCGCAGGTGACTCCGAGGTCGCGCAGGCTGCGCGCGGCGGGGCGCAGGATCTCGATCTCCTCGCGGCCCAGCGCGCCGTCTTCGCCAGCATGGGGGTTGAGGGCGGCCATGGCGATGCGCGGCCCGGGCACGCCGAAATCGCGCGAAAGGGCTTGGGCGGTCACCAGTCCAACATTGACGATGGTCTCGATGCTCAAGGTCCGGGAGACCTCGGCCAAGGGCTTGTGGATGGTCACCAGCGTGGTGCGCAGGTCGCCCGCCGCCAGCATCATCACCGGGCCCCGCGCGCCATCGTGGCTGGAGTCCGCCGTCAATTCGGCCAAGAACTCAGTGTGTCCCGGGAAGGCGAAGCCGGCCTTGTAGAGCGGCGCCTTGGCGATCGGCGCGGTGACCACGCCGGCGACCTCGCCCGACAGGGCAAGCCCCGCGGCGGTCTCGATCCAGCGAATGATTGCGCCGGCGTGGGCGGGGTCGGCCCTGCCGGCCACCACCGGCGCCGCCAGGGGAATATCGAGGACTGGAATGGCGCGCGGAAATACGGCGGCGGCTTCGCTGGGCCCGGTCACCCGCTCAAGGATGGCCGCGCCCGCTGGCGAGGCCGACACCAGCATCTGGTAGTCACCCACCACCATGAAGGCCGGGCCGGTTTCGCGTAAGCGCCGCCAAGCCTTTACGGTGATCTCCGGGCCGATCCCGGCGGGATCGCCCAGCGTGAGGGCGAGGGGCCTGGTCGTCACCGCGTCTCTATGGTCGCCGAACTCCGCAGGTCGCGCAGCATGCGCCTGGAGATCATCGACAGCTGCTGATCCTGGATACGCGACTCGATCTCTTCGCGGGAGGGCATGGTCAGCCCGCTCTGGTGCTTGCCACACAGGATGATCAGGTGAAGTCCAGCGCCCGTCCGGACCGGGTCGCTGACCTGGTCCACCTTCAGCGTCTGGATGGCTTGCTGGAATGAGGGCGCGAGGTCTTTCACGTCCGCCTGACCGAGATCGCCTGCCACCACGCCATCCACCTTGGCGGCGGCGCTTTCCACCGAAGCGCAGCTGGTGATCTGGCTCTTGAGCTTCGTCAGCTTGGCGCTGGCCGCATCGACATCGGCGGCGGGCGCGTCGGACGGCAGGCTGATCGCCGCCTGCTTCAACTGCACGATCACCGAGTCCGATCCGGCCCGCTTGTCGCGAACCAGGATAATCCAGACCCCGTCGTGGGCCACGATCGGTTGTGAGAGTTGACCCACGCGAATCTGGGCGATCGCATCGCGCACTTCGGGCTGTAGCGAGGAGCCGGTTTCCCAGCCGGCGTCGCCGCCATTGGCCGCGGTCGGGGCGGAGGAGAATTGCCGGGCCACCGCCGCGAACGGAGCGCCCTGCTGCATCTGTGTGATCAGCTGCTTGGCGCCGTCCGTGGCCTGGGTGATGCCGCCGGCGCGGGTGGCGTCGATGAAGATCTCATTGACCTCGTATTGCGGCTTGGAGGCTTCGCCTTCCAGATTGCGCATGACCGAATTGACCTGGTCCTGGCCGATCTTCATGCGGGAACCGCCGTAGCGTCCCGAAACCCAGCGCTGCCAGCTCATGTCGGCGCGAATCTGCTCGCGCAGAGTGTCGCTCCCGACACCAGCCTTGGCCAGCGCGGCCAGCAGCTGGTCGGCGGTCATCCGATTGCCCTTGGCCATGCGCGCGATCTCCTCGTTGACCTCGGCGTCGGTCGCAAGGATTTCGAATTTTTGTTCTTTTTCTTCGCGCTTTATCTCCTGAACTTCGAGTCGTTCATCAATAAGCGCGCGCAGGGCTTCCTGCTGAACCTGGGGGATGTTTTCCTGGGTTGGCCGCACCCCGGCCGTCACCATCAGCAACATCACCCGCTGGCGCAGATCATAGGTGGAGATGGCGTTGTCATTGACAATCGCCACCACGCCTTCGCTCAGTCCGGGCGGCGGTTGCGGCGCGGCGGCAGACTCCACGGCGGGAGGCGCGACCGCCGTCCCGTCCGTCTGCGCGACGGCCGAATAGGTTCCAAATACAGCGATAGCCGCCGCAGCCGCGGAAATCGCCCCGGCTCGTTTCATCCGCTTCATCAACGACGCGTCACCCTTCTCCATCACGCGAAGCGTTGGCCTCAGCGAAAATCGGGATCGTTGTAGCCTTGCTCGCCCAATGTGGCGAGCTTTAGGCGCAGAAATACTGCGTTAGATGGTCCCAGTTGCCCAAGAACCGTGTCCTGACGCTGCCAGACCACCTCCACGCGTATGCAATCGTCCCTATAGATCACGCCCAGTTCGCCCAAGCGCCAGGCCTGTTCCTGCAGATCGCGAATCGCCACCGCGCTGACGCCCCAGTTCTTCGTGATGAAGAAGTCGCTGGCCGCCTCGATATTGGCGATGCGGCCCGTGGGTTGGGTATTGTCCACCGCATAGCGCAGATAACCTTGGGCGCGCTCATAGGCGAAATCGACGCCGACCTCTTGGGTCTCGGCGCTGCCGTGATCGTCGAGCAGGGCGCGGCCGTAGAGGGAGATGCCGGCGACGGGCGTCGCATCGCCGGCCACCACCCAGTCGGAGGCGCGATCGTTCAGGCCGGTCTTGGTCGGATAGATGGTGGTGTCGTCCGCGCGGAAGGCGCGGCCGATCAGGATGCGGGCGTTCTCGCCGTCGCCCCAGTCGAAGGTCGCCCGCCCGGCGAGGTTCAGGCGCGAGCCGCCATCGTAGAGGTCATAGCCATCGAACCGATCCGCCGAAAACAGGTTGGTCTCATCGAAGGTGAAGACCTGGCTGTCCTCGTTGGGAATGTTGGCGTTGTACTTCACGTCCGGAGCGATCAGCACCTGGGCGATCGGCTCCAGCACCGTGGTCAGGCCGCCGGAGGTGCGCTGGATCAGCGGCCAGCTGAGGTTGGCGCCGATGTCGCCGTGGGTGCGGTCGTAGATGTGCTGGCCGGTGTCGGTCGTCGAGAGGTCAGACACGTCGTAGACGTCGCCGCCGACGTCCACGAAGGGCTGCAGCCGAATGCCGTTGGCCCAGGTGAAGGTGCTCATCCAGTTGGCTTCGGCGCTGCCCCGGCGGCTGTCGATCCCCGGCTCGAGCGGGTTGGCCAACGATTGGCTGGCTTCGAGCAAGACGCCGCTTGCGGTCAGCCGCAGGCGCCCACCGAGAATGGCTTGGTTGGGCTCGTAGCGGGCCTCGATCAGCGGGGCGACCAGAGGGAAGGTGCGGTTCTGATCGGTGGGGCTGAGGCCCTGGAAGCTGAGCGCGGAGATGGAGAAGTAGGAATTGCCGTCCTGACGGTTGGCGTAGATTTGCGAGATCAGTTGGCGGCTGGTTTCTTCGAACCCACCCTGGAGAGGGTCTTTGATAGTAATGTCATATTTATCAAACAGATATCGGTCTGATGTGCGATCGGCTGTGAAGCCCCACGACCAGTTTTTGTCGAGATTGAACGTACCGCTAGCCAGGATATAGGATCGCGAAGTCAGGTCGCCGAACAGGGCGCCGTTGCCTGTGAAATCCTTCTCGTAGGTGTAGCCGGCCCTGATATCGATCTTGCCGGAATAGAACTGCTCCCGGTAGTCCAGGTTCAGGAAGGGGTTAACCTTGCTGTTGATCTGCGGCGATACCTGCAGGTCCGCATAGGGTGAGATTACCCAGTAATAAGCCTGCTGGTAGGATGCGCCGCGCTTTCCCGACACTTCGATGGAGGGCATCAGCAGGCCGGAGGCGCGCTGGGCGCCAGGGTCGGGATGCCAGAAGACCGGCGCGTAGAAGACCGGGACATCGAGAATCCGGATCACCGCGTTGCGGTAATAGACCACGTGCTTGCCGCGGTCCTCAATCACCTTGGAGGCGGCGATCGACCAGGTCGGGGTCTTTGGCTTGCCGTCCGCGGCGCAGATGTCGCAGGGGGTGAAGACGGCTCGGTTGAGCTCGTTCACCGTCTCGCTGCGGCGGATGGCGACGTCGGCGGAGAACTTTAGGTTATCCTGCTGAAGGCTTGAAAAACCGCGGGCAAATCCCGCCCGCATCTTGTCGTCCAGCACAACATGGCTGGCGAACTCGGCGGTGCCGTCGAGGTCGATGATCTGCACATGGCCGTCGGCCGTCACGCCGCCGGTGGTGACGTTGTAGACCACCTTGTCGGCGCGCAGGGTGCGGCCCTGGTAGCGCCCTTCGACGCTGCCTTCGGCGGTCCATACCTTGTTCTTGTCGTCATCGACGACGGTGTCCGCCTCCATATAGAAGCCGCGCTTGCCGAGGCCGTCGTCGGGCGGCGTGGGCGGCGGCGGAGTCGGCGGCCGCTTCGGAAGGTCGTGCGGCAGCATTGGCGCGATGACGCCTGGCTCTCGGGTGGGCAGTTCGGCCTGGGTCTGGGCGGCGGCCTGGCCGACGGCGAGCAGGCTCAGCGCCGAACCTGCGAGCAGGCTGGCCTTAAAGGCGCCGCCGCAGTGTTTCGCGATGGCGCGCATCAGACGAATGAACCCCTTGAAGCCCAGCGTTCGACCTTCCCCGATCCCGGACCCATGGCCCTACCCATCCTCGGTATAACAAAGCAAGGCAAACCCCGACAAAAGCGCTAACAACGGCGGTGTCCACGCTGCGGCGAATGGCGGAATCGCCCCCGTCTGGCCCAGGGCCTGGCAAAACTGATTGAAGAAGAACAAGGCGAAACCGAGTCCGACGCCGGATCCGGCCAGCACGGCCAGGCCGCCCAGCCGGATCAGCCGCAGCGAAAAGGCCGCCGCCAGGATCGACATGGCCGCGAACAGCAGCGGCCGGGCCAGCAACTCCTCCAGCGCCAGCCGATAGGCCGTGGCGGAGAAGCCCGCCTGTTCGGTGCGAGTGATCGCCGACCACAGGTCCCAGAAGGACACCGCGCTGGGCGGGGCGTACTTCTCCAGCGCCGCGGTGGCGGTCAGGCTGGAGGGGATGGTCAGGGTGTCGTAGCGCAGCGCTTCCGCGCCAGGCGTCGCCTCCCGCGCATTGGTCAGCAGCCAGTAGCCCGGCATCAGATGCGCGTCCGTGGCCTCGATGCGGCGTTGGAACTCGGTGGCCTGCCCCTTGGCCTGGCTGGAGACGAACAGCGAAACGCCCTTCAGGCGCAGGGTTCCGTGGTCGAAGTCCCGGGACCGGGCGCGGATCACGATCTGGTTGCGGGCGTCGCCCTGGCGCAGCCAGGTCTGGCCGGTGTCGGCCACCCGCTCCTGCATCAGCGAGGCGCGCAAGCGTTCGTATTCGGCGTTCATGGCCGAGGACAGCGGGCTGAAGATGGTGACGGTCAGGATGCCGATGGCGAAGGCGGCGCCGGCGGCGGGGAAGATGAACCGCCAGGCCGACACGCCGGCCGCCCGCATGGCGATCAACTCGCTGCGCCGGTTCAGGCCCACGAAAGCCGCCAGCACCCCGGCCAGGAAGGCGAAGGGCAGCAGGGTCAGCACCAGGGAAGGGGTGTTGAGCACCGTCAGCCAGGCGGTCTGACCAAAGCTGATCTCGGCCTTCACCCCCACGGTCAGGGTCTGTTCGACGAAATCGACCAGGGCGATCACGGTGGCGAGCACGGTGAAGGCCGCGCCAACGCCGGCCAGGGTGCGGGTCAGGACATAGGTTTCGATGCGGCCAAGACGCACGGGCAGACGGCGGCTCATGCGGGCGCTCCGGCCAGGGCCGCTCGAGGCGGCTTGGCGCCGGTGCGGAAGATCATCCGGTTGACCGGCCAACGGAACAACTCGCCGAAGGCCCAGAGCGCGGCGAGAATCGGGATCAGATATTGCAGCACGTTGAGCGTCGGCGTTCCGGAGCTGGCCGCCAGGACGGCGATGCCGAGCAGCCGCACGGCGGCGGCGGCGGCCGAGACCGCCATGATCCTGCGCACATAGCCCAGCCGGCTGAAGGAGCCGCCGATCACCGCGGCCAGGGCCATGGCGACGAAGGCGATGTTGTACAGCGGCGCCGAAAGCCGTCCGTGCGCCTCCGCGAGCAGGGCTTTGCGATTCTTCTGCTCCCATTTCTGGGTCAGATCGGGGAACATCAGTTCGTGCAGATAGCGGTCGGCGATCTTGTACTGATTCACCTCGTCCGATGCCAAATAGGGCGCAAGATCAACGGTATATTCGTCGAATTTAAGGTAATTCAGCACCCCGGTGGAGGAGAATTCCTGGTTCGAGCCGTCGCGCAGGATCAATACCGGCGAGCCATTGCGCTTGGCCATCTTGCCCCGCGCGGAGATGAAGGTTGAATCTCCGCCGCCTTCCTTTTCCTGCAGCAGGAAGACGTTGTGGAAGGCGCCGCCCTGGTCAAGGTCCTGGGCATAGACGGTCAGGCCGGCGGCGGGCGTGTTGAACTGCCCGACGTGGATCATGCTGGCGGCGAGGTCGGTGCGGATGCGGAACAGTTCGTTGCGCATCGCCCGGTCGGCCAGCGGCGCAAGCCAGAGATTGAGAAAGAGGGCGATCAGGGCGAAGACGCCCGCCAGCTTCATGGCTGGCGAGATCACCCGCCAGATGCTCATGCCGCTGGCGAAGCAGACCACCACCTCCTGCTCGGTGTGCAGGCGGTTGAGGACGATCAGGGCGGCGACGAACAGGGCGACCGGCAGGATCAGCGAAACCAGCTGCGGCAGGGCCAGCAGGCTGACCTTGACCAGGATCAGCGGGCTCTGGCCCTCGCCGATGAGATCGAGTTTGCCGAGCGTCGTGCTCAGCAGGATCAGCGCCGCGAAGGCGCCGATGGCCAGCAGCGTCGGGCCAACGAGTTGGCGCAGGAGGTATCGTTCAATGAGGTTCATGCATCCCACGCATGGCGGCCGGGGGCGGCCGTTGCGATCGCCCGGATGGGCCAGCCGACTTCTACACGCGCCGCAGGGGAATCGCCAACCGCGCGGGATAGGGATTCAGAAATTCGCGCAACGACGAAGGCAAGTCGGCGCCGGTCCCGTTCGCCAGCGAGCGTAGCGCACTAGCGCCGGGCCAGCAGTCGGGATTACAGAGGTTGCACATAACCATTCTGTGAGGACGCGCGCATGCGTTTGGAATTCGTCAAGGCCGATGGACTGACCACCGCGAGCGACGGGGTCGCCGCCCTGGTGTTCGATGAGGGGGCGCTGACCGATGGCGCCGCTCGCCTGGACCAACTCAGCAATGGCGCCGTGACCCGCGCCATCGCCGCGGCCGGCTTCACCGGCGCCAAGGGCAAGACGCTTGAGCTGATCGCGGTGGCGGATGGGGTCAAGCGGGCCCTGTTCGTCGGCGCCGGCGCGCCGGACGCCTTCGACGATAAGGCGGCCGAAACCGCCGCCGCCGAAGCCTATGCCGCGCTGAAGACCTCCGGCATCAAGACCCTGCGCCTGGCCTTCAAGGACCGCACGGCGAGCCAGGCGGCGCACGCGGCCCTGGGGGTGACCTTGGCGTCGTATCGGTTCGACCGCTACCGCACCAAGGAGAAGCCGGAGAAGAAGCCGACTATCGAGACCGTGGAGATCGCTGTCGATGACGTCGACGCCGCCAAGGCCGCCTTCGCGCCGCTGTCGGCGCTGGCCGACGGGGTCTTCTTCACCCGCGACCTGGTCTCCGAGCCGGCCAACATCCTCTATCCGGTGGAATTCGCCCGCCGGGTCAAGGATCTGGAGAAGTTGGGCGCCAAGGTGGAAATCCTGGGCGAGGCCGAGATGGAAAAGCTCGGCATGGGCTCGCTGCTGGGCGTGGGGCAGGGCAGTGTTCGCGAAAGCCAGCTGGCGGTGATCCAGTGGCTCGGCGCGGCCGACCCCAAGGCTCAGCCGATCGCCTTTGTCGGCAAGGGCGTCTGCTTCGATACCGGCGGCATCAGCCTCAAGCCCGCCGACGGCATGGAAGACATGATCTGGGACATGGGCGGCGCCGGCGCCGTGGCTGGCCTGATGCATACCCTGGCGGCCCGCAAGGCCAAGGTGAACGTGATCGGCATCCTCGGCCTGGTCGAGAACATGCCCGACGGTAACGCCCAGCGGCCTGGCGACATCGTCACCTCCATGTCCGGCCAGACCATCGAGGTGATCAATACCGACGCCGAAGGCCGCCTCGTGCTGGCCGACGCCCTCTGGTACTGCCAGGGCCGCTTCAAGCCGAAGTTCATGGTCGATCTGGCCACATTGACCGGCGCCATCGTTGTGGCTCTGGGCCACGACCTGGCCGGAATGTACAGCAATGACGAGGGCTTGGCCGATAATCTTCTGAAGGCGTCTGAGACCTCCGGCGACACCCTTTGGCGCATGCCGCTGCCGGCGTCCTACGAGAAGAACATCGACAGCCTGCATGCCGATGTGAAGAACACCGGCGGCCGGCCGGGCGGCTCGATCACGGCGGCCCTATTTCTGCAGCGGTTCACCAACGGCCTGCCCTGGGCGCATCTGGACATCGCCGCCACCGCTTGGCGCAAGCCGTCTTCGGTGGTCACCCGCCCCGACGGCGCCACCGGCTTTGGCGTGCGGCTGCTGAACGACCTGGTCGCGGCCAACTACGAAGACTGATGGCCGAAGCGTCCTGCGAGGTCTGGTTCTATCACCTCGAGCGTACCGCGCTCGACCAGGCCTTGCCGGAGCTGCTCGACAAGACTTTGCAGAAGGGCTGGAAGGCGCTGGTCCGCACCCGGGACGCCGAGCGGCTGGAGCATCTGGACGGCTGGCTGTGGAGCTACCGCGACGATAGCTTCCTGCCGCACGGCCTGGCGAGTGAGCCCCTGGCCGACAAACAGCCGATCCTGCTGACGACCGAGGCCGACAATCGCAACGCCGCCCAGGCCCTGTTCCTGATCGACGGCGCCGAGGCGGCCTCGCTCGATGGCTATGAGCGTTGCATCCTGATGTTCGACGGCCGCGACCCCGAAGCCACCGCCGAGGCGAGGGCGCGCTGGAAGACCTTCAAGGCCGCCGGCCACCCGGTGTCCTACTGGCGCCAGGGGGCGGAGCGGGGGTGGGAGAAGCAGGCTTAGGGATTTGCGCTCATTCCCGCGAAGGCGGGAACCCAGGGGATTAGCCCTGGCCGAGCGACCAGTCTCCTGGGTCCCCGCCTTCGCGGGGATGAGCGCTAACGGGCGTTACCCCTGATACCGCCGGTTCAGCTTGCGCATGCCGCCGATCCAGCGGCCGTAGTCGGCGGTCTTGTTGCGCATGTAATCCAGCACCTGGGGGTGGGGCAGGATCAGGAAGTCCTCGGCCTCGATGGACTTGACCACCACCTCGGCCAACTCCTCCGGCTCCATCATGCCGTCGACGCTGGCGACGCCGTCCTCGTTGCCGGCGGTCATGGCCGTGCGCACCGCCTGAGGACACAGCACCGAGACCTTGATGCCCTGGTCGCCATGGGTGATGGCCAGCCATTCGGCCAGACCGACGGCGGCATGCTTGGTCACCGCATAGGGGGCGGAGCCGATCTGCGACAGCAAGCCCGCGGCTGAGGCGGTGTTGAGCAGATAGCCGCCGCCGCGCGCGGCCATGCGCGGCACCAGGTGCCGGGCCGCCCAGACGTGAGCCATGACATTGATGTCCCAAATCCGCTGCCAGGCGTCGTTGGAAGCCTCGGCCCCGCCGCCGACGCCGATGCCGGCATTGGAGCAGAACAGGTCGATGGGGCCGTGGTCTTTCTCGACCGTTTCGATCAGGCTGAGGATCTCGGCCTCGACCGATACATCGACCTTGAAGGCCATGCCTCCGACCTCGGCCGCCGTCGCCTTGGCGCCCGCCTCATCCCGGTCGGCGCAGACGATCAGCTTCGGCCCCTCGGCCACGAACCGCCGAGCCATGGCCCGCCCGATGCCGCTGGCGGCGCCGGTGATGACGACGATGCGATCCTTGAGGTTCATGGCGTTTGCTCCCGCGCGGCGCTCTTACGGACCCGCTTCCGTGGTTCCATAGCGTTGTCCCGCTGTGCTGGACAAGCGATCAAGACGATACCATATTTCGAAACATTCGAATCTTTCGCAGGTAACGAACTATGCGAGTCTCGTCGGCTGAGTTTTTGAAGAAATACGGAGCGCTGAGCGACAAGGCGTTGAGCGAGCCCGTCACCATCACCCGCAATGGCCGTGATCGGCTCGTGCTGATGTCAGCGGAGGAATTCCATCGCATTAGCCGCCACGCGCCTCGGGCACGGCGTATCGAAGAACTGACCGACGAGGAGTTGGTGATGATCAGCGAGGCGCGGGTTTCAGCCGAACACGACCACCTGAACGCATTGCTCGACGATTAGGGTGTTGCTCCCGCGACCCCAGCCGGGTCTGGTCGTCCGATATGCCTTCCTTTGGCGCCGGGAGTTCGAGACGGGCCAGGACGAGGCCCGCAAAGACCGGCCCTGCACGGTAATCATCGCCGCGCCGGCGGTGGCTGGTGGAACGCAGGTCTACATCCTGCCTGTCACGCACACGCCGCCCAACGAGCCAAGCTCGGCGATGGAAATCCCGCCACGGGTCAAGCAGCACTTGGGCCTCGACGGCGAGCGATCATGGATCGTTCTGGATGAGATCAATGATTTTCTCTGGCCGGGCTATGACTTGCGGCCTGTCCCCGGGGCGCAGACGGCCCGCATGGATTACGGCGTCCTGCCTCCCCGCTTCTTCGATACGGTGAGAACCGCCTTCCTCGCGCTCGCCCAGGCGCGGCGGGTCAAGCGCACGCCGCGCGCATAAACGAACTTGATGGCATTCAATAGGGATGACCGGCGCGCGCGGCCGGTAAAATCCCGCTGGGTTCCCGCCTTCGCGGGAATGAGCGCGGGTAAGCAGCGGGGAGTTACCCTGCCACTACTGCCGCCACCGCCTCATAGGCCTCCGCCGCCGCCATCCAGGTCGCCTCCGCGCGATCTAGCGCGTCCTGCTGCTTGGCGCGTTTGCGGCCCAGCTCGGCGGCGCGGCCCGGGTCCGTCACATAGATGGCCGGGTCGGCCAGTTGGGCGTCCAACTCGGCGACGGCCTTGGTCTCCCGGGCGAGGGTAGTTTCGGCCGCTTCCAGCTTGCGCTTGAGCGGGCCGACCTGGGCGGCGGCGTCGCGGGCTGTCGGCTTCGGCGGCGGCGGCGGCGCCGGAGCGGCCTGGGCGGCGGCTTGCGATGGGCCGCGCGCGGCGACGCGGGCGCGATCGAGCACGAACTTGGCGTAGTCGTTCATGTCGCCGTCGAAGGGCTTCACCCCGCCATCCGCCGCCAGCCACAGCCGGTCGGCCACCAGCTCCATCAGCGAGCGGTCGTGGGTGATCAGGATCACCGCGCCTTCGTACTCGTTCAGCGCGTCCAGTAGGGCGCGGCGGCTGTCGATGTCCAGGTGGTTGGTGGGCTCGTCGAGGATCAGCAGGTGCGGCGCGTCCATCGCCACCAGGTTCAAGAGCAGCCTGGCCCGCTCGCCGCCGGACAGGTTGGCGACCGTAGTCTCGGCCTTGTCGAAGCCCAGGCCGAACTGGGCCAGCTTGGAGCGGCGCTGCGACTCGCTGGAGTCCTTCATCTGCCGCCGGATGATTTCCAGCGGCGTGTCGGCGGGATCCAGCGCCTCGATCTGGTGCTGGTGGAACCAGCCGACCTTGATCCGCCGGTCCCGGTGCAGGTGGCCGGTGGAGATGGTCAGGGCGCCGGCGATCATCTTGGCGAAGGTCGATTTGCCCGCGCCGTTGACGCCCAGCAGGCCGATCCGATCGTCGAGATCGAGCCGCAGGTTCAGGTTCTTCAGCACCGGCGGGCCGCCATAGCCGACCGTGGCGCCCTCCAGCCGGATCAGCGGCGGCGCCAGCGGCCTTAGCGGCGAGGGCAGGCTGAAGGGCGCCGTGCGCTCGGTCAGCACCTCCGACACCGGCGGCAGCTTGGCCAGCATCTTCAGGCGCGACTGGGCCTGGGTCGCCTTGGAGGCGGTGGCGCGGAAGCGATCGACGAAGGACTGCATATGAGCCCGCTTGGCCTCGATCTTCGACCGCATGGCCTCCTGCAGCCGCGCCTTCTCGGCCCGCTGCTCCTCGAAACTGTCGTAGCCGCCGGTATAGAGGTCGAGCTTGCCGTCATGCAGATGCAGGATGAAGCCCATGGAGTTGTTGAGCAGCTCGCGGTCGTGGCTGATCACCAGGGCCGAGTGCGGATATTTCTTCAGCCGCGCCTCGAGCCAGAGAGCGCCTTCCAGGTCGAGGTAGTTGGTGGGCTCATCCAGCAGCAGCAGGTCCGGCTCGGCGAACAGGGCCGCCGCCAGGGCCACCCGCATGCGCCAGCCGCCGGAAAACTCCGACATCGGCCGTTCCAGGTCTTCGTTGGAGAAGCCCAGGCCGGCCAGGATTTCCGCCGCCCGCGACGGGGCCCGGTCCGCATCGATCTCGATCAGCCGGCCATAGATGTCGCCCAGCCGCTCGGGCGCGGCGTGATCCAGCTCGGCCATCAGCGACGCGCGCTCAAGGTCGGCGGCAAGGATGGTCTCCATCAGGGTTTCCGGTGTGGCCGGATGCTCCTGAGCCACCGCCGCCACGCGGGCGTTCTTCGGCATGCCGATCTCGCCGCCGCCGGCGTGCAGCTCGCCCAGGATCAGCTTGAACAGGGTCGACTTGCCAACGCCGTTGCGGCCCACCAGGCCGACCTTTGCGCCCACGGGCAGGGATACGGTCGCTTCATCGAAGAAGCGCCGGCCCCAGGCGTCGAACGTCAACTCATAGATCTGCAGCATAGGAGGGGACGCGCGCCTTGGCGTTAGAGAAGCGCGCGGCTATAAGCCCGCCACCCAATCAATCCAACACCTTTTAAGAGCGCAGTAGCCCCTCATGTCCGAACGCACCTTTTCGATCATCAAGCCCGACGCGACCCGCCGTAACCTGACCGGCAAGGTCAATGCGGTGATCGAGGACGCCGGCCTGCGCATCGTCGCCCAGCGCCGCATCCAGATGAGCAAGGCCCAGGCCGAGAAGTTTTACGAGGTCCACAGCGAGCGCCCCTTCTTCGGCGAGCTGGTGGAATTCATGATGTCCGCCCCCGTGGTGGTGCAGGTTCTGGAAGCCGACGGCGCCGTGGCCAAGTACCGCGAAGTCATGGGCGCGACCAACCCCGCCAACGCCGCCCCGGGCACCATCCGCGCCCTCTATGCGGAATCGGTGGGCGAGAACTCCGTCCACGGCTCCGACAGCCTGGAAAACGCCAAGCTCGAAATCGCCCAGTTCTTCACCGACGCGGATATCGTCGGCTAAGCCAAAAAAGCTCACCGCCCGTGAACCGCAAGGAACGTCGAGCGGAGAAGAAGACAGCCAAGTCCAGCGGCAGTTCGTTGCCGCTGGCCCTGGTGGCCGCTTTCGGCGAGGCAGTGCGGCTGCATCAGGCCGGCCGGCTCGGTGAGGCTGAAGCCCACTATCGGCATGTGCTCGCCGGGCACCCGCAACATGCTGACAGCCGACATTTGTTGGGGGTGCTCGCCCATCAGGTCGGCCAGAGCGCCGTGGCCGAGCAACTCATCGGTGAGGCCATCGCGCTGGAGCCGAAGCAGGGCGCCTTCCACGCCAACCTCGGCAATGTTCTGCGTGCGCAGGGTCGGGCCGTCGAAGCGCTGGCCTGCTACCGGACCGCGCTTGAGCTTGAGCCTTCCTCGGCGGCGGCGCAGACCAATCTGGCGCTCGGGCTGAAAGCCGTCGGCGAGCTGGGCGAGGCCGAACTGGCCGCCCGTGAAGCCGTCGCCCTGAAACCGGATTCTCCCGAAGCACACGCGGCCCTGGGCGCGATGTTGGCCGATGCGGGCGCATTGGCCGACGCAGAGGCGCACCTGCGACGGGCCATTGTTCTGAAGCCTGCGTATGCCGAGGCACAGGACGATCTCGGGACCGTGTTGAAGGAACAGGGCCGCGCCAAGGAGGCCGAAGCCGCATTCCGCGAGGCCGTGCGGCTCAAGCCAGACTTCGCCAACGCCCACAACAATCTCGCCATGACGCTGCTGGCCGAGGGCGCCTTCGAAGAGGGTTGGCGTGAATACGAATGGCGTTGGAAGACGCCGCGTTGGGCGACAGCGGCGCGGGCCTTCGGCCAACCGCAATGGCGCGGCGAGACGGCCGAAGGTCGGACCCTGCTCATCCACGCCGAGCAGGGCTTCGGCGATACGCTGATGTTCTGCCGCTACGCGCCGTTAGCCGCCGCGCGGGGGTTCAAGGTGGTGCTGGAGGTTCCGTCGCCGTTGCATCGACTGCTCGGCGGCCTGCCGGGCGTGGAGCAGATTGTGGGCCGGGGCGAGCCGCTGCCGGCCTTTGACCTGCACTGCCCCATGCTGAGCCTGCCGCTGGCTTTCTGGACAACCCTTGAGACCATCCCTGGCGATACACCTTACCTATCCGCGGCCGACGCTGAAGTCGCCAGCTGGTCCGAGCGGCTGGGCCAGGGTGCTGGCCTGCGCGTTGGCGTCGCCTGGTCGGGCAATCCCGGCACCACGGGTCATGCGCGCCGGTCGTTGCCGCCGGAGCAACTCGACAGATTGCTCGCTGCGCCAGGGGTGCGGTTCGTCAGCCTGCAAAAGGACGCGGACGCCGGCGGCCTGCCGATCCTTGATCTGATCGCCGAGGCCAACGACTTCGCCGACACCGCCGTGCTGATCGCGGGCCTCGACCTGGTGATCTCCGTCGACACCGCCGTCGCCCACCTGGCCGGCGCGCTGGGCAAGCCCGTCTGGTTGCTGGACCGGTTCGATCCGGACTGGCGCTGGCTGCTCGGGCGGCAGGACAGCCCCTGGTATCCCAGCCTGACCATCTATCGCCAGCCCGCGCCGGGCGACTGGGGTGCGGTGGTGAATGAAGTCCTGGAACACCTCTCCCGAAGGGAGAGGGAGGGGCCCGCCGCGTAGCGGTGGGAGGGTGAGGATCGCGCGGTGGCAGGCAAACCCCGCGTTTTATCCTGCGCCGTTCCCAATCCTCACGCTCCCAAGCTTCGCTTGGGCCCCTCCCTCTCCTTCCAGGAGAGGTGTATTGAGGGCCGCCCCAAACGCCTGTCGGGAGAGGCGCGGGCGTATTGGAGGAAAATTATGGCGCGCCGGATCGTCGATCTATCGATCGCCATCGACATGGACGTCCCCTCCGACCCGCCGGGGATGGAGGTGAAGATCGCCTATACAAGCCATGCCGAAGGCGCGCCGCAGATGGCGCGGTTCTTCGAGGGGCTGACCACCGCAGACCTGCCGGACGGGGAAGGCTGGGCGGTTGAGCAGATCACCCTGTCCACCCACAACGGCACCCACATGGACGCGCCCTGGCACTTCCATTCCACCACCGACCATGGCGCGCGGCCGGCGCCGGCGATCGACGAGACGCCCCTGGACCAGTGTTTCCAGGCCGGGGTGAAGCTCGACTTCCGCCACTTCCCGGACGGCTATGTGGCCACGGCCGCCGACGTCGAGGCGGAGCTTGCGCGGATCGGCCATGAGCTGCAGCCGCTGGACATCGTGGTGGTCAACACCCGCGCCGGAGAGGTGTTCGGCAAGCCGGAGTTCATCCATTCCGGCTGCGGCCTGGGCCGGGAGGCGACGCTCTATCTGACCGAGCGGGGCGTGAAGGTGGTGGGCACGGACGCCTGGTCGTGGGACGCGCCCTTTAGCCACACGGCCCGCAAATGGGCCGAGACCCGCGATCCGAAGATCATCTGGGAAGGCCATAAGGCCGGCCGCGAGATGCCCTATTGGCAGATGGAAAAGCTCACCAACCTGGCCAGCCTGCCGCCCACCGGGTTCGAGATCTGCTGCTTCCCGGTGAAGATCAAAGGCGCCTCCGCCGGCTGGTCGCGGGTCGTGGCGATTTTCCAGGACTAGGGTTTCATGTCCTCATCACGTCGAGGGTTTCTGGGCAGCGCGGGGTTGATTGGTCTTGCGGCCGCTACGCCAGCGTCCGCCGCCGCGCGAGCGCCGGAGGTGGCATGGCTGCAAGCCAGGCTGGACCGCTACCAGGGTTTCGGGATCAAGGCGTCCGGCGGGCCAGGTGATATCGCCACAGGCGCCTGGCTCGACGAGGCGCTTTGCGGCTGGGGCTATCGCTGCGAGCGCCAAACCTTCGATGTTCCGTATTTCGAGACCCGTACAGCCACCCTGTCGAGCGGCGGCGCGATGGCCACGGTGATCCCGCAGGCGATTGTTGCGACGACAGGCCCGAACGGCCTGACCGCGCCGCTGCGGCTTGCGGATCATGGCAACCTGAGCGGCGCTATCGTCGTCATCGTCCTGCCGTTCAAGCGCTGGACGGCGCTGGCCGACCCGCAGGTCGCACAGCCGCTGGCCAAGGCCTTCGCTCAAGGCGCGGTCGCCACCGTACTGGTGACCACCGGCCCGACCGGAGAGGCCATCGCGCTCAACGTCACCACGCATAAACCCGGCTTCGGACGGCCGGTGGCCATTCTCGCGCCCAAGGATGCTGGACCGTTCCTGGCCGCCGTGGCGACCGGGCAGACGGCGACCCTCACAATCGACGGACAGGGCGGCCAGCGGTCGGCCTTCAACCTGATCGCGCGGCTGGACCGAAAGGCGCCCCGGACCCTGATCGTGTCGACGCCAAGATCCGGCTGGTTCGGCTGTGCAGCCGAGCGTGGTTCAGGTCTGGCGGTCTGGCTCTGGCTGGCGCGCTGGCTCGCCAAGAGCGGCCATCCGGTCAATGTCGAGCTGCTGGCCACCAGCGGCCATGAGTACGAATACCTCGGCGGCGAGCACTACCTGTCCATCGCTCCGCCGCCGGCCTCGACCAGGCTCTGGGTCCATGTCGGCGCCAGCGCCGCGGCGCGGGACTGGCACGAACTCGGGCCGGTATTGCGCCCGCTGCCCAGCGCGGATTCGCAACGGGTGCTGACCGCCACCGCCGATATCGTCGATCGCGTCCGCTCGGCGTTCAAGGGCGTCACCGGGCTCGAGGCGACCTATGTCGCTGATAAGTCCACCGCCGGCGGCGAACTCACCAATGTGTTGAGCGCCGGCTACCGCACCGCCATCGGCCTCTACGGCGGCCACCGCTATTTCCACACGCGGGGGGACGATAGGCGTTGTGTGTCGGGAGACCTAGTCGCGCCGGTCGCGGTCTCGTTTCAGGCAGCGATAGAGGCCTGTTTGGCCGAGTAAAAGCACCGCTCATCCCGGCGAATGCCGGGACCCAGGGGTCACAGACCCTTTTTGGTGCCGGGCGTCCCTGTTCATAGGACGGCCACTAAGCCGGAATTCCGCACCGATCAAGCAGCACCTCTTGCTGAGCGGTTGCGCCAGCGCCGACGCAATCGCGGCCTCACGCTTGCGAAGGCCGCAAAACTGATCGGCGTGCGGCGCTGGACGTTCGGGCTTTGGGAAAAGGGACAGGAACCGCGCGCGGGCCTCCGTCCTGCGATAGCCCGGTTTCTGGAATGAAAAGCGGAACGCGAGGCGGCGTGCCTCGCGCTCCGCTCTTGGCTCATCGCTGACCCTCACCGGCCTCCGCCCGCTCCACAATTGCCCGCAGCACGATCCGGCCTTGGAGCGGGATCGCGTCACAGATGATATTGAAGCCCTGGCCGTCCTTGTTCGGCCACGCCGCACCGATGGGCGTCCAGATCGCGCCTTCGCCGTCGCCAAGGACACGGTACAGACGGTGGGAGGGTTTCCGCACCAGAAGAGAAGGTTGCTTAGCCATGAGAGTGATCCTCCAAGTCCGCCGCGGACCATTCCGCGGCTTCATGGGGAGAGGCTGAAGCAGGCCATCGAGCCGGCTGTCACACCCCGCGCGAAGCGCGCCCGCAGGGAGCGAGCTGCACGGAGCGCAGCGGAGGAAGCGAAGCTGGGTTGACCGGCGGCGGGCCTGCTTCACAACGCTCCCCAAACGAAGCCGTGAGTGGGCCGTCCACACCGCCGGGGGGCCATCGGATCGCTGTCAAGTCAAGCCTGAAGCACGGGCGCTGAACGGTTCGCGTTTGCCTTGCGTCGCATTTTGACGTCGTCAAGCCGACGATGCCTTTTGGGTGGATCGTTCAGCCGCGAGCGGAGTTGCCAGGTCTAAGTTAGGTATCTCCCCGCGCGCCCCGGAGCCACTTGACTGGAGCCACGCGATAACTAACCCGTTGGGGAAATGACAAACCTCGGAGATCTCGATGAGTGATAATAAGAAACAACGTGCCGCCCAACTGACTATAGCGTGCAGCGCGGATGAATTCGTTGAGACACGCTCATACATTAGAAATGTTTCGAACTTTATCCGGGCATGTCAACAATATCCCGGCGTCCCGGCTCCGCTAAATTGGTTTAGGTGGCCTGCGATCCTTGTTTTTTTGCCGGCCCTAATAATTATACGCAGCGCGCGCCGGCACACTATCTACAATATTCCACTGAGGCCCCTGGCTAGCTTAGAATTCTCTGTTTCGCCCAGCGGCGCAGTCTCCAACGCTTGCCTAATCGACCGAGGCCTAACCGTTAGCGGCTTGGGGATCGCAGAAGTGACCCGCTTTCGTTCGGGGCTCATCGCGGTATCAAGAGCCGAGCAACGAGATTTACATGCGTATATAGCCGAAGGAACTTTCTTCGCGGCATGCGCAAGAACAATCGGCGGCATAAAGATCCGGGAGATACTTAATATCGCGGGAATCAAAATCGCAAAATATTCGCTACCTTGGCCACTCCCTGTTCCCGAGCGGCGGCCTACCCGTGCTTCAATGTAGACGGGCCGGTAATTCCTTGGGAGCTAACCCGGCCTTGACGCGGCCGAAATTGTCAACCACGGCCTCAGAAAGCTCACGGCATTGCCTGACCATTGCCAATATGGAACGTGCGCCCTGGCCATAGTTTGCCATGAGCCTTTGTTCTACCATTCTCAGGCCTTCAGAAACAAACGTTCCCCTTCGCTCGTACTGACCGCTAAGGTAAATGTAACGCTCTAGTTCGTTAACGTCAGCGGGTGACCGCCCCATCCCGCTTATGCACTCCCGGATGAAACTGGTAAGGTTGCCTGCGCGAAAATCTTCCCTCCAATCGCCCCAATCATCGCCGAGTTGGAGGAGATATATAGCGTCCTCAAGCAATTGCTGGGCCTCAGCGTCGACATGGTTTCCCTTTAGGGTCTGAATTGTCTTGTACATGTAGATAACAAGCCACGATCTGCCGACGACGTGTTGCCGCTCTAACTCCTCTTCCCGCAGATTGGGCTGGCTCCGGATATCCTTCTCAAGAAGCATCGCCTGAACAAAATTTTGGAAAAGGTGGGCGGCCTCGTGAAGGCCGTCGGGGATAGGCATGCCGTGAGCGGCAAATGTGACCGCGACCCGTTCAAGCGCCTTCGGGATGAGTATGCTACCCGCCAGCATTTCAAATTCGTTATGGCTTTCTCCGTCAAACAGATGATCAAGACAGAAAAATGACGCCGCGAGATAGACGTACGCAGGAATCAGCAGTTCGCGGGAATTCTGCGGCAACGGACGCTGATCCAGTGAGTCGAAGTGGTCGACGTGAGCAACGCCAACCGGCCAGCCATGCTCGTTAAAGCACAGCGGTTCAAGACGGCTCCAGAGCTCGCCGAAATCGTGACGACCTTGCTCCGCTATCCATCGGCACGCGCCGGCTTTCGTTGACAGATCGACCATTCTCGGTTAACCCCAAGTTGCAGGAGAATCTTATGGCAATCTCACCAGACGATATTCAACAGGTGTCCGTCAATCAAATTGGCGCCGGTCTCTCTGCGTCTGCGCAGGCAGACACTGCGGAGCTTGAGTATAAATGGAACGACGCGCCGACGCCGGAGATTTCCGGGCTGCTCGACGCTCTTCGGAGCCAAGACGCGCCAGTCTTGAGCACGCCGGGCGTACATTAATACTGTTAAGTCAACCCGACGCAGATTTCCAAGAGCTTGTTTTAGTGACCGGTATGCTCGTGCGTCAATATGCTCGAGATGTTAGTGTAAGCCTATGCCGAACATATTTCGCAAAGGGCTTTATCTAATCAAGAGTGCACCGACCATCTTGGTGCCGGTTGTATTTTTCCTCGCGCTGGATGAGTGGCTTGGCTCTCCGAATCCGCCACTTGAGGTTACTACGAGCGTAATAGCGCTTGCCGAATATCTCGCAAATAGGCCCTGGATCATAGTCCTGGCCGCCACTTCATTCGTGATAAAGATGACGTCGGTGTTCTTCTCGAACGCGGATATGCACCTAGCTATTGGAAACCGGCACGCAAGGTACTCGACAATAGTGCACGCGCTAGGCGTTAAGCATCTCTCTGGACTGCTGGTAGGGGCATTTCTCTGGACCAGTGTCTTTTGCGCGTTTGGTTTGGGCGTGATCGCGTTGAGCATGGCGACGATACCGCGCACTTTGGCTATTTGTCTCTCAGCCGCCGTTGCGATGGGGGTATTCCCATTATATTACTTGGGTATTTCACTAGGTTCACTGGCAGTAATCGTTGCGAAGACAGATGGGATTTCTCTTCGAGTCCAAGCAGAGCGGGCCTGGACTAGTCGTGAACGACTGTATGGCTACTACTTCGCGCGGTCGGTGATCGACTGTTTGACCGCGTTTGGCGTTCCGGCGGCCGTCATATTTTTGGTGCACTCTAAGATATTGGGAATAATTATCATTATAATCGTCATGGGTGCCGCCTTCACTTTTACCAGGGCGAGCTTTATGGTGTTCAAGAGGAGCGTTTTGTTAGACGAAGTCCTTACTGACCGGCGGAGCGGGAGTGATAAATGAACGGTGGCAGGTGACAGTTAGATCGCGGCCTCTATTCTTGAGCGCATGGCTTTCCAAGGAAGAGTGCGTCGACCTAACCGGCGAGTGGGCAGCGCGCCAGTCGGAGGCTCATCCGGCCGCAATCTCAATTCCTTTTTTCGGATCCGTCATTTTTAAACCGGGGCGGAACGCTCAGATTGTCTGGCTTGAGAGTTCCGCAAACTGGCTATCTGAGCGAGTGAATTCGATAGCTCCCACGATCCTGTCGAGCTCCGATTTGAGAGCAGGCGACCTACAAATCGCTAGGTATGTCTCCGGGGGCGGCCATTTTTGGCACCAAGATACCTCATTCGGTGTGACACGGGGCCCCGTGTTCTCAGTGATCTGCCAACTCAGCGACGAACGGGACTATGAAGGAGGCGATTTGGTCTTCCTGGATGGCCTTTCTGTGGTGCGAGCGCCCAGGGGGCAGGGCTCAGTTTGCGTCGTTCCAAGCGCAGCTTGGCATCGAGTCCATCCGATTCGATCTGGTGTACGATTTAGCGCTACGTTTTGGTTATGGACGTCAGAGTCGTCAGCGATCGGTTAGAAAGGTCGCGCGATATTCGTCGAGGGTCGCTCGCTGAAGTGGAGAAAGAGGAAGGGGCGCAAGGTCGTAGAGATGTCGACCCCGCTTGTTTTGCGGGTTAAGTGCTAGCCACCGCTTTGCCCTGTCATCGAACCGCGGCCCATAGTGATACCCAAAATGGTCGTAAATGTTGCGGATCGCGGCGAGAGGGTCTCTTCGAAGGTCCAGGTATCTCAAGTCCAGAATGCGTTGACCTGCCGTCGTGCCTCTGAATTGATTGACTCGCCGAATAGACTCGACGAGCCAGTCCACACATTCCGCTAAGATAGTATGTTGCCTCGATGGAGCGACGACGGCTCTGATCAATTGACTCATGCTGCACATTGAGTTGAGCACCTCTATAGGATCACGATGAACCTGGACAATGGCAACATTGGGTAGGACGCGGGTAAGTTGAGGCAAACCGTACGAATGGCTTGGAGTTTTGAGTACCCAGTGCCGGTTCGATGGGCTCAGCCATGTTACGAGACGTAGCTGTTCTAAGAAGTCGGAATAAGTCGCGTCTAGTAAGTGGTCCGCTCGCTCCAAATACCATGATCTATAGAGAGGCATTAGCACAAGGTCAGTAAGGAACGAGTTTTCAAGGAGAGGCAAATCTTCACACGGTCCGAAGATTTCAACCAAGTGCATTGCCTTTATGCCGGGCAAAATTCTCGAAGCGAACGCTACGGGAATCTTGAGTCGTCTCGCGCGTTTCTCTCGGGTGTCGTAACTGCGGACAACTTCACCCGGCTCGCGAGCCGGGGAAAGCGCTTCCCATGTTGAGAGCCACCGCGCCTCAGGGTCTTGAGCGAGGAGATGATGCAAGAACGTTGTACCGCTCCGAGGGAGTCCCGCAATAGCCAGTGGCCGAAGGATGGGGACATCTAATATTTCGGGAGCCCATCTGAGTTCGTTAACCACCTTTAGGCGCGTCTTGAGTGCGATGAGGATTCGGCGCCGGGTAGCGAAAGTTCCGAACGGGGTCAGATTGCCCTCACTCTGGAAAGCATTCACCAAAACGTTCAGCGCTTCAGGGAGAAAATTCGAGCCGAAATCGTCAAGGCCGAGCGCCTCCTGGGCCTCAACACAGAGCCTTTCGGCGTCCGGCAACAGATTGGAACCCCCAAGCCGCTCAAATGCGGTTCCGGCGACATTAATGATACCCATTAGTTTCAACGAGGCGGTTGGGGTGCGAGGATGTCTCGTCATTCGCGTCACAAGTGCGGCGGTAGGCGCGCCGGCGGCCCTATAAAATGGAATGCTATCGGACGCATGGCTTATCGGACAACCGGAATGGGAAAAGAGGGAGATCACCTATGAGGTGACGCAAGTGTAATATAGCCACAGGTGCCGATTTCAACACATGCGGATACGCTTGGTCAATACGGGCTGGACGTGTGAGGCCGACGATGAATTCTGCTGATCGGATCAAAGGGAAGTACGACCGACTCGCACAATTCTACGATTACCTTCTTGGCGTTCAATGCTTCGGCAGGGCAAGAAGGCGCCAGTTCGAGTTGGCAAACATTGAACCCGACCACCGTGTGCTGATTGCCGGCGTAGGCACGGGGCTGGACATACCGTACCTACCGCAGTGTAGGGAGATTGTGGGTGTCGATATAAGTCGGGCAATGCTAGCGCGGGCTGAGCGTAGGGCCGCCGGAAAAAACGTCAGCCTGTATGAGATGGATATGCACAATTTGCAGTTTGCGTCGCAATACTTCGACATTGCGATTGTGAATTTGGTGCTCAGCATCGTCGTCGATCCGCATCAGGTGCTCGCCGAAGTGTCCAGGACGTTGAAGGTACCTGGACATATCTGGATACTACATCGTGGACGGCAGGCCGGCTTGCTGCGGGAGATGCTTAATGTGCTCTCGGTCGGAGCATTGGGCATCAGCGTGACGCGACCGATAGATGAACTGATTGAAGACCTACCGCTCTACAAAATGACGGAGGAACGCATTTGTATGATTGATATTATCGAGCTCGTGCCGACCACATGATCATAATGCAAAGGAAGTGCGCGCGATGCCACAAGTAGTGGAGACCGCTGACGAAAGACAGTTTTCCTTAGCTAGGAGAAAGAGTGAAATCCGGCCTTATAGGCTAACCGCGAGAACGTGGCTCGTGGTCGCAAACGTCCTCGGTTCATTGCACGTAATCTTCGGCCTCGGCGCTACGATCGTTACGAGCCTCGTTGCTGCCCAACCACCATTACTCGGCGTGCATCCTGAGCTACTCGTGGCAAACTTAAAGTGGGCTGCGGTTGCTCTGACGGCTGTATCTGCGTTCTTAAATACAACTGACCGAGGGAGAAAATACCGGGCCGCCCAACGGCACTTGATGGATGCGATCGTAAAATTCGATAGCGACCCTAGTTATACGTTGAATCAGCTGATTTTGGCACGCTGGAAGGCAGCCGAATTGCTCGACAATAATAAACCACTCCCAGAGTAGATTAATTTATCTAAATTATCCTCTCAAGCGTGCGTTTTAGGGTAAAGAGCGCCGCACTTAGTTCGCGCTTGACGACAATTCTTGCCAAACTTGTCGGAACGAGCTGAAGGACGTTAGGGAGTTCTATTTGCACCAGATTTGTTAGCAAGGTCACGCAGTTAGCGTCGCGAAATGTATAGGATATGACAAACTCAAACGGTCCTTCCACCGTCTTGGCACCGATCCTACGATCTACGACGTATTCATGGATTTCCCAGATTCCCTCGACGGTAGCGCTTTTGTATTTTGCAGATTGTTGAAAACGCGTGCCCACGGCAATGGCTCCCGGTGTGAGCTGCGTCGCAATTCCAATCTGCGGCATCCATTCCTGGTGATTTCGAGGGTCTGCGACGTACTCGAATACGATCGGTCTGGGCCTGCATATGAGGATGTCCGACTTGGCATCCACGCGCCGTCTGCTCATCGGAATGGATGGCATTAGTTGTCACGCGACGATAGTTAGTTTGGATGACTTACGTGCATCAGTCGACCCGCGAACTCAAGGGCGTTGGTCCATCGGGCGTAGAAATGTAGCAGCTGGCAAACGCTGGTTGGTCCGTTTAGCACTCAATCTCTCGGGTCGACTCACCCAGCAGGGTCGCGTTCCGGTATCGTACCGCTTCTTCGCCCGGCAGGTGGCACTTCGATGTCGCGCTTGTCACCCTATGGCCGGCGACAATCTTCTCTCTCATGGGGCGATGCGACTGTAGGGTCGCTGCGATCGACTGGTCGATGGGCGGAACGCGACTTGGCAAATCATGGGTCGCGACTTTCATGTGTTGGAGCTGCGACCACTGAACGGTCTGCTCGGCGCGCCATCGATCATGAGCTTCAGATAAATGTGTTGGTTTGGAAGGCTGATCAGGTCCTGGCCGGCGAAAGTCGGCTGAAACTCCCTTGCGAGCAGCCCGGCATCTTCAGCACCTACCCTGAGCGAAATAACCGTTGCTGCATTGCCGAACACGGCGTGCCGGATGCCCGGTTCGAGCTGGTGCAGGTATTGGTGGGCGAGGACCAGGCCGAGCCCGTACTTCCGGAGTTCCGCCATCATGTTCACGAAAGCCAAAGTCGTGAAGGTCTGGAACTCGTCGGCATACAAGAAGAATGGGCAGCGCTCGGTTGGGGCCGCCTCCGCGCGGCTGAGGGCAGCAAGACCTATCGTACAGACCAGGAGACCGCCAAGCGTGGTTGCGCTGTCCTCTCCGATCCGCCCCTTAGCAAGGTTGGCCAGAAATATGCCGCCATCGTCCATGAGGGCTCGAAAGCGCACGTCGACCTTGGGCGCGACAAGCACGCGGTGAAGCATTGGGTCGGACAGGAGCGCACCCAGCTTGTTCTGAATCGGCGCCACAGCTTCCGCACGAAGGCGTGCTGGGTAATTCTCGAACTCGTCGGTCCAGAAGTGCCGGACCGTCTCATTGTGAATGGCGGGCACCACGCCGGTGCGGTAGTCGTCGTCAGTGAAGAGACGGAGGATATCTGGGAGCACAGAGCCGTTACGCTCCAAGAGGGCGTAGACCGCATTGCGCAGCACATGCTCCATGCGCACACCCCAGGCGTCGGGCCAAAGCTTCCGAAGAGTTTCGATCAGTCCCGAGGCGGCGAGCGGAATCTTGTCGTCGCGCACCCGACGCAAGGGATTGTACCCGTAGGGCTGGGCAGCGTTCGGGGCGTCGAGATAGACAATTGGTCGGTTCGCGGCGCGCGCATACTCCGCAACACGCTCGACCAGATCTCCGTGCGGATCGATGAGCGCTAGGCCGCGACCGGCGTCTATATCCTGCCGCGCAAAGGTCTCCAGGAGAGTCGATTTGCCGGTGCCCGTCGCGCCTACAATGTAGGTGTGCGAGAGCCGGTCGGCCTGCTTGATGCCGAACCGCGTGTACTTAGCCCGAGCGTTCGTGTGGGCGAAGTATGAGATGTCAGAAAAGGCGTCCGCCATCGAGCCATTGTGCCGCAGCGGTTCGGCGGACGCACGGCGTCACATTCCAACATTGATCCTGTCGTCGAATTCGACTCGACTCTCTCTGGAACGGGCTTGGACCGTTCTACCGCTCAGTCTCGCGCATCGAGTCGGCTAGAATGCGCGAAATTGTATCGCGCCGTTCTTGGGCTTCAACGGGGGAGATCGTCTTGCGGGTGCTGGTCACCCGATATCCAGCGACCACCTTCTCCTCCGGGACCGGAACGATGAGGCCGTCGAGCGCAGTGACCAACTCGTCGGTGGTCAGAAACTCGATCCTTCCAAACTCATCTGGCGAAAGGCGTGCCTGTGCCGACTGGACGATAGCCTTGCGTCGTTTGCCGTCCGGCGAGATTGCCCAGATGCGAACGAACCCGGCCTGAACGCATTTGGCGAGATTGCGCGCCTCATATTGAGGGCTGGACGTGACAGAAATCTCGCACGCCACCGATAGGTCGCCCTGGTGTAGGCCGACGTCCACCTGCCCGCCGCTGACCGCTTCCTCGATCACCGCGCGCAGCCCACGCTCTTCCGCCAGCTCCTTAATGAGGTGCTGGACGTAGCGATGCTGTGAGCCACCCTTGCCTGCCTCTTTCGGCTCCGGCGGCGGTCTCGCGCGATCTCGCGAGGGCTCACGGGCGGGTTCGGTATGGTGGGGCTCGCCGGCCTCCTGGGGCGGCTCCTCGACCCGCGCTCTAACGGGGGCGTGGCGTGGCGCTTCCTGTTCATGCTCTGCCTGGCGGAACACGAACCCGACGACATCATCGAGCGTGCCGCAGTACCGCTCGCGGTTCTGATCAAGGACTTCCTCGAACGCCTCTTCGGTAAGGATGGGCTGGCGCTCAAGGAAGCCTATAGGCACCGTGAGTCGGATGGCCTGCGGTGTCTGGTGTTTGAGCCAGACCGCGAACTCGGTCCGCTCACCGCGCCGGCGCATCCGCTCGATGAATTCGGGCTCGGTACGCATCTCATCGGCCAGGACGCGGGCGTCCTTCGCCGACACTCCGCCCACGCACTTGAAGCTGGTGTTGGCGTTGAGCACTGACCGTAGCCGCGGCGAGAGCTGGTCCAGGGTCTGGTGCGCGAGCGTGAGCCCCACCTTGTACTTCCGCGCCTGGTTCAGGATGGTCTCGATGGAGTCGTCGAAATACTCCTGCGCCTCGTCCACGTAGACGAAGGTTGGCGTGCGCTCGTCCTCATCGATGGTGGAGCGCTCAAGGGCGGCCTGGGCCAGGAGCGCGATAAAGAAGCGGCCGAAGAGGGCGCTGCCGTCGGACTTCAGCAAATCCTTCGCCGTCGAGACGAGGACGATCTTGCCCTCGTTCATCGCCTCGAACAGGTCGAGCTTGTTGGTGGGCTGGGCGAACATCCGTTCGAAGGCCGGCGTCGAGAGTATGCCCCAGAGGCGCTTCAGGATCTGTTTCTTCGTCGCCGCAAAGGACGGATGAAAGAACTCGGTCTCGAAGAAGTACCGGGCAGACCCGTCGAGCGCCTCCATGTACCGCTTGAAGGGCTTGCCGTCCTCCATGAGCTGCATGAGCGTGTGGATGGTGGCTCCCGGTATCGAGATCATGAGCCGGGCGAGGTAGCGGAAGATCACGCCCTGCTTCTGGGTGAGCTCGGCACCTAACATCGACCCGAAGAAGGTCTCGTATAGTTCGATCACTCCGTTCAGCACCCGCTCACGGTCGACCGGCCGATAATCCCGGACCCGTTCGAGGTGCGCGTCGAAAAGGTTCAGGGCGGCCGGGAACTCGACATCGGACGGGTCGATGATGACTAGGCGGTCGGCCAGGCTCCGATGCGCGTCCGGGTCAAAGAGATCGAGCCGCATCAGCTTGTTGATCAGGTCGCCCTGGCTGTCGATCACGACGACCGACCGCCGCTCCCATTTGGCGCGCACCAGGTCCGCATGGATCATCCGCTGCATGAGTTGGGTCTTGCCGTGCCCGGTGCCGCCGACGATGTGGCAGTGCTCGAAACGGGATTCCTCGGGGACGTAGAACGGGATGGGGGTCTCGAACACCTCGCCGAAGGGCGTGCCGCTGAGATAGGTCTCGATAAGCTCGCGTCCGGTCATGTCCCGCTGATCGCCGGCACGCTTGAGCCGATGTGCGACCGGCCGCGGATCATCATCGGGGTCGAACCCCGACGCGATCATGAGGTTCTGGACGATGCGGATGCGGTACTTCTGGAAGATCTCCAGCCGCAGCGTCTCGTCGGAGTACGCGAAATTGATCAGTTCTTCGATCAGGATCGCCGGGTCGTCGAGAAGCTCGATGAGCGGGACTTCGAACGACTCCGATCCGCTGTCCCAATCAGTGAAGCAGCTTTCGGGTAGGGCGCGAAAGAAGGCGCGGTACGCCTGAAGAACCTGCTCGCGGAAGATGCCGTGCATGCGGCCGAAGTCCGCGCACCAGCGCCTACGGCGCACTAACATCTCCCGGACCTCGATCCCGGCCGCCGCATCGTTCTCGATCGCGGGCCAGTCGGCCTGGAGCCCGATCACGTCCTCGGCGCGAAGGAGGTCATCAATTGCGTTCGAGAACTCGACCATGACAGGCGTCGCGGGAACGCGGTCCGCCTCGTCTATCGCCTCCGTCATGAGGTCGATCGCGAATTCGTACGATTTTCGCGAGGCGAAGGGTGAGCGCCGCCACAGCGCCTCGACGCCGTTCCAGGCCTCACGGGTCTCGCGAAGCTCTCGGGTCCTGGGGCTCTCCCCAAGCCAGTTGCGGAGGTTGCCCCACTCGGCCACCCGCTATAGCTCTACGACCTCCTCGCCGCCGAACCGGCTGGCGGCGTCGAGCACCTGCTTGAAGGTCTGGGCGGCCTCGCGGATTTGGCCCTCGACGGCGAGCATCTCGACCACATCCTTGCAGTCGATCTTCTTGCCGTTCTCCAGGTCGTTCACGCTCACGCTGATGTTCATGGCCTTGTGCGCCACGCGGGAGGCGAGGCCTAAGAGGCCGCTCCCCGGATCGGTGATGGTGCTCTTCTCATAGAGAACCGTGTCGCCGAGCTTGTACTTGGTGATGTTCGATTTCTCGTCCCCCGAGACGTTGGCTCGGACCTCAAGCGTGAAGACAGGCTTGCCGCCAAGCATCGCGGGCCGCTGATTGCGGCGGAGTAGCAGTTTCATGATCGCCCCCTAGATCAACTAATGGGGGCAGACTGCATCAGTCACACAATCTTGACGAGTCCTAATATCACGTTCAACCTCCGGCTACTAGGCAACAGCCCAGGTGTTGAGGGGAGCAGCAATGGCCAATCCATGGGAACGACCTCCGGTTCGGCCGGAGGGACAGGCGGAGATGATGACCTGTCCGAAGTGCGGCGGGCGAGGCTGGGTCGACGAGCGGACCTGTGAACGCTGCAACGGGCGTGGGAAGATTCCCAATAGGTCGTAAGGTCTAGATTGGGGCTACCCGTCGCCACGGACATGGCCTCGGCTTTGACAAGCGGAAGTCTCCGGGATCAGAAGGATCTGAGCGGATCAGGTTTTTCTTCACAATGATCGCGGAATGGTCGATTCATTCGATTCGCCGGCTGAGCCGCTGCGATGGAAGAGGCCTGCACACGTGCATCGTCAGAGTGGAAGCGGTAAAGAGCCGATTTACCTTGATGGCTTCGCCACCACCAGGCTTGCGCCTGAATCGATGGATGCAATGCGTGTTGCGTGGGCTCTACCAGGCAACGCGGGTTCGCCGCATAGATTCGGAGAGAACGCCGCTAGAACGGTTGCTGCAGCACGCGCGAGCATAGGTACGCTTATCGGAGCCGCACCGAACGAGATCGTCTTTACTTCGGGGGCGACCGAAGCAGACAACCTGGCCATGTTCGGGGTTGCGCTGGCTGCACAGGGCGAACAGGCGAAGCGCCGCCGGATTATCGTTTCCGCTGTTGAACATAAGGCGGTTCTTGGACCTGCAAGCGCCCTTAAAGCAATGGGCTACGATATCGTCTCTGCTCCGGTGGATGCACTTGGGCTGATACGGCTCGATCTGCTCGCAAATTTGATAACCGATGAAACCCTCATGGTATCGGTCATGGCGGCCAACAACGAGACTGGGGTTATTCAACCGATCGCTGCCGTGGCTAAACTGGCAAGAGCTGCAGGTGCGCTCGTCCATTGCGACGCCGCGCAGGCAGCTGGTAAAATTGACTTCGACGTCGATGCGCTGGACGTCGACTATGCAAGCCTTTCTGCACACAAGATGCATGGCCCAGCGGGAATTGGCGCCCTGTACATATCGGCCGCCGCTCCAAAGCCTCGGCCCCTCCAGCTTGGAGGCGGTCAAGAGCAAGGGCTTCGGTCCGGTACGGAGCCAGTGGCGCTGATCGCCGGATTTGGAGCGGCGGCAGTCGTGGCTCGTGATCGGATGCAGGTAGACGGGTGGCACAGCCGTTCGTTAGCCGAGCGACTGCATGCAGCCCTATCTGAACGCCAAATTCGTGCCCGTCGCACGACAGATACCGCAGAGGTCCTGCCGGGCGCGCTGAGCTTGTCCATAGACGATGCAGATGCGGATCAGGTTGTCTTGCGTCTTCACGACACTGTTTGCCTTTCGACAGGCTCCGCTTGCTCAAGTGGCCAGCTATCTACATCGCATGTGCTGAAAGCGATGGGTTATTCCGAGGGCACGGCAAAACGTGTTATTCGAATATACTGTGGACGGTATAATACGATATCTGAAATAGATCGCGCCGCCGATCTTATTGCATCTGCCGCGATGCGGTCGGGTCTTGCGCCTGGAGAGCTTCGCCAGTAGCTTTGTCTGCATGCAGCAGGCATTCAACGATTCTATCACCCGCGGGCAATTTGCCGGTCACGAAACCTTTCCACTCCGGCTGCTTTGGCTCAAGAAGGCTTGCGACGCCGTCCGGGGCGGCGCGCCGATTGGAACATTTCACGAACAGAACGCCATTGCAAGATTTGGTGTCGGCCGCAACATGGCTCAATCGATGCACTTTTGGGCGCGAGCAGCTGGCTTCATGGAGGAGCGCGACGGTCTCCTGCATCCTACGGCGCTCGCCGATACTCTCCTCGCCGACGATGGCCACGATCCGTATGTCGAGCGGCCCGCCACGATTTGGCTTGCTCACTGGAGCATTGCATCAACAGCGAAGCTCACAACGACAGCTTACTACGCATTCAATGCGTTGGCAGGGAGCGAGTTTGATCCTGCAACGCTGGTGAGGGAACTCCTTGCGCTCGCGGAGAGCAGGAAATGGCGGGCAACCGCCACTACGCTCAAGCGCGACGTCGAGGTCTTGCTGCGCAGCTATGTGCGGCGTCGCGACGCTCATTTAGAGGATGCCGCCGAGCCATTGCTCGCCGAGTTGGGCCTAATTCGTGAGGCCAGGGTAGGCGGTTGGTACGAGTTTGTGCGCGGCCCAAAACCGTCACTCCATGACGGCGTGTTCGCCTATGCGCTTCACGATTTTTGGCAAGACATTGCTAGCGGCTCTACCGCTTTGACCGCTGAACAGATTTGTTACGGGCCTGGATCGCCCGGCCGCGTGTTCAAGATGGACGAAGACAGCGTGGTCACGCGGCTCATGGCAATGGAGCGGCTGACCGACGGCGCGTGGATTTGGACGGACACCGCCGGCCTACGACAAATCCAACGCAGCGCCGAAATTGATCCACTCTTACTGCTCGCGCACGCCTATCCGGCACAGCGGATAGCCGACGACCAAACCTCTGAGTCCGTTTCAGAATCGCTGGAACTAGCATGAGCCAGCTGAGCGAATTTGTTGAGATCGAGCGCCGCTTCTCTCGATCAGCGCGCATAGACTCTGACCTCAAGGGATCGCCGCCGCTCGTAGGCTATGTGTTGCAGGCGAGCACGTCGAAGGCATTGGCCACGATGGCCAACGCACAGATTGATAGCGCTCAGGGCGCCTACACCTGGACGGGCCCTTACGGTGGGGGCAAATCCAGTGCGGCGCTCCTGGTGGGAAACCTCGTCGGCGGATGCGCAGAAGCACGCGCCACCGCGCGAGAGATCGCGGGCCCAGATGTAGCGAAGCTGTTTGAGCGCGCATTTCCGGAGGATTTGGGCGTTTGGACCGTTGTTGCCGTCACGGGCAGCCGCGCGAGCCTTCGCGAGGTCATCACCGACGCATGCCGGGCCGCGCTTAGGTGGTCTAAGGGCACGGCCGAGAAAGCCCTCGAGTCCAACGAAGGCCTGATCAGCGCGCTTCTGGTCGGCGCAACTCGCGGACGCGGCGGTGTCCTACTGATCCTGGACGAGCTCGGAAAGCTGCTCGAACATGCTGCCTCTGATAGCGCGGACGTTCATTTGCTGCAGGACCTGGCAGAACGTAGCACGCGCAGCCAGGGCCGCCTCGTGGTCGTCGGCATCCTTCACCAGGCCTTCGAACAGTACGCAGCTAAGGCGACGAAGGACGCTCGCGACGAGTGGGTTAAAGTCCAAGGCCGATACCAAGACATTTCATTCCTCACGGGTGCGGACGAGAGCGTTGCATTGCTCGCACGCGCCGTCAGGTGCGATCGGCGGCCCGATAGCGCACGCACCGCCGCTGTTGCTGTCGCCGAAGCAGTCGCAAAGCGGCGACCCACTGACGCTGCATTGCTTGCGGAGAAACTCGAAGAGACTTGGCCACTGAATCCGGTGACGTCCCTTCTGTTAGGGCCGGTGTCTCGCCAGCGTTTCGCCCAAAACGAGCGGAGCGTGTTCGGATTCCTTGCCTCCGCCGAGCCGTTCGGTTTTCAGGCGCACCTCACAATCGTCGATGCGCACTCTGAACGTGCAACCTATGACCCGGACCAGCTGTGGGATTACCTAGCAACGAATTTCGGCATGGCACTGGCGAGCGGAAACGACTCTACGCGCTTCAGCTTGGCGTTTGAAGCTATCGACCGTGCAGCCACCAAAGGCGGACCGCTGCATGTCAGCCTGACGAAGGCAGCTGCCGTCATCGAATTCTTCCGCAATGGCTCGGGCATCGCTTTAGCTGACGACTTTCTATTTGCGGCGGTGCCCTACGCCCCGCCGACGTTGGTCAAAGAAGCTCTCGCAAAACTGCTCGAATGGGCGGTGTTGATTCCGCAGCCGCGGCTAGGCGGCTACGCGCTGTTTGCCGGTAGCGATTTTGATCTCGACGAGGCGCTCGCCAAGCTAACGGAAGCGGGAGCGCTGAGCGCAGAACAGCTTGCGACGATCCCCCAACGGGTTGGTTTGGGGTTCGCCACGGCGAAACGACACTACTTCAAGACGGGCGCGCTTCGTACTTTTGAGGTCATGCTGCAGCTTGTGTCCCAGGGTGACAAAGCGAAAGACCTCGCAGCGCGACTATCTGATCGGAGTTTCCATGGAAGCGGCACGCTCGTTTTGCTGCTTCCTGATAGCGACATCGAACCGCCCAAAGTCCAGGCTATCGCCAAGAGTCTCACGAAGAGCCTCGGGGACTCGGCGTCGATAGCTGCCGTTGGATGCGCAACAAACAGCTATTGGCTTCGCGCGAATGCTATGGAGCTTTTCGCGATTGAGCGCCTCACGCGTGAAAATCCACGATTGGAGGGGGACCGAATTGCGCGGCGTGAAATTGCTGGGCGCCACTCGGCGTGCGTCGAGGCGGTCTACCGCGACCTTGATGCGGCTCTAAACCACACAAAATGGTGGCTCGCTCCAACTCCTGATCGCAGCCTCGCCGAACCGCTTTCAATTGTTGCCACCGCCCTGGCCGACGCCGCCTTCCATAATGCACCCGTAATTAACAGTGAACTCCTTCAGCGCGACCGGCCCTCGTCGAACGCGATGGCGGCCGTACGCGACCTCTGCCATGCGATGGTCGAACATGAGACAAAGGCGAACCTTGGGTTTGAAGGTTACCCGGCCGCTATGGGCCTTTACCTGACGGTCCTTGAACCTGTCGGTCTCCATGCGGAACGGCAACCAGGTGTCTGGGGTTTTCAGGCGCCATCGACCGACGGGCCAGGGAAGAGCCTTGAATTTCTCTGGCAAGTGATCGAACAGCCGGCCGAGATCACGCTCGAAGACGTGTATCGGCAATGGAGTCAGCCGCCGATTGGACTCAAAGCCGGACTGATGCCGGTTCTGGCGTTGGCCAATATCTTGTCTAGGCGAACGGACTTGGCGATCTATGTCGAGGACGTCTTCCAGACGTCGTTAAACGACGTGTTCGTCGACAAGCTCATGCAGAAGCCGGCAGATATCCGATTGAAGCGGGTAAATCGTTCGAACCAGGAACTGACCTTCCTACACGCGCTAGCCAGTCATTTAGGCGTGTTGGACACCGCTAACTCCCTCCCGGTCGCGCAGGCGCTGTTCCAGCGATACGAGCGTCTTCCCGCCTACTCGCAACGAACTGATACCCTTTCGGAGCTGGCGTTGGCAGTACGAGGAGTCGTCCTAAAAGCGCGAGATCCTGAGGCGCTGCTTTTTGAAGCGCTACCGAGCGTTCTCAGCGGCGTCGATTCTGCTGACAACATTTTTGCGGCCGTGGTCGAAGCGGAAGCCGCATTCACGGCGATGCTTAGCGAAATACGCGCAGCCCTCGCCGACGCGTTGGGCGTTGACGTCGGAACGTTTGAAGGTATCGCCGCCCGCGCAGAGGTCATTCGAGGGCTCACCAACGATTGGACCTTCGAAGGCTTCATCACCCGGACCGCCGCGTTTGAAACCGACGAAGGCGACGCCGAAGGACTCGCCGGTTTGCTGCTACACAAATCGCCCCAAACGTGGTCGGACCGCGACCGTGACCAGGCATTCATAGAGATTGCTAGAATTGGACGCCGTTTCAGGGAACTTGAGGCAGTGGCCGAAGTGCGCGGACGGCCAAGCAGCACCGAAGCACTAGCTGTCGTGGTTGGGATTGATCCGAATTCTCAGCCAATTTTGGCGAGCTTTGACCTGACTGAGCCCGAACAGCATGCGGCGAAGGCACTAGCGAAAGAGGTGCTCGCAATGCTCGCAAGTTCGAAAGGCAGCGACCGCGTCCATCTTGGCGCTTTGGTCCGCGCGGTGGAGTCGATGGCGATTGAAACTCGAACGACGGAGATCGCATGACCAAGCCCGAGCGACACATTCTTGGGATTTCCGGCGGTCGGGACAGTGCGTCGCTCGCAGTGTACATGCGCCAAACGCGGCCAGAGTTGCCGATCGAGTATTTCTTCACCGATACCGGCAAGGAGTTGAAGGAGGTCTACGTCTTTCTGGACAGGCTTGAGGGTTTCCTCGGTCGCCCAATTCAGCGTTTGAACCCCGATCGCGACTTCGATTTCTGGCTCAAGGAGTACGGCAATTTCCTACCCTCACCCCGCACGCGGTGGTGCACACGTCAACTAAAACTGCGCCCGCTTGAAGCCTGGTTGCGGCCGGACCTAGAAGCCGGTGTCGTTGTGAACTCCTATGTTGCTATTCGCGCGGATGAGCCCACCCGCGAAGGGTATCAGTCGACCCACCCCAACATGCACGTCCATTTGCCGCTGAGAGACGCAGGGATTGACCGCGCCGGCGTTATTGAGATGCTCGATCAGTCGGGCGTTGGTGAACCAGCTTATTATAACTGGCGCTCTCGATCTGGCTGTACTTTTTGTTTCTTCCAGCAAAAGATCGAGTGGGTGCGGTTGGCCGAGCGACATCCGGATCGGTTCCAAGAAGCCGTCGATTATGAAAAAACAGCTTTGCGCGATGGATCGCCGTTCACTTGGAGCGACGGTGAAAGCCTCACTGAAATGATGCAGGCCGATAGAGTCGCTCAAATCCAAGCTGACTACGAAAGGCGCCTGGAACGGCTTCGGCGTCGCCGGCCGGTTAATCCTCTGTCGGGGCGCTCTGCCGACACGATAGACGACGTGTACGGCGTTGAGGAAGCGTCCGGTGGCTGTGTCATCTGCCACAAATAGTGCGCCGGGTTTGCTTGCCGCGCGCTCGGACGTTAGGTGCGGCCGGCTCCCGGCCGTAGGCGTGTGACGAATGATTGCGGGGCGATCTCATATCTTTCCCGCAGAAAATAGGTCAACCATTCACGAACGATCTGCCACTGTGCAACGGGGCTCATGTCTGCAGCCGGGGACATTTCTTGAATTAGGTCAGCTGCCACTGCGTCAGCGAGATCGCTCTCCGCCGCAGAAAGGATGCGCATAATCGCAGGCATCGTCGAGAAGCGCTCAGCCACTTCGGTGCGAAACGCAGCCTCGCTCAAGTTTGCGCCGATCGCCAACGCCCTCAGGTCGTGATCAGCCGCTTCGACTGCCGAAGAGGTCAATCGTTCTCGGGCCGACGGCACATAAGCGGCGAACAGCCGCTCCGGCGCTGCCAAAGCAGGAAGCCACATTCCCTCATATCCGGTCTCAACCTCTTCGGACTCAGGCATTGGGGATCGGTGAATTTTGTCGGCCGCAGCCTGCATCGCGTCGCGCTCTTCAGCAGTCGCGAGCCGTGCCGATTCAAGTTCCGCTCGGCACCGAACCACGGCTTCATCGTCCGCCGCAATCTTCACCAAAAGCTCCAGATTTGGCTTGTCGCACCAACCCAAAGCGGTGGCCGTTAGATTGGCTGATCCTGCCAACAGCTCCTCATCCGAAAAGTACAATTTGGCGTGCAGGTTATCTAGTAGACGGAGCGTTGTTCCCGGCCGGGCAATGACCAGATCGAAAACCGCTAGGTCGCTAACGCCTGCAGCCACTTCGTCTGCATGCCATCGCGTCACGATCTCAACCGGGAGGCCGGGCTGAACCGCAGCAAGTAGGCGCTTGGCCACGCCCACCTTGATGAAAGGCGCGCACAGCAGGACGGCCGTCCTCGCACGCGACATATGCTCGACGAGGAGGTCGCCGTCGCGGCGCATTAGTCGAGCCCGGAGATATCGACAGGATCAAGGAAGTCGCGCGCGAGCTTGCCCCAACTTTCGCGGACACGCTCGTAGCGAGTTTGGTTGGGCGGATCTTCACGCTCCATCCGGGCCCATGCTGCGAAAAGCAATTGTACTGCCTGGCCGGCCTTAAGCAGGCGATCTTGAAGCTCGGTGCTGGACAGCGTGTCCAGATCATCGTCGGCCGAAACGGTATCGAAGATCATGTCGAAGGCAGGGTGCCGCCGATTGAACACCACCTCTGTGAGAGGTCCCCTCGCGACGACCGTGAACAATTCCGATGACCCGCCTAGGGACTTGTCGATGAAGACGACCTTGAGGTCGCCAGACACGACCCGTGCGACTATTTCTGACGCATCCTCTGCGTTGCGGCCGTCCTCGGTGAGGTCGCCAGACAATTCCGAAAGGTCGTCTGTCGATGGGGTCGCGTCCCCATCAGGAATTGGGTTGGTTTCGTCACGTTGTTTCCACCGTTTGTTGGCTTCCTCGGTTGGATCACCGTCCGTATGTCTCTTGCCGCCTTTCCGCGTGCCCTTGGCTTGTATCTTGATAGTGCTACGCAACTGGGCGAGGTTGTTTTTGATTGTTTCGCTGAGATAGAGCAGCACCCCCTTGGGGTCCCCCTCATCCTTCAGGCGAGCGACCACCTCCGGCATCGTTTCGCCTGGATCGGCCAAATCTTTCCAATCGAGGCCCGACAGCTCGTTGAAAACGGTCGCCGCCTGCTTGTTGTTTGTGACGCCGAAAATCTCGTCCAACGCCGCTGGAAACTCGACCTCACATCCCCACCAGCGATCGCGGGGATCATACTGGATGGTCCACGACCGATCGAGCATCAGCTCCCGGCCCTCGCGCATTACGGAAACGCCGATGTTGTTGGCCGCGTCCTTGCCATAAACAGTGTCGCCTCGATTTACAGTCCCCGCGAGATCGAGCGTGACATCCTTGGCGACCGAGTACCGGGTCTGAACTTGATAGGTTTTGCCATCAACTTCGACCGTCACCGGAACGCTGAAAACGTCCTTGAACATTGGCTCGGTGTTGAAAGGGGCGGGCATCGTCGGCGCCGCGATGAGATACATCGGATCGTTGATGGTTACGGAGTCCGACTCTAAGGCACCGTCTTCGCCGCCGGCCAATCGAATGTTGAGACTGCCATCAGCCACAAAGCGACGGTGAATTCGGCCAAGCAGCCACCCCGTATTCTTTAAGGTCGCCTTGGCCCCCTTCCACGTGAGGCGGTCGGGGCTAAGCTTGGTCCATACGACAAGTGTCCCGGTATGCCCAACGCTAAGGGCACGCTCGCGCCATTCTGTGGGGACGGCCGACGGTTGCGGAATTGGAACTTCCTTACGCAGCCGATCTCGGATTTCTTGGACATCTAAGAAACTGTAGAGGGCGTTGTCCGGCCCATTCTGCCAGCTCCAGACCTCTAATCGGCCTGCCTGAGATATCGACGCATTCGGAAGCCCCATACCAAAACGTCCGATACCCGAACGGTCGTTGAGCCGGGTGCCGTTCCCGAACTGCAACGCCTTGCGCAGCACAGCGGCATTCATTCCCTGGCCATCATCCAGGACGGCGATTTTTGTGAGCCGCTTACGCCGGCGGTCGGCTAGCTGCACCTGTTCTTCAATGCATATGATCTCAATGTTTTTTGCTTCGGCTTGAACAGAATTGTCGATCAGCTCCGCCAGGGCGTAGGCGGTGTTTTTGTATCCGCTGTCCCGCATAGCCTGGATCGCGAGATCCGCTGGGATGAACGAGGCATCCTCGACCGGTGTGTCTTCACTCGCCATTCCAGACGTCCTCCCAGTTAAAGAATGCCTCGGCGATGTCACCGAACCCCGGATAGGCGGGATCGTGAACCGTGAGAATCTCACATTTTTCGTTGCCGCCGGCCTTTGGACCGCGCGTCGCTCTGCCGACCATCTGGCTGTACAACACCAATGACTTGGTCGGCCGAGCGATTATCGCCGCGCTTGTTTTAGGGGCATCAAATCCTGTCGTGAGGACGCCAAAGTTGCACAGGACCTGGGGGCGTGTCGTCGGGCTCTTAAAGGTCTTCAATATGGAAGATCGCTTAGCTGCGGGGGTTTCACCCGAAACGACTGCGGATGAAACGCCATTGGCGGCTAAACCGCTCGCCATATCCTGAGCGTGTTCCACACTCACTGCGAATAGAATGATCCGCGAGTGGCCGCGCGCAATCAGCGCCTTAGCCGCATCAAGAATGGCAAGATTACGAGCTGTATCGGCGGCAAGTTTGTCGAGCGTCTCATCCGAGTAGTCGTCTGACTTTGCGAGCTTTTTCAGCTCGGCGGGCGACGGGCGTATATCAGGAGAATACTCGATCTGCCGAAAGCTGGGGCGCGCCAGATAGCCGTGGTCGAGAAGATATTTAACCGGGTTGGGATCATCACCGATCTCCAAGACGACTTTTGAGCCTCCGAAAAAATCAGACAGAGCTTCGTCGGCGCCGACGTCATTCCACGTCCGCCCTGGTGTTGCGGTCAGACCAAGCAAAGCACCTTCCCCACCCGCGCCACACAATCCCTCGATGACGGCACGATAGCTCGGAGCAATCGCTTGGTGCGCCTCGTCCATAATGACAAGTCGCACTCTCGCTGCGAGTTTTAGGAAAGCTAAACCATCGCGCTCCCGCCAAGCATGCAACTTGGCAAGACCCGCAATCAGCATTCCGTCCGACATATCATCCGGGTCTGGAGCGCGGGCACCCCAAAACCGGCGGGCCTCGATGTCCCGGTTTCCGAGGGAAGACCATGCCGAATCAAATGTCTCGGCGGCTTGTTCGAGTAGCTCTCGGCTGGTCGCGAGCCAAACTACGATGCCGGGCTCAAACTCGTTCAACGCTCGCGAGACGAGGTGCATGGCCGTCCGGGTCTTGCCGGAACCTGTCGGCATGTGAATTATCGTGCGTCCATAACCAGCGCCCACTCGCGAATATGCCCGGCGAACCACAGATCTTTGGTGTGGGAAGAGCGAGAAGGATGGTTGGACCTGCTGACGATGGAGCGGCGTCGTGCCAGCGGCGGTATCTTCGCCCTGAAGGCCGAAAAATCCGCTCGCAATTGCCCAAGGCTGGGGCATCGCGAGATCAGGAATGTCGGCTGAGCTGGCGGTGATATCCACCCCGCCTTGCTCGAGCCGAACTTTCAGCTCATCGAGTTTGCCTGGATCAAGATTACGTAGGAGCGTCTTACGAATTTCGCCGTTCGCTATAGACGCTTTCGCCCGGTCTTGAAGGGCCCGTTCGGCAGCGGCAATCAGCGCCGAACGATCGCCCTTCGGAGCAAACGGCAGCAGCGGGAGAACTCTCGGCCCGACAATTATCTGCAGATCTCGGACGGTGAGGCGCCCGAGCAAGGTGCTCAGGTTCTGTCCAGGCGAAGTGCCCGCATACCCACGCTGTGGATCGAACGCCAAACCCCACTGCCCCCTAAGCGCGATTCGCTACCCGACACGCGTTGAGCGTGACCATACAGACTCCGAACAGATTTCGACAAGGCAGCTACGACGAGCCTGGGAGCGGCTCATTGTGCTATCAGTGGACGCATCGCGGACTAACCTTATTGGCCGAAAATTGATTGCCGTGGCTTCAATTCTGCCAGCGGTGTGCGGCAGCGAGCGATGCGACTAACGGCCCGCGCCGCATCATGTTCTTGCTATGTTCCACATTTTCGACTATCAAAGCCGCCGGTCCAATTGGATAAACGATCGTGATGCACCGATTATCGTTTTGTACGACGACGTTAGTGGCTTGGGCGCTGCCGGCGTTTGCTTTCGCAGCTCCCGCAGCGTGCGCCTCACAGTCATCTTCGTGGGAACTGAAGGATTGGGTTACCTTAATCAGTGCGCTGACGGCGATTGTGGCAATCATCGTAGGTGCTTTGGTAAATTGGATCACACTGAAAGTCTCTCGGAGCAATACGGAGGCTGCGCTTTGGCAAAAGGCGAACGAAACTGAGCTCAGCGCGATTCAGACGAAGCTCGATGATTTCTACGGCCCCTTCATGCACTTATCGGGGTCAAATCGACTTTTGTCCCGCGACCTACGCAGTCGGCAGGCCGATTCCGACACCTTCCTATTGATTGAAAAACTATTTGATCGAGAATGGCTTGATGCTCTTCCGAAGGGTGAAAGGGCCATCGTTGACCAGATGGCCACCAATGCGCGAGCGCTCCGCGAGCTAATCGCCGAACGGGCGGGCATGGTTGACGCTCAAATATTGGAGTATCTGTCGCGAGTATCTGCCCATTACAAAATGATAGAGCTTGCGCATCAAGGTGAACTTGGTGACGATCCAAAGCTATTTGTCGATCGATATGTATTTCCCTATCAGATCGATGGCGTATTGAAATTGGAGGTCGCTAGGCTTGATGCTAGGCGAGATGCGCTAAGAGCTCATCCGTATAAGGCTCCGGGTCCGCTACCGCCGCTAGCAATTCCAGAAGATCTCATGCTGCCGGAATGGGTTTACCCCCCAAGAACGCCTCGCCGAGCAACAAGCTAAATTGCCCTGCGTCGCTTGAGCAATGTGGTACGCAGATAGGCTTGTTCATTGGAGGTCGGGGACTTCAGGACGTCGGAGACTTAGCTACGCGGCCTCCACTCTCGTCCGGTTCGGACTAGTTCGGTGCTCGCGGGCCGAAATCCTCCTCGATCATTAAGTCGATGCTTTTTCGCTGACGGAGTGATTCGAGCCGTTTACGCAACCGGGCAAGATGGCCGAGTGCGATCTCAACCTCATAATTTCCCTCATGCGGCTCGCGTATGCCGTTCAACGTAAAGGCCATTTCGGTTGCGCCGGTGATCGCCTGGTCCAGACGTTCAACCGCTTCTTTGTTGCTGAGCATATAAGCAAAGCATAGCACAACTCGGTAGAACTGGGGACTTGAGGGACGTTGGAGACTTTAGCGATGTAAGGGAACGGGCCTCATTGCCGATCAGCCCCTACGATGAGCATTCCAACACGCTGGCCAGCGCACACCTCGCGGAAACGATCTCTTCGTGCCTCTGGGCGAGTTCGGAAAGCCAATCATAGAGGGCACTATCGGAGAAAAAACGGCGTTCAAGCGCCCGGAATCCGGTGGTGCATCGGTAATCCAGCATGTTTTCGCCGAGGAAGAGTTCGGAAAAGACCAATCGGGCGATCCGCTCCTTTTTCTCAGGCTTCGCCAAATCGTAGAGTGGCTTGGCCGTTTTCAGCAGTTCGGAAAGTTTCAGCGTCTCGGTGAGCGCTTCGCGCATGTCGGATGCTGAAACCGGCTCTTCGTCCATTCGTTCGAGCGTCTGGGTGAGGCGGGCCTCCTCGGCCGCGAGCGCTTCGGGCGTGTACGCGCCGGTACGCAAGAGGGTCAGGCGATTGTCGGTGAGATAGGCGAGATCTTCCCGAAGGGTCTTGGTGCGGCGCTCCTGCATCTCCTGTTCGCCAACCTTCTTCTCCTCCAGTCGCGCTATCCCTCTCTCAGAGGCGCTGTCGATGCAGGCGAACTCCTCGTCCGTGAAGGCCAGGTTGCCGATGAGAGTGCCAGCGGCGTCACAGACGAAGGCTTGGTTGACGCTCTTTTTCGGGTTCGGACAGGTCCGGTCGCAGCGGGCTCCGTAGTAGGTGATGCCCTTCTGTTCATAGGGCGTGTACACGCGCCCACAGCCGCAGCGCACGAAGCCGCGGAACAGGTGGTCGAGCTTCTTGTCGTAGTGGACGCTCGTCCGGCGACGTTCGAGCTTGGCCTGAACCCGCTCAAACACCTCGTTGCTCACAAGCGCCTTGTGGCTGTTGCTCTTCACCCACTGGCCGTCATTGCCGCGCACCATGCCGAGGTAGAAGCGGCTGGTGAGGATCAGGTGGATGTTGGTCACGGTCGGGAGCCGGCAGGTCTTCTCGACCTCCGCGCGGTCGTCGCCTTCCTCGTCAGCGAGCATCTCCTCCTTGGTCCTGCGGCGGCGCGCTGGCGGCATGGTGAAGCCCTGTTCGATGGCCCAGCGCCGCAAGTCTGACAGGCTCCAATTCGTCTGGTCGGCCTTCTCGAACAGGCGGCGGATGATGGGCGCGCGCTCGGGGTCGAACGGCTTGTGCTCCATCTGGCCCTCGTTCAGGTATCCCACCCACGCCCGGTGCGTGCAGAACCCCTGGGCGCGCTTGGACCTGATCGTGAGCGTGACCTTCTCGCGCGTGACGCGGGAATGGTGCTCGGCGAACATGCCGTCGATGTCCATGTGCAGCTCGCCGGCGCTCGTCTGGTCGTACTGCGCCAGCACGAACCGGACATCGACACCGGCCTTCATCAGCTTTCGCAGGATGGTGTCGTCGCCCCTGTTGCGGCTGGCTCGGTCCCAGCACAGGACGATGACACCCTTGAAATAGCCCTCATTGAGGAACTGAACGAGGCGGTGGAACTTCGGACGCTCGACGCGGTATTGGACTGTGTTGCCGTCGCCGAAGGAGAGGTCCGCGTTCTCCTTGAACCCCGAGTGGCGCTCCGCGATCATGCCGTTGGTGCAGAAACCTGGGAGCGTGATCGGGGCGATGGTGAGACGCGCCGCGCGCGCGAACCGTGCGTTTTCAGCTCGCTGGTATTGAATGGAATTCTTCTGGTTCTCGGTGTCGTCGGTGCTCTTGCGGGCATAGATCAGGTAGGTGCTGCGATAGGCACCGGACTTGATTAGCTTTATCTCCGTGCTGTGCGACTTGTCATTCATAGGTCTCTGGGAGGTGGCGAGATTATACCATCCTTGATCTGGAATCCTTCGGCCGTCAGGTCGTCGTGAACGCTGCGCAATAGCTCCCCGAGTTCCACGAGCGCGGCGATGGTCTCATCGTCAAACTCAATCGGTTCCAGTTCGCGCTGAGGTTCCTCCATCGCTCCAGCTTGGGCGACGTTGCGAAGTTTGTGGAGGCGTCATTTCCCGTGTTGGGAATCGACGCCTACCGCCCTCGCGGACGCACCGTACGATGAGTGAATGACTACCCGACCGACAACACCGACCGTCTCGCGTGTGCTCAGTGACAGCACGCTTATCGAACTCGTCTATGATCCCGTTGCGCACACGACGGGCTTGGCGGTCGCAGGCCTAGAGGTTGACGCGTCGGTCTTGCAGTCGCTCGAACTGCCGACCGGCGAGACTCTCGTCCCGTACGCCGCAGACAACAATCTGATCGCAAGCGGCTGTGTGCTGCTTCCGTCGGCCATCGGCGAATTCACGGACAAGGCGACGCTCGTCGCCGAGGTCCGCGCCTTTCTTCATGGCTATGTCGACCTGCCCGACGCGTTTGAGGCCATCGCCGCGCATTACGTCCTTCTCTCCTGGGTCTATGACGCTTTCACCGATTTGCCGTACCTGCGCCTTCGCGGTGATTACGGCACCGGCAAGACCCGCGCGCTCCTCGTGCTCGGCGCGCTTTCATACAAGTCGTTCTTTGCGTCGGGAGCCTCGACCCCATCGCCCATCTTCCACATTCAGGACCGCTTCCAGGGAACGCTCATCCTCGATGAGGCGGACTTCCGGTTCAGCGATGCGTCAGCCCAGCTCACGAAAATCCTCAACAACGGCACGACCGCTGGCCTTCCGGTTTTGAGGACGATGACCAACCGGAACCGGGAGCTTAACCCCCAAGCCTTCCGCGTGTTCGGCCCCAAGATCGTCGCGATGCGGCACCGCTTCTCGGACCTCGCTCTTGAAAGCCGCTTCATCACGGCCGAGACGAGCGGTCGTGCTCTCCGATCCGATGTTCCGGTGCATCTGCCGCCGGAGTTCGCGAGCGAGGCCCTGGCCCTTCGTAACAAGCTTCTGGCTTGGCGACTTCGCTCACGCTTCTCGGTCGGTCCCGACCTCGCACGCCAGGCTTGTCGGCGTCTCGCCGCGCTATCGCCAATCCTCCTGGGCGCTGCTGTCGCTCGTGGACGATGCGTACCTGCGGGAACAGATCACGCGCGAGCTTGCGGGCGAGGAGGCGCGCGTTTCTAACGAGCGTGCCGACTCATACGATGCCGCAATGCTCGTGGCGGTCATCGCGGCGTTCGAGGGGTCATCCTCGGCCTCAGTCCAGGACATCGCCGACCGATTCAACGGCGCGATTGCCGAAGAACTGGGGCGCGCCATGACTAACCGGTGGGTAGGTGCCTTTATCCGCAGGCTCGGTCTTGCGACTATGAAGTCGGGCGGGGTCTATGTCGTGCCGGCGACGGAACTTCCGAAAGCGCGCGTGCTCGCGGGGCGCTTCGGCGTACAAGAGGCGGCATGAGCTTCGCGCATGTCCCTGACCTCCACGAAGTCCCTGCTATCCCCAGTGTCCCCGTGGATAACCATTCTTTTCCGCACTCAGCGTTGGGAAGTGACGCCGTGTGCAAGTAGGCTCGGCAAGCGAGCATGAAGGTATTATCCGTTTAGTCCTTTCATGTATGAAGAACAGTTCCTTCAATTACGTGCGCACGTTCAGAAAGCGGCACGCCCTCTCGAAACTTGAGCTGGCGTTCCTCATCGGCCAGAAGTCCGATGCAACCGTTTATTGGTTCGAACTCGGCAAGCGCAAACCCACCCTTGAGGCGGCGCTAGCCCTCCAGATCCTTTTCAGCCAAGTCCCGCATCAACTCTTTCCCGGCATCTATGAAGCCGTCGAGGAGCAGGTCATGCGCCGGGCTGCGCTGATGCTGCGGGAACTCGACGGCCGACGCGACCGCAAGTCAGACGCCAAGCGAGAGTTGCTTGAGCGCCTTCCTCGCGCCGACGCTAACGACATCGAGATATGATCGCGCTCACTGACCGCGCCTTTGCGCTCGGCATTCATCCCACCGCGCGCGGCTTCGGTTGGGCCGTCCTCGAAAATCCCTTCTCGGCGTACGATCACGGGGTTTTCACAGCCAAGGGCCGGGATAAGAACCAACGGTGCCTGGCCCGCGTGGATCGCCTGATCGATGAGTTTGCGCCTGAGGTTCTCATTCTTGAGAGCTTCGATAAGGAAAGCTCGATGCGGTCCAAACGCATCCGGGAGCTTTGCCTCTCGATCGTCAATCGGGTCTCTGATCGGGGCATTGCGCTCGCGGTGTACCGTAGGTCAGACGTGCAGGAGGCGTTCTCGGGCGTCGGCGCGCGGACGCGCGAAGAGGTCGCTGAAGCAACACGCCGCAACCTCCCAATGCTCGATGCGCGCTGGCCCGAGAAGCCCGCACCAGGGGACGGCGAGGACAAGCGGTTGGCGATCTTCACTGCCGCCGCCCTCGTCCTCACTTGGTATCACTTCGGGACCTTGGGGCTCTTCGATGATCTGGGTAGGGCGGCTTAGCGCTTCCTCCTCCCGACAACGCCACGGCGCGAGCCGTGGCGTTTGTGTTTGCACTGCATCGCAAGCCAAGGTTTTCTTCTCGATCTCCAGACCCAGAGATTCACATTCAGAGTTGAGTGATGTATTCTCTTTGTTCTACTCAAGGAGGGTTAGATGGGCGAGCGCGCGGCGAGCGATATCAAGTCGGTCGGTATCTGGATCAGGGTTTCGACCGAGGATCAGGTGCACGGCGAAAGCCCCGAACACCACGAACATCGCGCCCGCGCGTATGCCGAATTGAAGGGCTGGCACGTAGCAGAGGTCTATCGGCTCGACGCCGTGAGCGGCAAGTCGGTGATGGCTCATCCGACCGCGAAACGCATGCTCGCCGACATCCGCAGCGGAGCAATCACCGGCCTCGTTTTCTCCAAGCTCGCCCGACTTGCACGCAACACCAAGGAACTCCTCGACTTCGCCGAGGTGTTCCGCGCCTGCGACGCCGACATGGTGTCGCTCGCAGAGAGCATCGACACCTCAAGCCCTGCAGGCCGCCTCTTCTTCACGATGATCGCCGCCATGGCGCAGTGGGAGCGGGAGGAGATAGCCGAACGCGTGAAGGCTTCGATCCCTGTCAGGGCGCAGCTCGGCAAGCCGCTCGGCGGGCTGCCGCCGTTCGGATACCAGTGGGTCAACAAGCGCCTGGAAGTCGATCCCAAGGACGCCCCCGTGCGTGTCTTGGCCTACGAGCTTTATGCCGAGCACCGACGCCGGAAGGCCGTCGCAAAGATACTGAACGAGCGCGGATACCGGACCCGCGCCGGCGCGCTTTTCACGGGCAACAGCGTCCTGCGGCTGATCGAGGACCCGAGCGCCAAAGGCCTCTATCGCGCGAACACCACGAAGGTCGCGGACAACGCGGCCGGCTGGGATTGGAAGCCCGAAGAGGAGTGGGTCTATACTCCGGTCGAGCCCATCATCTCCGAAGAGCTTTGGGAGCGCTGCAACGGCATCCTTCAGAGCCAGCGCTCGGACCGGAAGCCGGCTAAGAAAACCCGCTATCTCTTCGCGGGGTTTGCAGTCTGCCAATGCGGCCCAAAGATGTATGTGCCCTCGGGAAGCGACAAATACACCTGCTCCTCCTGCCGCAACAAAATCCCGGTCGCCGATCTCGAAACGGTGTTCCGGAGCGAGCTAACGGACTTCCTCGTTTCGCCCGAAGAGGTCGACGCGCATCTGGCCGCTGCCGCTGAAATGATCCGCGAGAAACAGCGGCTCATCGATCTCGCGGAAGCCGAACTCAAGAAGCTGCTCGCCCACGAGAACGAATTGTTCGAGCTGTATCACGACGGCCTGGTGCCGAAGGCCGACTTCGGCAGGCGATTGAAACCGCTGTCAGAGCGTCGGGCTCAAATCGAAGAGGAACTGCCTCGCCTTGAAGCCCAACGGGACGTCCTCAAGATCGGCATGGTCTCGAACGAAGAGATATTGGAAGACACCAAAGACCTAGCCAACCGCTGGCCTGATCTGCCATGGGAGCGTCGTCGCCAGATCGTCGAGGCGATCACAGATCGCCTCGTCATCTCCAAAGAGGGCGTGGAGGTCGCCCTCCTACAGGTCCCTTTCGGAGATGACGACAAATTGGGTCCGTATCCCAGATCATATGGCTCGAACGTCGCGAGCTTGCCCAGGATCGGTTCCCGGAAGCCTTGCGGAGGCCCGTTCCTTACGATCTGGGTCCCGGCATTCGCCGGGATGAGCGGTCATTTATTCGAGAGGATTTGATCTCAGCAAATCGCGCTGAGCGCCTTCGCTAGCGCCTGCGGATAGAGCTTGTGTTCTGCCGCTAGCGTCCGGGCTGCGAGCGCTTCCGCATCGTCCCCAGGCAGCACCGGAACCGTCGCCTGGTCGATCGCCGCGCCCTGATCGACCCCCTCGACCACCCAATGGACGGTGCAACCATGTTCGGTGACCCCGGCGTCCAGCGCTTGCTGATGGGGATGCAGGCCGGGGAACAGCGGCAACAGGGAGGGATGGATGTTGATCATGCGGCCCGACCACTGGTGCACGAACCAGGGCGTGAGGATGCGCATATAGCCGCCGAGCACCACGAACTCGACGCCGGCGTCCCGCAGCGCGGCGTCCACCAGACGCTCGTGCGCCTCGCGATCCTTGCCGAAGGGCTTGTGATCGACTGCAGCCGTGGCGACTCCGGCCGCCTTGGCCTTTACCAGGCCGCCAGCGTCGGGGCGGTTGGAGAAGACCAGGGCGATCTCGGCGGGGTAGTCTCGCGCGCGCGCGGCCTGGATGATGGCCATGGCGTTGCTGCCGCCGCCCGAGATCAGGATGCCGACTTTAGTTTTGCGCATCAGTCCTGGGCGCGAACCAGCTGCCCGCAGACGAAGGCGTTTTCGCCGGCGTTGAGCAGGGCGGCCAGCGCTATCTCCGCATCGCGCGGGCGGACGATCAGCATGAAGCCGATGCCGCAGTTGAAAGTGCGTCGCAGTTCGTGATCGCTCACCCCGCCAACAGCCTGCATCCATTCGAACACCGCCGGCAGGGGCCAGGCGTTCCAGTCGAAGCTCGGGGCCAGGCCCTCGGCGATGGCTCTAGGCGGGTTTTCGATCAGGCCGCCGCCGGTGATGTGGGCGCCGCCCAGGATAAGGCCTGCCTTGATCAGCGGCAGGACGCTCTTCACGTAGATTCGCGTCGGCGCCATCAGCGCCTCGCCGAGCGTAAGATCAGGCGCAAACGGCGCGGGCGCATCCCAGGCCAGCCCCGACCGCTCGACGATTCTCCGAACCAGCGAATAGCCGTTCGAGTGCGGGCCTGAGGAGCCAAGCCCGATCAGAATGTCGCCCGGCCGCTGTTCGTTCAGCAGCGGCAGCACCCCGTCGCGCTCCACCGCGCCGACGGAGAATCCGGCCAAGTCATAGTCGCCGTCGCCATACATGCCCGGCATTTCCGCCGTCTCGCCGCCTACCAGGGCCGCGCCGGCCTGCAGGCAACCCTCGGCTATGCCGGCGACGACGCGGCGGGCGACGTCGATCTCCAGCTTGCCGGTGGCGTAGTAGTCCAGGAACATCAACGGCTCGGCGCCCTGGGCCAAGAGGTCGTTGACGCACATGGCGACCAGGTCGATGCCGACCCCGTCATGATGGCCGCTCTCGATCGCCACCTTCAGCTTGGTGCCGACGCCGTCGGTGGTGGTGACGATCAGGGGGTCGGAAAAGCCGGCCGCCTTGAGGTCGAACAGGGCGCCGAAACCGCCCAGGGACGCTTCCGCGCCGGGACGCCGCGTGGCCTTGGCCAGGGGTTTGATCGCCTCGACCAGGGCCGCGCCCGCGTCGATATCCACGCCGGCCTCGGCATAGGTGAGCCCGTTGGGCCGTTCAGTCATGAAGTTGGTCCGAAAGGTCTTGTCATTGGGAGGCTCCCCACAGGGGCCCAGGTCGCGCTATAGCTAGCCGATGAGTCCCATCATCACCACCGAAGAACTTGCCGCATTCTGTGCACGGATCGCCGGAGCGCCCTTTATCGCCGTCGATACCGAGTTCATGCGAGAGACCACCTATTGGCCCAAGCTCTGCCTGGTCCAGGTCGCGACCCCGGAAGCGGCGGCCAATATCGACCCGTTGGCGGAGGGGCTGGATCTGGCGCCGCTGCTGGCGATCCTGGCCGATCCGGCCACGGTCAAGGTCTTCCACGCCGCCCGACAGGACGTGGAAATCTTCAACAATCTCGGGGTCCTGCCGCGTCCGCTGTTCGACACCCAGATCGCCGCCATGGCCGCCGGGTTCGGCGAGCAGATCGCCTATGACGCCCTGGTTCGGCAGATGTTGAAGATCGAGTTGGATAAGAGCAGCCGCTTCACCGACTGGGCCCGCCGGCCGCTGAGCGATTCGCAGCTTGAGTACGCCCTGGCCGACGTGACCCATCTGGCCGACCTCTACCCGCTCTTGCTGGCGCGGCTGGAGAATGCCGGCCGTCTGGCCTGGGTGACCGAGGAGATGGGTCAGATGACCGACCCGGCCCTCTATGATTCGGAGCCGGAGAACGCCTGGCGCCGGCTGAAGCCGCGCAAGTTCGCCACCAAATACCTCGCCGTGCTGCGCGGCGTCGCCGCTTGGCGCGAGCGCACCGCCCAGCAGCGGGACCAGCCGCGGGGCCGGATCCTGAAGGACGACGCCATCGACGAGATCGCCAGTCAGGCGCCGACCGACGCGGATGGTCTGAACCGGCTGCGCGCGGTGCCCAAGGGATTCGCCACCTCCAAGTTTGGCCCGGACCTGCTGGACGCCATCAACACGGCGCTGCGGGATGCGGAAAGTTATGCGCCCAAGATCGAGCGCGCCCAGACGCCGCAGGTGCCTGCCGCCGGCGCGACGGTCGAGCTGCTCAAGGTGCTGTTGAAGGCGAGGGCGGAGGACGCCGGCGTGGCCTCCAAGCTGATCGCTACCGTCTCGGACCTGGAAAAGATCGCCGTGGACGACGAAGCCGACACCCCCGCCCTGCAGGGCTGGCGGCGCGAGGCGTTCGGCGAGGACGCCTTGCGGGTCAAACGTGGCGAGCTTGCCCTGGTGCTCGACGGCACGCGGGTGAGGGTGGTTGAGGTGCGCCGCGCCCCGCGAGCGGCTCCCGAGTGACCTGATTTCGCCATTCTGCTGCCGTTCATCTTCGGCATGAGACATTTCGGTCGTGAAATGAATTCGCGCCGGAACGTCGGCCAAGCTTGAGGGTTGTTGCAGAATGAAATCTTACCCGTCGAACGGCGTCGCCCTTACAGCCATCGCCGCCTGCCTCGCCGCCGGCGCCCTGTCCGGGTGCAATCCCGCCAGCAACGCCCAGAACGCCCCCGCGCCGTCAGCGGCTCTGCCTTTGGCGATGGACGCAACGCCGGTGGCGATCGCCCCGGCGCCGGCCGTGAACGCTCTTCCGCCGGCCGCGCCGGTGCGGGTCGGACGCCTCGCCAACCGCGGTGACGAATACGCCTACGCCGACCAGGCCTATGAGGCGAACGAAGCCTTTGGCGATGCGCCGCCGGACTACGCCATCGACTACGACGGCACGCGGCCCTGGATCTGGCGCGGGGATGACCAATCGACCCGGGTGGCCGAAGCTCTGCCGGGCGGCGGCTATCGCTACTACTATTATGAGCCGGGCGCGCGGTACCCCTATTTGGTCCGCGATCCGGAATACACCTACGGCTATGACTCCGGCGCCCTGGTGGTGGTCTACGATCGCTATGGCCGTCCGGTGCCGAACTACAACGATCGCGACCGGGTGGACGCCGCCAGCCGCATCCTGGCCCGCGCCGCCTTGCTGTTCGTCGCTTCGCAGCAGAGCCAGCACCAAGCCGTCTACGCCGCCAACTGGCAGGCGCGGCAGGACCGCATTCAGGCCGACAACCATCATTGGGCCCAGGCCCAGCAACAACAGCCGGACTGGGCCGCCTACCACGCCGCGCACCAGCAGCAGGAATCCTCCCAGTGGGGCGACGAGCGCTATCGCCGCGAGGCGGAAGCCTCGCGCTTCGCCCAGCAGACCAACCAGCCGCAGGTCGCCCAGCGCGACTGGCAGGCGGCGCAACAGGCCCACGCCCAGGCGCCCGCTCAGCCAGCCGGTCCATTCGGCCTGCATCTGGGCGGAGCCAAGCCGGCGCCCGGCGCCACGCCGCCGAATGTTGCTCCGAACGCGCCGGCCGGCCCCCCCGCTGGCGCGAGTGCGCCTGCCGGGCCGAGGAATGCGCCGCCGCCAGGCGCACCGGGCGCTGGCGAGGGCCGTCACGATCATCAGGCCGGTCCGCAAGGGCCCGTTGGCGGCGCAGCCCATCCCGCGTTTGGCGGCTCGGCGCCTACCCAGCCAGCGAACCCGGCGGTCGTCGTGTCGCCCAAGCCCGCAGCCCCGGCGGCGGGAGCCGGTGAAGGTCGTCACGACCATCAGTTCGGCCCGCAAGGACCCGGTGCAGCGGGCGGACCCCCAACCCCTGGCGCTCCCTTGGCCGTCCGGCCCGCCGCGCCGCTCGGAGCCCCGCCTGTCGCGCCCAGGGAAGGGCCGCCAAAGCCGGTGGTGACCATGCCCGTGCGGCCGCCGCCGCCAGCCTTCCATGCGCCGGTTCAGCCGCCGCATGCAGCGCCGACGCCGCCCGCCATCTTCGAGCACCACGCGCCGCCGGCCCCGCCGCCCGCGCCGATGCATCCGGCGGCCCCGCAGGTGGTCCACGCTCCGCCGGCTGTAGTTCACGCGCCGCCGCCGGCCGTGCACGCAGCCCCGCCGCCTCCGCTAGTCGCGGCGGCCAAGGCCGCGATCACGCCCAAGCCGACCGGCGAGCGAGGCGCGCCTCGGAACGACAAGATCCCGCAGCCGTAGGCTCAGGGTTCAGGCGCCCATCCTGAGGCCAAGCTCGAGCAGGTCGGCGAGGGTGGCCGCACGCTTGGCGGTCTGTTCGCCGAGCAGCATGTCGGCCCAACGGCCGTCGGCGGTAAGGCTGATCACCTTGCCGACAATGGCGATCTTCGAGCGCCGCAGCAGGTCCGCGCTGCGGCCGGAGAGGTCGCAGCCCAGCCGCATGGCCGCCCCCAGCGCCCGCGCCCGCGCTGCCCGTTCAGGTGACAGCACCCGGGCCATGGTCTGAGCTTCCGGCGTGTTGGCCGAGGCGGTGTGGCGGGCGAACAGGACCAGGGCCATGAAGGCTCGCTCGGCATGGTCCATGCCGGCGATCGGCGCGCGCAGCACCTGTTCGAACACCAGGTCCGCCCGATGATCCGGGTGCAGCCGGGCGCCGAGGTCGGCCAGGCGGCAGGCGGAGGCCAGCAGGGTCTCGTCCCGGTCGCCGAACACCGTCGGCAGCTGAGCGAACATCGGCTTCAGCCACAGCTCCAGCGCCTGGCCCAGTTCGTCGCTGGCTCCCTGGCGCGCGCCCAGGGCGGCGCAGCCTTCGATGAGCGGATCGAGCCGGCGGACAGCTTCGGGCATCGCCTCGAGCAGCAGGCCTTCGCGCAGCCCGTAGGCGGAGACGGAAATCTGCTTCAGACCCAACCGCTCGATCAGCGCCTCCAGCACAATGGCGGCGTAGGGGATGGTCTCCAGTCGCCGCTTGGACAGGCCCTCGATCCGCTCCAGCGAGCCCTTCGACTGGCGGGCGATAAAGCGGGCGGCGTCCAGCGCGTCCACCGCGCTCAGGGAATACTGGTGCACGATGCCGAGGGGATAGCCGGTCAGCCGCATCTGCAGCAGGGCCAGGTTTCGCCAGCCGCCGCCGACCGCATAGAGGGTGTCGGCCTCGAACCCCGCGCCGGGATCGGCCAGCACCTTCACGGCCCGGCCGCGCGCCCGACCGATGTCGAAACCCTCGGCGGTCCTGAGGTTGAAGGCGCCCAGCGGCAGGCTGACCCCGGCGCCGACGCGCCCTTGCGACACGCGGGTCAACTCCAGGCTCGATCCGCCGAGATCGCCGACCACGCCCGAGGCGTTCGGCGTGCCGGCGAGAACACCAAGGGCGGCGTAGCGGGCCTCCTCCTCACCCGACAGGACCCGGACCGACAGGCCAGCCTCGGCCAGCACACGGTCTACGAAGTCGGCGCCGTCGGCGGCGTCGCGTACGGCGGCGGTGGCGGCGACGAACAGGCTGGCGGGATTGGCGGCGTCCAGCACGGCGCTGAACCGGCGAAGCGCGCCCAGGGCGGCATCGACCCCGCCCACGGCCAACCGGCCGGTGACCGTCAGCTCCGAGCCGAGGCCGGCGAGCACCTTCTCGTTATAGACCGTCCATATGGCTCGCCCCTCGAGGCGATAGACCACCAGGCGGACCGAATTGGAGCCGATGTCGATGACCGCGACGTCGCGCGGGCGCCTATCGTCTGGGTCCGACATGCTCGAACGCGCGTGGCAAATCCTTCACCTTCTGGCCCCTGCCTGAAAGACTGGGATTGGTCATGAAGTACTGGTGGGCCGAGAAGGCTCCCTTGTTTGTCCAACCGGGCGCGCGCTCGTAGCGCCCGTTCGAGTCCAGAATCCAGCTCTGGGCCGTGTCGTTGATGTTGGCGACCATGATCTGGGTCAGCACCTGCTGATGCACGGTGGGGTTTTCGATGGGGACGAGCGACTCGACCCGGCGATCCAGATTGCGCGGCATCCAGTCGGCGGACGAGATGAAGACCCGCGCCTGGGAGCTGGGCAGCTCCGCGCCATTGGCGAAGGCGACGATGCGGGCATGTTCCAGGAAACGGCCGACGATGCTCTTGACGCGGATATTGTCGGAAAGTCCGTGGACTCCAGGGCGCAGGCAGCAGATGCCGCGCACGATCAGATCGATCCGCACCCCCGCCTGGCTGGCGCGATAGAGGGCGTCGATGATCACCGGATCGACCAGGGAGTTGAGCTTGGCCCAGATGGAGGCCGGCTTGCCCGCCTTGGCGTTGGCCGCCTCGTGGGCGATCAGCTGCAGCAGGTCTGCCTTCAGGGTCACCGGCGAGAAGGCCAGCTTCTCCAGCCGCTCGGGCATGGCGTAGCCGGTGATGAAGTTGAACAGCTTGCCGGAATCCCGGCCCAGCGAACGGTCGCAGGTGAACAGCGACAGGTCGGTGTAGATCTTGGCCGTCTGCGGGTGATAGTTGCCGGTGCCGAAGTGGCAGTAGGTGCGAAGGCTATCGCCCTCGCGCCGCACCACGATCGAGAGCTTGGCGTGGGTCTTGTACTCCACGAAGCCGAACACGACGTGGACGCCCGCGTGCTCCAGATCGCGAGCCCATTTCATATTGGCCTCTTCGTCGAACCGCGCCTTGATCTCCACCAGGGCGGTTACGTTCTTGCCGTTGTCAGCCGCCTCGATCAGGGCCGCGACGATGGGGCTGTCCTTGGAGGTGCGGTAGAGGGTCTGCTTGATCGCCAGCACGTTCGGATCGCGCGCCGCCTGGCGGAGGAACTGCACCACCACGTCGAAGCTTTCGAACGGGTGGTGGACCAGGATGTCCTTCTCGCGGATCGCCGCGAAACAGTCGCCGCCGTGGTCGCGGATGCGCTCGGGAAAGCGCGGCTCGAAGGGGCGGAACTTCAGGTCCTGGCGGTCGGCGGGGATCAGTTGGGACAGCTCGTCCAGCCCCAGCATGCCGTCCACCAGGATCACGTCCTGCGGCTCGGCCTTAAGAGCCTGGGTGATGAAGTCCCTCAGCTCCTCGGGCATCAGGCTTTCGATCTCGACCCGCACCACCACGCCGAGGCGGCGCTGCTTGAGCCGGGCCTCGAATTCGCGGACCAAGTCTTCGGCCTCTTCCTCGATCTCCACGTCGCTGTCGCGGATCAGCCGGAACACGCCGCTGCCTTCCACATCGCAGCCTGGGAAGAGCTGATCGGGAAAGAGGGCCAGGATGCCTTCCAGCGACAGGAACCGCCGCGGCGGTTTCTTGGCCCGGCTGTTGGTGGGCGTCGGCAGCTCCCAGAACCGCGCCACCTGCGCCGGCACGGGCACCAGGGCGAACAGCGTCTTGGAATCCGACCGCCGCTTCAGCTTCAGCACCAGCGAGAAGGCCAGGTTGGGGATGAAGGGGAAGGGATGGGCCGGGTCGATCGCCAGCGGCGTCAGCACGGGGAAGATCTGGTTCTGGAACAGCTCCGCCAGCCAGGTCTTTTCCAGCGCGTTCACCTCGCCGGCGTCGATCAGCCACAGGCCTTCGCCGCGCAGTTCCTTGCGCAGGTCGCGCCACTGCCGTTGCTGCACTGCCATCAGGGCGGCGGCGCCCTCGTTGACCTTGATCAGCTGTTCGGCGGCATTGAGGCCGTCCTGGCTGACCACCCGCACGCCCTCGCGCACCTGGCCGCGCAGGCCGGCGACGCGGACCATGTAGAATTCGTCGAGGTTGTTGGCCGAGATAGACAGGAACCGCAGCCGCTCCAGCAGCGGGTGGCGGCCGTTGTCGGCTTCCTCCAGCACTCGCTCATTGAAGGCGAGCCAGGAGATTTCCCGGTTGAAGAACCGTTCCGGCGCGGTGATCAGCGCCCCATCGAGGGCGGCGCTGGACGGAACGTCCACCAGCTGTTCCGGGATAGCTTCGGCGATCGCGATGTCGGTCATTGAGGCTTCCGCGAGGGTCTGCCGGTTGTGACCCAGGGCTTTGGCCCCCGCAAGCCTTCACTCGAACAGGTCGGGGGTTTCGTCGTCAATTTCAAGAAACTGTCGCGCAAGGGCGCGGGTGACGGGCTTGTGTTCGCCCTCGGAGGCCGCTGCGTCGAGCTTTTCGACGATGTCGCGGGCGGCGGGGCCGGACCGTTCGATGCGGCGTAGCAGATAGGCGATGAGGTCGTCGCCCGGCTCGATATTCCGTTCACGGAACAGCTTTCGCAGCACGCTCTCGAGTATGACGTCGTCCGGCGCCGGCAGTTCGGCGACGTGCAGTGCATTGAGGCGCGAGCGCAGGTCGGGCAGGGCGGCCGGCCATTCGGCAGGCGCGGTGCGGGCCGTCAGCAGCAAGGCCGCGCCGTCCGCGCCGGCCATGTTGATCAGATGGAAGAGCGCCTCATCGGCCCCGGTACGGTCGGCGTCTTCGAACAGCACGGGGCGGCCCGTGAGGGTGCTGAGGTCGAGCTTGGCCAGGGTTGCGCCGCAGATGATCGCCGCGCCGGCCTCCTTGGCCCAGGCGCGCGCCAGGTGGGTCTTGCCCGACCCCTCGGGGCCGACCAGAGCCAGCGTCCCGCCATGCCACCCGCGCCAGCCGTCCACCGCGCGCACCGCCTCCGCATTGGTCGGCGAAACCACGAAGTCCTTGCGGCGCAGGGGAATGGACCGCCGCAGCTCCAGGCTGAGCTGACGGGTCACGCGACATATCCAAGGCAAGAGATCACGGGGGCGTCATAACAGATAATGGGACATGATACCTATCCCCCAGCGCTGACCTCGCCGATGAACGGGGGATAGGTATCAGTCCCCCCTATCTTGCTTAAGCCGGCGGAAACCACGGTGGGGGCATGGAAAGGCATGCAGTTTTCGCCGCTTCCCGACCTGTCCTCCAATCGTCGGCTCGCCTGGACGGCGCTGGCGGTGACGCTGGCGGTGGCCGGCGTGCTGATCTGGAAGGACAACAGCGTCGGCGCGACGTTGGGCGACACCGACGACGCCATGCGGCTGGTGCTGGTGCGCGATCTGTTGCACGGGCGCGGCTGGTGGGACCAGTGGGTGGGACGACTGCAGCCGCCGCTGGGAGCCTATATGCACTGGTCCAGGCTGGTGGATGGCGCACTGGCGGCCTGCATCTGGCTGTTCGAGCGGGTGATGCCGCCGGCTTCGGCGGAATATGCGGTCCGGCTGCTCTGGCCGCTGATGTGGATCTTTCCGGCCGCCTGCTGTGGACTCTCCATCGCCCGCAGCCTGGGCGGCAAGGCGGCTGTGTTTGTCTGCGCCGTCCTGCTGGCGACCAATGTGCAGCTCTATGTGCAGTTTCGCCCTGGCCGGATCGACCACCACGACCTGCAGATCACCATGGCCTTGATCGCCGCCGCCTGTTCGCTGGCGAGCGCGAGACGGGAACGCTGGGCGATGCTCGCCGGCGCGGCGACGGGCTTGGGTCTGGCGGTCGGCATCGAGGCCTTGGCCTTCCAAGCCATCGTCGGCGCCAGCTACGGCCTGCGGTTCGCACAGTCACGCGACGAGGCCAGGCCGGCCCGTGTCTACGGACTGTCGCTCGCCGGATTCTCGGCCTTGTTCTTCGCCATCCAGACACCGCCTTGGCGCTGGTCCCTGGCGGTCTGCGATTCCCTGGGCTGGAACCTGCTTGCCGCCCTGGTGGTTGGCGGCCTTGGTCTGGCCGCCGTGGCGACCTGGGCCGTCCGAGCGGCCCCCTGGACCCGGCTTGGTCTGCTGGCGCTCGCCGGCGCCGCCGCGGCCGGGGTGTTTCTGACCATCGATCCGGCCTGCATCCATGGCCCCTTCGGCGCGGTCGATCCGCGCGTGCGACCGTTCTGGTTCGACCGGGTTCAGGAGCTACAACCCTGGTGGAAACTGTATTTCCAGGACCGTAGCTCGACGGTCAGGGTGATGGTGATGACCCTCATGGCCCTGGCCTCGGCCGGGTATCTGGTTTTCGGGCGACGGCCGTGGCTGAAACCCGTCACGCTGACCGTGGCGGCCTTGATCCTACTCGCGGCCTGGGCGGCGTCGCACGCTTATCGGATGCAGGACTATATCTACTGGTTCGGCGTTCCGGCGCTGGCGGCGGCGATCGGGCTGTTGGGCGAGCGTTGGCTCAAGGGCCTGATGCTGCCGGTGCTGCTCGCGACCCTTGTTCTGTCGCCCATCTGCGCCGCCGTCGCGGTGGTCAGCCTGATCGATCTGGCGCCCAAGCCGGCCGCGGCCGCAAACACGGCGTCCGACGAACAATGCTACCAGGATGCGGTCTATCGATCCCTGTCGAAACTGCCGCCGGGCCTGGTGCTGGGCGAGATTGATCTTGGCCCCTTCATTCTGGCGGACACCGGGGATTCCGTCCTGTCGGCGCCCTACCACCGCATGACCTGGGGCATTCTGGCCGCGCATGAGGCGCAGGCGGCGTCGCCGGCGGATGCCGAGGCCAGGGTGAGGGCGCTGAAGGTCGATTATGTGGTCGAATGCCCGGCCAATCCGCTGCGCGTGGTCCCGAACAGCTTCGAAGCCGAACTCAGGCGCGGCAAGGTTCCGCCCTGGCTGACCCGGGTGTCGCCGGCCGGCGACTTGCTGCAGGTCTATCGCGTGGCGTCCGCCAAGACCTCCGGCTGAACGGGGCCGTCCGGCGGGTCGAGCAGGCTGCGCCGCCGCCGCAGATCGGTGACCGGCTTGGTCAGTTTGCCCAGAGCCTCGACCATGGCGTCATGTCCGGCTGTGACGCAGGGGTCGAAGGCCTTCCAGTCGCGGATGTCGATATTGTCGATGTCCGGCAGGACCAGGACGTCGGAGGCCTCGCGGCTGGCGTTGATGTCGCGGCCGGTGGAGACCGTCGCGGCGCGCAGCAGCAATGAGACGATCGGCGGGCCGTTGCGCCACTCGCCAGACCATAGCCAGCGCAGGAAGGATAGCGGCCGCTTGACGTCATCGGCGTTGATGCTGCGCCCACGGGTGACATCCACGCCGACCACCGGCCCGAGGTGCATGGACCGCATCACGTCGGTGGGGAAGTTCTTCATCACAGCGCCATCGACCAGCACATTGTCGCCGTGGGTGACCGGCGGCAGCAGCCCTGGAATGGCGATCGAGGCGCGCAGGGCGTGGCGCAGCTTGCCGCGCCGATGAATCTGGTAGGCGCCCGAGGTCAGGTTCGAGGAGATGCAGAAGAAGGGCAGCCACATGTCCTCGATCTGCTGCTCGCCGAAATGCTCCTTCAGCCGTGCGCGGACCTTCTCGCCCCGGATCAGCGCGATCAGCGGAATGTCGAGGTCATCGACCGGGCTGGTATCGACGAAGGCCTTGCGGATGCGGTGGTCGATCTCCGCATCGTCCCAGCCCATGGCCAGGCCCGCGCCGACCACCGCGCCCATGGAGGCGCCGCCGATGAAGTCGATGGGGACCTTGGCCTCGTTCAGCGCCCGGATCGCGCCGACATGGGCATAGGCCCTGGCCGCGCCGCCAGAGAGAACCAGCCCCACCGACGTGCCAGTCACCGTGCGCGCCAGCCGCTGGACATCGGCCAGGGCGCCGTCGCGCAGATGAAACACCCGCGCCGGGTTGAGGGCGTCCATCCAGGCCGCTGTCCCGGCCGGGGCGGGGATGTCAGGGCGCTGAAACAGGATCAGATCGACCAGCAGCTGCATCTGCAGCGGCTCGGCGGTGACCATGTCGCGCACGCCCGGCGGCTCCTGATCGCCGCGCCCAAGCCGAAATAGCCGATCGACCTGGCGGCTCACCAGATGAGTCCAGCCCAGCTGGTGGTGTTCGGCGGCGTAGAGGACGAAGTCGTGCGCCTGTTCGACGTTGGAAAACCATTCGATCGGCGCCTGCATCGCCTCTTCGCCAGCCGTCGCCACCGAAAAGCCGATCGCCTCGATCTCGTGGGCGACCCGCTCGACGAAGTCGCGCACGTCGATGTCGGGGGACAGGCCGACGAAGCCGAACACGCTGGGCTCGCCGATGGAGGTTTTGCCCGCCGTCTGCCGGGCGCGCATGATCATTAGCCGCGCCAGCTCGATCATCACCTCCGAATCGTTCTCAGCCGCGGCAAAGAAGACCTTGCTGGAGATGGCGAGGATTTCGCTGTCGCGGATCGCCACCACCGAGGCCGAGTGCGGCGCGCGGGCGATCATGGCCATTTCGCCGGCCGGTTCGCCCGGGCGGATCACGCCCAGAAACCGCGGCTCCTGGCCTTCTTCCCGACGAATGGCGGCCAGCCGCCCGGTGCGGACGAAGTAGAGATCGTCGGCCATCTCGCCGGCGTCGAACAGGGTCTGCCCACCCGGAATCGAGAACCAACGCGTGTGGCCCGCGAGGTCCTCGCGGGTGAACAGGTTGGTCAGGGCGGTATCCGCCATGGAATCAGGCAATTGGGCCACGAGGCGATCCTAGCCGCCCACTTGAGTCGGCGCGACTACTGCCGTTATTCCGCCGCCGTCTCGGCCTTGAGCCCAGGAAACACCTTGCCGACCTTGTTCTGGAGGTAGTCGCCGTAGCGGCCGGCGAAGGCCTTTGGGTCGATGCCGTCCCAACGTTCGCGGCGGCGATCGCTCATCGGCGCCTGGCCCGAGACCGGGGTCATGATCGCGTCGAAGTCGGGGTCGTAGAACAGCGGGAAGGACAGCCGTTCCTGACCGCTGGCGTTCAGCACCCGGTGTGGGGCGGAGACGAAGCGGCCGCCGGTGAGCCGCTCCAGCATGTCGCCGATGTTGCAGACCAGGGTCCCTTCCACCGGCGGCGCCTCGACCCAGCCGGCGTCGGTGCGCACCTGCAGGCCGCCCCATCGGTCCTGCGCCATCAGGGTCAACAGCCCATAGTCGGTATGTTCGGCGACTCCCCAGCCGCCGCCGGCCGAGGGCGGATAGCGGAAGATGCGGAACAGCACCGTGGGCCGGGCCAGGTAGGCCTGGGCGAAGTGGCCGGCGTCCAGGTCGAGGGCCAGGGAAACGCCCTCCATCAGCGCCGTCGCCGCCCGGCTGACCTCGCTGACATAGGTCTCCACCGCCGCGCGGAGGCCCGGCGGGCGGTCGGGCCAGAGATTGGCGCCATGCATCAGCCAGCCGGCGCGCACCCTGGGATCGTCCGCTCCCAGCTCGTCACCGAAATAGACGCCCTCTTTCTGATCGGCGACCCCTGAAGTTAGCTCTCCGCCGAGCGGGAACCAGCCCCGCCACGCAGCGCCGGCACGGGCCATGGCGATCTCGGCCTTTTCCGCTTCGGCCAGGGCGAAGAAGGCGCGGGATTCCGCCTCCAGCCGCAGAACCGTGTCCGGGGCCAGGCCGTGGCCGGTGACGTAGAAAAAGCCGTCACGCGAGGCGGCCTCGCCGATGGCCTCGGCGGTCTGCGCGCGAGCCGCTGCGTCGTCGCCGAACAGGGCGGAGATGTCGATCGTAGTCAGGGTGGCGGAGCTAGTCATGGCCGCTTACGGTCGCGCCGGCGCGGCCCAGACCGCGTCCTTCGCCGCGCTGGACAGGGCGATGAAGCCGGCCAACTGGGCGCGGAGGTTGGCCTCGCTGACGCCGGCCTCGACGTCGATGTAGCGGGTCAGGCGGATGGTCCCGTCGCGCTCGACCAGGAACTTGCCGGCCGCATATTGATGGTTCAGCCGGTCGGCCAGGGCCGCGTGATCGACCCCTGGGCCGGAGGCGAAGCTGGCGATGCCTTCCACGCCGCGGCACAAGGGCTCGGCTGGCGGCGTCGCGGCGGCGCAGGCCTTGGCGTAGACGCCGATGCCGAGGCCATCGGCGGTGCGGGCGATCAGGCCGGCCTGGCCGGCGAGGGTGGTGCGCTGCAGGTCGGTGGCGCCGAGGGAGGTGAGCAACCGCTCGACCACCGGCTCATTCCACCGGTCGATCAGCACGGGCTCCGCCGCCCGCGCCGTGCCGGAGCACGCGATCGCCACGGCAAGGGCGGCAAGAGCATATTTCATCGAAAACCTCTTTGGTGCGGGTCGGCACAGGCCGCGGACTTGCCGCAACCCTGGGGAGGATGAATAAGACCCCCAGTTCTCCTTGCCAAGGATCGCCGCCTTGCCCCGTCTCGCCACCGCCATCGATCCGCGCTCAGACAGCTTCGCGGGCAACCGCGCGGTCAATCTCGATCTGGCCGCGACGCTGCGGGCGCGGACCGCCGAGGCGGCGCTGGGCGGATCGGCTGCTTCGCGGGAACGTCATGCCTCTCGTGGCAAGCTCCTGCCTCGCCAGAGAGTGGAACGGCTGCTGGACCCTGGCGCGCCCTTTCTTGAAGTCGGCGCCCTGGCCGCGCACGGGCTCTACGGCGGCGAGGCGCCCGGCGCGGGCGTGATCACCGGTATCGGCCGGGTGTCGGGCCGGGAGGTGATGATCGTCGCCAACGACGCCACGGTCAAAGGCGGCGCCTACTTCCCGATGACGGTGAAGAAGCACCTGCGCGCGCAGGAGATCGCTCACCAGAACCGGTTGCCTTGCATATATCTGGTGGATTCTGGCGGCGCCAACCTGCCGCACCAGGCGGAGGTGTTTCCTGACCGCGAGCATTTCGGCCGCATCTTCTTCAACCAGGCGCGGATGAGCGGCGAGGGCATTCCCCAGATCGCCTGCGTCATGGGCTCGTGCACCGCCGGCGGCGCCTATGTGCCGGCCATGGCCGACGAGACGGTGATCGTGCGCGGGACCGGCGAGGAGAGCCAGGGCACCATCTTCCTGGGCGGCCCGCCGCTGGTGAAGGCGGCCACGGGCGAGGTGATCAGCGCCACCGAGCTGGGCGGCGCCGACACCCACGGCCGCCGCTCCGGCGTGGTCGATCATGTGGCGGAGAACGACAGCCACGCCCTGGACATCGTCCGCTCCATCGTCGCGCGGCTGAACCTGCCGCCGAAGACCGAGCTGAACATGACCGAGGTTGAGCCGCCGAAGTTCGATTCCGCCGAGCTTTATGGCCTGATCCCCTCCGATGTCCGCGCACCGTATGACGTGCGCGAGGTGATCGCCCGCATCGTCGATGGCTCGAAGTTCGACGAGTTCAAGGCCCTCTACGGGACCACCCTGGTCACCGGCTTTGCCCACATCTGGGGCTATCCGGTCGCCATACTGGCCAACAACGGGGTGCTGTTCTCCGAGAGCGCGCTGAAGGCTGCCCACTTCATCGAGCTCGCGTGCAAGCGCAAAACGCCGCTGATCTTCCTGCAGAACATCTCCGGCTTCATGGTGGGCGGCAAGTATGAGGCGGGCGGTATCGCCAAGGACGGCGCCAAGATGGTGATGGCGGTCGCCAGCGCCGAGGTGCCCAAATTCACCGTGCTGATCGGCGGCTCCTTCGGCGCCGGCAACTACGGCATGTGTGGCCGCGCCTACAGCCCCCGCTTCCTGTTCACCTGGCCCAACAGCCGCATCAGCGTCATGGGCGGCGAGCAGGCGGCCAGCGTCCTGGCTACAGTGCACCGCGACGCGGATCGCTGGAGTCCCGAGGAGGCCGAGGCCTTCAAGGCCCCGATCCGGCAACGCTACGAAGACGAGGGCGAGCCTTATTACGCCACCGCGCGTTTGTGGGATGACGGGGTGATTGATCCGGCGCAAACCCGCGACGTGCTTGGGCTCGCCATATCGGCCTCGTTGAACGCCCCGATCCCGGAAACCCGGTTCGGCGTGTTCCGGATGTAGTTTTGAAAAAAGAAGGCCGCGCTCATGACCAACCCTATCGCCGATCCCATGGTCGAAGCCGTCGATTCCGACGCCACCTCGACGCTGGTGCGCCTGGAGACGACCCGCGAGGGCGCGGCCACGGTCTGGATCAATCGGCCGGAGCGGAAGAACGCCTTCGACTCCCTGACCATCGCCGCGCTGCGGGAGACTTTTGAGACCTTGGCGGGCGCCGAGGGGGTGCGGATCGTGTTCGTGCGCGGCGCGGGCGGCAGCTTCTCGGCCGGCGCGGACATCGCCTGGATGCGCGACGCCGTCGATCTGACCGAGGATGACAACAGGGCCGATGCGCTGGATCTGGCGCACATGCTGAAGACCTTGGCCGACCTGCCCATGCTCACCGTCGCCCTGGTCGAGGGCTCGGCCTTCGGCGGCGGCGTGGGCCTAGTCGCGGCCTGCGACATGGCCTTGGCGACCCAGAGCGCCAAGTTCGCCTTCTCCGAGGTCAAGCTCGGCCTCGTGCCGGCGACCATCAGCCCCTATGTGGTCGCGGCCATCGGCCCGCGCGCTTCCAAGGCCCTGTTCAGCACCGGCCGCATCTTCGACGCGGCCTATGCCGAGAAGATTGGGTTGGTCGATGATGTTGTGGCCGACACGGCCGCCCTGGACGCCGCCAAGGCCAAGCTGGAGCAGGACATCATGGCCTGCGCGCCTGGCGCGGTGGCGGCCTCCAAAGCGTTGGTGGACCTGGTCGCCTCGACGCCGATCGACGGCGACCTGATGCATGAAACCGCCAAGCGCATCGCCGCCGCGCGCGTGAGCGCCGAGGGCCAGGAGGGCGTGCGGGCCTTCCTGGACAAGCGCAAGGCGTCTTGGACCAGCCTCTGATCAGGCCCGGTCTTTAACCGGACCGGCTTTGACGCTATCTGCCTCCGCATGCCGCTGAATCTCGTCAAGCTCTGTGTCGGTTGCGACTCTCCGCAGGAGTTGATCGAATGGCGCCGGCAGCATCGCGCCGCGGGTGGCCGGGTTTCGGTGGTCCATACCCGCCAGACGCCAAAGCGCGCGGCGGAGTTGATCGACGGCGGCTCACTGTACTGGGTGATGAAGGGCGTGATCCTGGTCCGCCAGCGAATCACCGCCATCGAGACGCTGGACCAGCCCAAGCGCTGCGAGATCATCCTGGAAGACGTGCTCCACGCCACGGCGCCCTTCCCGCGCCGGGCTTTCCAGGGTTGGCGCTACCTTGTGGGCCAGGACGTGCCGGCCGACATGCCCGAAAGCGCCGGTGGGGAGGGGATGTCAGCCTCCCTGGCCAAGGAATTGCGCGAACTCGGGGCCTGGTAGTCGCGCGCAGCTCCCCGAACCGTCTGTAAATTCAGGATTTCGGCGGTCGCCTAACGGTGTTCGCAAACGAGGTGTGGATAACCCGCCCGCCTGCGACGCCGCGCGCATTGACGGGCGGCGTGACCAAGGTCTCTCCTCAGCCGTTAACTCTTTTTGGGGAGCGCACCCGTGTCTCAAGCACGCGTGATTGTTGTGGGCAACGAAAAGGGCGGCGCTGGCAAGTCGACCATCGCCATCCACCTGGCCACGGCGTTGATGCACAGCGGCGGCAAGGTGGCGGTGATCGACCTGGATTTGCGCCAGCAATCGCTAACCCATTTCTTCAACAGCCGAAAGACCTGGGCCGCTTCCGCCGGCGCGGACCTGTTCATGCCGCTGGACCTGGGCTGGTCGCCGGACGCCGCCAAGCTGGCCGCCGAGTCCGAGCAGGGGCTGAGCCGGCTGGACGACGTGCTCGAACAGGCCGGCGAGGCCGCCGACTTCATCCTGATCGACACCCCCGGGGGCGACACCGCCCTGTCCCGCTACGCCCACGGCCGCGCCGACACCATCGTCACGCCGATGAACGACAGCTTCGTCGATTTCGACCTGCTGGGTCAGGTGGATCCGGTGACGCTGGAGGTCATTCGCCCCAGCATCTACGCCGAGACGGTGTGGGAATCCCGCAAGGCCAAGGCCGCCGCGCGGGGCAAGTCCATCGACTGGGTGGTGCTGCGCAACCGCCTGGCGGTGACTGAGGCCCGCAACCGCAAGCGGCTGGAGGAGCGGATGATCGTTCTGGCCAAACGCACCGGTTTTCGCATCGGCCCCGGCCTGCGCGACCGGGTGATCTATCGCGAGCTCTATCCCTTCGGCCTGACCGTGGCCGACCTGTCGCCGACCGTGCGCCCGGTGCCGGTGGCCCTCGGCCATGTGGCGGCGCGCCAGGAACTGCGCTCGCTGAGCCAGTTCCTGGGCCTGAGCGCCGGGGCGGGCGAGGAGCCGCTGGCGGTCGCGTCCTGATCTAGCCGCGCCTTTGCCATCCAGGCCCAGGCGCGCTAGGCCCGCCGGATGATCTTTATCGTCGCCGCTGTCGCCATCTTCGCCGTCCTGGTCTGGCGAGGGCGCGTGGGTCGGGTGCTGGCGGCGGAATGGCGCGCGCCGGCGGCTATCATCTCGATCGGTCTGCTGGCCGCGGCGGGGTTCGAGGCGCTGCGGGGCGGGCTGGTTCCAGCGCTGGTGTTGCTGGTGGTCGCCCTGTTGCTGATCGGCACGTCGCGGTGGCCCCGTCGCGTCCGCGCGGCGGCGGCTCCGACCTCCGGTATGAGTCTCGCGGAGGCTCGCTCCATCCTCGGCGTAGGTCCCGAGGCCAGCGTCGGCGACATCCGCGCCGCTCATGGCCGGCTGATCCGCATGGCTCATCCCGACGCCGGAGGCACCACCGGCCTCGCGGCGCAGTTGAACGCCGCCCGCGACAGATTGCTCAAGGGGTAGGTCGACTCCGAAAACGGCGTTAGGCTCCGCTCCAAGGACTGCAACCATGGGGCTGGAAATGAGCAAGGTTCTGGTGACCGGCGGGTCGGGCTTTATCGGCGCGCACTGTATTCTTCAGTTGTTGGCGGCGGGGCACGAGGTGCGGACCACCGTCCGAAACCTCAGCCGCGAACCGGACGTCCGAGCAATGCTCAAACAGGGCGGCGCCGCCGATCCCGGAGCGAAGCTCACCTTCGCCGCCGCCGATCTTGAGTCGGACGCGGGGTGGCCCGAGGCGGTCAAAGGCTGCGACTACGTGCTGCACGTGGCTTCGCCCTTCCCATCCTCATCGCCTAAGCATGAGGACGATCTGATCGTGCCGGCTCGGGAAGGCGCGCTTCGGGTGCTCAAGGCGGCGCGGGACGCCGGCGTCAAGCGCGTTGTGCTGACCTCCTCCTTCGCCGCCATCGGTTACGGCCAGGACGACCGCACCCAGCCCTTCGACGAAACCAACTGGACCCACGTGCGCGGCAACGGCGTCAGCGCCTACGCCAAGTCCAAGACCCTGGCCGAGCGGGCGGCTTGGGACTTCATCGACAAGGAGGGCGGCGCGCTGGAGCTGTCGGTGGTCAATCCGGTCGGGGTGTTTGGGCCGGCGCTCGGGCCGGATTATTCGACCTCCATCGTCCTGGTCAAACGGCTGATCGAAGGCGACATGCCCGGCTGTCCGCGGCTCTATTTCGGCGGCGTGGACGTGCGTTGCGTCGCCGACCTGCATATCCGCGCCATGACCGATCCCAAGGCCAAGGGGCAGCGGTTCCTGGCGGTGGCCGGACCCTTCATGTCCATGCTGGAGATGTCGGAGGCGCTGAGGGCGCGGCTTGGCGATCTGGCGAAACGCGCACCGACGCGGGAGCTGCCGGACATTCTGCTGCGGATCATCGGTCTGTTCGACAAGGAGGTGAGGCTGCTGCTTCCCGAACTCGGCAAACACAAGGACGCCACGTCTGAAAAGGCCCAGCGCATGCTCGGCTGGACGCCGCGCTCGACGGTGGATTCGATGGTGGCGACGGCGGAGAGCCTGGCATCGCTGGGGCTGCTGAAAGGGTAGTTGGGATACACCTCTCCCTCTGGGAGAGGTGTTTCAGGTTATTGATGAACCGCTTCCAGCCGGTGCCCGTCGGGGTCGATCACGAAGGCGGCGTAGTAGGTCTCACCGTAGTGGGGCCTCAGGCCGGGCGGGCCGTCGCAAGTTCCGCCATTGGCCAGCGCCGCGGCGTGAAAGGCGTCCACCGCGGTCTGGCTGCCCGCGTCGAAAGCCAGGTGAAAGCCGGGACCGGGCGGGGCGGCGTCAGCGCGCGGGAAGAGGGCAAGCTTGTCCTGGTTCGGCTCGAGGCCGTAGCCGACGCCGTTCGGACTGGTCCAGACTCGGCGGTAGTCGAGCGTGACCATGATGGCGTCATAAAAGGCGGTGGACCGGTCTAAGTCTAAAACGCCAAAGGAGAGGTGGCCGAGCAGATGCATGCCGGCCGGCCTTCAGGCCTAGGCGTTGGGCTGATAGACGTCGCAGGCGGTCTTGTGGGCGCTGATCAGGTCGCAGGCCTTCTGGGCCGCCTGGGCGCTCAGGCCGACGATGCGGGCGCGATAGTAGCCGTGCGGCGCGGCCTCGATGTCGGGCTTGCCGGCCTTGAGTTGCGCCGCATATTTGCGCTGGATCACCTCGAGCTGGCCGCGGGCCTGGGACTTGGCCTTGTAGGCGCCGATCTGGATCATCCAATCGCCGGTCTTGGCGCTGCGGGCGTCGGCGCGGTCGCCGTCGTGCAGGTGTTTGCGCACGGCGTCGCTATCGACTGTTTCGGCCTTGGTGCGAATCAGGCGGGCCGGGATGTCCGGGCGAATGGTGTTCTGGGCGACCTGGACCGACCTGGGCGGGGCGGCCTCGGCCGCATGCAGGCTGGCCAGTTCGGCCGATGTCAGGGTGCTGGTGGGGTTGGTCAGGACGATCTTCAGGCCGTCCTGGTCAGCTGAACCCTGTTCCGTCGGCGGACGCAGGATCGGGCCCACCGGCGTCGGCTCGAACAGGTTCTGGGCGATGGTGGTCTGCTGGCCAAGCTCGCGGCGGTGCAGGACCGTGAAGCCGGCGGAGATCAGGTCGTCGGCATGAGCGTCGCGCGCCGCCTTCGAGTTGCCGCCCATCACCACCATGATCAGCCGGTGATTATCGCGCATCGCCGAGGCGACGATGTTGAAGCCGGCAGCGTTGGTGAAGCCGGTCTTGGAGCCATCGACCCCGTAGGTGTGCAGCAGAAGGTCGTTGTGGCTGACGATGGTCTCGCCGTGGTGCTGGAAGGATTTGACCCCGAAATAATAGTAGTACTGCGGGTAGTCGCGCATCATGGCGCGCCAGAGGATGGCGATGTCCCGCGCGCTGGTGACCTGCCGCGAATCGGGCAGGCCGTTGGCGTTGACGTAGCGGGTGTTGGCCATGCCGAGTTCTTGGGCCCGCACGGTCATCAGCGCGGCGAAGGCCCGCTCGGAGCCGCCAACCTTCTCGGCCAGCGCCACGGCGACGTCGTTGCAGGATTTGACCGTCAGCGCCCGTAGCGCCTCATCGACGGTGATGCTTTCGCCGACGTGGGCCCCGAGCTTGCTCGGCGCCTGGCCCACGGCGTGGGATGAGAAGGGGACCATGTCGTCCATATGCAGGCGGCCGGACTGCAGCGCCTCGAACGTCAGATAGATGGTCATGGTCTTGGTGATCGACGCCGGATAGCGGATCGCGTCGGCGTTCTGTTCGTAAAGCACCTCGCCGCTCGTGGCGTCGGTTACGATCGCGGCGTACTTCGCCTCGGTCGTAATATACGCACTCGCCTGCGTTGCGGCGCCGAAGGAGGCGGCTGTCAGGGTTGTTACCGCGAGGCTGAGAGCCAGAAACACGCGGCGGGCGGGCTCGAACATTGGGCTTCGCTCGTCGTTAAAGGACGGCAATTTCAACCGCCAAATCATATCCTAACATCGCATACCCCACCTTTCTCCCAAGTAAACAACTGGTGAGCGACGGGAACATGATGCCGCAGTCGCCTGTTTGGTAATGATGCGCCGCACAAATGTCGCATGACAATTTTGTGCACTGCACAAAAAATCATTGACCGCCGTCACCTTCGCTCGCATATTCCCGTTCGCCCGGACGCCTCCCCAATGTCCGCCCCCATCCTGCTCGCGAGGAGATTTTCCCATGGCCACCAGCGCCGAAACCCTGAAAACCACCGCGGAAAAGTACAGCGCCGCCGGCACCCAAGCCTTCAAGGACATGTTCGAGAAGTCCCTGACCGCGCTCAACGACTACAACGCCCAATCGAAGTCGAATCTGGAAGCTGTGGTCGCTTCGGTCACCGCCGCCACCAAGGGCGCCGAAACCCTGGGCGCCGAGACGCTCGCCTATTCGAAGAAGTCCCTGGAAGACCACGTCGCCGCCGCCAAGTCGCTGACCAGCGCCCGCAGCGTCCAGGAAGCCGTCGAACTGCAGACCGCCTGGGCCAAGTCGTCCATGGAGGCCTACATGGCCCAGATGAACAAGGCCTCGGAAATCGTCGCCGCCTCGGTCAAGGAAAGCCTCACCCCCCTGAACGCCCGCGTCACCGCGGCGGTCGAAAAGTTCCAAGCCGCCCGCTAAGGCGGCCTCTGTTTTCGGTATAGTAGCGTAAGTCGAAGGCCCGGGCCCACAGCCCGGGCCTTTTGCTTTGGGGCGAAGTTCGCTCTCGGTCCTGAATTTAACCCCGTTCCCTCGCCCTTTTGACGAGGGCCCATTGAGCGCCAGAGCAAGGCGGTAAGCGGGCTGAGGGCTCCGCTGCGCCAAACCTTCTTTCTTTCGAGTCCAATGGACCCTCGCCACAAGGGCGAGGGAACGGTGAAAATTAGGGTGGATCGAACATGGATTGGGTTGAGGCCAACACCAGCCTACCGAGGCGTTGATCGGCTCAATCAAGCTTTATCCCGTGCAGCCAACGGCTAGGCTCGGTCTCATGACGAACAACGCCAACATCCTCGCCGCTCTGCAGATTCAAGCCGGCGTCTGCACCCAGATGGGCTCGCCCTTCTCTGGACGGGTGCTGAGCCACGTCCGGGCAGACGTCGAACGGGGAGGACCGTGCGCCGCCTTCTTCACGGCCTGGGACGGTTGTTCGGTGCGCGAACTGATGGATGAGGCGGTGGCCCTGAGGATCCTCGGCGGACTGCAGCACCTGGTCCTCAGCGGGGCTGACCTGGTGCTGGCGGCTGTCTATCCAGCTTCCGGCGCCCCGGTGGATGACGAAGGCTTGGCCAAGGCGATCGATTCGGCCGTGGCGGCCCATGGCGAGACGCTGGCGGCCATCATGACCTCACCGCCCCAGACCAATGAGGTGCGCCGGTCGATCTGCCTGGTCGGCGGCTATCTGACCCTGGCGGCAAGAACCGGACTGCCGCTCCGGTGCCTGGAGATCGGCGCCAGCGCCGGCCTCAACATGAACTGGGATCGCTATCATTACGATTTTGGGCAGGGAGGAAGCTGGGGCGATCCCGCATCGCCGCTGCACATCGACACCGATTGGGAAGGCCCAGCGCCGCCGCTGGGGCCCGTAACCGTCGTCGAGAAGCCGGCCTGCGACCAGAACCCCATCGATGTCGGCAACCCGGAGCATGTCCAGCTACTGGAAGCCTATGTCTGGGCCGACCAGGCGGACCGGCTGGCCAGACTGCGCGCCGCCATCGCTATAGCCCGGGCGGCGGGCAACCCCATCGACAAGGCGGACGCGGCCGATTGGGTCAAAGCGCATGCAAAGCCGCGCGAAGGCGTGACCACCGTGCTGGTGCATTCCGTGGTCTGGCCCTATCTGCCACCGGCGACTCAGGCCTCGATCACCGGCTCGATCCGCGCCGCCGGCGAATCGGCCACCGCCTCGGCGCCCTTCGCCTGGCTCAGGATGGAGCCCGATCCGGCCAATCCGGCCGCGCCGATGGAGGTGCGACTCAGTGTCTGGCCAAAAGGCGAGGAAATCCTGCTCGCCCGCGTGCACCCCCATGGCGCCAAGGTGATTTGGCTGGGCGAACAGGCCTAAGCGGGGGCTCCGGCAACGGGTTGGCGGTTATATTCGTTGCTGAGACCGAATGCGCCCTTTCAAACTGCGTTAGTTTTCATATCTAATCGGCGGGCAGAAGGAGTTCGCCTTTGGAGAACGGCGTTTATGGCGGAGCGTAAGCCAGGTGATGGGGGAGGTGGCGGCGCCGGCTCGGCCGTGGTCACCCAAACCAAACCCAAGACGCAAAAGCCGTCTCTATATCGAGTCCTGCTGCTGAACGACGATTACACTCCCATGGAGTTCGTCGTTTATGTCCTTGAGCAGTTTTTCAACAAATCGCGTGAGGACGCGACCGCGATCATGCTGCATGTGCATCAGTATGGGGTCGGGGTTTGCGGAGTGTTCACCTACGAGGTGGCGGAGACCAAGGTCGCGCAAGTGATTGATTCCGCCCGTCGTCATCAGCACCCGCTACAGTGCACCATGGAAAAGGATTGAGAGGTCGCCTTTGCCTTCCTTCTCGAGAAATTTAGAAGAATCCCTGCATCGCGCGATGGCGTTCGCCAACGAGCGAAAGCATCAGTTCGGGACGCTTGAGCACCTGTTGCTTGCGCTTATCGACGATCCCGACGCCGCCGCGGTGATGAACGCGTGCGATGTCGACATGCCGGCCTTGAAGAAGAGCCTGGTCAATTATCTCGACACCGAACTCAACTCGATCATCGTCGATGATGGCGAGGAGGCGAAGCCAACGGGCGCCTTCCAGCGCGTCATTCAGCGCGCAGTGATTCACGTCCAGTCCTCCGGCCGCGATGACGTGACCGGGGCCAATGTGCTGGTCGCCATCTTCTCCGAGCGCGAAAGCCACGCCGCCTACTTCCTGCAGGAGCAGGAGATGACCCGTTACGACGCGGTCAACTTCATCTCCCACGGCATCGCCAAGAAGGCCGGGGCTTCCGAGCCCCGCGCCGTCAAGAGCGGCAACGCCGCCGAGGCTGAGGAAGAGGGCAAGCCGCAGGTGAAGACCGGCGGCGAGGCGCTGGACGCCTACTGCGTCAACCTCAACGAGAAGGCCAAGCAGGGTAAGGTCGATCCACTGATCGGCCGCCACAGCGAGGTCGAGCGCTGCATCCAGATCCTGTGCCGCCGCACCAAGAACAACCCGCTGCTGGTGGGCGATCCGGGCGTCGGCAAGACCGCCATCGCCGAGGGCCTGGCGCGCAAGATCGTCAACCACGAGGTCCCCGAGGTCCTCAACGGCGCGACTATCTTCTCGCTGGACATGGGCTCGCTGCTCGCCGGCACCCGCTATCGCGGCGACTTCGAGGAGCGGATCAAGCAGGTGATCAAGGAGTTGGAGAACCACCCCAACGCCATCCTGTTCATCGACGAAATCCACACCGTCATCGGCGCTGGCGCGACCAGCGGCGGGGCCATGGACGCCTCCAACCTGCTGAAGCCGGCTCTGGCCTCGGGCACCCTGCGCTGCATGGGCTCCACCACCTACAAGGAGTTCCGTCAGCATTTCGAGAAGGACCGGGCCCTGGTTCGGCGCTTCCAGAAGATCGACGTCAATGAACCGACCATCGAAGACACGCTGAAAATCCTCAAGGGTCTCAAGACCTACTACGAAGATTTTCACAAGCTGCGTTACACCGCCGAGGCGCTCAAGGCCGCGGTGGACCTGTCGGCGCGCTACATCACCGACCGCAAGCTGCCGGACAAGGCGATCGACATCATCGACGAGGCCGGCGCCTCGCAGATGCTGCTGCCGGAATCCCGCCGCAAGAAGACCATCGGCATCAAGGAGGTCGAGGCCGTCGTGGCCAAGATCGCCCGCATCCCGCCGAAATCGGTGTCCAAGTCCGACACCGAGGCGCTCAAGCAGCTCGAGGACGATCTGCACCGCGCGGTCTATGGTCAGGACGAGGCGATCAACCAGCTGTCCTCAGCCATGAAGATGGCCCGGGCCGGCCTGCGCGATCCGCAGAAGCCGATCGGCTGCTATCTGTTCTCCGGGCCAACCGGCACCGGCAAGACGGAAACGGCCCGTCAGCTGGCGGCGACCCTCGGCATCGAGCTGCTGCGGTTCGACATGTCGGAATACATGGAGCGGCATACCGTCAGCCGCCTGATCGGCGCGCCTCCGGGCTATGTCGGTCACGATCAAGGCGGCCTGCTCACCGACGCTGTCGATCAGCACCCGCATGCGGTGGTGCTGCTGGATGAAATCGAAAAGGCCCACCAGGACGTCTACAACATCCTGCTCCAGGTCATGGACCACGGCGCGCTTACGGACGCGGTCGGCAAGAAGGTCGATTTCAGGAACGTCATCCTGATCATGACCACCAACGCCGGCGCCTCGGACTCGCAACGCAACTCGATCGGCTTTGGCCGGGCCAAGTCCGAGGGCGAAGACGAAGCGGCGATCAAGCGGATCTTCTCTCCGGAGTTCCGCAACCGCCTCGACGCCATCGTCCCCTTCAAGTCGCTGACGCAGGAGATCATCCGCAAGGTGGTCCACAAGTTCGTCATGCAGCTTGAGGCCCAACTGGCGGACCGGCACGTCACCATCTCGCTCAGTGAAGACGCGGCGGACTGGCTGGCCAAGAATGGCTTCGACGAACTCTATGGCGCCCGGCCGTTGGCCCGGGTGATCCAGGAGCACATCAAGAAGCCGCTCGCCGACGAGATATTGTTCGGCAAGCTGGTCCGCGGCGGTCACGTCCAGGTCACGCTCAAGGACGGTAAGCTGGCCTTCGGCTTCGAGAGCCAAGCCTCTGCCGTACCGGCCGAGGCGGCGACCGACACGCCCACGGATGCGAAGGAAGGCGGCCAGACCGAGCCGGCTCTGGCCGACTGATCCTTCTCGGACGCGAAAGACGATCAAGGGCGGCTCCCATGGGCCGCCCTTTTTCGTTTGTGGCCTGCGACGATAGGCGATCGGGCAGGGGGTATTTCGCGACGCCGTGTTACGCGTTATCGTCCGCTTCGGACGTATGGGGCGTCTGTCTGTCGGGACTAGGGTCATGAAGCGTTTCGGCGCCGCCGTCGCGGTGACGGCCATGGTGATGTCGGCCGCGCCGTCGCATGCGCAGATCGCGGGCCAACTGCGGATGTCGTTTATCAACGCCTTTCGCGACAGCTGCCTGACCAAGCAGAAGACGGCGGCGCCGCACTCCAGCGCCCACCTTTTGCTGCAATACTGCGTCTGCAACGCGGCCTTCTACGCCGACCGCGTCACCGCCGATCAGCTGGCCGCCAGCGCCGACGCCCAGGCCCGCGGCGCGCGCCCCGATTGGCTGGTGAACAACGCCCACGCCGCCGAAGACTACTGCTCGCGGGAGCTCAGCCAATATCCGAGTCTGCTCGCGGCGCTACCGTCTGAAGGCAAGAGCCGGGGCTGACGGCCACTTTGCTTAACGGCTCGGGTCGAACACCAGCGTCATCGTCTCGCCAAACGGAATGGCCTTCCATTCGCCTTCCAGCCGGCGCACGCGCTCGCGCACAGCATCGATGAAGGCGCCGCTGAGCCAGCGCGGCGGGATCAGGCCCATGTCGCGCATGAATTCGGCGATATGGTCTGCGACACTGGCGCCGGCCGTGTCCGGCGCCAGCGCGTTTTGCAGCGGACCGACTACCATTTCCGTGATCTGAGCCTCGCCGCCCAAGGCCGCGCCCTCCAGGCTGATCTCGGCATAGCCGCCTATCTTGTCGAGCAGGCCATAGAAGGAGCCACGCAGCCGGGCCTCGGTTTCCACCGCGAAGTGAACCAGGTCGTGGCGCAGGAACTCGCGGGTCATCAAGTCCAACGACTCGCCTGTGCCATCCGCCCGCAGGTATTCGAACCGGTGGTGGGTCGGCGAGATGCGAGTCAGTCGGATGGTCAGCGCCATCAGTCGATCGCGTCGGCGATCTGCCTCGCTAGCGCCGCTAGCTCCTGCGGATCGGCCATGCCGCCCTGTCCGTGACGGCCGAGAGGCTGGCCTTCCCAGCGCGGAATAATGTGGAAATGCAGGTGAAAGACGGTCTGGCCCGCCGCCGCGCCGTTGAACTGGGTCACGACGATGCCGTCCGGCTTCAGCGCCGCGCGCACGGCGCGGGCGATGCGCTGGACATCGACGATCATGTGCCGCAGCGCCTCCGGCTCCACATCCAGGATATTACGCGCCTTGGCTTCCTTCAGGATGACCAGGGTGTGGCCCTTGCTCTGCGGGAAGACGTCCATGAAGGCCAGGACGTGGTCGTTCTCATAGACCCTTGCGCTGGGCGCCTCGCCGCGCAAGATTTTCGCGAAGATGTTGGCGTCGTCGTACTTGCCGTCGATGCTCATCGCCGCGCCTTTCGTGGATTGGAGCGGCTGTCGTAACAAAGTCGGAAGGTAAGCGAAACATGCCCGCTGTCGGCCTGTCGCCACGCCAGGAAAAGTGGTTCGCCTCCGTCAAGGCAAGCCTGGCCAAGAACACCGGCAAGACCATGGAGGCGTGGGTTGAGATCGCCAAGACCTGCCCCGAGACCACGCACCGGGCGCGTCTGGCCTGGTTCAAGGCCGAACACGGGCTGCTGCAAAATTACGCGAGCAATGTGCTGCAAGAAGCCTTCGGCGGCGGCATGGCCTGGGCCGACGAGGATGCCTTGGTCGATGCGCTTTGGACCGATCCCGCCCGGCGCGCCATCTTCGACGCGGTGCGCGAGACGGCCCTGGCCCTGCCGGACGTGGTGATGGGCCCGCGCAAGAGTTTCACCGCCTTTTCCCGGAAGGTTCAGTTCGCGGCCGCCAGGCCAGACAAGAAGGGCGGCGCCGTGCTGGGCGTGAACCTGCCATTGGACGCCGATCCGAGGCTGCTGCCGAGAGCCAAGAGCGAGTCCTGGGCGGAGAAGCTGGTGTCTCTGCCGATTGCCGGTGCGGCGGGGGTGGATGATGGGGTTAAGGCCTTGATCATGCAGGCTTGGGAGCGGTGTTAGCCAGCTAGGGGCGTTGGACCGACCATGCGTCCTCACATGGGGATTTTCCGGTCAAGTGGGTTTGTCAGTGTGTCACGATTGAGTTCCCTGTCTTGTTGGGATCCATGGTTTGAGCCTTATTGAGACGCTTGGGCTTTGGCCGTCCGCATCAACCTCACATTCGGTCGGCGCTGTTTGCGCCCGCACCCACATTCCGCGTTCGGCGGGACAGGCTCAGGAAGACGAGACCCTTCTTCGTAGCGGCGGG